>Ga0256405_10003963_pt1 | contig 29007 bp, 27 predicted proteins | sample RumenRJG_02DNA_FD_189096 | JGI IMG/M metagenome (GOLD analysis project Ga0256405, IMG submission 189096) | Bovine rumen microbial communities from Lethbridge, Alberta, Canada - RJG_02 | ecosystem: Host-associated > Mammals > Digestive system > Stomach > Rumen | place: Canada: Alberta... | reverse complement strand
AAAAATGGTGCGGTCCATGGGCTCCTTGGTCTGCATGTCCATGACCAGATGGTTGTCACTCATACGGTTAAGAGTATCATCGGGCACCTCATAGACCTTGAGACTCTTTAGTTTGTCGGTGGGCATATTGTTGAGCGCTATGCTCATGTCGCGCTTAAAGAACTGGTCTCCGTTAAGGCGTATCTCATTGATATCGCGTCCAAGATAGGTCATCTTGCCGTCCTGATACTTGAGTCCGGGCAGGCGGCGCACCAGGTCCAGCAGCACGCTACCTGTCGGCATCTCGTATGCATCGGCATTGAATATTACAGTATCACCGCGCTGGTACATCCGCTGCAGCTCAGCCACAATCTCAACCTCCTCGGTGGTAAGCGGGTTGCTGCGCAGCACGATGGAATCCAGACGGACTACATAAGTGTGTATTCCGCTCTCGCGTTTCATTGGCGGATCCATTATCGAATCCAGCGTCTGCATGCCCAGATAAGATATCCTTACGCGCAGGCGGGTATCCTTAAGACGGTCGCGGCGGGATATATAGGTCCAGAAACTGCCGTCCTTATCGGCCATGGAGCCGTCAAACTCCGTAGTATCGCCCATGCAGGTAACCACAATATTGGCACCCTGCAACGGATAAGGCTCCGGCTCGTAATCATCCACACCATACACCTTTCCCTCCACCTGGAATATCTGCTTGACATAAGTACGCAGCATCGACTCAGTCTCCGGACTGCTCCAATCCTGCGCACTCACACTAATCGTAAACAGCATCAACGCTGCCAAAAGGACTCTCCTAAGATTCATACTGCAAAGTTATTTCACCTTCTTATACGAAACAACTCCGCAGAAGTCAAAAATAGTACAATTGGGGACAGGCCCCTTTTGTATCACTTTGGCAAAAATGATACAAAAGGGGCCTGTCCCCAATTGTACTGTTTTTAGCGGATAGTGGTAGTCTCGTTTATCCAGCCCTTGATCTCTATCTGATCACCGGACTTGTAACCGAACATGAACAGGTCCTCCAGTTGAGGAGTCTGCTCCTTATACTTTAAGATAAGCTCATTGGCTTTATCGGCTATGGACGGGTCAACCTTCCTAGCCTGCTCCAGTTTGTCAAGGACGGCAAAATAAGCACATCGGTTCAAGGCCGGATCACTTGACCAGTCATGCTTTACATCATACAGCTTGGCCATCAGGATATAGGCATCACCCTTGCCGGGGTTGTTTGCGATGCACTTCTGCAACATGGTTCGGCACCGGTCATAATTCTCCTTTGCCATATAGATGTAGGCCGATTTATAATAGGTGTCAGCCATGCTGGTTTTGTCGTCATCAAGTTCAATGGCCTGGTTGTAGAATTCCAGGGCCTTATCGGAATCGTTGCGGAAATTGAGATAGAGATACCCCATGTTCTTGGCGTTCTGAACTGACGGTGACAATCGGTATGCATACTCGGCAGCCTTGAAGTAAGCGTCGCTTGACTTGCAGTCAAACATGGCCATCAGCTTAACCACCTTGTTAAGATACTCAAGGTCATCCTTGTGGTTCTCAATCTTGGGGCCGTAAATTTCCTGCAGTTTAGCGCAGTCGGCGGCACCGCTGTTAATGAACAGACCGTCAATTCTTTCCTTATACTTTTGGGCCCTCTCAATCGCTTTTTCATCGGTCTGGAGGTCTATGAACTCGTCAATATAGTTGGCGCAATCCACGTAGTCCTGCATCAGAGCCTCACGATACTCCTCATTATCCTTTTTATTCTTGAAACGCTGGGCCGATACGTTCATAAGGTCGTCAAGAACATAATCCTGCGAGCGGCCTTTACCCAGATCAACAGCCTTGCGCAGAATCTCATAGGCTCTGGATATCTGCACTCTGGGATTGTAGGACATATAGTCATGTCCGTACTGACCCAGGACTTCATAATCCGTAGCCTTGTTCTGCGCAAATTCATTGAGTTGGTCCAGATACTTGAGTCGCTGCTCGTAAACCTGAAAAAGTTCAGTGGAGTATTTGGACATGAGCTCCTCATCCTTGGCCGCTTTGGCATCATTATAGAGCGAACGCAGTATCTTGATACCATAGTTGTATGTATTGACCGATGCTAACGGAGCCTGATCAAAAACTGCCTTCCAACCATTCTCATAGGCCGATTTGAAGTCATTGGTCTTGTAATACTCAACGTAAATGCTAATGTTCTCGCGGGTCCTGATACTGTCCTGTCCGTGACCGAATCTGGATCCGACCTCTACGCCTTTCTGGGCGTAGACGCTTGCGGATATAATTAGTGCAAGGGCAAACAATCCAAGCTTTTTCATGTTGTGCTTTTGTTATAAAACCGTGCAAAATTGAAAATAAAGGGGGAGGTGGCAGTACCGCCACCTCCCGTTTATTCCGCTTAGTTGAGGCGGAAGTTTACCGGAATGGTGTATTTTACCCTGACGGGCTTGCCGTTCTGCTCACCCGGTTTCCAGGCGGGCATTTTCTCTACCATCCTCAGAGCCTCCTCATCAAGCAGCGGATGTGCTGATTTTACAACCTCAGGCTCAACAATACTGCCATCCTTGTTGATGACAAATGTAACCAGTACTCTACCCTGGATGGAATCCTTTCTTGCCTGAGGGGGATACATTATGGTTTCGCGCATGTAGTTGAGCAGTCCCTGGACTCCGCCTGGAAATTCAGGCATATTATCCACTCTATCGAATGTTTCTTCTATTGCTTTCTTATCCGTTTCAGAAATATCAAAGGCAGTGTACTCCTTCTCCATCTCTTCAGGACTTGAAATAGGGATAATCTCGTCAGACGGAGAACTCTGCTCCTGCTGCGGCTGTGTGAGCTGGAAGTTTATGGGTATGGAGTATTTTACTTCCACCGGCTCGCCTTGTGACTTGCCGGGAGTCCATCTGGGCATCCCTGATACTACTCTTATGGCTTCGGCGTCAAGTTCGGGATCGACAGACTTCTCCACCTGGGCGTCCTTGATGAGTCCCTCTTTGCCTACTATGAAGGATACTATAACGCGACCCTCTACGCCGTCATTCTTGGCCTTATCGGGATATTGGATGTTGTCGTTCAGGTACTGCATCAATACGAACAGGCCTCCGGGGAATCCGGGCATTTCCTCAACAACCACCATGGCTTCCTCCTGTTTATCCTCAACCTGCAATGACTCTGCATCGGCTTTCTTAAGGGTTATTGTAATCTCTTTTGAGTCAATTACACCCTTGAAATCCTCATAACCATCCTTGGTGACCAGGATCATGTCGTCGGGGTTGACCAATTTGAATGCAAAGTTTCCTTCAGGATCGGTAATGCTGCTGGCAAATATCCTTCCGCGCAGGTCTACCTCAAAGATACGGGCCATAAATATGGGACCATCGGCATCAATTACTCTTCCGGTGATGATGTCACCTTCGCTAATCTTCACTTGAGTGGGTGTCTTGTCGGCCTTGTTATCTGTATGCGCAAACAGGACAGATGTCATTCCCATCATGGGAATCAGGAGAAGCAGCCACATGAGACGTCTCCTCCGGGTTTGGTTCTTGTTCAACATAATAATTCTCTTTTTAATGTTAAGGTTAAACGAGCTGGCCAGCGCATAGGCCTCTGCGCCGACAGTCCGCATTATCAACAGTTTCTGATAGTCACTGTTTCGGATGCCATAACGGGTGATCACTTCGCTGTCGGCCTCAAACTCATGGACTATCTTGATCTCTTGCAGTACAAGCCAGCATACCGGGTTAACCACGGTGCAGGCTAACAGGAACACCAGATCTGCAGAATGCAGCAGTCTGATATGTGCAAACTCATGCCTTAGGCTTGCCCTGCGGGCAAATCCGTTCTCATTATCGGATATGACAATGTAGTTCATCCAACTGAACGGGCCGAAATCCTCATCGTGCGTAACCAGCCATACGGAGCGGCTTATGCGGTGGCGGCGTTTCCCGCACAGGAACCGTCTTGTTCTGATTATGCTTCGGCTCCAACCTACCAGAAGCATAAGCACGTATGCCGAATACACACACACCAGAACCACTGCCCACATACTGTGCTCTGCAGGCTTAGAGGTCTCTACCGCCATCATCTGCGGCTCACCTATCAGGATAAAGGTGCCGGACAACTCCTGAGCAAACTCTGTACGCTCAATGGACATATCGCCCATTACGGGAGTCTTTTCCGGTATAGTAATTTGCACAAGGGGAAGAAGGGCCGAGAGCAAGGTCGCTCCCAGCAGATAAAACCGGTTGAAGCGGTAAAATGTGGTTCCGCTGAATGCCGCCTTATAGATGATAAGCAGCACCACCAGGGCAAACGCCCATTCCAATATGTAAAGAACTATACTACCCATAACTGTTCTTATTTTGCGTTTTCGGCCATGCGGATAAGGTCTCTCAGGTCATCAATGCTTACCTCCTGCTGCTGTACAAGGCAGGATATGAAATCCTTGTACGAGCCGTTGAAGAATCGGGACACACTCTCCTTGTTCATCTGTTCAACGTATTTGTCACGACTCACTGCAGGCTCATACAGAAAGAACCGGGCACCCAACTCCTGATGTTTTATCATTCCGCTTACCTCCAGGCGGCGCACAAACGTAGTCAGCGTATTGAAGTTGGGCCGGGGCTCGGGCATGCGTTCCAAAAGATCCCTCATGGACAGCGCCCCGTTATCCCAGAGCACGTTCATGATTGCAAGTTCCTTATCGGTCAGTTTTTTCATATCTCAATAATGTATTGTTTCACTCTTCCGATGCAAATAAATTACATTCTGTAAAAACAACCAAACATTTTGACAATTATTTATACTTTCGTTGTAAAAATAAACATACAGAAAAGCGAATAATAATATGCCTTTAGTTGATAATCAATAAAATTTAATGACTAACTTCGAATATGGTATGATAATAGCGGATGGTGGTATTAACGGTTCTTTAAATGTTTATTCAGAAGAGTTGTTCTTAAAACTGAAATCTTATGTCAGAAGAAGAGAGAAATAAATTGATAAAAGGTCTTGAATGGGCTGAATATGAAACTCTATAACGAACCGGCTCCTACTTTCTGAAAACCTATGGATATACTAATACCTAAAACTAAAAGATTATGAAAAAAGAAACTGAAAAGAAATCTGAGACTCCTGAGAAGACGGAAAAAAGATGCAATCGTACTTGGGAGGCAATGGGTAGGTATCAGGGCGCATTTACTGTTATCGACCCGAAGTTTGAACTTTGACCCGTGCGTTATCTTCTTGATACTAACATGGAAAGAACACTTTTTACGCTCAGGACGAACTGTAAAATTGACTCAAAATTATAGTTTCCCTGTACCTTTTTTAGATGACACAGGGAAACGATAATTGTCACAGGGAACTGATACTATTGTGTCCGTACTGCCGATGATCTAAAGAATGTCATTAAGCTTCCTGATACTCTTGATATAGAGCAACTGGACCTAGATGCCACAACTTGGTATCTTCGCGTTCCAAGCGGCGGTATGTATCGGAGGCATAGAATTTGGTGAGAGCATCCAACGGACTGATATGCTCATCATCTGCAATGAAGGAAGCTACTGCCGATACCTTTCCCGCAAGAATCAAATAGAGATTATCCTGGGTTATTTCCGCTCTCATAGATGTACCTCCTCCGCATTTATGAATGTTAGACACTCAAGAGATTTCTCAGTATGGAACAGCATCTGGTCAACCAATTTATAGGTCTTAAGTTCAGTGATTAGTTCCTGCTTACTTAATAACCCCTGTTCATAGAGAGAGAAAGCTGCATATACCCTGTCATTGGCTACGGGGCCATAAACAAGGTCGTGGTTGTGGGTAAAACCACGAATGGTGCGGTTAGCGTGAACAAAATCAACCCACTCCTCATTGGGAGTATTGTCAAACTTGAGTAAATCCAGCGATGTTATTTTAGACACATCAAGTTCATATATGTTTACGTAACCTATACCAGTGCCTGATATTTTTCTGGATACCCATTCTCTGGCTTGCTGTTCTGATGTGGTTGTATAGAAACCAGAACCATAATCAAGAGTACGGTTGGGAACCAAAATTCTAGGTTCGTTTACAATCTGGAGGCTTCCATGATACAGTTTCATAGGCTTAGTTTTTCTTCTATTTCTTCTAATATCCAAGGCATGCTTTGTGTATGCAGAATATCATAATTATCAGACAGGTATTTTTTAATACCATTACGGTCAAACAATGCCGAAACATCCTCGCCTGTCATTCCGTGCTTGTTTTTATAACTCTCCAAACAGAAAGCCACAAAAAACAGTATGTCTGCATCACGTTTGCTCATATCGCAAAAATACATAATTATCAAAAACAAAAGCCACTCATGCTACAAAAACTGATTCTGCTTTCCTGGGGCATCAACATAATTATAAGTGACACAGGGAAACGGTTCATTTGTGTCACAATTTGAGGGGATTGGTGTATGAATAGATTTCCTCACTTGTGGTCATTCCATAGATGACATTGTGAATGGCGTCATATTCAATGCGGGATATGCGTTCCTTGAGCTTGTATCCACCCAGGAAATTGCCTTTCCAGTCAAATGCCAGAAGTTCAGGTCTGTACTCTGATGATTGGGATTTCCAGTCATTTCCTTCATGCCAGTAAAGGACAAAGAAGAAATCATCGGCCATAGCGGCATCAGTAAAGTACATCTCGTTACGTTCCATACCGGGATATGCGTCATCATAAGAGACTGTTCCCTTCTGATGGATTGCAAAATGTTTGCCCGTTTCAAAGTCAAAGTAGAAAATGTAATCCATACCCGATGATAACTGCACGACAATATTCTTACTAGGATGCTTAAACAACACTCCGGCGTAGGGACAGAAAATGTTAGGCATCTCATCACAGGCATATTTCATCCTCTTGGGGAACACTTCCAGCTCTTTCTCATGATCGCCCTCACACAGCCAATAATGTACGGGAGCCTTATCGCCCAAGTTCTCCATTTCATACGGTTCAATTGTGCACTGCTGGAACATGCGGTTTATGTCATTGTCCAGAAGCGAACTGGGATCACCGCTGAAATAACATTCACTTTCAATAACAGTAGCATGTTTGCGGAGAGATTCTGATACATTCACCGTTTTCAGCTTGCTATCCATATAGTCCTCCAGAGGATAAAAGATATCTCCGTTCTTGACATAAGGTTGATTAATGACGTCCGATACATGGTTGAATTCATTTGCAGCACGACCCTTGGTGCAGAATTTCCCTATTACGGAGTTGGAATTGAGGCTCACCACCTCAAGCATGCCGGCCGCATCATTTGTCAGCACCAGACACAGAGTATCCTTGATGACAAACTCATGACAGCCCAATACGCCCCAATCTACCGGCGTTGCGCTGAGCGCAGGGCCACACTTGCCTAGGTAATCAACTTCTTTTACTGGCAGAGACAGATACTCTCCCTTCTTACTGGAACAGGATAATACAAGCGGCAGAAATAATGCCGACAAAAGGAAACTTGCAAACTCTTTTCTCATAATTTCAATTGGATAAATTTGCCGAACTAGTACATCCAGTTTACCTTCTTGTCAGGATACTTTGCGATGATTTCCTTGACTTTCTTAAGGTTATCATCTGAATACGGAATAACAAATGCTTTTTAGTCGGCCCTATTATTCTTATTGTTATTGGTTCAATCGAGATACAGAACAGCCTTGTCGGAGTATTCTCTTGACAAATTCCTTTGGATCAATCTATAATTTGAAGATGAATATGGGATTGTAAAACCTTTTATTCTTCCGTCAGACAAGTCTTTCAGATATGAATCCAAATTATCGGCCGACATTTCTGTTATATCGGTGTTATTGTAATGAGTGATGCACACATACTGATATCTTTCAACAGTTGATTTCAATACATTTCCGTATTCGTCAGAAAGATCCAGATTCATCTCGTCTGCTCTTTTACGCAGCTCAGCCATGTCTTCCTGATATTTCTGCTGAATCTTTTCATAATCCTCAATCTTCATGTCGGGATTCTGCTCCAAGAGACTCAATTCATCCTGATATTTTTTCGCTAAAGCGCGGGTCTCACTCTGTGCAGCTCTGTAGGCATCAACAAACGCCTTCATTTCGGTGGAATTCAGGTCATCGGTATCCCCATTGTATGATGTCATGTATGCTATCAATGATTTATCAAGAACTTCCATATTATCCGGATTGTTCTCCAGATTCCTTATATCAATGAGGTAAATAGATTGTCGGTGGTCTTCACCGGTAGTTTTTGAGCCTACATACTTGATATTAAGTAGTCGTTTCTTTCTAAGTGAATTCTTAATATCCGTAACAAGACCATTCTGGGCATCGGGTCTGATGTTCAGGGCAACATCTCTGATATGCCTTCCTGTCTTATCGGCATTGTCAATGTATTTTTCAAGCTGGTCAACATTGGTTAATTCCTGCGGAACAGTCCAACTTAATATTACATTCTCACCATCCCGCCTTTCATCTATCTTTGCAACCATGTTTTTTTCATTGATATCCAGACAGAGTTCATAGTAGTTGTCCGAAGAAGTATTGCCCGGTCTGATTACCCGGGAAATTACGCTGAACTCCGGGGATTCCTCATTTTCCCAGGCACTCTCCGGCAACTCTGTTATGTACGTTTTAAGATTCATTGATTGTCCGGACTGATCTGTGTACATAACATCAGGTTCTTTGTAGCTTTCCATAACAAGGAGCAGCAGCATTCTGTAGCGGAGGGTTTCTTTCAGGTCAAAGATTGGTCCCATGGGAACATCAGGGTGCATTGAAAGGCGGACTTTGCGGATTTTCATTCCGTCTGATATTGCCTGGTCTATGTAATCATCAAGGCCCTCCAGACTGATTTGTTTCGGGGTGGTCTCACTCCTGAAACGATCCTGGCCGTTCTCATTATCAAACATTACTGTCGATACATACAACCTGACGGGGGAATTTGTGACCCTGATACGCAGATCCTTATTGACTTTGTCGTCCTTGACCACGTAATTGCCGGCGGCAGATTTGACCTCTTTTTTGATGAGTTCGCCTTGAGCACCACCATATACTTTAGGTTGTGCTTCAGAGATTTTCATCGGATACATGCCACGGGCAAACTTCTGCTGACTGTCGGTGCATTGGTCATATGTTTTACCATATTTGCTCAAACACAGTTCATCGCGCAGTTCATTATATGCTTTTTGCAGCTCATACCTTACATCACTCCAAACGCCAGCCGATGAACTGCGGTCATATTGTAATGATAATACATGTTTTACAGTAGTCTGAACAGTTCCATACCCCTCGATTTCATAATCTTCTATAACAGGGAGCCTGTTGTCATTATCAGGATTCTGAATGAACTGCTTGGCAAGATCCTTGAGCTCATCAATTGTTATAACCCTTTTAATCAGTCCGTTATTTACATATATCTCATTATTTTTGTTGATTTGTATTGTCATGACATTCCTTTGACGAATGATCATTTCATCGGGTTTTCTATCCTCGTCACTTATCACTTCATCATCTCCTATAACCCTTATGTACTCGCCAACTGTTACAGCATCGGAAAAATCAGCAGGTTCAGGTAACCTGAAAGACATTTCAACATTACTTTGCGTGAAACGTAATTTATCATCCAGATTTACGGCCTTTTCTGTACGCGCAAACAGGACAGATGTCACTCCCAGCATGGGGACGAGAAGCAGCAGCCATATGAGGCGACTCTTCCGGGTTTTGTTCTTGTTCATCATAATGATTCGCTTTTTAATGTTAAGGTTAAAGGAGCTGGCAAGCGCATAGGCCTCTGCGCCGACAGCTTTTATCAGTAAAAGTCTCTGATAGTCCTGCTCCTGGATGCCGTAACGGTTGATCACTTCGTCATCGGCCTCATATTCATGGACTATCTTTATCTCCTGGAGTACCAGCCAGCACACGGGGTTTACTATGGTGCAGGCCAGCAAAACAACAAGGTCTATCGAGTGTAAGAGTTTTACGTGAGAGTATTCGTGACGCAGGCTGGCGCGACGGGCAAATCCGTTCTCGGAGTCCGATATCACAATGTAGTTCATCCAGCTGAACGGGCCGTACTGCTCGCTGTGCGTGACAAGCCAGACGGTCCGGCTCAGACGGCGGCGGGGCTTGCCGTGCAGGAACTTGCGTGCCTTGATTATTCCGCGGCTCCACCCAATTATAAGGGTAAGCACATAGATTGAATATGTGCCGATGAGCATGACCGCCCAGAGGCTGGTCTTGCGTTCGGGTTCAGGCGATGGGGTTGCCAGGTCGGGGGCATCGGCCCACATGGTTTCAGGCTCAGGGGTAAACGTGAATGTCCCTGACAGCTCCCGGGCAAAATAGGTCTCCTCTATTGAGAGGCCGGCCGCCACGGGGGTGCTGTCAGTGATAGTCACGTGAACAAGGGGGAGAAGGGCCGAGAGCAACGTGGCTCCCAGCAGGTAAAACCGGTTAAAACGGTGCAGAGTGGTTCCGCTGAAGGCCGCCTTGTAAATGGCCAACAACACCAGCAGGGCAAACGCCCACTCTATTATATAAAGGACTATGCTACCCATAATGACTATTTCTTTTCTACCATTTTAATAAGCTCCTTGAGCTCTTCCACGCTAACCTCCTGCTGCTCTACCAGACAGGAGATGAACTCCATGTAGGATCCGCCGAAAAAACGGTTCACGCTCTCCTTGTTTACCATCTCGGCGTATTTCTCGCGGCTCACCGCCGGCTCGTAAAGGAAGAATCTGGCTCCCAGTTCCCTGTGGGTTATCATGCCGCTGCTCTCCAGACGGCGCACGAATGTGGCCACCGTATTGAAGTGCGGCTGCGGCTCGGGCAGGCGCTCCAGAATGTCACGCATCGACATGGGCTCTCCGTCCCAGAGCACGTTCATGATTGCAATTTCCTTATCTGTCAGTTTTTTCATAAAGCTGGTTTTGTCAAGTTTTAAACTAATCTCTGCTGCAAATAAACTACATTTTGTAATTACTTCCAAACATTTTGCAGTTTTTTTTTTTAAAAATAGTACAATTGGGGTCAGGCCCCTTTTGTATCATTTTGGCAAAATAGTACAAAAGGGGCCTGACCCCAATTGTACTATTTTGCTAACTTTGCTGCAAAATTTGGAAAGATGGCTAAGATTAAGAGTATAGGTGTGCTGACATCGGGCGGTGACGCCCCGGGTATGAACGCTGCAATCCGTGCGGTCACGCGCTCGGCAATATTTGCAGGCTGGAAGGTTTACGGTATCTATCGCGGCTGGGAGGGCCTGATTGACGGCGAGGTCAAGGAGTTCACCACCGAGAGCGTATCGGGCATAATCTTTGAGGGCGGCACAATCCTGCGCACAGCCCGCAGCAAGAGGTTCCTTACGGCCGAGGGCCGTGCCCAGGCGTTTGAGACCATAAAGAAGTTCGGAATTGACGCCCTTATAGTAATAGGTGGTAACGGATCGCTGTCCGGCGCACAGGAGTTGTCGGCCGAATACGACATCCCAGTCATCGGCCTGCCCGGAACCATCGATAATGACCTATACGGGACCGATAACACCATCGGTTACGACACGGCGCTCAACACCATTGTGGAGTGCGTGGACAAGATTCACGATACCGCAAACTCGCACAACCGCATATTCTTTATAGAGGTGATGGGGCGCGATGCCGGTTTCCTGGCCATGAACAGCGCCATCGCCGCCGGAGCCGAGGCCGCAATCATCCCCGAGAAGTTTACCGATATCGACCAGTTGGCCGCATACATCGAGCGCGGTATCCGCAAGTCCAAACGCAGTTCGATCGTAATTGTATCGGAGGCCGACGGAGGCGCGATGCACTACGCCGAGCGTATGCACAACGAGTATCCGCAGTTTGATGTGCGTGTATCGATACTGGGGTATGTACAGCGCGGCGGACGTCCCAGCGCCCTGGACCGCATACTGGCCAGCCGCATGGGTGTAGCTGCAATCGAGGCCCTCAAGGAGGGGCAGCGCAACATCATGATAGGCGTCATCAACGACAAGATGGTCAACATTCCCATAGCCCAGGCTGTCAAGAAAGACAAGCCCATCGGCGAGGAACTTATCAACGTCCTGTCTGTACTTTCAATCTGATTTTTACATGAAGAGATTCCTTTGTTTTGCCATTGCCCTATTATCGGCCACGATAACCTTTGCCCAGACCGGCCTGGAGATAGTGAACAGAATGAACCAAAGGTTATCGGACCGCAAAGCTGATGGAATAGGGGTATCGGTCGATGTCAAGATACCCATAGTGGGCATCATTAGCACCAAGACCTGGTCGTTGGGCAAAAAGACACGTCTGGATATTGAATCATCAAAGATAAACGTCATCACATTTATGGAGGACACGACCCAATGGGTCTATACCCCTGCCAATAACGAAGTACTGATTACCAATATGAGTTTTGGTAATAACAACGTTTCGGACAATCCCGGAATGGATGTCTCTATGTTTGATGATATACCTGATGGTTATGACATCAGCATCAAGAGCCAGAATTCGGTCAAATGGGAACTTGTCTGTAAAAGAAAGAAATCAAACAAGGACGATGATTCCCCCAAGACCATCAGCCTGGAGGTAAGGAAAGAAACCTATGAGCCTATCAGCATGAGCACCAAGATCATGGGCATAAACTGCACCATGCACCACTTTATCTTTGGTGTCACCGAGGACAAAGTCACGTTCAATCCCGACAATTACCCCGGCATAAAAATCACCGATCAGCGAAAATAGTACAATTGGGGTCAGGCCCCTTTTGTATCATTTTCCCAAAATAGTACAAAAGGGGCCTGACCCCAATTGTACTATTTTAGAGTTCGTCCTGGGCGTAGATGTAGTCCAGCAGGGGTGACGGGTAGTCGCAGTAGTCACTGGAACTGAAGAAACGCTCCAACTCCGCCTGAGCTGTCTCCAATGAATCCGATGCGTGGATGATGTTCTCCTGATGGCTTACACAAAGGTCACCGCGCACGGTGCCGGGCAGTGCCTTTCGGCCATTGGTGGCGCCGGCCATCTCGCGTACCACGCTTACGGCGTCAATACCCTCCCAGCAGCACAGAACCACGGGAGCCGCCATCATCGACTTCTCTATTATAGGATAAAATGGTTTCTCCACCATGTGCGCATAATGACGGCGCAGGATATCAGCATCAAGTTGCTGCATCTTCATGGCCACAAGCTTGAGGCCGCGTTTTTCAAACCGTGATATTACCTCACCAATCAGCCCGCGCTGCACAGTGCAGGGCTTAAGTATTACAAGTGTTCTTTCCATGCCGCAAAATTAGTAAAAGTGACGCAAAGGGGTCGTTTCTTTTAGTCGCTTCGCTTGGTAAAAGCGTCCCTTCGGGCCGAGCGCGTTTTGCGTCATTTATACCGCAAAATTGCTACATTTGTGATATTAATTAAAACATTGCAATTATGAAGACTTTGGGCAATATCCTTTGGGTTATTCTGGGCGGCTTTGCAACGGCATTCGTCTATTATCTGATAGGATTCCTCTATTGTATAACCATAATAGGCATCCCGTTCGGAGTTCAGATAATAAAAATAGGAACATTCTGTCTGTGGCCGTTCGGTCGTGAGATGGCCGATAAGCCCGGCCAGCCCGGATGTCTGAGCACCGGATTCAACGTTCTGTGGATTCTGACAGGCTGGTGGGAAATTGCAGCCTTCCATCTTGTTCTGGCATTGCTGTTCACCATCACCGTCATCGGTTTCCCGTTCGGCCAGATGCACTTCAAGATCGCCCTCGGATCAATCTTCCCGTTCGGCAAAGAGATCCGCAGCGTAAAGTGACGCAAACGCCCCCTTTGCGTCACTGTCCAAAAATTAGACACTTTTGGGCAAAAAAGCACGTTTTTGCATTTTTTTCTTGGAGCGTGGTGCGCGGTGATGCTATTTTTATGGAAAACATATAGCCCTATGTTCAGACATTACATAACCATTGCCCTGCGTAACATCAGGAAATACGCATTGCAGAACACAGTCAGTTGCATTGGCCTTGCAGCAGGTCTTGTTTGCCTCAGTTTTTCCGCTCTATGGATTCATTTTGAAGAGTCGTTTGACACATTCCACAAGGATGCGGACCGGATATATACGCTATCAGAGGAATCTCCATATAGTCCTGTGCCGTATATACCCCTGTTCAATCCTGAAAGATTGAACCCGTTGCTTGAGTTCAGTGAGGTGGAGTCATATACAAAGTGGAACTACCGCAATCATGGTAAGGTGACAGAACTGATAGCAGATTCCACATTCTTTGAATACTTTGACCTGAGCCTGGCCAGTGGTAACCGTAACTTCATGCGTGACAGCAATTATGTGGCCATATCACAATCGTTTGCCCAGGAGAGGTTTCCCGGTTCGGATCCTATCGGACAGGAGTTATTCGGAAAGACCGTATGTGCAGTGATATCTCCATTCCGTGGGCCGTCACATCTTAAGTTCGACATGCTCTCATTGCACATTTTTCCTGAGATTCAACCGGGAGTGGTGGCTGTGTGGGGCGTTTTGTCGAAAGTGGTATTTTATGATGAACTGGATAGAAACCCTAACGTCTTTTTCAAGATACACAGCGGAACAGATCCGGACAGACTCTCGGATTTGTATACCGAGTCTATGAACAGGGATCATAAATTCGATAATGACAGATTCAAATACAGACTACTCCCTATCAGTGAGGTGCATAAGCTGGCAGTCTCCGGTGATATGTATATTGAGTATGAACATGCCGGGTTGTTTGCCTGGGCCAGCCTTCTGCTTACGCTGTGCGCCTTGGTGAATTTCCTGCTCTTTAACCTGAACAGGGTAAGGAACAGGGAGCATGAGATGGTACTCAGAATGGTCCACGGGGCATCCGGAAGTTCAGTCTTAGGTATGATGGCGGTTGAGTCAGGCATAGTTCTCGGGGTGGCATCGGTCTTGGGATTCATAACGGTCCTGTTCCTTAAGGAGCCTTTCCGCCGGATGGCGGATATAGGAATGAGCGGCGGGTATGTGATGTGGGGAAGCCTTGCTGTAATCGTGATTGCCTTTGCTGTTTCCATGGCAGTCAGCAACATATCGGTTGGTATGGTAAGACGCCGCACCATGCAGAGTACACTGATAAAAAAGACCGGTAAGACTTTCCGTAACATAAGCATAGGCATTCAAATATTTGTGAGCGTGCTGTTTGCGTTTGTGGTATTTGCATTCTTGCATCAGTTCCGCTTCCTGAGGAACAACAACTGGGGAATAAGGGTGAATGATACGGCAGTACTGACCATATCCAATCCTGATAATTATATGTTTGATGGCTTCCAAGGTTACGCTTTTACTGATGAAGACCCTCTTATGCCGACTAGTGTTGAGAAGGGTACAGAATATATGGAACGGATTGACGGGTTATATGGCCTGACATCAAAACTGAAGGGTATTCCCTGCGTAGATGATGTTTACACAGGCATAGGTGATATAGATAACATATACAGAGCTGTCCATGAAGTATTCAAGCAAAATGGAACATGGATAAACGGTAATGATAATATCAGGACAAATATCCTGGGTATTATTGATACCACCCTGATGAAATACCTGTCTCTTGATGTCCTGGACGGAGCAATACCGGACAGACCGCTCATGGATGACGAGATAGTAATCACCAGGAACCTGCAGCGCGAACTGGGGCTCAGTGATATAGCCGATGAGCCAATGATAACCATCAGAAGACAGTATCGTACACCATCCAGATTTGTTTGGGACAATGGTGTGCCAAATATCATTGAGGGTGAATTAAGGGATGTATCATACACATACCAGGTAATAGCTGTAATAAGTGACCTGTATCTGACAGAGTTCAATATGGAACCTGAAAGCTACATACTATGTGCGCCCGGTAATACCAACATCATCGGTCAGTCATTGGGATGGGCCGAGGCTCTGATAACCATGACATACAATCACGGCTCAAGGAAAGAGCTGGGCAGAAGGATTGCTGAGATTATGAACGGGTCAGGTTTGGAATATGAGCTTAAGTTTACAGAGGACATATTTTATGAAACTCTCACTAATGACCGCCATCTTGCGTCATTGATTGAGGTGCTGGGTATTCTGTGCCTGATAATCTCACTTGCCGGAATATACTCCATAGTGGCACTCTCATGCCAGGAGAAGAGACGAGAGATTGCTGTGCGCAAGGTGCACGGCGCAAGGGTCTGGGACATACTCTCCATATTTGTACGTAATTACGGAATCCTGTTCATAGTGTCTTCTGTACCGGCACTCATGGCAGGATATCCTGTAATCAAAGTATGGCAGCAACAGTTCCAGTGCCAAGCCTCCATAAGTTGGTGGATCTACGCCACAATACTTGCTGCAATGGCACTGGTTATCTGCCTCACAGTTGGCCACCGGGTCCTGAAAGCCACTCACGAGAATCCCGCCGATGTAATCAAGAGCGAATGATACAAAAGGGGACTGTCCCCTTTTGTACCAAAAGTCCACTTTAACATACTTTATGTCTTGTTTTATTGTCGCAATGTAATCTATTATTTACATTTGCGACATCAATAACCTATTAAAGTATCGTAATTATGAAAAAGTATCATTTGCTTGACCACAAGTGGCAGAAGATTGGATTTGCCATATTTGTTTTTGGAATTGCCCTATTCCTTATTTTTCTGCTGAATTCAGTATTTACCTTCCAGCCAACTCAAATTGAAGGTCTTGTAGAGAATTACAAACTCAGACTCTTTAACAGTATGCTAGTCCCATCGGCTTTACTCTCCTTCTTTCTAGCCATCGCTTTTGCCCTAATGGCACTTTCACAGGAGAAACAGGAGGATGAAAGGATTGTAGAAACACGTCATCAGGTCTTGCCCCGGATAGTAATCCTGTACATCATAGTTCTGGCAATCAGATTCATTGCCCTGTCTTTTGTACAAAGACTGACTGCTCCGTTATCATACGCGTATGTGACCCATATTACAGGTATGTTTACGGGAGTAACAGCATTCATAGGATACTATGTGCTGTTTTTCAAGTTATCTTTGTGGAAACAAAACAGGGAGTTGAGCGATGAAGAATAACCTTAGAGTGGAGCGCGCCCGCGTGCGCATGACGCAGCAGGAGCTGGCCGATAAGACAGGCGTCACCCGCCAGACTATCGTGGCCATAGAGCAGGGCAAGTTCAATCCCTCAACCGTGCTTGCACTCAAGATGGCCCGCGTGTTCGGTGTCACCATCGAATCCCTGTTTGAACTTGAAGAGACTGATTAGAACAATAAAAAAACGGAGGTTTCCTTGTCAACTGCAAAACATAATCATATATTTGCGACATAGGGTTTGTGTCCCTTTTATTCCAATTAACTTTTCAGCAAGATGAAAAAGAGCCTTAAACATCTGCTCATCACACTGATTGCCTTACTCATGGTCATTGAGCTTAAAGCAAATGACGGTGCATTCTATGTGAACGGCAGCACGCTTGTGCCCGTCAAGGAGACCGACATCTCCATCCTGAAGGAGATTCTGACCATTACAATAGGCAATGACGATTACGCCACGGTAGATGTTTACTACGAGTTCTTCAACCCCAAGGCACCAAAGACCATAACGATGGCGTTTGAGGCCGCTCCTCCCGGCGACTGGAACCCCGTTCCTTTCAATCATGACGGAGTACATCCTTTCATTAAGGATTTCTCTGTAAGCATGAACGGCAAGGCCCTGCCCCACAGCAATATGGTGGTACAGAAAGACTATCGCAAGGTGCAGGATTTCAAACCGTTGGACCTTAATGAATGGAAAGGTTACGACGACACCATCCACTATAAAGGAGAAACTATTATTAACTTCAGTGAGGAAGATGGGTTATTCTTTGACGGCGGCAATATGGTTTATAGTGAAAAGCTGGACAGTTTTGCTTACTTTGCTTACGGTTATTTCTTTACTGCATCCTTTAACGAAGGCGTCAATACGGTACACCATACTTACCGTTACCGTACCAGTTTCACCAATTGGTCCAAGTTTGATTTCGTATATTGGCTCACCCCCGCGTCCCGATGGGCAGGAGGCAGGATCGGTGATTTTACCCTCAGGTTGATGTCCGAATCACCCCGCACGGAGATATACATGGAGAAATGCCCATTTGACTGTAAGTATTGGAAAGCGAGTCCCGGTCAGGAACTGGTCACCTGGGCTGAGTATAAGAACGAGTATTATATGCTGGCCGACCTGTATCCTGACAAGGTGCTTGAATGGCACAAAACGGCTTTTGTGCCGGACCAGGACTTTTGCATATACTCTCCCGAATACAACCAGCCGGATCCGTTCTTCGGTACTATGGATGTGGTTGTGGATGATACTGACGGAAGTGTTTATCAGTATATGGGACAGGATGATACCCACTACTTTATTCTGGACAATGGTTCTTTAGGGCAGACCCGCAAATCAACAAGCCACGTTGAGACTTTCACCAATAACAGAGAGTATCCAATCTACAGCAGGGACTCCACCATCATAGCGGCAAAAAGCCAGGCCAGAAAGGCTGTAGATCTGGGGCTCAGTGTCAAGTGGGCCACATGCAACATCGGCGCGGGTGAGCCCTATGAATGCGGTAGCTACTATGCCTGGGGAGAGATCCAGACCAAGAAGACCTATGAGAGCAATTATTTTGACCGCGAATTCAGGAAATACAATAAGAACAGCAGAACAGTACTGGATCAGTATGATGATGCTGCCCACAGGCTATGGGGCGGCGGCTGGCGAATGCCTACCAAAGATGAATTCCAGGAACTGGTTGACAAATGCAAATGGGAATGGACCACATTGAATGGTGTTTCGGGTTACAGGGTTACCGGTACTAACGGCAGATCCATCTTTCTGCCCATTACAGGAATGAGACTCGATACCCGTTTACTATACTCCGACACATCCGCATACTATTGGTCCGCTTCACTTGGCCCTTCAAGTTCCGAAATGGCCTGGCAGCTGTACTTTAAATCAAATGAGATAAATGTCTCCGCTCTGGTCCGTTCCGTTGGCCGCGTCATCCGCCCGGTTCATCCCTAAAAGTGACGCAAAGGGGTCGTTTAAGAATGCGTCACTTTAGCGGGTCAAAGAGCCGATGGCACATTTCATCGGTCATGGGTTTATGGTATGCCAGGTTGTACATGTAGCCCGATTTGATGGATGCGTACGGCATGATGTGTCTGATTACATCACCCATATCCTTAGGATCCACGCCGAAATAGGCAGGAGCAAACAGATTCCAGTGCTGCTGCATCTGATCGGGTCTAAGGTGGAACAGGTTGTCCGTCATCTCAGGATTCGGTATCTGACATACACGCCAGCACATACCCAAATCCCACTCGGGAGCACCGTATGCGGACTGGCCTATATCAATCCAGAGGTTGCGGTGGCCGTCGGTTATAATGTTGCCTATCTGCATATCACCGTGAAGGCAGGTGGGGGTATCGGGAATCCTATCCAGTATGGGCAGGACAATGTCGCGGACAAAATCCGGAACCACATCCTCTCTATTATAGAACTCCACAATACGTTTTTTTATGGATGGCAGCCTGGAGGTATCGGCCTTAACGGCATGGAGTTCACGGGCCACGCGGGCAAAAGTAAGGCTCACCTCCTCCATCCTGTCGGGCTCCTGCGATATGATACGGGCAAACGAGCGCTTGCCTTCTATCAGCTCATACTCGGCACCTACCCTCTCGCCATCGGTTACCAGCCTGTAGGGACGGGGCGTGGGGACTCCCAGATCATACATCGCCTGCGCTGCACCAAACTCCTCCACGGCTACATCGGCCTCAAAACCGGGATTGTACAACTTGGCAAGGCGCTTTTCGGTCTTGTGGGTATAAGCCACGCCCTGACCGCCTTCGCCGGTCTTTACATACTCTTCAAGATTTATCTTCTCGTAGTCCATAATTACAATATCCTAAAAAGTGACGCAAAGGGGTCGTTTAACAATGCGTCATTTTAAATCAAATATCTTTCACGGAGGGTGGCGATGTCGGTGTCTGAGAGGGCAAGCGGACCTTTCAGGTAGTTTTGCATTGATCCGTACTGAGCATCTATCAGGTCCAGTGTCTTGACAAAATTACCGGTATTGGCGCCGATGAACGCCTGGACCACACTCAGCTCATCCTCGCGGCCGCCCATGAAACGGACGCGGCGTGACAGACGCCTTACATCCTTAGCGTAGACTGCATTCGTTGCGTCAAAATCGGCGATTATCGTCTCCCTGTCCACCCCGAGAGCCGCCAGAATGTATGCCGATGCCAGACCGGTGCGGTCCTTGCCCTGGGTGCAGTGAAAGAAGGTGGCTCCGCCATCGGAATTTTCAATGAGTATTCGCAGGAACCTGGCAAACCGCTTCTGACATGATTCAAGTGTGACCATATTGGGATAGAGGTCACGGGCCACCTGCTGCGCCTTCTTGTTGAAGGCAGCAATCATTATCAGTTTCCTGACATTGAACTGCTTTTGTTTCTTTATCCCCAAGGCCTCCTCGTCATCCATTGCATTGCCGTTGCTGTTTATGGGAATGCGAACATACTCAGCGCCTTCAATTATCCGGTCCTCACGTCCCGAAAGTTCAAAATCCTGTCTGAAATCAATGACCCTGGTAACCGGAATCTGCTGCAAGTACTTAAGGTCGGCAGCGGTGGCATCGGCCAGAGATGCGGCACGTATCAGTTTGCCGGAGCGCACGGTGCGTCCATCGGCAGCAACATAACCGCCCAGGTCACGCGCATTGATTATTCCCTTAACCGGCAGGAACTGCAGAGTCTGAATTTCTTTTTGAAACAACATAGTCCTTTATTTACTGAATTCCTTGAGGAACGGCTTGAAATTGTTGCTTGACGGTGAATCAATGATTGCAAATACAATCTTACTGAAACGGCCCCGGAACTCTTCCTCATCCAGAACCTGATGGAACAGACGCGCCATCTGTGCAGGCGGAGTGCAGAACGCCCCGCAACCCAAAGCGCCCAGCACCAGACTGTCATGCCCTTTGAGTATGCCGATGCGCAGTATGGTGCGTATCTTCTCTTTCAGCACGGGCTTATCGGCCTCCGGAATATTTCCATTTTCATCAAGTGAGTTGTGCCCGTGCTTGGGATTGTAATTGAGTGATGCCACCGATATCACCGCAGCCTGGAACGGATTGTCCAGCAATACATAGCCCTCATCACGGGTACCTCTGAAGAACGTGATTCCCGGACTGTAGATACCGCCGTAAGTATTATCCATAGGGTATCGCTCGGCACGCCGTTTAACGCCCACCATATCGGCCAAATCCCCGTATCGGCCCCCAGGTAGTGAGAACTGGTAGAGCGATATAGCCAGCGTACTGCGACGGCAAAGGTCCTCCTCCTGAGCACTGGAGCCCTGCAGCACCCCGCCTCCGGGATGATACAGGCTGGCCATATTGAGCAGAGCCGGATTGTACCCCTGCTCCACCAGATCCCGCGTAGCAAGGATGCAATCCTGATTCAAAACGTCAAAATGATACAAAAGGGGACTGTCCCCTTTTGTATCATTTTTGAGTTTGATGGGCGCGGAGAACATCTCAGAGTCTTCTACGAACGCTCCGTTGACGGGCAGTGTGACTACGCGGTCTGTCTCTGTGCGGTAGGCGCCGTCACGGAAAATGTCCAGATTATGCGTGAACACCTTGGCAAGCAACGCCCGCTTGGCATCACCTCCACGGGAGACCGAAGCCTTCCACCACCCGCTGAGCCAGATCTGGCTGTTCCACTGCTGCGCTCTTAACATCAGCCTTTGTCAATGCTCTCCTCAACCAGTTGGAGCAAGCCCTTTGAGTCCAGCTGACTGCGCAGGGTCTCGTCATGGAAATCAGTAAGGAACCTGATAAGGTAATCCACAATGTTGTCCGAGAACACACCGCGTGAGGTATAGATGGCGCGGTCTTTCTCAAGTTCCTTAGCAGCCTCAACGCAGCAGCCGGGCAGCTGCTCCAAAGCCTCCTGTAGGGCACGGTTCTTCTCATCGTGAATGTTCACGCCCAGACCCACGTATGTCTTGTCGGCCACTGCCAGGGCATCGGGCATCTCAAATCCGTGACGGGCAGCGCAGCAGAGTGCAGCCATGAGCAGATATGTATCGGCAAAACCGTCGCTGGCACGCCATTCGAATGTCTGCTTGTAGCTGAAATCCTTGTCCTGCGCCTTCTCAAGCGGATTGCACTTGGCAGCCATATCCATACGCTTGAGCCAGCCCAGCGGAACGCGCACCAGTGCACTGCGGTTGGAGAATGACCAGCAGAGTGATGTGGGAGCCTCCTGATGAGGAACCAGACGCATGAATGACAGTGGATGCGGGTTACCGAATGCAGGCAGTGACGTACCGGCCACCATGTAACCGGCAATAGCCTTGCGGCACTCATCGGTCAGCTCACCGTTCCTGGTCATTACGGACTGACCGTTACGTGTAAACTTGCAGTGTACATGCATGCCCGATCCGGCCTTGCCCACGGTAATCTTGGGGGCAAAAGTCAGGGTCACGCCGTACTGGTAAGCCAGCTGACGCATAACCCACTTGGCAACCACCAACTGGTCGGCGGCATCCTCTATATCGGTAGGCAGGAACTCAATCTCGTTCTGCTCATAGATCTTGCCGTCCTGGGTAAAGTTACCCACCTCGCTGTGACCGTATTTGATAAGACCGCCGCACTGGGCAATCAGTTTCATGGCCTCGGTGCGCAGATCCTGGAACTTGCAGAACGGAGCGCTCTCGTGGTAGCCGCGCTGATCAGGTGTCAGGTAGAGGTCCTCGGCCTCTGATATCACGTAGTACTCAAGCTCACCCATAGCCTGCATCTCCAGACCGGTCACTGCCTTGAACTCACTGTGAGCCTTGTGCAGTATGTACTGGGGGCTGCTCTCAAACTGGTTGCCCTCACGGTCAAAATATGAGCAGAGCAGGTCAACCGTGGGAACATCGGCAAACGGATTTACGAATGCTGTCTTGTAACGCGGCAGCACGTAGAGGTCACTCTTTCCGGCCTCGATGAAGGGGAACAGGCTGGAGCCGTCCACACGCTCACCGGCCTGCAGGATGTTCTCCAGATGCTCGGCGCTGTTTATTACAAAGTTCAGGGTCTTGAGCTTGCCGTCCCATCCGCAGTAGTGCAGGTTGATGAACTGCACCGCATTCTCGCGGCAGTAACGGATTATGTCATCGCAAGTAAATTCACTTGCAGGTTTGCCCAGAAAGCGCACCAGCAGGTTAGGGTTCATTTCAATCTTCTTGTCCATATAAAATGAGTATTTGATCCGTATATTCAACTAAATTGCAAATGTAAAGAAATTAGTCCGATTTTCTCCTTACATTTGTACAATTACCTAACCTTAGTTACTCATTGTCTATGAGAAAGAACATCCTGTCTGCAATCCTTATTGCAACACTGTCAGCCTTTTCATCCGTTTCATGTACAGCCGGTGACGGATGGGTCAAAGTACAAGGCAACAAGTTTATCGGTCCCGACGGAAAAGAGCTGATATTCAGAGGACTATGTTTCTCCGATCCGGTCAAGCTGGTTCGTGAAAGACAGTGGAACGAGCGCTATTTTGCCGAGGCAGCCGATTGGGGCGCCAACGTGGTCCGTTTTGCCGTCCATCCCCAGAACCTCAATTCTATGGGCTGGGACCGCACATTCCAGGCCATGGACCAGGGCATAGAATGGGCCAAACAGCACGGGATGTATGTAATTATGGATTGGCACTCTATTGGTAACCTGAAAGATGAAAGATATACCTCAGGCATGTACAATACCACCAAAGCCGAAACTTTCAGGTTCTGGCGCACGGTTGCCCTGCGTTATAAGGATGAGCCCACGGTTGCTCTATACGAGATATTCAATGAGCCAACCGTTACGGCACCCAATGTAGGCACATGCTCCTGGACCGAATGGAAACAGCTGCAGGAACAGATAATAGACACCATCCGTACATACAACCCCAAAGCCATCTGCCTATGTGCCGGATTCAACTGGGCGTATGACCTTACACCCATAGCAAAAGAGCCCATAGCACGCTCCGGCGTGGCATATGTATCCCACCCTTACCCGATGAAACGCAATGAGCCTTGGGAGGAGCAGTGGGAGAAAGACTTCGGATATGTGGCCGATATATATCCTGTTATCTGTACCGAGATAGGATTCTGCCTTGAGAATGAGCCCGGCGCACACGTACCGGTCATGTCAACCGATGTATACGGAGAGCATATCACCCGTTATTTTGAGAAAAAAGGAATTTCATTTACAGTATGGTGCTTTGACACAAGTTGGGCACCTATGTTAATAAGTGACTGGAATTTCACCCCCACCACACAAGGCCGGTTCTTCAAAGCTTACCTTCAGAGCAAGGCTGTGAATCACCAAAAGTGAGTATTGACTGAGCCAGGATTAAGGAAGACCTTTGCACCGTAAAAAAAGAGTTACGATGCAAAGGTTTTTCTATAGTCTTGTTTTTTTGGCATCAGTATATACCGCACAAGTTGCTGCTCAGGAAAACACATCCCGATCCCGTCTCAGTGTGGGAGGTTACGGCGAGGTTGCCATGAGCCGGAACTTTTACAGCGACAACGTATACCGATACTCAAATCCCACCAAATATAAAGATGATCCCAGCCACGGCAGGTTTGACATTCCACATGCCGTAATATATCTGGGTTACGATTTCGGTCAGGGATGGTCCATGCAGACCGAGATTGAGTTTGAGCATACCGGTACCGGCAGCGCCGTAGAGAAAGAGTACACCGAAGCCGGCGAATGGGAAACCGAAATAGAAAAAGGCGGCGAAGTGGCACTTGAGCAGTTCTGGCTGCAAAAGGAGATTCAGCCCTGGCTAAACATCCGCATAGGTCATATGGTTGTGCCGGCAGGTGCCCTTAACAATGCCCACGAGCCACTAAATTTCTTTACAGTCTACAGACCTGAAGGAGAGTCGGCGATACTGCCTTCCACATGGCATGACACCGGCATCAGCGTTCTGGGAAACTTGGGCAATTGGAGTTATGAGTTCCAGGTGATTGCAGGTCTGGACGCATTTATGTTCAACCGTGACAACTTTATTAAATATGGTGCAGCATCACCTTATGAGTTCAAGGTGGCCAACAACTACGGTTTTGCTGCCAGGATTGACAACCGTTCCATAAAGAACCTGCGTCTCAGTCTTAGCGGATACTACGGCAACAGCATGCACAACTCGTTCCCCAACGACATGAAAGACACCAGATACAAGGACATCAAAGGCCGCACTGCAATAGGATGTTTTGATTTCAGTTACAAAGCCGAAAATCTGATAATACGCGGAAATGCCGATTACGGTTATGTATCGGACGCCGTAACCATAAGCACCGTAAAGCGCAACATGACATCAAACAACGCTCCCTACAAGAAGACTCCGGTAGGAAAAGCCGCCCTAACCTACGGTGGCGAGGCCGGTTACAACATTCTTGGTAAGGCAGATGAAAAACTCTTCGTGTTCGGCCGATACGAATACTATGATCCGTACATACCCGCTGCTGACCAGCAGGATTACACATTTACCGACGTACACCGCATAGCAGCCGGTATCAACTGGTTTCCGATACCGCTGATTGCCGTCAAGGCCGAGTTCTCGGAGCGTTTCCGCGACAGCCGTTACAACAACGAGCCATCGGTTTCGGTAGGTATCGCATACATGGGATTTTTCCAATAAAAAACATAACGTAATATGAAAAACAGATTCATTTTGGGCATGGCCGCAGTTGCAATAGCACTGACCGCCTGCGACGATTCAAAGAAAGAGGAGAATTCATCATCATTTGAGAACGACATCAAGGCTGCAGTTGAGCAGTACGTTCCCGGAGTTGTTTACTCAACATACAATGACCTGGCCGCAGAGTCGGCACAGCTGTATGACCTTCTGGCCGCAGCTGCCGATAAGGGCGTAGAAAAAATCACCCAGGCTGAAATCGATGCCATCTGCCGGAAATTCCTCCAGGCCCGCCAGTCATGGGAGGAGTCCGAGGCATTCCTGTACGGTGCCGCCACCGATTTCGGAATTGATCCGCACATTGACACATGGCCTCTTGACGTAGAGGCTCTGGCTACCGCTTTGAGCAACGCCGAGCAGGTTGCAGCCCTTGAAGGTGAGGACGGAATAGCATACGCATCGGCCAAACTGGGTGCCGAACTGCTGGGATTCCACGGTATCGAGTTCATCCTGTTCCGCGACGGACAGAACCGCACCGTAAGTGCCCTGCAGGGAAATGAGGATCACGAGGCATTCAGCGGCAAGAGCGTTACCGGCGCACAGGAACTTCTCTATGCAGCAGCAGTGGCAGGCGACCTGCGTGACAACTGCTACCGTCTGAGCGTATCATGGAACCCCGATGCACCCCAGGCCTGGCAGGAGCGTTGTGAGGAACTGGAGGTTCCCGTCACACTGTCAGGTTCCGACAAGACATACGGCGAGAACATGCTTGGAGCAGCACAGGCCGGCAGCACCTACGCCACATGGCAGGAGACAGCATCATCAATACTGGTAGCCGGATGCTCCAACATATGCAACGAGGTTGCCAACGTAAAGATGGGTAACGCCCACAGCGGTGAGGATATCAACTATATTGAGTCACCCTACAGTAAGAAATCATTCCAGGATTTCATCGATAACATCCTGAGCATCCAGTACTCTCTTTACGGAAAGGCCGGAGCCACTGCACCTGAGAGCAAATCACTCATAAACATACTCAAGAATTACAAGTATGACGGAGCCGATGCCCTACAGACCAAGCTCAGCGAATCCGTAAACGCCCTGAAGGAGTGCCAGAAGAAGGGTGCATTCGCTGATATCTATCGAGACGACGCCGTTCAGAATGCCATGAATGTCATCAACGAGCTTGACGATGAACTCAACAAAGCTGCCGAATGGATTGTAAAACAGTAAAATAGATATGAGACAACTGATTAAGGCTACAGCCCTTATAGGGTTGACCGTTGCCGTCGCTTCCTGCGACGGCAATGACGGTATTAAGGAGAACGTATCCAGAGAACCTGATGCCAAATACGTAGGCCAGGCTATCGGAAACTTCAGTGCCGGCGAGTGGTATCCCGGCGGCGAACTGGGAACCACAAGTAATGTAACGGCAGGCTGTTACGAAGACGAGACTCCGGCGGTAACAGCCCAGGGACTTGATATGGCATTCAACCTGGGTGAGGCTGCATTTGAACGCAAGTACACCATTGCTACAGCCCCATTCAAGGGACTTGGCCCAGCCTATCTGCGTTCTTCATGCCTGGACTGCCACCCGGGCTACGGACACGGCAAGCGACAGTATGAATACCGTTCCACATTCGGCAACGGTTATCTGCTAGTGGTATATCATCCTGCCGACGGGCAGAACAGCGACGACGGTCCATATGTAGCCGAAGTCACCGGAATGCCCCAGACTAAAGCCACATACCCATTCCTGCCTCCGATTGAAGAGGAGAAGATAGATATACAGTGGCTTCCCATAACCAGTATGGAGAGTGGCCTGCCCATGAAATTCCCCGACGGCGAGGAGTACAGCCTCATCTACCCCGAGGTCAACATACCGGCCAGTGCCTTCAACACCAAACCCACCCCGTACGAAACCGGGGCTGTGGCATTCCGTCTGGAATCGACCATCGGAATAATCGGCTCCGGATTGCTGGATGCCATACCCCAGGACAGTATTCGTGAACAGTACCGCCGCGAGGCACGTTTCGTGGAACTCAACCCCGCTTTCTGGGATAAGGAGACAAATGATTTTGCAGCAGGTGCATGGTATGGATATGAGAGACTTGGAGACGGACAGTTTGCCGACGGCACACCTGCATTGCAGGGCACCAAGCTGCTCAAACGCTTCACATACGCCATGACACGTGCCACACTTCAGGACGGTGCCGGTGCCAATGCCATTTGGAACATCACCAATGTGAGTCGAAGCGACCGCCCCAAGCTCTACACCACAACAGCCTGGGCTACCGCAATGTCTGAAAATGCAGATGTTATAGCAGCAATAAAGGCCGATCCCACATCACCTTACTATGCCGACGGTACAGATGAGGGCATCCGTGATGCCGTTCTCCATCTTCTGGACCCAGGCACAAACCAGTTTGACAACCAGTGGCATAACTTTACTGCCGAGATGAGCGACGAGCAGTATTACAATTTCATGGTATGGCACCGCGGACTCTCCATACCACGTGCACGCAATCTGAACCGCAAGGAGGTCCAGTTGGGTAAAGATGTATTCAACCGCATAGGCTGCGCCACCTGTCACCGTCCGTCATGGACCACCTCCGATGACAACTACTGGAAACCCGCCGTCTATGCGGACAAGGAGTTGCCGCGTTATCAGAACCAGACAATCTGGCCCTACACTGACATGATACAGCACCGTCTATATATGAAAAACGGCATTCACGGAAGCTGGTGCCGAACCACTCCGCTCTGGGGCCGCGGACTCTCACTCATCAACACCGGAGCCGATGACCGACTGCACGACTGCCGCGCCCGCAATGTCATCGAGGCCATCATGTGGCATGGATACAGCAAGGAAAGCGAGGCTTATATGGCCACCGAAAAGTTTTACAATCTGACCAAAGAAGAACGTGACGCAGTTGTGGAATTCATCAATTCCATTTAACTTAGCAGCCCAAGGCATTCAACATCCGGCATGAAAAGGGAGAAACTGCTCAAATATCTGTCTTTCGGTACAGCAGCTGTCATCATAATCATGATGGCGGCTGCCACCGTTATTGAGAAACTGTACGGTACGGCTCAGGCTTTCCGATTGGTCTATCACAACCCGGTGTTCATCGCTCTCTGGGCTTTGTGTGCCGTATCGGGCGTTTTTTTACTGATAAAGCGCAAGACCATACGGAAACCGTCAGTTTTCTTCCTTCACATCGCACTGGTCCTGATTCTGGCCGGAGCCCTGGTTACCATGCTAACCGGCAGGCAGGG
>Ga0256405_10003962_pt1 | contig 29014 bp, 23 predicted proteins | sample RumenRJG_02DNA_FD_189096 | JGI IMG/M metagenome (GOLD analysis project Ga0256405, IMG submission 189096) | Bovine rumen microbial communities from Lethbridge, Alberta, Canada - RJG_02 | ecosystem: Host-associated > Mammals > Digestive system > Stomach > Rumen | place: Canada: Alberta... | reverse complement strand
CCAGTCCTCGCCGTTGTTGGAGCCCTCGATGCAGGCGCCGGCGAACCGGTCAAGCCAGCCGGAGCGGGACAGGATGGCGACCTTTTCCAGGATGTAGGGCTCGTCGAACTGCATGCCGCAGTAGCCGTCGCCCACGCCCAGCGGGTCGAAGAAGGTGGCGGGGTTGCCGTCGAAGGCGGAAGCCGCGCCGGAAGCAGCCGTGCCGTCCCAGCCGGTCTCGTTGCCGATGACGGTGCCGATCATGGCGTTGCCGGATTCGCCGGAAGCGGGATAGCCCTCGGGAGCGGTGGGCTTTTCGGGCTCGGCGGGAGCCTGCATGGGAGTGGGCGTGTAGCCCTCCACGGAGATCGGAGCCTCGCCCAGGCCCTTGTAGATCACGATGTTGTCGATGGTGGCCTTGATCTTCGGACCGGGCTTCAGCGCCACGGCGTAGCTGTCGAAGATGTCCCAGTAGGTGTCGTCCGTGGGCGTGGACACCAGAATGCCGTTGATGTAAACGGACGGACCCTCGGCGTGACTGCACTTGATGGCCACGTTCATCTCGTAGTCCAGAAGCGGCATCGCCTCCGCGTCGTAGATCTCGTCCCGCAGGATGGAGGAAAGGGCGGTGTCGTCGGTGGCCGCGATGAAGTGGTCGGAGCCGGTGTCGTAGGTGTACCAGGTCCCCTCCAGACGGCACTGGTTGTTGCCGCTTCCGCGGACGCGGATGTGGACGGAGTCGTAGGTGTTGTAGCCGTTGTAGTTGTAGATCAGGCAGACGTACCGGTCGGCGGCCTCGGCCTCCAGATAGTGCAGGGTGTACTGGATGGTGTAGTCCTGATCCTGATAGGGAGCCATGACGTCGCTGGGCAGGATCTGCACGTAGGAGTCGGCGGTGGCGTCCGCGCCGTGGGTGGCGTCCAGATTGTCGACTACCAGCTTGCCGTTCTCGATGGAGTAGGAGGCGGTGTTGGGCTTGAAGTCCTCAACGAAGGTCCAGCCCAGATCCTCGAAGGAGGAGACGGAGTTGAAGTCCTCGAAGTAGATGATGTCTTCGCTATTCGCCGCGGGAGCGGAGGCCGCACCGGCTGCGGGAGCGCTGTCGCCCAGGAAGCGGTAGAAGAAGTAGTCGAAGTACAGGGTCTTCAGGGTGGTGTCGTCAAAGCCCTGGGGCAGGGTCAGGGTGAATTTGTGGGTGCCCTTGTCCAGCCAGATGTTCAGACCGGTGATGAACTGCTCCAGCTCCTTGTCCTCGTCGTTGTAGTCGAATTCAAGGCGGATCCAGTCGGAGTTGTCGATGCGGATGTCCGTGGCTCTGGGAACGGACTTCTGCCAGGCCATGAGACATACGGCGAATTCATAGTAGCCGGAATCCTTGACCTCGAATTCCACGTTGAAGTCGCCCTTGCCGTCGTCCTTCAGATAGATGTAATAGGTGCCGGAGCGGGCGTTGGTTTCGCCGTCGGCCCAATAATCCTCAAAGTCGATGTCTTCGGCGGACTCATGCCATTCGGGATCGTCGAAGGAGGCGGTGAAATCCTTGCTCAGCCAGTTGCCGGGAGCGGCATCTGCGGCGGCGGGAGCGGCGGCGGATTCACCCTTTGCTCCCAGAGTGGCGAAGCCCCAGCAGTTGGAGTTGTTGGAGGCGTCGTCGCTTTCGTCGGACCAACCGAGACAGTAGTCACGGGCCGCGCCTGCCACGCTGTCGTTGTACTGGAAATCCACGGTGAATTCCGTGCCCTGCTTCATGGCCAGGACGCGGACCGTGTACTTGAACTCGATGACGCAGGTGGTGGCGGTGGGGAAGGAGTAGGCAAAATCGTAATCCGCGGGAGTCGCGCCCTTGCGGGGGATCATTTCGAAGCCGTCCTCCGGGATCAGTGCGATCTGAGCCTGCTGATCGGTCCAGGTGGCGTCCCCGTCCCCGATTTCGTCCACATACAGATAGATGGAGTCGTTCTTCCAGTCGCCGACGGTGGAGTCGAAGGCGAACTCGTTGTCGGTGATTTCAAACAGGAAGTAGAGCGAGGTGTCGTCGTACAGCATGGACGCGTAGACGGTGCAGTCCTCGGGCAGGGTGGAGGCGTTGACCTTCTTGTCGCCCGCCTTGCAGTAGCCGAGCTGCTGTCTGTCCGCGGTCGCCCATACGTCATCGATGGTTCCGTCGATCTTGGGAGTGCCGTACGCGACGGTCATTTCTTCGCCCAGAGCGGAGACGGAAACGGCGAGGGTCAGCAGCATCAGTGCCGACAGGATGGCGCAGAGAAACACTTTTTTCATGGTCCGGTTCCTTTCTCTGAAGTGGATTCCGAATCGGCCGGCTTCACGGACAAATAAAAACTATTTTTTCGTGTTTTTCCGACAAAAATATGTCATGTTGCCTATGAAGAGGACCGAATGCTCACATGAACTATTATAACACGCACAAATCGAAAAAGCAACAGGGGACCGAAAGAAAAATAAATGAAACAAAAAATATCCCGATACCGGCGATTGACAGAGGAACCGGACCTGTGATAAAATGAAGCGGACCGAAATCACTCCGGACCAGGTGCCGGATAGGACCGCATATGGAAAGACGAAGGGAGACGCGCCATGACCATCCGTACCCTGATCCCGGAAGACGCGGCTGAAACGGACCGCCGCGCCGACACGCTGAAGCGGATCATATACGAGGCGGAGGATCCCGTCCGCTCCGGTCCCGTTTACTATATCCGCTCCGACGGGGACGATTCCCGTGACGGGACGTCTCCCGATACCGCCTGGAGGACTCTGGATGTCCTGAACCGCGTCCGGCTTGCTCCCGGCTCCTCCGTGCTGTTCCGGCGCGGGGACCTCTGGCGGGGATCCCTGACGGCGCAGGCAGGCGTGACCTACGGAGCATACGGGACCGGGGAGAAGCCCAGGCTGTACGGCTCTCCCTGCGACGGAGCGAAGGACGGCTTCTGGACCGAGGTCTGCCCCCATGTCTGGCGGTACAGCGAACGGCTGAAGGACGACTGCGGCGGCATGGTCTTCAACGGTGGCAGAAGCCACGGGCTGAAGGTCACCCTCCGCACGGACGGGGATGGTCCGCGGGACAACGTGACGGGCGAGCCGTTCCGGGGGTATTTTGATCTGACGGGGGATCTGCGCTACTGGCACGACCTGGGCGGGAACGGGATCCGAAATGAAGAGGGCGGCTGGCTGTACCTCCGGTCCGAATCCGGCAGTCCGGCGGAGCGGTTCCGGGAGATCGAATTCCTGCCCCGGGTCCATGGGATTTCGGTACAGGGCGGAGGCGTCTCTGTGGACAATCTCTGCCTGATGTACTACGGGGCCCATGGGATCGCCGCCGGAACGGTGGACGGGCTGCGGGTGACGAACTGCGTGATCGGCTGGATTGGCGGCGGACTCCAGTATATCCGGAACGGAATCCCGGTCCGCTTCGGCAACGGCGTGGAGATCTACGGCGGGTGCCGGGGGTATTCCGTGGAGCGGTGCCATGTGTTCCAGTGCTACGACGCGGGGCTCACCTTCCAGTTCTCCTCCGGCGGGGACGGGGACATTCTCATGGACGGCGTCCTGTTCCGGGACAATCTGATTGAGGACTGCTCCTATTCCGTGGAGTATTTCCTCGGAAAGGCAGACCGGGCGGAGGCGGACCGTCGGATGGGGAACATCCGGATCTCGGACTGCGTCATGCGGAACGCCGGGTACGGATGGGGTGTTCAGAGGCCGGACAGACAGACGCCCGCCCATATCAAGGCCTGGGACCACGAAAACCGCCGGACGGGTCCCTTCGTGATCGAGAACAATGTGTTCGACCGGTCCCGCCATATGATGCTGCACGTGGCGGCGTCGGAGAGCGGATGGCTGCCGGAGATCCGGGACAACGTCTTCCTCCAGTACCGGGGCGGCTCCCTCGGCAGGATCGGACCGGTCCCGACCTCCATGCTGGAGTACGCGGACGGAGAGATCCCCGCGTCTCTGGAGGACAACCGGTTTTTCGGGATCCGGACGGAGTGAACGCCTCGGACGGCTGAGAAGAAAGGAATATATAATGGAAACGAAAATGCTTGGCGTCTGGATGTGGCCGGAGAGCATCCGGAAAAGAGGTGCGGACGCCGTGTTCGACGCATGCGCAGGGGGCGGTGTGACCGACGTCTTCTTCCTGACGAAGGGACTCTCCGGGACTACGGCGTTCCTGTCCCCTCTGTCGCCGCCCATGGATCCGGAGCGCGATCTGCTGAGGGAGGCCCTGGACGCCGCTCACGCCCGTGGAATGCGCCTTCACACATGGTTCACTTCCGCCTCTGACGCGCGGTATGTGAAGGAGCATCCCGCCTCGGCTCTGGTGCATCTCACAAAAGGCCCCCGTGAGGACATCGTCAGCATCACGGACGGGGCGTATACCGACTACATGCGCTCCCTTCTGACGGATATGCTCCGCCGGTACGATCCCGACGGGGTCCATCTGGACTACATCCGCTACAACCACCTGATCTGCGGCTGGAGCGCGGAGGATCAGGAGCGGTATCGGGCCGGGGGTGTGGATCTCGGACGGGTGATGCCCCTGATGGAGAAGACCTTCCTCGGGGACGCACCGGACGGCGAGGCTGTTTTCAACGCCTTCCGGGCGGGAGACGGGGACGTGGTCCGGCTGTCGGAGGTCCGGCGCGGGAATGTGGTGCGCTTCGCATCGGCTCTTGCTGAGACCGTCCGGCGGGAGGGAAAAAATCTGACCCTCAGCGCGGCTCTGATGCCGGAGGGTTCCTATGACGATCTGGCCTTCTCCGATCTGCACTACGGTCAGCACTACGCGGATCTGGCGGTACTGACGGATCTGCTCCTTCCCATGTCCTACAGCCGGGCCTACGGAAAGGACGAATCGTGGGTCCGGGACACCGCCGTGGGGACTGTCCGGTACGGGAGGACCATGGTGGGGCTCCACGCCTACGAGGGAGGGACCGGTCTGAGCCTGAGCCTCGACAGGCGGGCGGCGGAGGCTGTTCCGGGCGTGGAGGGCGTCTGTCTGTTCCGGGAGGGAGCCTTTGTATGGGCGTTCCGGGAGGGCCGGTCCATGACGCTTCTGAATCCCCTCCCGAAGGCGGCGGCGTCCTGCAGGATCACGGTAGCCGGGGAGGAGGCTGTGCTTGAGACGCCGGTGGGACCCGGGGAGGAGCGGACCTTTGATCTGCCGTTCTCCCCGGACCTTGTGCGGGTATACGATGCGGACGGGTCAGAGCTCTGCGCTCTGACCGCGGGCGAATGACCCCGATGGGCGGGAGGATCGTTATGAAAAGCAGACTCAGAGGCATGCTTCTCCGGGCGGCGGCGTTCATCCTGTGCGCGGCGGCGGTATCCTGTACGGGCGGAGTCACTCCGCCGGCGGCTCCCGAAGAAAAGGAGCAGACCGAACCGGAGACCGCTCCGACGGAAGAGGCAGGGGAAGCCGTTTCGGATGAGGCGGAGACGAACGGTCCGGAGGATTTGACGGACTCCGGCGGCGCGACCCTGTACGTGGACTGCGCGGCGGAGGGATCCGGGGACGGAAGCCGTTCCGCTCCGTTCCGGACGCTCGAAGAGGCGGACGCGGAGATCGCCGCCATGAAGCGTGGGAAAGGTCTTCCGGAGGGCGGCGTCACCGTTCTGGTCAGTCCCGGGGAGTATCCGGAGAGGGACGGGTTCATCCTGAAATCCGGAGGGGGCACGGAGACATCCCCGGTGCGCTATGTGTCGGAGGTCCCCGGAGGCGCGGTGCTCAGCGGCGGGACCCGGCTCGATGGAGCGGATTTCGTCCAGCTGAGCGAGGAGGAGCAGGCGCGCATCATCGACCGGGACGCCGCGGGCAGGATCCGGAAGGTGGATCTGAAGCAGTACGGCAAAACCGCGGAGGATTGGGGACAGCTTTATTCCTACGGGGCGTATCACCAGGGGAGCCGGTACGAAAACGGCACGGGACCGGCTGAGGCCGAGCTGATCTGCGACGGGGTGCGGATGCGGCTGGCGCGGTATCCCAACGAGGGATGGTGCCGCACGGGGAAGATCCTCAAGCCCGGCGCGCCGCTGAATACCGCCGAAGCCGATCCCGACGGCCCGACCTTCGCCGTCAGCGACGATGTGACGGAGCGCATGAATCAGTGGCAGTCCTTCGACGACGTCTGGACCTTCGGGTACTTCATGTACGACTGGGCCGACGCCTCCAATCCTCTGAAAGCGGTCACCACGACCCGCCGGATCATCACCCTGGGCCATCTGGTGTTCTACGGGATCCGGGAGAACCAGCGGTTTTACTTCTTCAACGTTTTTGAGGAGCTGGACGCGCCCGGGGAGTACTATCTCGACCGGGAAAACGGCATCCTCTACCTGTATCCTCCGAAGGATCCGGCTGAGATGGAGATCGTGCTGTCGGATTCCTCCTCGACCATCGTGTCGGGAACGGCGTCGTGGCTGACCCTGAAGGATTTCACGATCCGTTGCTCCAAGGGGAACGGCATCACCCTGTCCGGCGATCACGTGACGGTGGACGGATGCACTGTCACCGGAGTCCGCGGCGTCGGCATGGACATCCGGGGGACGGATATGACGGTGATGAACTGCGAGATCGCTTTCGTGGGAGGCGCGGGTCTGTCCGTGTCCGGCGGAGACAACGCCGCCCTGATCCGGTCCGGGAATCTGGTATACAACAACCGGATCCACGACTGGTCCGAGGTGGTGCGCAGCTGTCAGAACGGCGTCACCGTCTCCGGCTGCGGGAACACCGTCTCCCACAACGAGATCTGGAACGCGCCCCATCAGGCCGTGGGCTGGAGCGGAGCGTACAACGTCATCGAATACAACGAGGTCCACCATGTCTGCCACGAGACCTCCGACTGTGGCGCGCTGTACGCCGGACGGAATTTCACGACATACGGCAGCGAGGTGCGGTACAACTACATCCACGACATCGGCTTTCCGGGCGCGGATGCCGTGGGGATCTATCTGGACGACGGCATGTCCGGGCAGACGGTCCGCGGGAATCTGATCGTGAACACCTCTGCCTGGGGAATGCTGATCGGCGGAGGCCGGGGCAACATCATCGAAGGAAACGTGATCGTGGACCCGGCGAAGGAGGCCATCTACCACGACAGCCGCCTCCGGGACGGAGAGTTCTCCGGAGGATGGTACGGCACCATGGCCTCCCGGGGGTCCCAATTCACCGATCTTCTCGGCATCTGCCGGAACGGAGCCTGGTCCGCCGCATTCCCGGAGCTGAAGGATCTGAAAATCAGCTCCGCCGGCGAGGACCGGGACGATCCGCTCCTGGCCTGCAATCCCGCCGGATCCTCGGTGAAGGGCAATATGCTGTACCGGTCCGGGGAAGGCAGCGCCGCGGCGTACTGGTTCGCGGACGCGGTGACGCAGTTCTCGGAAGTGTCCGCCAACGAATCGGCCGCGGGACTCGGGGATTTCCCGGAGCATGAAAACGGTGTCTGGACCATGATCGAGGACAGCGAGGCCGCAAAGAAGATCCCGGGGTTTGAGCCTCCTCCCTTTGAGCAGATGGGCACGGAGACGTCCGGGGAGTAAACAGGAAATATAAGCACAATTATAAAACATCCCGCCGATCCCAAACGACCGGCGGGACACTTTTGTAATGGAAATCCGTTGTGATTCCTTTTATCTCCTTCTGCGGGCAATCAGGGCGGAGCCGAGGACCGCGGTGAGAACGACGATCCCTCCGCCGATGAAGGATCCGCATCCGGAGGAGGATTCCGCGGGCTGAGCCGGAGCCGCCGTTTCGGGAGTGTCGGTTTCTTCATTGGCGGCGGCCTGTGCCTCCTCTGCCTTCGCGGCCTCTTCCTCGGCCAGTCGGGCGGCTTCCTCCTCCGCGGCGATCCGGGCGGCCTCCTCCTCAGCGGCCTTCTGCGCAGCTTCCTCGGCGGCGATCCGTTCCGCTTCTGCCTTTGCCGCTTCCTCCTCAGCCTTCTTCGCGGCCCGTTCCTCGGCGGCGATCCTCTGAGCCTCCGCGCGGGCGGCCTGTTCCTCGGGCGTCAGCTCGGGAGCGTCCTCCGACACCACCAGATAGGCCGGGAGATCGTAGCCGAAGTCGTCGTCCTCATAGCCGAAGCCGATGTAATCCAGATTCAGCTTCAGGGTACCCTCCGTGAACATGTACAGGCGGAAGAAGTTGATCTTCGCGTAGTCGAAGTCTCCGGCCACGTTGTCCGGCGCGTAGAGATCCAGCTTCAGCTCGTTCCAGCCGTCCTGGAGGTCCAGCCCGGAGACCAGCCAGTTCATCTCCTTCTGGTCGGAGCTCATGGAGGAGGTCAGCTCCAGCTGTCCGTCGCCGGTGAAATGATCGATGCCGTCCACCTTGAAGCGGAGGAACACGCAGTCGTAGTTCTCGGCGTTCACCGGAGAGGCCTCCATGACGGCCTGCATGTAGACGGAACCGGAGGATCCCTTGCCTACACGGTTGATCCTGTCGGAGGCCACGTGAACGGTGCGCTTGACCTCGCCCAGCTCCGTGGCAAGGGAAGAGAAGTCCTCATTCTCGCCGCCGAAAGCCAGATAGTCCACGGCGATCAGGTTGTCGCCCTCCGTGAAGAAGTAAATGCGGAAGTAGTTGATCTTCTCCAGGTCGGGAGCGCCGCCCGCCTCCTGTCCCTCGAACAGGTCGATCTTCCATTCGTTCCATCCGGCCTGCATGTCGAAGGAGCCCACGTCCCAGTTGTATTCCTCCGCGTCGCACTTGCCGGAGGAGGTAATCTCGATCTGCCCGTTGTTGGCGTAGCGCTCGGGATCCTCCACATAGAAGCGGAGATAGAGATAGTCGGCGTTCGAGAGATTGAAGGGCTCCTTGAAGTGGAGCTCGATGTTGATGGCGCCGGTGTAGCCGGTCCGGTAGAGCCCGCTTTCCGCGCCGCCCTGGTACATGACCTCCCCGGCGGAGACGGAAACCGCCAAAAGGACCGCGGTGACAGCCAGCAGGATGAGAAGGAAGAGCTTCTTCATGGCGAATTCCTTTCGGAAATGAAGGTTTACTTCAGAAATTAAATGCATTATAGCAGAAGGGACCGCGTTTGTCAAGACGGCGGCCTTCATTTGCGGGAAAAGACGGACGCCGGAGCATGAGGGAAGAAATCGGGGATCCCGCGGCCGGATGAAGAAAACCCTTTGACAAAACGGACAATTCTGTGCAGCAGGAGGGCTTAGGCCTTGCGGGGATTGAGGTTTCGGCGATGGGCTTCGGGATTTACCAACGATTTACCAAAATATCCGGAAAGGAAAAACGGAGAGAATCCGGCACAGAAGAACGCTTGTCTGAAGGCAGGCGTTTTTCCGCATCTTTATGACTTTCTTTTCGCTTACCGGGAAGGAAGGGGAGATTCGAAATCGTAGCGTCATCCCGCCGGAGGCCAAGAAGACCGCGGATTACGTTGCGTTCAGGTCACCGACGTCCCTATATTGACTTCCGGATCTCTCCTTGATTGTATCGTAAAAACAGAAAAACTGATGGAAAAACTCAAAACCCACTTGCATTGAAAGGGGAAGTGTGGTATAATTATAACTGATTATGGTTATGGTTACTTCGGCCAAAGACGAAACGACAGTTGTAACTAATCCAAGCTCGTTTGAGCGCCCTCAATCTCAATTTTGTCATTTCCCGGTTTATATATTACTGGATGTTGACGTTAAGCCCGGGAGGGGGAAGTGCGCCTTTTGGGACCGGCTCTTCCGTCGGACGGTTTCCGGAAATGCGGCAGAAAGCCAAGAGCGGAGGTCTCAGGGAAGACCGGCACAGTCTGCTGCTGTTGATTGGAATCCGGTAAGTGAACACCGGTAAGTGAACATTTGAGAGAGGTACCGAGGCATGGAAGATCGAAGGAGGAACGGCCCGGAGCTGTGTCACATAGTGGCGGGACTTCTGCTTATTCTGGATACATTCCTTGCAAATCGGCCGTGTTTTCTGGCTCTGTGACTCAGATTCGATCTCCACTAGTCGAATATTCCTGCGGAATGTCTGTCCATCTTGAAGAAGTTCACACGGACTAAACGGCTGTCTGCGTTGTAGTCTTCCGGTTTCTGAAGCCCTGCCGTTCCCTGGCGGTACGCCTCCTTTGATGAGCTGGCAAGGCGTCGATCGCCTAATACGTTGATTGTTCGTGTTATCGGAATCACGCTGCCGTTCCGGCGGATGCCGGTATTTTACTATCTGTTCGGCGCTATGTTCCGGTTCATATGCGTTCTGGGGTATCGTTCCACTTACCGCTTTAGGCTTCCAATGCATCAGCGGAACGCGGGAGGGGATGAGACAGCTCAGAACCGGGTCATGATCATCAGCGCCGGCGCTGCGGGCCAGATGATCCTCAGGGACGTCCGCAGAACGATGGATCTGCGCGACAGGGTTACAGCTTCATCGATGACGATTCCAACAAGCGGAGCCGCTTTATCCTGATTTACGTGGGCTGCACGATATCCTATGAGACGGACGAGTTTCTGGGACAGCTGGAAGAGCTTACAGCCGCGTCTTCAGGGAATATGAAAAAGGGATCCGCAGGTTGGCTGAGAAGATCGTCACGACATATATGTCTGCGGCTTTATTCCCCATGAACGGGCAATCAAAAAATAACAGAAGGCAACATTCGTGTCCCTTCTTAATTTCTTAATATAGAAACATTTTGTTATCCACATGTTGAGGCAAGAAATGGCGGCTCTATAATCATGACCGCTGATGTACCTTATTCCGGAGAACTGCTGGACAGATACGAAAACGCATATTTCTTCGCACATGATCGGGCGGATCAGTTAATGTCACTTATGCGCGAGGTGATCAAAGGAGAAATCGTGCGGAAACACGTGGAAACACTGAAACCAATCAGATCAGGGAGAGAGTTGACGGATATCCGTGATGCGATGTATACAGAACGTAAAAAAGCACAACAATAACGGGAGGAATTCCGAATGAGAATTCTTGAAGTATGCGTGGATTTGGACGGCGGCGGCATAGACCGTTACCTTTTGAACTATTGCAGCAGGATCGATGGAATTCAATTTGATTTTGTGATCATTGACAAAGAAAAAAAAGGCATACTGGAAGAACCTATCCTGGCGCTTGGCAGTAATATCTATAAAATACCTCGGCAAAAATCCGGATTGATCCGCAACTATAAGGCATTAAAAAAGATAATCACTGAGAATAATTATCAGGCTGTACATATCCACTTAGGGGCAAAAAGCTTGATTGCGCTTCTGTGCGCATACAGATGCGGTGTTAAAGCAAGAATTGTCCATGCTCATATCGCCTTTGTGCCGGAAACCCGGAAGGAGCGTATTATCCGGAAAATACTGACAGTTCCAGTAAAAATTCTGGCCACATCCCTGACGGCATGCGGGGAAGACGCTGCACGTTGGGTTTGGGGAAACCGTGCTTTTGAACGGAAGAAGGTTACGGTTCATAATAACGCAATACAGTTAAGCAAATTTCGTTTTTCTGCCGTAGAACGGCAGCGTCTGCGCCAAGAATTGGGCATAAAGGGTAAATCATTAGTCTTTGGCCATGTAGGGAGACTCTGTGATCAAAAAAATCAATTGCGGTTGCTTGACATATTCGCCGAAATAATAAAACGAGTTCCCGATGCTTGCCTTTTGTTGATTGGCAGAGGGGAAATGGAAAAAGAAGTTTCTGAGAAAATTCAGAAGATGCAGTTAAGCGACCAACAGGTAAAAATGCTCGGTATTCGCGACGATGTGAATTTACTGCTGAACGCTATGGATGCATTTGTTTTTCCAAGCAAATATGAAGGATTACCTTTTACGTTGATTGAGACCCAGGGCAATGGACTTCCTGCAGTATCTTCCGATATTGTAACGCCCCAAGTTAAGCTTACTGACTGCCTGTCTTTTCTTCCGTTGAATAGTACTGATGAGACGTGGGCAGAAAGAGCCATACAAATCGCAAGTGAGGGTCATGACGAAAACGCATGGGAAAAAGTACAAGCGGCAGGATATGATATCGATGTGGAAGCCAAAAAACTGAAAGCTTTCTACTTAGCATGTATAGAAGGGAAAAGATGAATATAAGGACGCTGAGGATTGATCCAAAAAGGAATAGTCTCCAGAGCATAATATTGGGAGGTTTGGTAATACGCCTCACATTTTTTATTATTCTGGTAACAGTTGGCTTATCCGTTTCAAATCCATATTTTCTCGAGGATGATATAAAATATGAACGACTTGCCCAGTTATACTTAAATTCAGCTTCCTCGCTGTTTGATTTGAATGCGTTCAAAATCATCGGTGCTGCGAGCTATCTTACGACGTTTTGGCCATGGGTTATGTGTGTTTCGGCCTTTTTTTTCCGAAATATATACGCCGGGCGGATTATTAATATTATTTTATCGGTTATATGTATTAAATTGACCTATGATGTTACTTATAAAATATGTCTATCTGAAAAAACAGGACTTCACGCAGCGAAACTGTTCGCATTTCTGCCTCTGACAGTTATGACATGCTGCTTTCCGATCAAAGATATATTTTTGACCTATTCAGCGTTGTATTTTTTTAGATATATTCTGAGTATTCAGAATGGGGAAAAGATCAAGCTGACGAGTACACTTTATTGCGTTATCCTTCTAATCTGCACGTATTTTACCCGCGGAGCGCTTGTTGGTTTATACAGCATTTTTGGCTTTGTTTATTTGTTTGACAAGCTGTATAAAGAAAAAAAGTATGGTTGGAATATGGTGCTTGTTGTGGTTGGAATCATTCTTATGTTTCTGTTTGGAAATGTGATTGTGAATTCCTTTGTAGAGAAGATAGATGTGTATAGTAGATACGGACTGGAAAACATGGGGGGTATTGCCTTAGTCCGTATAACCAGCTGGCGTGATCTTTATAAACTGCCATTAACGTATCTCTTTGCTTTGCTGCAGCCGATGAAAACAGACTTGTTCACAATTAACATGAACAGTTTTTGGCTTTCTATATTGGGGTATTTGAATTTAAGCCTATATCCCATAGCGATGGGGAGCTTTTTATATCTGTTTATGAAAAAACACAATTTCCTGTTTTGGCTTTCGACTTTTGTTTTGTATTCCAGCGTCATTTCATTATCTCTGGGAATATTTAGGCATTACTTGTTCATGGCACCGCTTGGAATGATAAATTTTGCGCTTGTGAATGAAAACAAAACAAAGCTGACTCAGTTATTTATATATGGGGGAAGCTTGGTTTTGTTAATGTTTATTTTAATTAGGTGATGGAGGAAAGATAAATGCCATTAAGTATGTTTATTGACGCACTTCCGTACAACGAAATAAAGTCAAAGTATCCTTCGTGGTTTGAGAACATGCAGGTCGCAGAATTACTTCCCAACGTAGGATACAGTTCCAGCTTGCATTGGCAATTATACTGTGATAAGTATCCTGATGAACGCGGAGTTTTTGTGGACTGGGTGAAAGAACCCGAATCGAATACAGGCATCCGGTTGATTTCAAAGTTGCTGGCTCCTTTGGATAAAGTAGGAGACTTGGGTCTATTATCCCGGAAGGTTATGAATCGTATTGTGTTTCGGAAAAATGTATTTGCAAATATTCCATACCGCTTCCGAGGAATGTTTTCAGAGAAGGGACAATATCTATTTTGGAACAAAAACACCTACAACAGAGAACCAATTTTCGAAGGTTATTCTGTTATTTCACAGGATGAAGGGCATTTAACCTTTGACGCTGTGATGGGGAAGGTCAGAAATGCAATTTCATCAGGGGAAAAGAATTTGTTTGTAGTACTTGGTTTTGCAGACGCGGAGGGGCATGTGTGCCGGAGAGGCGATTTATACGATCAGCGTCTGAAACCATATATGGATAACGTACACGATATCATATCGGAATATCTGAAACTCCATCCGGAAGAAGAAGTCCTGATTGTTTCCGATCATGGTATGAGCACTGTAGAACATCATATTGATGTGGGGCTTGAAAAGAAATTTGGAAAACCCGGAAAGAATTCGTATATTGCATATTCAGACACAGCCATTATGTGCATTTGGGTTGATGACAAAGTCCTTCGCAAAGAGATCTCTGATTACCTGACTACATTTGAAAATGGACATCTGTTGAACGATATAGATCGAAAAAGGTTTGGCATAACAGACAGAAAATTCGGTGATCTGATTTTCAATCTAAGAGAAGGATATGTGTTTTCAAACAATTGGTTTGGTAAAAGTATAAAGAAGCCACGGCCGGAGGGAGCTGGTATGCACGGTTTCTGGCCGGAAAGATGTGCCCATGACCAGATGGCTTCTGTGTTGCTAATCAATAGCAGTAGAAGAATCAACGATACATATGAATACAAAGACGCAAACAAACTTATTGTTGATGTCATGCAGGGTAAAAGAGTGGAATGAAATACTTTTACAGTGAAAACGCAGAGCTTGAGCGGAAAGTCGATTCCTTTTTTGCTTTATTATCAGAAGAAAACGAAAAAAAGTATAAGAACGCTTTATCCATTCTACTATTAGGCAGCCTTTCCAGGGGGGAAGCAACATGGCGACAGACTGAAGACGGGAATATACAAATGTTGAGTGATATTGAGTTCTTTACTGTATATCCCAACAGCTTTTCACAGTTCAGTTTGTTTGACGAAGATTTAAAGCGTGCTTCCGAAGAAGTTTTTGGTACAAACAATACCAGTTTATTTCATATAGACAATACATATGTTAATATTAACGCTCTTCACAAGATGGAGCGGAAACTGCTAATATATGACGCAAAAGTATTTGGTCAATGCGTTGTTGGGGAAGATATCCTTAGTTTATTACCCGAAATATCTGTAAATACTATTAACTGGTGTGATATATGGGATATCATGACGCATCGGGTTTTTTCCGTTCTATACTACGGATTTCCTTTCAAACGTCAGGGAATGGAAAACGAATACCGCTATTCACTTGCAAAGAACTCACTTGATCTGATGACAGTAATCCTTGTGGAAAATAAACGATTAGAAAGCGGATTTGAAAGGCGCCTGAATATGTTAAAAGAGATGGATATTCCCTCAAAATGGATCGAATATTTTACATACTGCCTGGACATTAAGCTTGGCAAGAAAAGCGAATGCGAATATACTTTGGGAGATATGGAACGCCTCTTTAGTGAAATATTAACATCGCTTGAAACGACATTCCATGTACCAATTTCCAATATAGTTGTCAACGCGAAATCGGTGCTTCGCCGACGTACCGGAATGGTTAAGCGAGCTATACAAAGCAGGCATATACCGCCATTATGTCACAGACATCTCCGTAATTTATTAGAGGATTACAATAAGGATATGGAATTGAGTACTTATGATAAGAAAAACAACTATGTGCTGCACGGATACCCGAAAGAAGGTGTATAACAGATGAAAAAATTAAAAAAATTAATACTGAGTTTGGAACATAATTTTTTTGAAAATCATGCAGAGGGTTAACTACAAATACTATTCAAAGCATTATCCCCTTTATTTGCATAAAATTGGCATCAAGTTTTCCGGAGACATCAGCAAAACTGGTTTTATCGCACCCAGCGCGACATTTGACTCAAAAGACTACGGGAAATATATAACGCTGGGTGAGAAAACAATTATATCCGGTGGTGTTGTATTTCTTGTACATGATTACTCCATTGGAGCTGCAATGCGGGGAATGCACGTTGAGGGAGTCAGAGAAGGTCATTTGCCTCATCTGTTGAATGAAATTATAATTGGAAATAATTGCTTTATAGGTTATCGCGTGATAATACTGCCAGGAACAATTATCGGCGATAACACAATTATTGGAGCTGGCTCAGTAGTAAAGGGCAACATCCCCTCTGGTGTAATCGTTGCAGGCAATCCGGGGAAGATTATCGGAACAATTGACGCCTACGTTGAAAAGCATTTATTGGCGCAGGATTTTCATGTGAATCCTTGATACGGACCTATCTGGAAGAATAATCAAGACGGATTGGCAATCGAAGCTGTGGTGAAATAGTCTTGTCAAGATTTTTAGATTTGAGTAAACATTTAGTTTTTGATTATTCTCAACAATAAGACACTAAGAAAAGAATGATTATTATGCATTTATTGATAAAATGCCTGAGAAGCAAATACAAACGAATATATTGTTGCTTTCTGTCACAGATAAATATAATTATATTGACAGAATGTGGAGGATCGGCCGATGAATAAAACGGCAAAAAACTCAATAGTATACTTATCCGGCACAATCATTATGGCGTTGCTTGGTTTTGCTAACACCATGCTTCTGACTCGTGTTTTGTCCCAGAAAGTTTATGCGATGTACGGATTGTTAGTGAGTTTTAACACAACCTCTACTATGCTTGTATCATTTGGCTATGATAAAGCATATATGCGTTTTTATTATTCAAGTGGATATTCAAAGCGTCGTTTTTTGCTGAAATGCATACAAATACCCGCCATCGTGATGGCTGCTTTATTTATTATTTGTATTGAGCCTTCACAGCTTTTGATTAATCATATTTTTGGAGAAAAACTGATCTTTATTACAATCCTGTTGATTTGCTTTTATATCATTGTAGCAGTGATTAACAAGTTCACGCATTTGACTGCGCGTATGGAGGAATGCGCTGTCAATTATGTTCTGTCTGAGGCTGTTGAAAAATCAGGCTTCGTTATTTTCATTCTCATATTATTTTATTCACACAATGATGTATCCTTTGACCAGCTTATTATTTCTTTTTTGATCGCGGGTGTACTTGCAAGTCTGATTAATTTAAGAATTTTGTTTAGGATCAATGATGTCCCTGCAGAGGCCGAGCAGGTTTCCCATAAAGAAATGCTGCATTATGGAATACCGTTGATGCTCAACCAGGTGCTTCTGATGGTTATACCAATGATTGAGAAATTGTTTGTACGGGAAGCCGCCGGGTGGGAGATTTTAAGTCTGTATACTTCCGCAAGCTTTATTCAGACTGTGCTTATGTTGATTTCTCATACAGTGACTAATATTTGGAGCCCATTGGTATTCAAACTATGCGATCAGGATAACAAACTAAAACCTCTGATTCATTCTTTCGGACTGGCGTGTTCCTTTATAATTCTTGCATGTCTTTTCGGGTGTATTCTGCTGAGAAGATGGATCGTGCTACTGCTGGACAGTAAATACTATACTGTTTATACCATCTTGCCTGCTGTCATGTACAGCGCAGGCATCAGCATCGTTACTCTGATCTATTCATGCGGCATTGAGATACGCAAAAAAACCAAAATTCTGGTTCTGATTCCAATCCTGCAGGGTGGTCTGTCCATTGGCTTGTGTCTGCTGTTGATCCCTTCGCTGGGGCTTGTTGGTGTGGCCATAGCTACCTTGGTCAGCACTATGATCAGCAAAGGACTGCGCATGTTTATCGGACTAAAGCTGTACGATAGTGGCCGTTCTGAATGGAAGAGCGCAGTATTAATTGCTTTGGGCGGTGTCTTTTCCGTTGCCTCTTTGTTTTTTGTCTCACTGGGAAGTGATTTACTCATGGCATTTGGATTGATAATCTTGGTATTACTCATAGCAAACAAAGAAATAATTGAAATTTTGAAAATCTTGAAAAGCATTGTTTTTTCGCGTAACAAAGCAGGTTTAAAGGGAGATTGATGGATGCATAATATCGTACTTTTTGACACCTCCATAGGCACGATGAATCTTGGCGATGAAATCATCATGGAATCCTTGCAGAAAAACATGAAAGATCTTCTGGATGGGAACTTTATCGTCAAATTTCCAACTCATACTCCGTGTTTTCATTTTTATCAGCAAACGCGCCGAAACCCGCGATATCGTTTCGTCCGTGACGCCAAATATAAATTTATCTGTGGAACGAATATCATAAACAATCGCATGGATATTCCTTGGTCCACCTGGAATATCAATTTTGCAAATGCCAATTGTTATAATAATTCAGTGTTGGTCGGTGTCGGCGCTGCAGGTCTGAAAGACGGAGTAGATCAATTGTCGTGGTATCCCAAAAAACTCTTTTCAAGTTTTCTTTCGCGTTCTTATAAACACAGTGTAAGAGATGAAAGAACAAAGAGAATTGTTGAATCAATGCTCGGTGAAGGAAGTGCTATTAATACCGGTTGTCCAACCGTATGGGGGTTGACGCGCCAGCATTGTCGGGAAATCAAAGAAAATAAAGCAGATCAAGTCGTCTTTACATTGACGGACTATTCAAAGAAACCAGATACAGATCAGGAACTTATCGACACGTTGTTACGAAATTACAAAAAAGTGTTTTATTGGCCACAGGGAACGCAGGATATTTCGTACTTCAGCAAAATGAATCATACTGATGAGATTACGATAATCAGTCCAAGTATTCGAAGCTACTCTGAATTATTGTCTCAGGGGAATATTGATTATGTAGGCACCCGACTTCATGCAGGCATTTATGCAATGCAGCATAAGATTAGGACAATCATTATCATCGTTGACAATCGTGCCGCCGATATGGCTGCCATTTATAACATCAACACGATTGTCCGGGGAGATAAGAATCTTGAAAGTATGATCCGTACACCTTTTCCCACGAATGTATTAATCGATGAAGAACGAATTGAGACTTGGAAGAGTCAGTTTCGATAATCTCTAAGGGGGCAGTATGGAAAGTTATTACATTATCGGGATTGCCGGCGGAAGCGGATCCGGAAAATCTACATTCGCCAACCGATTAAAAGAATCTTTCGCTAATGATGTAGCAATTGTCAGCTGTGATAATTACTATCTTCCACGGGACTACATGCCGCTGGAAGATAGAAAAAAGGTAAATTATGACTCTCCGGATGCAATTGAATTCGGCTTACTTGCCGAACATATCCGCAGGCTGAAGCAAGGCTATACGGTTAATTGCCCAGTATATGATTTTACACAGCATACACGCAGTAACCGTATAATTCAGATAGAGCCAAAACCGGTTATTATCGTTGATGGAATCCTGATCTTGATTTATGAAGAACTCCGCAAACTGTTCGATCTGAAAGTTTATGTGGATACGGACGCGGACGAACGTATTTTGCGCAGAGCCAAGCGCGATATACAGGAACGTGGCCGGGATTTTGACAGTGTAATCAGTCAGTATTTATCAACTGTAAAGCCTATGCATAATTTATATGTTGAACCTACTAAGGTATACTCGGACATCATTATTATCGGCGGTAAGAACGATGTTGCTTTTGACTTAGTTAAGACGAAAGTGAAAAGTGTTATTAACCGAGAATAAATATTTCTCTGTTTTATAATTGCATATTTTATGCCTGGATGTACATTGGAGTCAGAATGCGAAATAAGATTTAGTTAAAAAGCTATATGCATTATGATGTTAATCTAAAGAAGTTATAATAAGGAAAGACATTGGTCGTTACTTGCGGAACCTGCCTGCTTCGGTTCAAAGGTCTTGAACCATTTCTTGATCATAGATATGGCTACGTAATATGAAGCCGTGGATTTGTCGTTCAGCTATATATCGACCTGATTATGAGAACGGCATTTATTAACATCACAAACCCGAACATAAATCGCTTTTTGATGAACCTGGATGAAGCTGTGGAGCTTTTTGTCCAGAAGGCCGATGCTTCAATGATCGAAAACTTTGCAGACAGCAGTCATATCGGGGGAGTGATAGAGTAGAAAAGGTCAGGGAAGTGGAAAAATCGATACTGCAGTGCTGACGGGACCCCCCAGGAGATCAAACCGATTGCAGGCACGATAGGAAAGGACAAGACGAGGAACACAAGAAGCCATACAGCCTACTCTCCAAATGTTGATTTTTTATGGACTTGGCAAAAATATGTAAAGACCTACACTGCAGGCGGTGGACGAAACGCAGAAAAGCAGCAGGAAGCCGACGTCAATCTCAAATACTTCATACCGTAACGTGATTTGTTTTTTCATCCAAAGAAGCCGGTATACGGACTAACTCTTCACAGGGCGAGTCTGTGTACCGGCTTTTTCATTTTTCCGGAAAGGACTCCGGATATTCTTCTCCGAATGGACGATTTGCTGCAAACTGCGTTTGTATAGTTGCGACCGAAGGAGCACGATCCGAAGCATACAGTCCATCCGATATATTTCATATCATTAAAAGGAGCTTACATGACCGAGGATTACACTAAGGTAACAGTCGTCGAAAGCATCATGGAAAAAGGCAAGACTGCATGGGCGGCCGATTTCATAGCGGAGAACAATGAATGGTATACTATACCTGTGCCGGATTCTCCCGGGAAGGAGAATTCATGAATCACAGGAAAGATAAAAAAGGAAGAACTCTTAAGGATGGTGAGTACCAGAGAACAGACGGCAGATGTGAATTCCGAGGGAAGGACAGCTATTCGGGCGAGACACGGTCAGTCTACTCCCGGCAGCTTACGGAGACGGACAGCACGCCGGCCGGAAAAAAGAAGGAACTGTCTCTTCGTGAGATGACGAAGGAGATCCGTGACAAAATTGCCCTGGGAATCTGCGCGGCATCGACCGGAGAGGGAAGAGCGGAGGCCATCTCCCTGCTGGAAGCTGCCGAGTGAAGCGGATATGGCTCGGATTTTTACCAAAAAAGTCTGGTAAAATACGCCGGGTTATGCGGATGTAGCGCAAAGTGCAGATCTCTGAAACCCTTTAATTACAAAGTTTTTCGCTGCAGCTTCAAGGAATTTCGCAAGGTCTATTGACATTTCGGACAAAAAAGTGTATCATGTTACCGTGAATTCCGCTGTTTTGCGGAAAGACTCCCCAATTTCAAACAAACAAAGGAGATTCATTATGTTGGCACAGAGACCCCCGATGGGCTGGAATTCCTGGAATACGTTCGGCGGCGCGATCAACGAGCAGGTGGTGCGCGATATGGCGGATGCCATCGTGGAAAAGGGACTGAAGGACGCCGGTTACGAGTACGTGGTCATCGACGACTGCTGGTCCCTGAGAGAGCGCAACGAGGAAGGCCACATCGTCCCCAACCCGGAGAAGTTCCCCTCCGGCATGAAGGCGCTGGCGGACTACGTCCATTCCAAGGGCCTGAAGTTCGGCATGTACTCCTGCGCCGGAACCAGAACCTGCGCGGGCTTCCCGGGCTCCTTCGACTATGAGTTCATCGACGCCAAGACCTTCGCCGAGTGGGGCGTGGACTTCCTGAAGTATGACTTCTGCTTCAAGCCCCGTCTCGCCAACGGTCCCATCCTCTACAACAGAATGAGCATGGCCCTGAAGGCCTCCGGACGCGAGATCCTGTTCTCCGCCTGCAACTGGGGCTCCGACGAGGTTGAGAAGTGGATCCGTTCCACCGGCGCGCACATGTACCGCTCCACCGGCGATATCAACGACTCCTTCCAGTCCTTCAAGAACATCGCCATGAGCCAGGTGGACAAGATCGCCTACTCCGGCCCCGGCTGCTACAACGACATCGACATGCTGATCTGCGGCATGCACGGCAACGGCAACGTGGCCAACGGCGGCTGCTCCGACATCGAATACCGGACGCATTTCGCCCTGTGGTGCCTGTTCCAGTCTCCTCTGATGATCGGCGGCGACCTCTCCAAGATGGACGACTTCAACCTGGATCTTCTGAAGAACAAGGAGCTCATCTCCATCAACCAGGATCCCGAGGCCAGACCTCCCATGATGGTGAACGGCGGCGACCGGCCGGTCTTCTTCAAGCACCTGGCCAACAACGAGTACGTGGTGGCGTTCTTCAACTTCACCGACCGCAGCGACACCTGGGGTGGCGATACCGTGGAATTCTACGATCTGGGCCTGACTGTGGCCTCCGGCTACGGCTTCCGGTTCCGCGACATCTTCACCGGCGAGGACACCGGCGTTCTGACCGGCCGTCTCTCCACCAAGGTGGACGCGCACGACTGCAAGATCTTCCGCGGCACGCTGGTTGAGAAATAATCTTGAACGGCGTCAGCGCGAAGCAGCCCGTCTGCATGAAATGCGGCAGAACGCTGACCGATGACGAAATCGGGATCCATAAGAAGATGATCAACCGGGGGGCGACGGAGTTCTTCTGCCTCACCTGCCTGGCCGAATCCATCGGATCCACCGAGGAGCGTCTGAAGGAGCGCATCGAGTATTTCAGACGGCAGGGGTGTCAGCTGTTCAGATAAACGCATGGGGAGGGACCGGCCCCTCCCTTCGGGAATAGTGAACGGAGAATGGATCGACCGCTGCGGCTTCCGTTCACTGTTCACTGTTCCTTTTTTTGCCGTTCCGGATCCGTCCGGACCGTAACACCGGCCCCGATCCGCCGGACAAGGGGACCTATCAGCGGAGGAACCATATGATTTTCCAGTATCTCGGCACCGCGGCGGCGGAGGGAGTCCCGGCTCTCTGGTGTGACTGCGAACGATGCAGAAGATCCCGCGCGGCCGGCGGACGTTCTCTCAGGACACGCTCTCAGGCGCTGATCGACGGGCGGCTTCTGATCGACTTTCCCGCCGACACCCTGAAGCATATCTACGACAACCGCATCGACCTGTTGAACGTCCGGGACTGCCTCGTCACCCACACCCACGGCGACCACCTCTATCCCGCGGACATCTCCATGCTCCAGCCGGGATTCTCCCACGCGCCCGACGACTACCGCCTGACCTTCTACGGCTCGGACAAGGTCGGAGAGCGCATCGCGGGTCCTGTCTCGGCGGCGGGAAAGCACGGCGCGTTCCGGGAGGTGAAGGCCTTCGAGATCTTTGAGGCCGGAGGGTACGAGGTGACCGCCTATCCCGCCATCCACGATCCCGGCGCGGGTCCCCTGTTCTACGGGATCTCCGACGGGGAGAAGCGGGTCCTCTACGCCCACGACACCCATTATTTCCACGAGGACGTGTGGAAAAACTGGGCGGAAACGAAGCCCCGCTTTGATCTTGTGTCCCTGGACTGCACCAACGCCTGCCTGCCCCTGACCTACGTGGGCCACATGGGGCTGCCGGAGAACGCTCAGGTGAGGAGCCGGATGCTGGAGGAGGGATACGCGGACGAGAACACGGTCTTTGTCTGCAACCATTTCTCCCACAACGCCACGAACGTGGTATACGACGATTTCGTTCCGATCGCCGCCCGGGAAGGCTTCCTCGTCTCCTGGGACGGCATGACACTGACGGTCTGAGCCGTCACGGAGGTCATATAAATGAACAAGGTATACTGCATCGGAAACGCCCACCTGGATCCCGTCTGGCTGTGGGAGTGGTACGAAGGCTACGCGGAGGTCAAGGCCACCTTCCGTTCCGCCCTGGACCGGATGAAGGAATTCCCGGACTATAAATTCACCTCCGCCTGCGCCGCCTATTACGAATGGGTCCGGGACAGCGATCCCGCCATGTTCGACGAGATCCGGCAGAGGGTCAGGGAAGGGCGCTGGTCCGTCACCGGCGGGTGGTATATCCAGCCCGACTGCAACATCCCCTCGGGGGAATCCTTCGCCCGGCATGCCCTGGTGTCCCAGCGGTTCTTCCGGAACGAATTCGGAAGGTGTGCCGAGACGGGGTACAACGTGGACTCCTTCGGCCACAACGGGTCCATCCCCATGCTGCTGAAGAATTCCGGAATGAAGCATTACGTGTTCATGCGGCCGGGTCCCCATGAAAAGCCCGAGATCCCGGACCACCTGTTCCTGTGGCAGAGTCCGGACGGATCGGCGGTCCCCACCTACCGGATCCCGATCCAGTACAACTTCAACCCCGGGTGCTTCGACAACTTTGAGAAGGTGGCCGGTATGGCATCGGAGCATGCCATGATGGCCTTCTACGGCGTCGGAAACCACGGCGGCGGACCCACCATCCGGCTCCTTGAGGAGATGGAGGAGAAGCTGGACGACCGCTTCGTGTACGGCACGGTTGACGAGTATTTCGACGCGGTGAAGGACCTGCCCCTGCCCGTGGTGACGGAGGATCTGCAGTTCCACGCCAAGGGATGCTACGCGGCCTGCTCCATGATCAAGAGGAACAACCGGAAGAGCGAGCACAGAATGGCGGCGGCGGAGGCGTATTCCGTCCTGTCCGGAAAGCTGGCCGGGACGCCGTATCCGTCCGCCGAATTCGAACGTGCGTGGAAGAACGTGCTGTTCAACCAGTTCCACGACATCATGGGCGGGTGCTCCATCCGTCCGGCATACGAACAGGCGGCCATGCAGCACGGCGAGATCCAGGCCATCGCGGACCGCGCGGTGAATTTCGCCTGCCAGCAGATCTCCTGGAATATCGACACCATCGGGGACGCTCCCTTCCGTCCCGACAAGCCGGGCTGGGGCGCGGGCTGGACCAACGAGGGAGTGGGCACGCCCATCGTCGTGTTCAACAGCCATCCCTGGGACGTGACCGCCTTCGTCACCGTCCATGATCTGCCGAAGCGGGTCACGGACGAGAACGGAAATCCTCTGCCCTGCCAGTCCGTGCGCTCTCCCCGTACCAACGGCCGGGACGACAAGTGGGAGATCGGCTTCCTCGTCACCCTGCCGGCTCTGGGCTACCGGACCCTGCGCGCCTTCTACAGGGGAGAACCCGAGGAGCGGGAGAATCCCTTCACCGTCACGGAGAACTCCATTGAGAACGGCCTGATCCGCCTGACCTTCAATCCTGCGACCGGCGAGCTCTGCGGCATGACCGATCTGAAGCGGGGCAGAGAACTGCTGTCCGGGGAGACACAGACCGTCATGATGGACGAGACGGACTCCGACACCTGGGCCCACGGCATCAAGGCCTTCCGGAACGTGGCGGAAACCTTCAAAAACGGTGAGATCAGGGTCATCGAGAACGGTCCCGTCCGCGCCGCCGTCCGCACCTGGCAGAGGGGAGAGCATACGGTGATCCGCCGGGATTACTATCTTACGGCGGGATCGGATCAGGTCACCGTCAGGACCAAGGTGGATTTCCGGGAGCACCACCGGATGCTGAAATTCCGGATCCCCGCCGCCGTTCCGGACCCGAGGATCCTCTGCGAGATCCCCTTCGGCACCATCGAGCGCCCGGATGACGGCACCGAGCAGGTCTGCCACCGCTGGTTCGCCGCCGTGAATCCGGAAGGAAACGACGGTCTGGCCGTTCTGAACGACGCCAAGTACAGCTTTGCCGCGGAGGGTTCCTGCCTCGAGCTGACGGTCCTGCGCGGAGCCATCTGGGCGGACCACTTCGGAGCCCGGGACGAGTTCTGCGAATACATGGATCAGGGAGAGCATGAGTTCACTTACGCCATCGCGCCGTACCGCTCCGTGTCCGAAACCACCCGTCATGCCGCCGAGCTGAACCAGATTCCCTTCGCCGTGCTGGAGACCTTCCACAAGGGGACTCTGCCTCAGACCTGCTCCGGGATCCGGGTGTCCGCCCCCAACGTGGTGGTGACCGCGGTGAAGAAGCACGAGGACTCCGACGCCGCGGTGATCCGGGCATACGAATGCGAGGGCCGGGACACTGAAACGGATATTGACATCCTCGGCACATCCTTCCGGGCATCCTTCGGCCACAATGCCGTGAAGACCTTCATCGTCTCGGAGAACGGCGTCCGCGAGACCGATTTTCTGGAGGACTGACCATGGCGCGGTATATCGGAATCGACGTGGGAGGCACCAAATGCGCGGTGTCCCTGGGCAATGATAACGCGGAGGTCCTGAAAACGGTCAGATTCCCCACGGAGGGACCGGAGGAGACCGTGGCCCGGATCCTGGACGAGGCGGAGGCCTTAGTCCGGGGATCGGACGAGCCGGTGCGGACGGCGGGCATCAGCTGCGGGTCCCCTCTGGATCCGAAGCGGGGGATCATCCAGTCTCCGCCGAACCTGCCGGGCTGGGACAACATCGAGATCGTCCGCATGACCGAGGAGAGGCTGGGGATCCCCGCGGTGCTGTGCAACGACGCCAACGCCTGCGCCCTGGCGGAATGGAAATTCGGCGCGGGACGGGGATGCGAAAACATGGTGTTCCTGACCTTCGGCACCGGCATGGGCGCGGGACTGATCCTGGACGGGCGACTGTACAACGGCGCCAACGGAAACGCCGGAGAGGTGGGCCATATGCGGCTGGAGCGGTTCGGACCCGTGGGATACGGCAAGCAGGGCTCCTTCGAGGGGTTCGCCAGCGGAGGAGGCATCGCCCAGATCGCAAGGACCGCCGCCGTGGAAAAGCTCCAGCGGGGCGGCTCCGTCGGATACTGCCGATCCTGGGAGGAGCTGGACTCCGTCAACGCCAAGACCGTGGCGCAGGCCGCCGAAGCCGGGGACGAGACCGCCATACGGGTGTACCGTCAGGTGGGCGAGATGCTGGGCCGGGGCCTGTCGGTCCTCGTGGACGTCATCAATCCGGAGCGAATCGTCATTGGAAGCATTTTCCAGCGGTCCGCGGAGCTTCTGCGGGAGCCCATGGAGCGGGTCATGCACCAGGAGTGCCTGCCTTTTTCGCTGGACGTCTGCGAGATCGTACCCGCCGAGCTGGGGGACGACATCGGGAACCGGGCCGCCCTGTCCCTGGCCATCTCCATCGATCGGGAGGCCTGATCCGGAGCCCGCGTCCGGTTTCATCAATCACAGGGAAGGAAATAAAAAGTATGGACAGTATCGATCTTCTGATCGGGCGGTACCCGAAGCTCATCGGGTGCAGGGCGGAGATCGTCCGGGCGGCTGAGCTGCTGACGGAGACCTTCCGAAAGGGCGGGACCCTTTTCACCTGCGGCAACGGAGGAAGCGCGGCGGACGCGGACCACATCGTCGGCGAGCTGGCCAAGGGGTTTCTGAAAAAGAGACCTCTGCCCGGGGAGCTGGCGGACAGGCTCAGAGCCGCTTATGAGGACGGGGCGGTTCTCGCGGCTGGACTTCAGCAGGGGCTCCCCGCCGTATCCCTGCATTCCCAGCAGGCCCTGCTGACGGCCTTCGCCAACGACTGCGACCCGTCCCTGATCTACGCCCAGGCCCTGCTGGCTCTCTCGAAGCCCGGGGACGTTCTGCTGGCGATCTCTACCTCCGGAAATTCTGGGAATGTGGTGAACGCGGCGAAACTGGCGAAGGTCGCGGGCGTGGGAGTGATCGCCCTGACCGGGGAGCGGGAATCGAAGCTCTCCGCGCTGGCCGACTGCGCTGTCCGGGTCGGGGACACCGCCACCTACCGGGTGCAGGAGCTGCATCTGCCCGTCTATCACTGGCTCTGCGCGTACGTCGAAGAGCAATTCTACAAGGAGTAATGCATGAAGCTGTTTCTTGATACGGCCAACCTGGACGACATCCGGGCGGCGGCGAAGCTGGGCGTTATCCACGGGGTCACTACCAATCCCACCCTCATTTCCCGGGAAAAGGGGAATTTCGCCGCCATCATCCGGGAGATCACGTCCCTGGTGGACGGTCCCGTATTCGCGGAGGTTCTGGCACAGGACGCGGAGGGCATGATCCGGGAGGGCCGGGAGCTGTCCGGTCTGGATCCCTCGGTGTGCGTCAAGATCCCCATGACCGCGGAGGGGCTGACAGCAGTGTCCATCCTGTCGAAGGAGGGGATCCGGGTCTGCTGTACCCTGGTGTTCTCCGCGGCCCAGGCTCTTCTGGCGGCCAACGCCGGAGCGCGGTACGTGGCTCCCTTCATCGGCCGGTTTGACGACATCGGCTACGACGGCATCGAAGCGGTGGCCTCCATCGCCGAGGTGCTGGACGACGGGGATTTTGAGATCGAGGTGGTGGCAGCGTCCGTGCGCTCCCCTCTCCACGCGGTGGAGGCGGCGAAGGCAGGCGCCAATATCGCGACGGTGCCGCCTAAGGCTCTGTTCCAGATGATCCGCCATCCTCTGACGGACGCTGGGCTGGCCCGGTTCATGAAGGACTGGGCGGAATCCGGAAAGGAGCTGTGATCCGCCGTGTCGGACTACATCATGGATCTGCGCAGGCTCGTCGGCCACCGGCCCCTTCTGCAGGTGGGTGCCTCCGTGATCGTGGTTGACGCCGCCGGAAGGACCCTCCTGCAGAGACGGACGGACAATCACCTGTGGGGATACCCCGGGGGATCGGTGGAGCTGGACGAGGTGGTGGAGGACGCCGCCCGCCGGGAGCTGTGCGAAGAGACAGGGCTTACCGCGGACGCGCTGGAGCTGTTCAGCCTGTTCTCCGGCCCGGATACCCATTATGTCTATCCCAACGGCGACGAGGTGTCCAACATAGACGCGGTCTACCTGTGCCGGTCCTGGCACGGAGAGCTCCGTCCCCAGCCGGAGGAGGCCGAGGCATCCGCGTGGTTTCTGCCGGACGCGCTGCCCGAGGAGCTCTCCCCGCCCATCCGGAAGCCCCTGCTGACCTGGGCAGACGGGCAGATGAAGGGCGCGGAGCCGGTGAAGCGGATCGAGATCCTCGGGGACAACCGGAGCCCGTCCTTCGACATCACCCGGGACGGATGCCGCGGGATCGTGATCCGGGACGGGAAGATCCTTCTGTCCCGGGAGACAAAGACCGACTGGTGGCTTCTCCCGGGCGGCGGGCTGGAAATCGGCGAAACGCTTCCGGAATGCTGTGAGCGTGAGGTGGCCGAGGAGACCGGCTGTCTCGTTTCGGCGGACCGTCATGTTCTGACGCTCTACGAATACTACGGCGACACCCGGTACGGGAGCCATTATTTCCTGTGCCGGCTGACCGGAGAGGGAGAGCAGAGGCTGACGGAGGCTGAGGCGGAGCGCGGGCTGATCCCGGTGTGGCTCCCGGTGGAGGAGGCCGCGGCCATCTTCGCCGAGCACCGGTGCTGGGCTTCGGTCAGCGAGGAAAAGCGCGGATCGTATCTCAGGGAGCATACGGCTCTCTGCGAGATCCTGCGGGAAACCGAATCATGAAAAAAGGGGGCTGTCGCAAAACAGTCTGAAAGTTTTGATCGACCTTTTCCAAAAAGGTCGCCGGGGATGCGCAGCTCCCCAGGTGTCGGGGCGGCGCCCTGACCCGGACTCCGCAGAGTCCGGAACACCCAGGACGTCAAAGGAGTTCCTCTTTTTGCTTCTTTTTGCGCATTTATGCGCGGCTCCTCGATAAAGGAGAAAAAGAAGGACGAACACTTTTGAATCACAACAGGGCTGTCGCATTTCT
>Ga0256405_10003961_pt1 | contig 29015 bp, 22 predicted proteins | sample RumenRJG_02DNA_FD_189096 | JGI IMG/M metagenome (GOLD analysis project Ga0256405, IMG submission 189096) | Bovine rumen microbial communities from Lethbridge, Alberta, Canada - RJG_02 | ecosystem: Host-associated > Mammals > Digestive system > Stomach > Rumen | place: Canada: Alberta... | reverse complement strand
CGTTATGGTTATAGCGGTGCTGAATGCCCTGAGAGCTATGCGGAAAAGAAAGTAACGGCAGGACAAAAACCATTGAAAAAATCCGCAAAAGGTGTAAAACGATGTTTCAGCGGAACAGGCTGTGTGTTTGATACCGGGCACAGTGGGTTTTGCGAATATGTGGACGGCAATATTTGCGGACGTGGGCGTTATTATGGTCATAGCGGTGCTGAATGCCCTGAGAGCTATGCGGAAAAGAAAGTAACGGCAGGACAAAAACCATTGAAAAAATCCGCAAAAGGTGTAAAACGATGTTTCAGCGGAACAGGCTGTATGTCTGATACCGGGCGCAGTGGGTTTTGCGAATATGTGGACGGCAATATTTGCGGACGTGGGCGTTATGGTTATAGCGGTGCTGAATGCCCTGAGAGCTATGCGGAAAAGAAAGTAACGGCAGGACAAAAACCATTGAAAAAATCCGCAAAAGGTGTAAAACGATGTTTTAGCGGAACAGGCTGTGTGTCTGATACCGGGCGCAGTGGGTTTTGCGAATATGTGGACGGCAATATTTGCGGACGTGGGCGTTATGGTTATAGCAGTGCTGAATGCCCTGAGAGCTATGCGGAAAAGAAAGTAACGGCAGGACAAAAACCATTGAAAAAATCCGCAAAAGGTGTAAAACGATGTTTTAGCGGAACAGGCTGTGTGTCTGATACCGGGCGCAGTGGGTTTTGCGAATATGTGGACGGCAATATTTGCGGACGTGGGCGTTATGGTCATAGCGGTGCTGAATGCCCTGAGAGCTATGCGGAAAAGAAAGTAACGGCAGGACAAAAACCATTGAAAAAATCCGCAAAAGGTGTAAAACGATGTTTCAGCGGAACAGGCTGTGTGTCTGATACCGGGCGCAGTGGGTTTTGCGAATATGTGGACGGCAATATTTGCGGACGTGGGCGTTATGGTCATAGCGGTGCTGAATGCCCTGAGAGCTATGCGGAAAAGAAAGTAACAATATGACGAAGAAATCATATTGACATATCCGCAAAGGGTGTATTATAATCGGTAATATACTGAATCCGGTTATCAAGGAGTGACAGAAGAAAATGGAATTTAACAGAAAAAATATGCTAAGGGTTTTCTTTCTGGCAGCCTGTATTATCCTGTTCTATCTCAGCTTCAAGCACATGGATATTGTCTTTTCGTTCATCGGATGGCTGGTTGGCGTACTGACGCCGTTTATTATAGCCGGTGTGGTTATTTTTATTCTGAACGTACCGTTGAAGGTGATCGAACGGCATCTTTTCCGACCGAAAAACGGTAAGCCTGTCAGCAGCATAAAAGAAAAGCTCAGACGACCGATCTCCATTGTACTGTCGATCAGTTTGTTTCTGGTAATCATCGGTGTGTTTCTGGTTATCATTATTCCGGAAATCGGCAACAGCCTGAAAACGATTGCCGAAAAAATTCCTGACACCATTACCCGTTTGCAGGAATGGATTGCGGATATGGCAAAGCGGGACGATTTTATGGGAGAGCTGGCGGCCCAGATCAACATTGACTGGGACACGCTGAACAATACGACTGTCACCTTTTTGCAGACAAACGGCACTACACTGCTGAATTCTGCCGTTACGGTAATCAGTTCTGTGATCAATGCTGCTGTCAATATGTTCCTGGGCATTGTGCTGGCGGTGTATATTCTGGCGCAAAAAGAGAAAATTTCTTCCAGTGCCAAAAAACTGATGTACGCTGTTTTGCCGACCAAAAAGGCGGATTTTGCCGTTGAGGTAGGCAGACTGACGAACAAGTCTTTTTATAACAGCATTACGGGACAGATGATAGAATGTCTGATCATAGGTTCACTGACAGCGCTCGGTATGACGATTTTCGGGTTCCCTTATGCGGCGCTCGGCGGCGTTGTGGTGGCGCTCATGTCGTGGATCCCTATGTTCGGTATTTTTATCGGTTCTGCCATTGTAGCGCTGTTGCTGTTAGCTACGGCTGACCCGATGCAGGCTCTGTGGTTTATCATCTATATGATTATTTTGCAGCAGATTGAAGGCAACCTGATTTTCCCGAGAGTAGTTGGCTCAAGAATCGGATTGCCGCCCATCGTTATGATCTCAGCAATCGTACTGTTCAGTGCATTTTTCGGACTGATCGGTCTTCTGGTCAGCGGACCTGTTACGTTTGTCCTTTATACGCTGTTGAGAAGATTCGTTTATAAACGGATTGATAAGAAACAGATTTCGTCCGAAAAATACGAGATACACTATGACAGCAGTGAAGATGATGATGAACTGGAGGATATTCAGCACGCCATTGATGAGATGGCGGAGCATTCCGAAGGACACCCGACAAAAGCACAGGCAGTACAGGCAGCGCCTGTCAGCGGGTCTGACACGGACGGCGGAACAGCAAGCGATGAAAAAAAGACAATCGGTAAAATCATGAAGGATATTTTTCCGTTAAGAAAGAAACGCAAGTAAAATAATCTCCGCAGCCGTCTGTACCAATACAGGCGGCTGCGGATTTATTATCAGAACAAGACGTATGATGACAGCACAAGGAAAATGATGATGAACCGAAGGATATTCAGCACGTCATTGATGAGATGGCAGAGCATTCCGAAGGACACCCGACAAAAGCACAGGCAGTACAGGCAGCGCCTGTCAGCGGGTCTGACACGGACAGCGGAACAGCAAGCGATGAAAAAAAGACAATCGGCAAGATTATGAAGGATATTTTTCCGTTAAGAAAGAAACGCAAGTAAAATAATCTTCGCAGCCGTCTGTGAAGGCAGAAGAGTTTTTACCAAGCGGCAATCATACAGTGAAATAACAAAATCATTCAGAGGAAATCCCACCCTGCTGCACGGCAGGGTGTTTTTTTGCGAAGTGATGAAGTATTGTCAGAACCGTCTGTGTGAATCTGCGATGACAGCATCTGTTGCTGCGGAAGCGGAGCTGCTGTTCTGCTGACGAAGGCTGCGCTGCTCTGCCCCTCGGAAGTTATGTATTCTTTATCCAAAGTGCTTTTTACATTGGCACTGTGTGGATGAAATGTCTGTTCTGATTGATGAAGATATGCGGCAGAACAGGATAGCCGGTTTGCACAGGTTATGGTGAATGTGAAAGGGTATGCCGGCATTTTATTGACTGAGTATAGCATACACAGGGGAATCATCCGTTGTTTTTGCCTATTCAAACGCAACAGACACTGATCATAGTATACACAAGGAATAATACTGCTGCTGCACATTGTATATGTGTGAGATTCGTGATTGGATTGCCGATAAGATTTTTGCAAATTGTTAATAAAGTGTATATTTTTTTGGCAAACCATTGAGAAATGTTGTGATTTGTGATAGAATTAAACCATTAGTACCCATTCAGAAGATAAAAGAATCATTCCGAAAGAATGACTTGATGATACTTATCATGATGTAGGAAAGGTGATGGCTGCATGAAAATCACGATCAATAAAAAGCACCGATACTTGTCGTTGATCCTTGCCGTGACGATACTGCTCAGCACGTTTGGCTTGCTGAACAGTGTTGTTTCGGCAGACGAAGAAATCCTCTATGAAGGAGATACCCTCAACGGCTGGCAGGTTGACTCGGTGTGGGAGAACGGCAGTAAAGAGCTGGACGTGCTGTCGTCAAGAAACGAAGAGCTGGTGCTGAAACAAACCGTCACCTACTATGCGCCGCTGACCTCTATGACGAAGGCGTATCCGCCCGGAACCGTTAAATTCAAGATTCCGGATTTTGGCGTTCTGAAACGAAGCGGTAAATCCTTTCCGATCACGACAGCAACCGATCAGGTTGATACCGACTGGAGCTGTGAATACAATGTAACGGAGCAGATGTACGTTTTTACCAACGTAAAAACCTTTGAAGCCAACAAGCCCCTGTCGGGCGGTTTTGAATTGTTCTGGACAGCACGAAGCCGTGAAAGCATGACAGATTTCTCCATGACGGAGAGCCCGATCTTCATGCTGGAGAACGAAGGAACCCGAATGACGCCCATGACGCTGAATTGCGTGACAGTAAGGGACTTTTATATCATTGATCTTCAAAGAGATTTCCTGACCTATGCACAATATGACGATCCGTCTATCAATAAAAACGCCTATGTTTCTTATAACTACCGCACCTATTTTTACTTGCAGGAAAGAGCAAGAGCCGCTTATCTTAACGACTATTTTGTCAAGGTCAGCTTTAAGAGCGATGACGTCAGCGACGAGCAGATGTCAAAAATTCTGGTTCAGTATTGGACAGAAGACGGAAAAACGGAAACCTACCTCACCCGGCTGACAGATCCCGGCACCGGTGAGAGTGTCTGGGGCTTCTATCGTTTCAAAGACAGAGAATCTTACTCCTTAGGGTACAGTGATTTTGTGCTTTCTTACCCCAAAACCCTCAACGGAAAGACTGCCACGGTTGATACAGAGCTTCTGGTGCTGTATTATGACGAGAATGAATACGTTACCTATCAATCCTCTGTAGAGGGAGAAATTCTGGTCGACCATGATGACGTCAAGATCAACGAATATCAGTTCTGGTATGGCGACGGAAACTTTTCGATGATCAAGCGCAGCCCCTACGAAAGAGATTCTTATACCAACGGCGGCGCTGCTCCCTATAAATATTCGGACAGGCTGCTTTCCAAAAAGATTTTCAATAACGAACGGGTCAACTTTACTCTCGGTGCCCGTTACCGTTTTTCCACCGGCACCGGCGCTTCGGCTTCCTAAACAACCTATGTCAGCACATCTTCCGGAAGAAAACAGGGCTTAAAGACTACCTCGTCTTCCTCTCAGACAGATCCCGACGCCAACGGCTATATCCCCCACGGTCAGGCTGAACTGAAAACTGCCTTCGACTTTGTCATCGGCGATGACAGGCTGTCTGTCGATCTCAACAACGGAAACTTCCGTATGCTTGAAAGTGACGAATATACCTTCAGGCGTGTGGTGGGGCCGCAGGACGGCAGAAACTATGATTACGATCTGTATGTTTCAAATGTAGGCTACACCTCTCAGACCCAAAGGGTAGCCGCAGAAAATGAATATAAGTATTACGGAAGCGGCAACACGGGAACCTACAAGGTGTTTGACCTTTCCGACATTGCCTCCCGTCAGGGCTTTGAAAACTATACCGACGGCGTTAAGGCCCTTTACATCAAGATTAAGCATTTTGTGGGAGAATATGAACCCTATTATTCTGCCGATATCGCTTTTCACTTCGACCTTCAGAAGAATCTTTCGCTGGAGGAAGAGGACAGGATCAATCCAAACGGAAAGATTACCGACTATGGCTTTATGCGAGCTTATTATGCCGGAACAAACCGTGAAGCCTTCAGTATCGGCAGTGAAACCTTCCTCAAGGAAGTCGGCGACAACGTGGATATGCAGGACTTTGGTCAGTTGATGATGCTGCTGGACCAACAGGGCTACAACAAGCTGCTGTATCATTCCATGGCAAACGTCTATCTCAGAGACATTGTTACCCTCATCGGCTCAACCACACAGGTAACCTCAAAGCTCCGAACAAAGGCGCAGGGCGGCGGTTACGATATTTCCATTTCTTCCGGCGGAACGATCCAGTCAAAGGATACGTCTACCCCGGGCGAGCTGGAAAAGTTTTCGCTCTACGTCAAGCTGCCGCCGCTGCTGACGATTGACAAAACTCTTGAAAGCATCAGTTTGTCGGGCTGTTACGCTACCAACCAGTTCGGCAGGCATGTGGGCAATGAGGAATTTGAAAACAACGTCAGCTACCGTCTGATGACGCTTTCTGACGGTGATCTGGTGCTTGCTGCGGATTTCGATTTTTCGGGGAATCCCCTTGAGGTTTCCCGCATGACGAATATCGGGATCAAGATTCCTGCACAGGTACTGTATACTGACCTGAAAACTACCGTACACCGCTCCTTTGAGGTGCGGACCTTCACGATGATTCAGGACGAAGCCATCGGCAGGGTGGAAGCACTTGATGAATATTATAACCGCCGGTATGCGGCGCTGGATACATACGACTTTAACCGGAACAACAAATACACAGAGGTTCTCGGCGGCTCTTATCACGGCGTTTCTTATGAACATATCGTAGAGCAGTGGCAGGATACCGCCATGAAGCTGGTCAAGGCCTTTAAGGATGAAACGTGGAATATGGAGTACGACAGTGCCATACGGGACTGGACCTCATCGACGGAGGTACACGCCTACAGCAGCGAGCTGGGACCCGAGGAAAACAAACGGGCAACCTACGCTTACCGTCTGAGTGTGGATCTCGGATCGAAATCCTCTGATATTATTTTCAGTGATGTACTGGAAAGTGCCGCCGGAACCGAATGGAGAGGAACGCTCAACAGCATTGATCTTACCTACGCCAAGGAGATGGGACTGATTCCGTCGGTTTATTACACCACAGAGGAAACAGCCTATCGGGAATACAGACAGAGCAACGGCTTGTGGGTGAACAATCTGGAGCTGTTTGAGAAGGATCAGCCCGGTGAATGGGAGCAAGGCGTGTGGAACGCTCCGGTCAGCGGAATTCGCTCTATTGCAGTCCATTTTGATACTTCTGCCATGAAGGACGGCGTGGTTGCCAAGAAGCACGTTTATTTCATCACCAATCTGACAGCTCCGGAGCTGACGCCGAAGGACGTTGACCCCGACAGGTTCCCTCTGGGAAAATATGCTGTCAACGAACACAAGGTGTATTATTACAGCAATAACCTCAACACCAGAATCCGGCTGGATTCCAGAACCGCAAAGGTTTTGCTGATACCGCCGGTTGTCTATGTAAAGCTGCTCAAAACCGACAGAGAGAGCGGTCAGATTCTGACGGGCGCAGAGTTTTCATTCTTTACCGATCCGGAAGGAACCGAGCCTGTCATCGACTGGCGGGGCAATGTCATTGCTCAGAACGTAAAACTCAACAAATTCGGCGAGCTGTTGGTGGATACCCTGGAGCCGGGAACCTATTGGTACCGGGAAACGGTTCCGCCTGCCGGTTATCATCTGGACCCTGCCCTCAGAAAACTGGAGCTGCTGCACAACGACGTTAGTTATCTGACCGATAACGCTTATGTCATCAGGAACAGCAAGCTCAGCGGCAAGATCGTTTTTACCAAAAAGGATAAGGACGACGAAACTGTCGAAGGGATTGAGGGAGCAGTCTATGCGCTCTTTGACGCCAGCGGAATCAGCGTGTTTACGGACGAAAACAATGCTTATCAGGAAACCGGCGGTACCAAAACCACCTTTACCACTGATGAAAACGGTCAGATCGTTATCACCGGTCTGCCGTGGGGCAACTATTATCTGCTTGAAATCACGGCGCCTGCCGGCTACGACCTGAACACGGAAAAGGTCTGGGCAAATGTCAGCAGAAACGTCAATGTGGAAGAACAGACACAGGCAGATGCAATTGTTGTATATTGTTCACAGGACGATAACGAACAGACCGCAGCCATACGCCTGACAAAGTATGACCGTGACGGCTCCACACCCCTGAAAAATGCATGGTTTGCCCTTGAAAAGCGTGACCATGACGGGGAGTGGGTGGTTGTTCCGGAATATGAATATCTCAAAACCGGACAGAACGGAATCATCAGCGCAGAGGAACTGAAATTCGGCACCTATCGCTTCCGTGAGCTGATTGCGCCCACCGGCTATGTGCTGGATGAAGAGGATTGTTTTACCGAAGAAGTAACGCTCGGGCCGTCTACTGTCGGCAAAACCATCAAAATCACTAAAACCAATGAACGGATTACAGGTTCGGCAACGCTGAAAAAATTCAGCGACGACGGAATTCCCCTCAACGGCGCAAAGTTCGATCTGTATATGGTCAACGGCGAGATTGACCCGTCAGGAAAGCTTGACCGGAACGGCGAAGTGACCGATTACAGCGGCGCTTCTCAGGAGGATCCGGCAGACGTTGCCATCCGTCTGGGTCTGGAAACAAAGACCATCAACAACCAGCCCGGTTCCCTTGAAACCATCACCGGACTGGACTGGGGACAGTATTATTTCAGAGAGTTTTCGTCACCCGGTGGCTATACCAGGGACGACACCATCTATTTCTTTGAAGTGACCGCAGAAAATGCCGCCGTTACCATCGACCGGTTCAAGCCTGTCAATGAGCGGAAAAAGGGCGAAGTGATTCTCAACAAGTTAGCAGGAGAGCAGGTTGTTACTTCCTCTCATACCTTCCATACCGATGACGGCGTTCCCGGAGCGGAATTCAGTCTGTTTACGTCACAGGGGGACAAAGTCTATGTAAAACCCGGCACAAAGGAAGTTGAAGATGCCGTTACCGGTACGACTGCTACCGTCAACTGTTACACTGTCTGTGAAAAAACCGACGAAGGGGCTTTGCTGACCATGGTAACAGACGAGGCAGGACAGCTTCGTGTGGACGGACTTCCTTGGGGCAGCTATTACTTTGAGGAAACAAAAGCGCCGGAAGGCTTTGCCCTCGGCGACAAGGTGCGCTTTACCGTCAATTCTCTTAGCTGTCTGGCGGTTCAGGAACTGGAATGCCCGGATTATGCCATGAAGTGTCTGATCAGGATCAATAAGGAGATAGACAAAAAGCTTGACGTTTTCGGAACACCGACCTTCATGTTCAAAATTGTGAACACCGATACCGCCGAGCAGTATACAAGAATGATTACACTGACAGGTGATTCCCTCAGCGGCTCCACTATGGCACAGGTGCCGCCCGGAAACTATCAGATCACCGAAATCCGTGTCAACCGCTACAAGCTGGTCAACACCGCTTACGTTCTTGAAAATACAACGGCAACCAACCGCAGGATCGACGGCGAGCTGTGCGACGAAAAAACCAACGGCAAGGTCTTTACCTTCAACCTCAGCTCCGACAGCGCCACCGGTGTACCGCAAAGCGCAGAGGTGTCATTTTACAATACCCTCGAAAATTACAGCGGTATCAGTCACACGGACGTAATCAATAATATTATTCCCTCACGGCGCAAGATCACGGGCTTCAGTCTGGAGATGAAGGATGAATACATTCCCTGTTCCAGAAACGAAACCAATACCTTTACCGTCACGAAGGAAATGCTGACCGGCAGGATCAATTATGATGACGGCACCAGCGAGGATATGACAGACGAACAGCTCAGCGAGGTTCTGCCCCAGAACTGGGAGGTGGACAACGGCTATTTCCATGCAGGCCAAGCCTTCATGCTCAATGCCCGCTACACGGATCCGGAAAGCGGCAAGGTATATAAGACGAATTTTGTAGCGACCATCGGGCCATATAAGATCATTGAGTCACAAAAGGTAGTGTTCCGGACAGACGTTGACAACAAGTCCATTTTCCGCATAGACGGCAAGCTTATGGGCGTCAACACGGTGTATTACAACAGTGACGATAACGACGACAAGGTGGTTGTTTCGGGCAGCTACCTGGAACCGGAGGTTATCACCGGCGATGCATCGCTGATGGAATGGGAAATCCTGACCGGACCCGACAAGGGACAGCACATCAGAGCGAGAGAATCGGAAGTGGCAAAGTATCTGAAGGACAACTACGACAACGGACTCCGTGAGCTGGAGCTTCGCGCGGTGCTTGGCGGTCTTGTCGTTGACTACGATTACACCGGCGAGGTCGAAGAGTTCATTGCCCCCTATGACGGCATCTATTTCCTCGAAGGCTGGGGTGCTCAGGGGGGAGACAATGGTGTTAATGAAACCTCCGGCATTCCAGAGAATGAACTTAATATTTCAGGACTCCGAAAAGATATTCAGGAGCATTACAGCGTCAAAGGCGGTGCAGGCGGATACTCTTATGGATATGTTTATCTGAACAAAGGAGAGAAGATTTACGTTGCCACCGGCGGAGCAGGAACAACAGCCTATAACGTCAATAATACCTATGTGGTAACAACGGCTCCCGGCGGTTTTAACGGTGGTTCCGATGCACATGCACCGGCATTTGTTCCATATAATCCTACTCCTCGTGACTTTTACGGCAGTGGCGGAGGTGCCACTCACTTTGCTTTATCAATGGTTGGCAATGGTTTGTTGTCGGATTATTCTTCAAATCGTGAACAGGTGCTTCTTGTCGCCGGCGGCGGCGGCGGAAGCGGACAGTATTCTTATATTACCAATCACGGCTGGAACCAATACGGTAAAGGTGGTTTTGGAGGTGGCGAGATTGGCGGAAGTGTCACAGATTGTAACCATGATAATAGAAATACATCTCCCGTGAATTCTGGCGGAGGTCAGAGCGCAGGAATGAATAATGGTCAATTCGGACAGGGTGTCAGTGTAAATTCCGATTTTGTTGCCGGTGGTGGTGGAGGCTGGTACGGCGGTGCATCTGTCGATCACTTTGGCGGCTCCGGCGGCTCCGGTCATGTCGGTACTAAGCTGATTACCGGCGAAACCATCGGCGGAAACAATACCTTCAAAGCTCCCGACGGCACAGACGAAACCGGTCATACCGGCGCAGGACACGCCCGTATAACTTATGTTCGGGATACTGTCGATTTACCTTATACCGGCAAAGTCGGAACCTTTACCGCACCTGTTGCCGGCTTGTATCAGCTTGAAGCATGGGGCGCAAGTGGAGGAGATGCAGAGCAAATGCTTGAACCTGAATTTGGTACTATGTATGGAGGACGCGGAGGTTACTCCTACGGTACTGTGTATCTTAATGCAAATCAGACCATTTATTTTGCTGTAGGTGGTGAAGGCGAATCAAAAGTCTCATTGCCAAGTGACGGAGCTTCCTTGATTGCTTATGGCGGTTTCAATGGTGGAGGATCAGGCAAAATACCAGGTGGTGAAAGGTATTACAATTGTTACTTTATTGGAGGTGGTGGCGGTGCTACACACTTTGCAATTAATCAAAATTCAGGAGAGTTAAAAAATTATTCTTCAAATAAATCAAATGTTTTACTTGTTGCCGGTGGTGGCGGCGGCGCTTATTATTTCAAAAGTTATCAGGATACATCTCACTATCGAACTACTGGAGGATATGGAGGAGGTATAACAGGTGGTGATGGCAAGGTACTATATTCAACTTATCCCGGTTATGTAAATGCATATGGTCCTGGCGGTGGTCAAACAGCGAAATCGAATACCTCAGAATTTATTTATGGTATATTTGGGCAAGGAGCAAATGCTTCTTATGACGCTGGTGCCGGTGGAGGTTGGTATGGAGGCGGCTTATATTATGCTAATGGGAATACTCATATGTCCGGCGGCGGCGGCTCGGGTCATGTAGGAGACAGCATGCTTAGCGGCGAAACCATTGGCGGAGATCAAACCTTTGCTTCCCCTGACGGCTCCGACGAAACCGGTCATACCGGAAACGGCTATGCAAGGGTCACCTTTATCGGTGCGCCTGATTCCCGGGACTTTGAGTATACCGGATCCGTTCAGAGCTTTACGGTACAAAAAACGGGAACATACCTCCTGGAAGCCTGGGGAGCGGAAGGCGGCTGCGAAACCGATTCCGATCTTGGCGGAAACGGCGGCTATACGAGCGGTGAAATAATGCTCACTCAGGGAACTACCATCTATGTGTATGTCGGTCAGAAGCCGGATGCAAAGTTTACCCAACAGCATGAACAGAATCTTGGCGGATTTAACGGCGGCGGCGATACCTATCACGTCTGGTCGCAAAGCGGCTCAGGCGGCGGAGGTGCAACCGACTTCCGGCTGGTATCGTCTACGGCTGCCGACGGTTGGAGCGGATTTGATTCCTTAAAATCCAGAATCATGGTTGCCGGTGGCGGCGGAGGTGGTTCCGATCAGGGTTGGAGAGTGTATTATAACCAAAATCCCACCTTTGGCGAAAGTGCTTCCGAGCCCATTCGAACCAATTTTGGAGCATATCTGCAGTACAGCCAAACCAACGGCGGCGGCGGCGGCGGCTCTTCCTACATATCCGGTCATAGCGGCTGTAATGCCATTACAGAGGATTCTACCCAGTCGAATATCATACATACCAATCAGCCGAACCATTATTCCGGTCTGGTATTCAGTAATACAGTGATGAAAGCCGGCGACGAAGAAATGCCGACCCACGACGGCTCTGACACCATGATCGGCAACACCGGCAATGGATATGCAAGAATCAGATATCTTGGTTAGAAGAAAGAAACGAATATGCGCTCCGTTTTTCTGCGGAGCGCAAAGGAGGAATTGAAATGTCACAAGAAAAAGCCAGACAGAAAAAATCGGATCTCCGGCGCAAAAAAGACAGGCTCCTGATCGCCGCCTTTGTGCTGCTGCTCCTGATCACGCTGCTGACCTCTCTTTCGTTTTTTATCAGCTATGATCTTGTGACAAACAGCTTTCATTCTGCCAATCTGGATATTCTTCTGCTTGAATCACAATATGACCTTACCCCCGCTGATGAACGAAATGACCTGACCCCGAACCAACAGCTTCATAAGGATCCTCGTATTATGAATCTGGAACAGGCTGACGCTTTTGTGTTTTTGAAGGTGACTGTCCCCGTGGGCATGATTACCGACGTTCTGGAAGACGGAACCAAAACCGTCAGACAGGCGCAGGAGCTCTTTCGGATTAAAACGTCGGGAAAACAAGGACGTCACTAACCGTGAATCGAGCTTTAACACCTTGCCCCGATCCGCCGATGACACGGAATACTGGGTGGAGCTTACTGATCTGGAAGAGGGGACAGACCTTTCCGGCGGGACAAGAACCTATGTTTTTGGCTACAGCGTTTTTCTGAAGCAGGAAGAAGTGACCGAAACACTTTTCGACTACGTGCAGCTTAAAAACATCGTGCAGTATGAAGCTGATTCCGACCGCCCCTTACACATTGGTGTTGAAGCTTTCGGAATTCAGACAGATCATCTTGACAGCAGTCTGCCGAAAGGCGTTATGACGCAGGAACAATTGACAGAAATCTATCGCTACATTGAGCATAAAGAATGATAGGATGTGAATGACTTGAAAAAAACAGGATATAAAAAGCATATCATCATACTTATGTCTGTGGTGCTGGCTGCAGCATTGATTGTCAATCTGTCTCTTGCCCTCCTTGTTGCCAAACGAAACCGTGATAACGTCTTTTCTCTGGGCAACGTCAGACTGACGCTGACAGAAGATGATTTCCCGGATGACCGGCAGGACAGAACGATGCCGCCAAAAAGCATTGTTCCCAAAAATCCGAAGATCATCAATGTCGGACTGTCAGACGCGTACGTTTTTCTGAGGGTGACTGTACCGCTTTATGAAGTACAACTGATAGACGAAACCACCAACAAACCTGTTGGCGAAAGGACTTTGCGGGAGGTGTATGACCTTCTCAGCGATGACGCCTCTGCCGGCACGGTTCACCTGAACCCCGGATATACCATAGGAGAAACCGGACGCTTTGACTACCACAGCAAATGGGTGTTTCTGAGAAGTGAAGTCAATGCCGAAAAGCATACGCACAGCTATCTGTTCGGCTATGGTGCAAAACTTGACGGAAAAAGCAATGCAGAAACAGCCACCTTGTTTGACCGGCTTCAGCTTCGCAATATTTTGGAAGGAGAGCTTCCGAAGAACGTTGCCGAATATGTTTCCGTGAGTGCTTTTGGCATACAGGCGGATAATATTCTGAATGACGTTCATGTGAACGACACTTCAAGCCTGAGTGAAGCCGAGCTGAAAGCGATTCTTTCAATCTATGAGAAGCAGGAGGAAGCGTAAATGAAGCGAAAAGCGAAAATCATCACGGTAACTGCCGCCGCAGGTATTCTTGTACTTGCCGGAGTGTTTGCTGTCTACGCCTATTTTACCGACAACACCAAAACCGACAACACGCTTTTTCCTGCGGAGAATGAATTGGAGATTTCGGAGGATTACGTTCCGCCGGTAGAGCAAAAGACCGGCGAAAATATCTACAAAAAGGAAATCTCAGTCATCAACCGGGGCAATGCTCCCTGCTATATCCGTGTGTATATGGATTTTTCAGACAGTACCGTCAGCAAGCGTTCTTACCTGTCGAACGATCCTTCCCAAAGCCCCGACAGCTTTTACAAAGCGGAGCGAACGGACGCTTCCGATACCTATATATCTCATCTGGATCTGGTTGCGCCGGGCTGGACGTTTGTTCCGGACGTTTCCCCGACAGCCCTTGCCGGCTATTATTATTACAAAGAGCCGGTAGCTCCCGGCGAAAAAACCACCTCACTTCTTACCTTTGTTAAAACTTTGAATGAAAGCAACGATGATATCAAACAGTATGATATTATGGTCTATGCGGAATCCGTTCAGGTTTCTGACATGAAAGGAAAGAAATACGAGAATTTTGAGGAGGCTTGGACGGATATTTTGCAAAAGGCAGAATAACCTTTTGTCAGTCAAGGGATCGCAGAAAGAGGCTGTTTTTGATCACGCATGAGAAAAGGCATGACCGACGGAAAAAACATTACATAAAAATATCGTTGCAAAACTGACGACAGTTGAAGCGTGGTGCTTTTCCATTCTCCGGAAGCACCACGCTTTTTTGTGTCAGGCGTCCGGCGGCAAACAGAAGGTCTGCTGTCAAGAATATGGGAGGCTGCCTTTTTATTCTGTTTGATAAAAGATGACAAAATATTCGCAAATTCAAAAAAACTATTGTATTTATATGGCAAAGTATGTTAAAATGATTGTGTATAATTGCAATCATTAACGGGGGGATAGCGTTGCGTAAAACGAGACGATTATGCAGCCTTATTATGGTAATTGCAACACTGACAGGAGGTAACATGATGGCAAGCGCAGTTAAGGACAATGACAAAGCAGCAGCTCCGGCACCCCGGTATGCTCATGAACTGGACGCTCAGGCATATAACGGAACAGATCTTGGAGCGGTATATTCACCGTCTTCCACTACTTTTAAGGTATGGGCGCCTACAGCGTCCGGCGTTGCAGTGAAGCTGTATGCCACGGGCAGCTCCGGTGAAGCCGGCGCACAGGATCTGTCTGTAACAGCCATGACAAAGGGAGAAAAGGGCGTTTGGAGTGTTAAGATAAACGGCGATATCAAAAACCGCTATTATACCTATCTCGTAACAGTCGGCGGCGTCACAAGAGAAACAGCGGATATCTATGCAAAGGCTTCCGGTGTGAACGGCAACCGCAGTATGGTCGTCAATCTGCCTGAAACCAATCCTCAGGGCTGGGAAAAAGACCGGCACGTTCTTTATGACGACCCTACGGACGCAGTGGTGTGGGAGGTTCATGTCAAGGATTTCTCTTCCTCGGAGGTTTCCGGCATATCTCTCAGGCACAGGGGAAAGTATCTTGCGTTTACAGAAAACGGCACGACCCTTGCCGACAAGGGAAGCTATCCTACCTGTATAGAATATCTCAAACAGCTTGGCGTCACTCACGTTCAGCTCCTGCCGGTTTATGATTATGCTACCGTCAATGAAGAAGAAACCGAAAGCAATGAGTTCAACTGGGGCTATGATCCCAAAAATTACAATGTTCCCGAAGGTTCCTACTCGACCAATCCTTTTGACGGCAATGTCAGAATCCGTGAATTCAAAGAAATGGTTATGGCGCTGCACAAGGCAGGCATCGGCGTTATCATGGACGTTGTGTACAATCACACCTTTACTGCCGAGGGCGGCTGGTTTGAAATGACGGTGCCGGGTTACTACTACCGTATGAAGCCGGACGGTTCATTCAGCGACGGCTCGGGCTGCGGCAATGAAACGGCAAGTGATCATCTGATGTACCGCAAATATATGATTGATTCCATTCTGCACTGGACGAAGGAATATCATATAGACGGTTTTCGCTTTGATCTGATGGGCGTGCATGATGTAGACACGATGAACGCCATTCGTTCCGCCCTGGACACGGAGGTTGTCAACGGCAAAAAGATTATCATGTACGGTGAACCGTGGACAGGCGGTCCGCTGTCAACCGAAGCAAAAACAGCGGTGAAAGCCAATATCCGCAGCCTGAACGACCGTATAGGTGCGTTTAACGATGAATTCCGTGACGCTGTCAAGGGCCATGTGTTCAATGCCCACGAGCAGGGCTTTGTGCAGTGCGGCGGCAGCAGAGGCAACCTGAAGGCAGGCATTGCTGCCAACACCCTGATCAATGTTCTGTCCAATAAGCCGTCGCAAATGGTGTCGTATGTTTCGGCGCATGATAATTTCACTCTTTATGACAAGCTGGTGCTGTCTGTCAAGAATGATATGAGTTATAACGTCAGAGATGAAGCGCTGGTGGAAATGAATAAGCTGTCTGCCGCACTGGTGCTGACATCTCAGGGCATCAGTTTTATGCAGGCAGGCGAAGAATTCGCCCGTACCAAGCAGGGCGACGAAAACAGTTATGTATCACCCACGAGTCTGAATCAGCTTGACTGGAATCATGTGGCAGAATATGCCGACCTGGTGTCCTATTATCGTGGACTGATGGAGGTCAGAAGACATTTCAAGCCTTTCCGTGATTCTGATACAACATCGGCAAAGCTGATGTGTTTCTCGGAGAATACTCCGGAAGGAACGGTAGCCTATACGCTGGAGAACGTTCTGACGCCGGACAAAGAGTGGAAGCACGCAGCACTGGTTTTCAACGGCTCCAAGCAGGAGCAGACGGTCATGCTGGCAGCAGGCGAGGGCAAGCAACTGCCGGCAGAATGGACGGTTGTTGTCAATAAGTATGAAGCAGGTCTGCGGGAATTGGCGACCGTCAGCGGCACCGCTGTAACGATACCGCCCTGCAGCGCCATGGTGCTGGTGGACAAAGAGAGCTTTGACAGGCTGTCGCTGCAATCGGAGGATTGTGTTGTCCGCACGGAATACCGTGACAGTGAAAGCGGTGAGCTTTTGTCCGCCCGAAGCTATAAGGGAACGGCAGGCAGTGCTTACACAACCGCAGAAAACGCAGAATTGCTGACAGATTACGATCTGGACAGAACAGAAGGACAGACAAGCGGACATTTTACCAAAGCAGTGCAGACGGTAACCTATTATTACCGCCCGTTCAAGGGAGCGGTGATTGACCTGAAAGTGAATTATCTGAAAAAAGCCGACCCGTTATTCGGTGACGAAGACACGGTGCTGGCACCTTGTGAAACGCTGAGACTGCGGGAAGGCACTGATTATACGGCAGCCATCAGGCGTATTGAAGGCATGGTGGTTGATCTGGACAGTTTTCCGGTGAACGCCTTTGGCAAAGCCGGAAAGAAGCCCGTAACCGTCAACTATTATTATAAAAAAGCCCCTTCTCAGGAAGCGGAAGATACAGATTCTGTTGTCAACGTCATCTATATTCAGCAGGACAAAGCCGTGCTGAAAACGACTGTATTGCATGGCAAAGCAGGGGAAGCATATCAGACGGTGAATGAAGCCTTTGACGGGCTGGTGCTGAGTGCAAAAACCGATAATACCGCAGGGGTATTTTCCGATACGCCTGCCTATGTCATTTACAGCTATACGGCAGAACAGGAGCATGAAGAAAGAAATACCGTACTGCCGGCGGTACTGGTTCTGACCGGTGCAGGAGCCCTGGCAGCGGCAGCAGTTCTGTTCGGACGCTACTGCCACAACAAAAAACGCATGGCGGGTTAGTATGCAGGACTATGTCCTGACACCCTGTCACCCCCTCTTTCTCCCATGGGAAAGAGGGGGTTTTCACGCTTAACGATCAATGCGATCAATCAACATTGCCGCCGGGCTTTCTTCCGTGAGCAAGAGAAAATGATGGTCTTTCGTTTGTGTTTCATGCAGAATTTTTGAATGAGCATTAAAATGTTATTAAAATGATATCAAAATGAGCTTTGGGGCTGCATGGAATATTTTCTCAAAAGTTTTGTTACTCCGTTTTCCGAAGTGAGCGGACCATGCCTGTTCGATCCGGCGGCAAGGCATGGCGCAGTGACAAGGTGAAGCGTGACAAGGTGAAGCGTGACAAGGTGAAGCGTGACAAGGTGAAGCGTGACAAGGTGTGCCGTGATGAGGTGAAGCGTGATAAGGTGAAGCGTGACAAGGCGTGGCGTGACAAGGTGAAGCGTGGCAAGGTATGGCGTGACAAGGTGTGGCGTGACAAGGTGAAGCGTGACAAGGCGTGGCGTGATGAGGTGAAGCGTGATAAGGTGTGGCGTGACAAGGTGTGGCGTGATAAGGTGAAGCGTGACAAGGTGAAGCGTGACAAGGTGTGGCGTGATGAGGTGAAGCGTGGCAGGGTGTGGCGTGACAAGGTGTGCGTGATGAGGTGAAGCGTGACAAGGTGTGACGTGATGAGGTGAAGCGTGACAAGGTGAAGCGTGGCAAGGTGTGGCGTGACAAGGTGTGGTGTGACAAGGTGTGGCGTGACAAGGTGAAGCGTGACAAGGTGTGCGTGATGAGGTGAAGCGTGACAAGGTGTGGCGTGATGAGGTGTGGAGAGGGAAGAATTGATGCCGGTGGATTTTTCTTGCCGAAAAACATTGACATCAGGGTAAGAGCATGATATAGTATAGGAAGGACGCTGGGAAAAGGGCGTTTGAGAGCAACAGAAAGTTCATAATCATTTCCGGATAGAGGTGCGACAATTGCGTGTATGCAGAAAGAGGCTGCCAGAGCCGTAGAAGTCTGCAGAAGAGCTTTGCCGCCGAAAAGCGGAGCCGGCAGCTCCGACTTTGGGTGTGTACTGGAGCCAGTGCATGACTGTCATCATAAAAGCTATGATGGTGCGCTATCGTTTCCGCTCACGATGAAGTGAGTGACTGTTTTGTATCATGATGCGCTTTTATGACCGGTTTTTTCATAAACCGGTCTTTTTGTTTGGGAATGATATCAATCATTAACTTTACTGTTGAATCTGGGATATCGTGTAAAATGAACCCATACAATAAAACCGGAGGAGAGAGAAAAATGGAAAAACAGTATAACGTAGGAATCATCGGCGCAACAGGAATGGTAGGTCAGCGTTTTGCTACCCTGCTGGAGAACCACCCGTGGTTCAATGTAAAGGTGTTGGCAGCAAGCGCACGGTCAGCCGGCAAAACCTATAAGGAAGCAGCCGGTAACCGCTGGGCAATGAAAACCCCTATGCCCAAGGCAATGGAAGACATGGTCATCATGGACGCTGCCAATGTTGAAGCAATCGCATCACAGGTAGACTTTGTCTTCTGTGCGGTAGATATGAAAAAAGAAGACATTCGTGCGCTGGAAGAAGCTTATGCCAAGGCAGAGTGTCCTGTTGTTTCCAACAACAGCGCTCACCGTTTCACACCCGACGTACCGATGGTCATTCCGGAGATCAACGACAGTCATCTGGAGATTATCGAAGCGCAGAGAAAGCGTCTGGGTACGAAGAGAGGCTTTGTGGCTGTAAAGTCTAACTGCTCACTGCAGAGCTATGTACCGGCTATTCACCCGCTGATGAAATACGGCGTCAAGAGAGTGTTGGCCTGCACCTATCAGGCAATCTCCGGAGCCGGCAAAACTTTTGAAAGATGGCCCGAAATGGTGGATAACCTGATTCCGTACATCGGCGGCGAAGAAGAGAAGTCTGAGCAGGAGCCTCTGAAAATCTGGGGTACCATTGAAAACGGACAGATCGTGAAGGCAACCTCACCTGCCATCACCGCACAGTGCCTGCGTGTACCGGTGTCTGACGGACACACAGCGGCTGTATTCGTTGACCTGGAGAACAAGCCTTCCATGGAACAGATCATCAAAGACTGGGAAACCTATAAGGGCAAGCCGCAGGAGCTGAATCTGCCCAGCGCTCCGAAGCAGTTCCTGCACTACTTCACCGAGCCTGACAGACCGCAGATCAAGTCCGAGCGTAATCTGGAAAACGGAATGGCTGTATCTATCGGCAGACTGAGAGAAGACACACAGTATACCCTGAAGTTTGTATGTATGTCACACAACACCCTCAGAGGTGCAGCAGGCGGCGCCGTATTGCTGGCAGAGCTGCTTTGCGCTGAAAACTATATCTGATCGCTGAAAAAGGCAGCAAAAGACGGAAATTGTCATATAATAAAATAAAGGATAATAAGGAGGTTCTCAGCATGGCAAATCCGATTTTTAAGGGATCTGCAGTGGCCATTGTTACTCCGATGAACAATGACGGCAGCGTGAACTATGAAGAATACGGCAAGCTCATTGACTTTCAGATCAATAACGGCACAGATGCGATTGTTGCCTGCGGCACAACAGGCGAATCCGCTACCATGTCGAAGGAAGAGCATTGTGAGGTAATAGATTATACCGTCAAAAGAGTCAACAAGCGTGTGCCGGTGATTGCGGGTACGGGCAGCAACGATACGATTTTTGCGGCAGAGCTTTCGAAGGAAGCTGAGGAGATGGGCGCAGACGCTATTCTGTCTGTTACCCCGTATTATAACAAAACCTCACAGAGCGGTCTGGTGCGCCACTACAACTATATCGCCGACAGAATCAACATTCCGATGATTCTTTACAACGTGCCTTCCAGAACAGGCTGCAACATCAAGCCCGAAACCTACAAGGAGCTTTCCAAGCACCCCAATATTCAGGCTACCAAAGAAGCTAACGGTGATATTTCCGCACTGGTCAGAACCATGTCCCTGTGCGGAGATGATCTTGACGTTTACAGCGGCGAGGACAGTCAGGCATATTCCATAGTATCCATGGGCGGACTGGGCGTCATTTCTGTTTTCGCCAACATCTGTCCCAGAGAATGCCACGAGATGATGGCGCTGGCGCTGAACGGCGATTTTAAGGGCAGCTTTGAAATGCAGAAGTATTACATTGAGCTGATGGATATGCTGTTTTCAGACGTCAACCCGATTCCCGTAAAGGCGGCGATGAATATGCTGGGCTTCAACTGCGGCCCCTGCAGACTGCCGCTGGCACCCATGAGTGAAAAAGGCTATGCAGCGCTCGAAGCGTGTCTGAAAAAGTATCGTATTCTGGGCTGACAGACAGTCCTTTGACGGTAAGCTGAAACCGAAAAGTAAAGAAGAGGAATGCGAAATGACAAGAATTATCATGACAGGCTGCTGCGGAAAGATGGGAAAAAGCATATTGTCGGCAGCCGAAAACAGAACAGACGTAACCGTTGTGGCAGGTGTGGATATCGTAGCGCCTGCTCAGGCGGATTATGTTTATGCAAGCTCTTTTGATTCACTGTCCTGTGATGCCGATGTTATCGTGGATTTTTCAAATCCTTCGGTACTGGACGATATGCTGCGCTATGCGCTGGCGCATAAGCTCCCTGTTGTAATCTGCACCACAGGCTACAGCGAGGAACAGAAGCAGCAGATTTATCAGGCGTCAAAAGACATTCCGGTATTTTATTCCGGCAATATGTCCCTGGGCATCAACCTGATTATCGAGCTTGCCAAAAAGGCAGCCGCAGTGTTCGGCGAAGGCTTTGATATTGAAATCGTAGAGCAGCACCATAATCAGAAGCTGGACGCTCCCAGCGGAACAGCACTGATGATTGCCGATGCGATTGCACAGGTCAGACCCGACAGTGAATATGTGTATGACCGTCATGCGTACCGCAAAAAGCGGGACAAAAAAGAAATCGGCATCCATTCCATTCGTGGCGGCAACATTGTGGGCGAGCATGAAGTGATTTTTGCAGGGCAGGACGAAGTGCTGACGATCAGCCACAGCGCCCGCTCTAAAACCGTCTTTGCAGTGGGCGCTCTGAATGCGGCTGTATTTCTGAAAGGGAAGGCTGCCGGAATGTATGATATGTCCGACCTGCTGAAGGCAACGGAATAACGGAAAAGCGCAATAGCAGCATATTTCCATAACGAACAATAACAAATATGAGGTGATGAACAATGAAACCGACAATTGATGTTTTCGATGACGTAACCCTGATCATTTTACAGAGTATTCCTGCCAATATGAGCTTTGTCACAGAAGTGTTTGAAAAAATTGCTGCGATGGAGGTTGACGTTGACATGATTTCTCTGACGCCTCCGAAAAGCTCTATGACCAGCCTGTCTTTTACCGTCAGCGATGATGATCTGGTAAAGATTCTGGGATATACTTCCAAGCTGAATGACGGTACCATCAAGCCGATTGTCAGCAGCGGCAACTGTAAGATATCCGTATCCGATGCGGCGATGGAAAACTGTCCGGGTGTGGCGGCAAAAATCTTTGCACAGGCCGCTAAAGCCGGCGCTGATGTACGCCTGATCACCACCAGTGAATCTCAGGTTTCACTGTTAGTTACCAAGTCTGATTTTGATGCTACTTATTCGGCTCTGCAAGCGGCATTTGCTGAATAATTAAACGCTCATACTATTCAAAAGCACCATTGTGTTTGTTTCTGATGAACAAGCAAATGGTGCTTTTTGTTGTGTTTTGAAATATGACTCCGCATCTTGATGCTACTCTCAAATAAATAAGAGACAACTTTGATATGAAGCAGTCTCATATCAAAAGAGTTTCGTAGCCTGCGGGCAGCGAGTCAGCGGGGCTTTTACGAAAAAGCCCCCCGATACCTCCGAAAATGATGTGATTAGTTATACAAAAAAGTAAAAAATTTGAATAAAATATTGAAATTGTGATATTAACGGGAATCCAAACAGGTGGATAAAAATCTCGTTTAATAATGATGCGCTTGTCATACTTGAATTAGGTGACAGTGAAAAACACAAGGGCGTCAGAATTTTCTGACAGGTTTGTCCATTAACAATACCTAACCTATCAAATAGAACCTTATTCCTTTTTTCTGAATCATTTCTACAAATGGTTTTAGTTTTGATTTGAGTTTGTTTTGTTCACCAAGCTACAACCTTAAACAATTCTTATTTCCAGCTACAATTAATCGTAATAATATTAGCTGGCACGCCTAAAAACTGAATGTCAAATTTCAGCGAAGGTTCAACAATTGTTGAAGCATTATGAATTCGGAAAGATAACGCCCATCCATTATTCAAATATAACTCGGCTGTACTTTTTGATCCCGGTTTAAATCTTAATGAGATAATCTCCGTTGGTAAATCGGCTGTTGGGATAAAAAGAGTAGCTTTCTTTCTCTTTCCGTTCTTGTTTAGCTCACCACGAAGGTTAAATGCTTGAAATTCAGTTAAGCGTTTCCTATCTACAGCTACAACTTTATAAAAATCACGAATTCCCAACAAATAGGAAATAAGCCTTTCCGTAATCTCCGGGTTATTTTGATACGCACGGTTCAGTTCCTGAATGAAAGCATTTACTATTGGATAGTAGACATCATCTTCTTTATTTGGCATATCGTGCCAAGCGACTTTGTCCTTTTTTAGCTGTCTGAGTTCATCGAATATCGGTAATATTGTTTCCCAATAACTATTCTCACAAGGTATGCCATACCACTTTTTTCCGAAATCAATGGTAGGACTAAGTCTGGAATGCTTTGCTGCAAAATGATTATGCTTCATTGACAATCCTATATCCCACCTGATTGAATTACGGGTAATGACAATATCACGAACATCTCCACCTTCTGCGTCTGAGTCTTTATTGATAGACAAAACTACAACATCATTTTCTCCGTCGCATTCCAAGAGAAGAGGTTCAGAATCAAATAAAGTATCCACAAACGCTCCTGCTGCACGCAGAAAAGTACTTTGCGCTTGTTCGTCCTGTAATTCCCATGCTCTTTTAGCAGCAGATATAGAATCTTCGTCAATTGTAACCGGACGGAAATCATCTATTCTATCTCTTAAATCAATTACACACGCATATTCAAAGGCGCGTCCTTGATCATTACTTTTTGAACTCATTGTTTGCTCTCCAATTCTTTTTTTATTGCTAAAGCGATTTCATACGCAAGATTTACCGGCACGGCATTACCAATCATTTTATACCCGTCATTAACACTATCATAGATAAAAGCAAAATTATCAGGGAATCCCTGAACCCTTGCCACTTCTCGGATAGTCATTCTGCGGTAAAGATGCTCTTTTCCTTCAACAAATCGACAATCATTCTTCCCAAACTTAATCATTTTGGGCGCTTGCGGATGAAGTTGACACTGCCTGCCTGACGCTTGTACTGTAAATGCCTGTTCATCCCACGATTTCACTCGATTTCTGCTCATAAAGATAGGTGAGTATTCTCCGGTAAAATACTCATTATTATTGATAGCATATGGATTGTGATGATTCCTCTCAGCAGAAGGAACTGCCGTATCCTGTAAATCCCAAATGACGTCTTTCAATGTGAGCTTTTTATCGTCATCTACCGTTGAACCAATAGGAAATTCAAAATCTATTCCTAAATCTTTTCTAAAACCTATGTAGAATACTCTTTTACGTTCTTCGGCAACGCCATAATCTTTAGCGTTTACAAGATTGAGAGTCACATCATATCCGCTTTCCTCAAAAAGTCTTATAATATTCTGTACAGCTTCATTATGTCTGTTTGCGAGCATTCCACTAACATTCTCAGCAAGGAAGAACTTAGGACGAACTCTACGAAGTATTCTTATATAATCAAAAAATAACTGTCCACGTTCATCATCTATTCCACGCAAAGCTCCGGCTTCAGACCAAGATTGACAAGGCGGACCACCGATAATGCCATCGACGTTCTCAGGAAATTCTTCTTCATTGACCTTGCGAATGTCTCCTTCAATTAAATGTGTTTTAGGATGGTTAACCTTAAATGTCTCCCAAATGGTTTTGTCATATTCATTTGCTATAGGAATATCGAAGCCGGCCATTTCAAAGCCTAAATCCAATCCACCACATCCGGAAAACAAGCTAATGATGTTCACACAAACAACTCCTGTACGTTTCTTTTACTCCAATAAGTATTATACTACAAAAATAGCCAAAAAACAACGCCTAAAAATATATGTATTATTTCAAAAAAAGATATACTCACCCAAACATAAGTACGAATTATACAAATGGGCGATACTGCGTATTAGCACTCTTTGTTTAAGAGTGCTAATTGACTTTTACCGACTTTCTGTGTTATAAAATAAATGCTCAGTACACGGGTACTGAGGTGGAGTATTGTTGTCAAGCATTCTCGTAGAATTTCTATAAGAATTTCTTCAGAGATTGTTGACCAATCTGTCGCAGCCAATGCGACCGCAGTTAATGTACACATCGTGAACATTATGCAATCCTCCTGCTCAATTATATCATATTTGAGTATTGCACAAAATTGGATAGCTGGTTTTTCAGTACACAACGTTTTGCGAATGAGCGAAAAAACCACGTCAAAAAGTAAATCCGTCAACTGCCAACTATTCCAGCGGTTGGCAACTTGGTAACGCAATCAATTTTTATTCCAGCAATACTGTATATTACGCTATAACACAATAATACAAACGGAGGAGTGAAATAAACATGAAACGATTTATTAAAGCTGTTTGCTTTTGTATTGCTCTGACAACCATTTTTGTGTTTTCCGCCTGCCAACAACGCAAGGATTCTGAAAAAAGTCAATCATCAACACAATCAGACTCTGAAAGCTATCTTTCAACATACAGTGATGAATCGGTTCCGGAACAATCCGAGAAAATACAAAGTGAAGAAACAACCGAATCTCAGGTCAGTATTGATTTAAGTGAATTCGGGGAGCTGGACGATGAAACACTTCGTAAGATTAAAATGCTTAGAAAAAATATGACCCGGGATGAAGTACATGAAATTTTGGGAGATTTTGATGATTCACCTCCGACCGGAATGTACTGGGAATATTATTATATTAACGGGAATCCAAACAGGTGGATAAAAATCTCGTTTAATGATGATGCTCTTGTCATACTTGAATTAGGTGATAGTGAAAAACACAAGGGAGTCAGAATTTTCTGACAGGTTTTTCAATTAACAAAAACATTGCGATATCTCAAAACACCCTTATCTTTGAAAAACAGAGATAAGGGTGTTGAATTTTGTTGAGTGTTGCATTTATTGCTGAAATCCCTGCTGAATGAATTATCATAAAACAAATTGCTTGCTAACTGTATTAACGATCATGACCTCTTGCGAGGTCATGATAAGAAGCATAAAAAGTCAGGGGCTTCTGCCCCTGAAACCCCGGTGTTTATCTCAAATCAATATATAATCATTATTTGTTTTTTGCCCGTCTTTGACTTACAGGAGTATTTCGCTGCCTGCGGGCAGCGAGTCAGTGGGGCTTTTGCGAAAAAGCCCCCCGATACCTCCGAAAATGATGTTATTAGTTATACAAAAAAGTAAATAAATTGAACATAATATCGAAATTGTGATATTTATGCCGTAAAATATAACCAATCACCGATGGCACCCGCCGCCTAAGAGGGTGCCATTCGGACTTTCAGTGGGGGTTATAATCCCCCACTGAAACCCCGAGGAGCTAAAGCTCCTGCGGTGAGGTTGGATCAATGCAGACGATGTTAAGCGAGCTTACATCGGGCTTTGCTCCGAGTTAAAATAACAAGCGGAAACCGATTTTACCGATTTCCGCTTGTAGAAAACTGAAAAAGGGACTTGACCAAAGGCTGCGCCTTTGACAGCTCCGGCTGACGCCTGCGCCGCTCTGAGCTAAAAACAGTCCACCGGACTGTTTTCTTAACGCTCAGACCCTCTCGGGTTCAAGTCCTTCGCTGACTGTATTACATCAGCAGCGAAAACTTATTTCAGCACTTTTGTTTTTTGAAAAGCTGGAAAAGGGACTTGACCAAAGGCTGCGCCTTTGACAGCTCCGGCTGACGCCTGCGCCGCTCTGAGCTAAAAACAGTCCACCGGACTGTTTTCTTAACGCTCAGACCCTCTCGGGTTCAAGTCCTTCGCTGACTGTATTACATTAGCAGCGAAAACTTATTTCAGCACTTTTGTTTTTTGAAAAGCTGGAAAAGGGACTTGAACCCTCGACTTCCTCATTACGAGAGACAAAGAGCAAAAAACGTGACGATTTATATCATTGAATAATACGTTAAAACCTTGATTATAAGCGACTTTTCGTGCTATTGCCTTTTATGAAATATCATTGAGATTTATAAATTTTAATCTTTTGGTCGGAAAAATGGTCGGAAAAATGGTCGGAAAACGGTCGGAAAACGGTCGGAAGAATTGACCTATACCGCTATATAAAAGCAGCGGCAAAAAACAGGCTCAAAGCCGTAACGCTTCAAGCCTGCCGTGTTGATTATTTGTCGTTGTCGGTTTCAAAAAGATAATCAAAGCTTGCGCCAAACAGTAAGCAAAGTCTTCTGCAATCTGATACGAGGAAATCCCCTGTTTTCTTTTTCATTCGGTATTCGGTGGGAGTAATCCCTATGAATCCGGATATCATTCTATCGGTAAATCCGTGCTTTGTCTGCTCATAGTATAAGTTTTTAAACATACCGAAATCTCCCTTTTCCCATTCTGGGAAAAATCCATAATCAATATCAAGTGCATTGCAAATCAGAACATAATATTCAAGCTCAAACTCTGTTTTTCCGCTGATAATGTCAGACACAAGCTCTGTTTCAAGTCCTGCCGTCTTTGCAAGCTCTGCAATGCTTGTCCCTTGCGCTTTGATGTATTCGCCTACTTTTTCACCGATTTTCATAAAATAACCGTCCTTTCGCTTTGCAGTAAACAAAGCATTTTTATATTGAGATACTGTCTTGATCTCTGTATTATAATATCATACTGGGTACAGTATGTAAATATTGAATAATGCACAAACTATAAATACTCAATTTGTTTATTATTCCTACTGGTTACAGTATGCTTATTGTGTTATAATATAATGGATAAAAACATTTGAGGGTGACTAAATGGGTAAGACATCAAGTAAGGTTAAAGACAAGTACAATGCAAAAGCGTATGATGAAATTAAGCTCCGTGTCAAAAAGGGCGACAAGGACATAATAAAAGATTATGCGGACAGAAAAGGCGAAAGCGTAAACGGATATATTAACAAAGCTGTTGAAGAAAGAATGTTGCGTGACGGCAGCGAATAATAATTATTCACCACCGCAATTGTTGCATTTATTTATTTTTAACAAATTGTTAATTGTCATTTAGCTAAATTGCCGCTGTTTTTTAGATGGATTTCGAGTATAATTATATATAGGGACAGTTATTTACTCTAATTTCAGAAAGGAAGTGTGTGATATGGCAACAAGTAGTATTTATACAAATGTTCGGATCCGAAAGAAATCTCAGTGCATTAAGCTTGTTTCAGCTTTGGAACACGCTAAGAGCAAGAAAGCAAAGGTAGTAAAGTTTTCGCGTCCTGTTGATGAAGTAAAAGGAGAAAAAATCAAGGAGCTCTTTAAATAATGTCTGACATTAATATTTCTGGATTTAAAGTTATTTCACTTAATGATATGATTAACAATCTCGAAGAAGAGAGAATAACATCTATTCTCTCTTCTTTTTCGTGCCCTCTTAATGAGGATGTAACGGATTTCTTGCTACACAAATCTGTGATATTTGATAAACAATCAATATCAAGGACAAAACTTGTATTTACTTCTTTCAAAAAGCAACTTGTGCTTGTAGGGTACTTCACCCTTGCGTATAAAGATTTCACCATTCCACAAAGAGTATTGAGCAGAAATCTAAGAGATAGAATTAAGAAATTCGGAAGCTATAACAGCGATATTAAAGCTTATAAAATATCCGCTCCCTTGATCGCTCAATTAGGAAAGAACTTTACAAATGAATATAATAAACTAATTACAGGTGATGAATTATTAAATATAGCTTGTAAATGTATTAAGGAAGTTCAGCTTAATATTGGTGGAAAAATAGTATATGTGGAATGTGAAGATAAAACAAGATTAATAGAGTTTTACGAAAGTAATGGTTTTGTTCGATTTAGTGAACGTCAGCTTGATACAGAGTGCTATAATAACAGCAAATACTTAATACAGCTATTGCGATATTTGGAATAGAAAAATAACAGCGGCATACCCTCCAGATCATCCGGAAGGTGTGCCGCTGCTTTTGTCTGACGGTGAGATATCCACATAGTTGGGGAGTGGAATTGTCAAGAAAAGTGCAGTCGAAAAACACCCAAAATGAGTGGACGGCAGGAAGGAATTTGAAGCCGAATGGAGCGTAGCGGAATGAGGCTTCAAATTCGCGGCGGGTCATCACGCCACCT
>Ga0256405_10003960_pt1 | contig 29063 bp, 23 predicted proteins | sample RumenRJG_02DNA_FD_189096 | JGI IMG/M metagenome (GOLD analysis project Ga0256405, IMG submission 189096) | Bovine rumen microbial communities from Lethbridge, Alberta, Canada - RJG_02 | ecosystem: Host-associated > Mammals > Digestive system > Stomach > Rumen | place: Canada: Alberta... | reverse complement strand
CGAACAATATTCAAATTATAATCAGTTCTGGTGAAGTAAAAATAAAGCAAAACAAGGATAACTTAGAATATAAGAAAACTGATTTTCAATTCATGAATGTTACTAATTAGACGTATAAAATAATGCTCATGTCATTTTATTGTTCCACATGGAACAATATTATAAAACAGAATTGAGATGACATTAGATTAGCAACTTTTGTTGATGTACATCTTATTCTAGAAAATAATTATGTAAATAACTTATTTTGATAATGCGAAATGTTCCATGTGGAACAAAGTCGAGAAAACTTAATTTTTTTGTACAAATTGCAAATTTCTATATATATTCACAATTATACACCTCCAAAAATATAAATAATCTTCCGCAAAACATATAGATCTTCGAAAATCATATGTTATAAAATTGAAATTTAAATGTTCCATGTGGAACATTATAATTATCAGTAATTCATCAAAAAGTATGATGCTCCTATGCACTCTTCTCAATTAGTTCTAAACGAAATATTAAATATTATAAATATGACTTCAATAAAAGTTAAAAATCTACTATTTAATGATAGGTACATAACAAAATAAATATCTGTTAAAAAATTCAAGACAAATTTTGAATTATGCTGCAGCTTACTTAAATGCTCCAGTACAATGTGTAATACGTAGATTACGTATTTATTGTATATGTTCCACGTAGAACAAAAAATGTTATCGTGTTTAGACAAATTGGGATATTTTTCTATGACTGTTATAAACATTTTTGAAATGTGTAAGCGGAGAAATAGATATAATTTTTAGAAATTATTTTAAAAAATTGACATTAAATTTTAAGAGAGAATTTTAAAATTTATTGTTCCACGTAGAACAACATTTAAAACTGTATTTAAGTAGAAAATTTTAAATCTATTTATTAATAATAATAAAAAATTCAATGCAATTAAATTTGATGTATCACCATTGAATATACATTGCATTGTTCCACATAGAACATTGAAAATATTCTTTCAACAAAGACAATAAATAGTATTGTCTTATTGAATGGATAAAATTAAAGATAGCTAATTACATATATTCAAGAAAAATATCGTAAATGCATGATAATTTCAATCGCACCTTTAATAGTTTGTTCCACATGGAACACTAAATAATTAGTATCATCAATTATATATTCAGATACAAAAAAAAATCTAAATTTAAAAGAGCATCAGATAGATGTCTGTTTAGCAGTATATATGTTCCACATGGAACAATCATAAATTGATTTAACTCAATTCAAAATAATATAAACCGTATATTTGCTCATCCAAAAATCAACAATAGAGTCTCCTTCATTCATTTATATCAAAACAAATTTTATAAAATATAACATCATGATTTTGTACATTCGTCTGTTAAATTTGTTGATTAATATCTCTCATGTCATTAATTGTGAATCAATTTTTTTATTAAGTGGAAATGTTCCATGTGGAACAGAAGAATGGAATGTAATAATTATTTATTAATCTATCCGACATAAATCAATTTGTTGATTGATTATAATAATTCTTAAAACAATATATTTTGCATTGTTTGTTCCATGTGGAACAGTCGTATTCATTATTAAAATAAACTATGAGAAATGATAAAGGTAAAGGTTGGAGAGAATATTTAATACAAAAAAGTACGTCAATAATATCTCTAATATTTACTGTATTGTAAAAAATCATGTACCAATGATTACTATTTTCCTTATCCGCATGTCTTAAATATTAAATGTGTAAAAACTCTTTAAACAATAAAAAATATTAGAATTTGATTTGTAGTAATAATTCAAAATTCAAAAATTTAAATCATAAAACATTTATAATTAATGTCATCAATTTCAGTTATCTAAAATGGTCATTTTTATATTTTTATAAATACTAATATTATTTAACAATCGATTTATTAAAATTTGAAAATTTCAAAATTATTTCAATTTTTTTTGGCTATCAATAGTTGATTAGTACGTATTTAATCAGCATTAAACATAATAAAAAAGAAAATGCTGTCTTATAGTTTATTATGATTTAAAGGTTGGGATACTTATTATTGAATAGATAGTGAGATATGTAATGAGAAAAAAAAACTGGTGCTCTTTCGAACACCAGCTTCAATTGATTATTGTATATTAAACATCAAGGCTTGCAGACTTGAAGTTTTCACCGATGAACTGCTTACGATACTCAACGTCTTCACCCATCAGCTGCTCAAGAACAATATAAGCTTCGTCTGCAGTCTTTGGATCAACCTGCATTACACGACGTGTATCAGGATCCATGGTTGTCTTGCTTAACTGCTCTGCACTCATTTCTCCTAGACCTTTGTAACGCTGCACGGAATAACCCTTAAAGCCTTCCTTAATCATAAGTTCATAGGCATCTTTGAAGGTTGATACAGGAACGATTTTTGTGCCAACTTCTACATAACCATCAGGTTTGATGAAACCGTTAGTAATCTTATTCAATTTAGATAATTCAATAAAATTAGAAGAAGCAAGGAACTTGGCATCTAATTTATACTCATAATCCATACCATGAATATGATTTACAATTACAGGGAAATAAATGTTTTCTACTGGATCAAAATCAACCTTAGATTTGTAGAACACACCTTCAGCAATATTATTTGGTAAGGTAGCAACAAGTTTATCAGTCCAGTCTTTAACATATGACTCATCATTTGCCTTGGTAACATCAATCAGATCCTGATTGAGCATGCTGTAAATTACATTGTTGTCAAACTTTGCAAATAGCTTGGCTAATTCGTTAATAGAATCATTATAAGCGTTGAACATAGACATCAGCTTATCTTCTTCTACTGCGCCCTCACCTTGAGATGTATAGAGCTTACAGGCCTTAACAGCGAGCTTGATCTTATATTTCTGACCTTCTTCTTCTGTAACAATATACTGCTCTACTTTACCCTTTGAGTATTTATATAAAGGAGGTTCAGCGACATACACATAACCTTTTTCTATAAGCTCTGGCATATGATTTCTGAAGAAAGTGATCAGAAGCAGACGAATATGAGCACCGTCCACGTCAGCATCGGTCATGATGATAACTTTATGATATTTAAACTTGTTCTCATCATAATCATCACCAATGCCGCAACCGAACACCTGAACCAAAGTGCCAATCTGTTGAGAGCTGAAAACTTTATCCTTGGTTGCTTTCTGAACATTTAAGATTTTACCTCTTAAAGGAAGAATAGCCTGATATTGTGAGTTTCTACCACCCTTAGCTGAACCACCTGCAGAGTCACCCTCTACCAGGAATACTTCTGCTTTTGCAGGATCTTTCTCACGACAAGGGAAAAGTTTGTCTGGATTTGAATTTAAGTCATTCTTCTTGCCACGTGTAATTTCCTTTGCTTTTCTTACAGCTTCACGTACACGAGCAGCCTCAATGATCTTCTGACAGATAATTTCAGTGTCTTTTGGATTCTCTAAAAGGAAATTATTTAATGCCTCTGCTACTGATGAATTAACAGCGGTAGAAGCTTCAGATGAAACGAGCTTATCCTTAGTCTGAGATGAGAACTTTGGATCAGGCATCTTTACAGAAATAACAGCAGTTAAACCATCTCTGGCATCATCACCTGTAGTTGAAATTTTATTCTTTTTGTTTAAACCACTCTTCTCAAGATAGTTAGAAAAAGTATTAGAAAGAGCACGTTTAAAGCCAGCTAAGTGAGTACCGCCATCCTTCTGAGGAACATTGTTTGTAAAGCAGTAAATGTTCTCTGTATAAGCATCAGTCCACTGCATACCAACTTCAACAGTGATGTTATCTTCGCACTTCTTTGTGAAGTGAAGAAGTTTCTGATTTAATGGATGTTTACCCTGATTTAAGAAGGCAACGAACTCACCAATACCACCTTCATGGTAGAAAACTTCTTCCTTGACAGGATCTTCACGTAAATCACGTAAAGTAATCTTGATACCTGAATTTAAGAAAGATAGTTCTCTTAAGCGATTTGCCAGTACCTTGTATTCAAACTTGGTAATTGTGAAAATTGATGGAGATGGCCAGAATCTAACAGAAGTTCCGGTTTCTTCTGTGTCACCAATCTGGTGTAATGGAGCCTCTGGAGTACCGCCATTTAAGTATACCTGTCTCCAGATATGACCTTCACGCTTAATAGTAAGCTCAAGCTTATCTGACAGTGCATTTACTACAGAAATACCAACGCCATGCAGACCGCCTGATACTTTATATGAATTTGAATCAAACTTACCACCAGCATGTAAAACGGTCATTACAACTTCAGCTGCAGACACACCTTCTTCAGGGTGCATAGCAACAGGAATACCACGACCATTATCAGTACATGAAACAGAGCCATCCTGATGAATAGTAACTTCGATATGGTTACAGAAACCAGCTAATGCTTCATCGATAGAATTATCAACAGCTTCGAAAACCATATGATGAAGACCTGAACCATCGTCAGTATCACCAATGTACATGCCTGGACGTTTACGAACTGCTTCTAAACCATGCAGTACCTTGATACTGGAGCCATCATAATCATTAGTCTTTTCTTCAGCCATGGGTGCCTCTGTAATTTATATGTTAAACACGAGAGAAGCTATATCAATTAACATTGCATCTTCGCATTCTTGAATCTTTATATCTTTAGCTATATTGGTTATAAAAACCTGGTTATCACTTTTTCTTAAATCTTGAAGAAAAATACCTCTAGAACGTTCATCAAGTTCTGATGAGATATCATCAATAAGATAAATGCAGCGTTTGTTTGCCTCTTGTTTTAACAATTCTCCCTGTGCAAGTCTCATAGCACATACAAGTAGTTTCAGCTGCCCTCTTGAAAGCAATTCTGAAGCGGGAAAATTGTTAGTTTTAATCTTTAAATCTGCACGGTGACAACCATAAAAAGTATACCCTAAATTCCTATCTTTTTCAATATTTAAAGCCAGTACGGAGCTCAAGGATATGCCTTTTTCCCAACCTTTTGAATAAGAAAATTCGAAGCTGAAATCTGGAAGGAATAAAGATAATTTTTCTGAAAGAATAGGCAGCAGAGATTCTAGATAATTCTCCCTGAGCTCAGATATATTTTCACTTAATTCAGACAAAGGATTATCAATAAATTCAAGATATGACAGATCCTGTTTATCACGTAATAAAGCATTTCTTGAATTTAAAAGACGCTTATAATCAGACCAGATCTTTTTGTATTCAGGTAATGTATAGTAAATTCCCCAATCAAGGAAATTGCGACGCAGTTCAGGACCTTCAAGTACAAGATTTATACCCTGAGGATGAATTACCTGAACAGATGTCTTATCGATTAAATCAATAATTCTTGATGAACGAGTCGTATTTACAGAAATAACGCTGTTCTGGGACTTTTGACGATACCTTATGACTCCTACTTCATCAGTGAATGAATCTTCATCTCTAAGCAAATCTGCGCTAATAGAAAAGAAAGGATCTTCGTCCTTAATTAAAGACTGATACTTTGAAGTTCTAAACGACCTTCCAAATCCCAAATAAGATATAGCTTCTAAAAAGGAAGTTTTACCGGTTCCGTTAGCACCATATATAACATTAAATGATGGTGAAGGACTCAAATCAAGGAAAGCAATATTTCGAAAATTCTGAATAAGAAGTCTTTTAATTTTCATGAGCTCTTAAAACAAAAAGGCTGACTATACAAATCAGCCTTTTAGTATGAATATTTAATTAGATCAATACCTTAGAAATAATATAGCTTGATTTAACTCCACATTCGTTTTCTTCTTTTTCTGGCTTAATCAGAACATTGATAATAGGGTTTCCAAAGCAGAAAAGAACATTATCAGATCCCTTGATAGCACCTAAAACCTCTCGAACATACTGAGCGTTTAATGAGATTTCAATAGGATCCTGAGCACCTGGCAAAGGCATAGAACCAGTTGAAACTTCATGTTCAGAATTTTCTGCCCTGAAGCGAACCAGACCATCACCAAAATTAAAGGTAATACCATTTGCTCGCTTTGAAGATAAAACAGAAATCTGTTTAATGAGTGCAGAAAGTTCATCCTTAGGTACAAGAACACTCTTATCAATGGACTTTGGAATGATAGCTCTTACGTTAGGATAACCGCAATTAATAAGCTTAGATGCCAAAGAGTAATTATTGCATGTAGTGAGAACAGCGTTCTTTGTAAACTGTAAAGTCACAGTAGATTCAGCAGATTCTTCAAGAATCTTTGATAACTGCTGAGCACAAGATTTAGTGATAATTGCGCCAAAAGTACCAGATGGATTCTGCACAGTCTGACCTTCGAGTTTCAATTCAATCACTGCCATTCTGTGACCATCAGATGTAAATACATCTAGCTTCCCGTTCATAAGTTCTAAACGGATACCTTTTAAATAATCTCTAAAATCTTCATTAGAAACGCAGAAAATTGAAGAATCGATGAGATTCTTTAACTGCTTCTGCTGTACAACAATGGTCTGATCGATATTCTCAACATCAAATGAAGGGAAATCATCAGCTGCTCTGGTTCTGATTTCGAAATTTGAAACAGGAGTAGAAATCTTAAGCAGAGCCTTATCAGCAATATACTCAAAATTAACCAGGACATTAGGATCTAAATTTCCTAAAATTTCCTTAATCTTCTTGGCATTAACTGTAATTCTACCTTCTGATTCGATAGTAACTTCATTGATAACAGTTATAAGCTCGATATTATAATTTGTTGCCTTTAAGGTTAATACTCCGTTTTCAGCACAAATTAAAATATTCTGAGTAATGTCTTCCTTGTTAGGAGCTGAACCTGCAATGCTGGCAACTTCACCTAACTGCTTAATAACTGCTGATAATAAAACAGTGAAATTCATTCTTTTTACCTAAATCAATAAATATGTAATCTTTGCAAGTATTGTACTATACAGAAATTAGTCTTTCTTCAAGGAAGTGGTTAAATTCTGATAGATAGCAGCTAATTCTTTCTCATTTTCATCAAGAAGTTTTGCTCTGAGTTTCTTAATCGCTTCATGAACTGAAGAATGATCCTTATTAAAAGATCTGCCAATGTCATTCAATGAAAGAGCTGGAATTAGTTCACTGGCAAGACACATTGCCATAGCTCTTGCTGTTGGAATAGGCTTTTTTCTGGCGGCAGAATCAAGAACTTCAACTTTTGGCAAATCAAATTCCTTTGCAACACGCTCTTTGATTGCTTCTAAAGTTGTAATCTGACTCTTTACATTTACCAGATTCTTAAGATTGTTTACGGCCTGATCGTATGTAATCTCGCCATAAACCTGTAAATGGGAAGCAAGAGTCTTGATGGCACCTTCAATTTCTCTGACAGATGATCTTATATTCTCTGCAATATAATCAACAACAGACTCAGGCAAAGTGATATTTAATTCACGACACTTATTTAATGTAATTGCTGCTCTGGTCTCTGATGAAGGAGGATAAATCTCTCGGCATACACCTGAACCAAAACGTGATACAAGACGTGGAGAGAAGTTCTTTAAATTTCCTGGTGGAACGTCAGATACTAAAATAAGCTGACGGCCAGGTTTATCTAAGAAATCAGCAATGATATCGAAGAAGGTGTCTCTTGCCTTATCAGCTTTAATCAGATTCTGGATATCATCCATAATAAAGACATCATGCTGAGTGAACAGCTCCTGGAAGTGAACCTGCTGAGGATCGAAATTTTTTCTTGAAATAGACTCAACGTAATTATGGATGAATTCTTCAGCACGAGTATATACAACAGATAATTCTGGATGTGTAACTCTAAGCTTATTGGCAATAGCAAATAACAAGTGAGTTTTTCCTAATCCAGAGCCTCCATAAATATAGAAAGGATTAAAAGCATCTGAAACAGGATTATCAGCAATTTTCTGGGCAATAGTATAAATAAGGAAATTTTCTTTATCACAAACATATGATTCAAAAGTCTTTTCAGGATTAATACGATCCTGACGCATAAACTTTGGCATATCAATTTTGTGTAATGACGATGATGGAGCCATTGAAGCCTGGGTTACAGCCTGGTAACTATCATTATTTACAGAATTCTGATTAACAGGTGCTTGATTTACAGTTGGTGGTGCCTGATTGACTGCAGACATCTGTAACTGCATGCTGAGGTTCTGACCAGTTAATAATTTAATCTCATTTAAAATAGGAATTACATACTGAGTGCTCAGTAATGAAAATGTCAACTCATTATTGCAGGTAAAGATTACAACGTTATTAATAATCTGAATAGAAACCTGAAGTTTGATAATTCCAAATAAAATTGCTTTTTTCTGCTCGTCACTGATAGTTGCTGCTACACGATCGATAGCATCATTCCAAATCTGCTGCAAATCCATAAAACTATTGCCTTATTTTATAATTCTTATTGAGTTCCATTAATAATAGATTAATAGAATATCTGAAAAATTAATGTAGTCATTAATTTTAACACAAATTATGGCTTGACCTTAAGCACATTTAAAATGTAAAATGTCGTACTTTTAATTAATACCCATTAATTAAATAATTAATAAGTATTAATTTTTTTTCGTGTGTTATAGGCGGTATTGTCCCGTCGTTGGAGAATCAAATGAAGCGTACTTTCCAGCCAAACGTTGCTAAGCGTAAGAAGACCCATGGTTTCCGCGTACGTATGCGTACTGCAGACGGTCGTAAGGTTTTATCACGTCGTCGTGCAAAGGGTCGTAAGCGTTTAACAACCGTTAATGACTAATAATACCTTTCCTCGGTCCGTAAGACTTCTTAGAACCGAGGAATACGATAAGGTATTTAAAAACCCTGTCCGTGCCAGCGAACCTGGGGTGCTCGTTCTTGCACGCAAAAATGAGGACACACAGTGTTCTAGGCTCGGCTTGGTAATTCCCAAAAAGATTTTAAAGAGAGCTGTCTGGAGAAACCGTGTAAAGCGAATTGCCAGAGAGACTTTCAGATTAAATCAGCACTCTATTCCTAATCTTGACCTGGTAATCATAGCCAGACCAAAAATAGAGAACTTAAATAATGAAGAATTAAGTTCTGTCTTCAAAAGATTATGGCTTCAGATATCTCACCGCTTGGTAAAGTAGCTCTCGGATCTATCCGTTTCTATCAGAAGTTTATCAGTCCAGCCTTAGGTCCGCACTGTCGCTTCTACCCTAGCTGTTCTCAGTATACGTTTGAAGCAATAAAGGAATGGGGAGTTATAAAGGGCACCTTTATGGGTGCTAAAAGAATATGTCGATGCCACCCTTTAAATGATGGAGGCTTCGACCCTGTACCTAAGAAAACAAACCAGTCCCTTTAAGGTTATCCAAAATGGAACAACAGAGAAATTTATTATTAATGCTCCTGATTGCTGCCGGCTTATTCCTGTTCTTTGACTGGAATCAGGATAAAGCAAATGAAGCAAGATTAGCTGAGCAGGCTACTGAAATTTCAACTCAGGCTGACTCAGAAGTATCACTTGATAACACTATCAAGTTAATAAGTGACAATCTTGAGCTTACCATCAGTCTGAACGGTGGTGACATCGTTGATGCCAAGCTTTTAAAAATCAAAAAGGAGCTTGATAAGGAAGATCCTTTTGAGCTTTTGATGACTCAGCCTAAATTCGTTTATCAGGCACAGAGCGGACTTGCAGGCCCAGATGGTATCGATAATGCTTCAAGACCTCTTTATACTGCTGATAAAACTGAGTATAAGATGGCTGAAGCTGATAACTCTGTTTCAGCATCAATTAGCTTAGAAAAAGACGGCGTAACCTATGTCAAGACATTCAGCGTAGATCGTAATTCATACGTTGTAAATGTAAGTTATGACATTAAAAACGCTGGTTCAAAAGATTTAAATCTCGTTATGTACGGACAGTTAAAGCAGTCTGTAGATAATGAAGCAATTCAGCCTTCAGGTGGCTTTGGCATGGTTGCTAGTGCATATCGTGGAACTGCATATTCAACTGATGAAACTCGTTACGAGAAGACATCTTTAGATGATATTGCATCAGGCGATCGCTTCAAAGTAAATACCAAGAACGGCTGGGTTGCTATGATTCAGCACTATTTCGTTTCAGCTTGGGTAGGTTCTGACAGCGAAAATGGCAACGTAATCTACAAAAACTCAGGAAAGAAAGACGAAATTGCTATTATTGGTATCATGAGTGGCAACACCAAGATTGAAGTTGGCGAACAGAAAACTTTATCTTCAAAGCTCTGGGTTGGTCCTAAAGATCAGGATGTTATGAACGAAGTAGCTGAAAACCTCGGCTTAACCGTTGATTACGGCTGGCTGTGGTTCATTTCTAAGCCTCTGTTCAAGCTCTTAACCTTTATTCAGAGTTTTGTTGGAAACTGGGGTCTTGCAATTATTGTCTTAACCTTCATCGTTCGTGGTGTAATGTTCCCTTTAACCAAGGCACAGTACACTTCAATGGCAAAAATGAGACTGTTACAGCCTAAGATTCAAGAAATCCGTGAACGCTACAAGGATGACCGTCAGAAAGCTGGTGCTGAAACCATGAAGCTTTACAAGACTGAAAAGGTTAACCCTTTAGGTGGCTGTCTGCCTCTGATAATTCAGATGCCTATCTTCATCGCTCTTTACTGGACCTTAATGGAGTCTGCAGAGCTTCGTCAGTCAGCATTTATTCTGTGGATTAAAGATCTGTCAGTTTACGATCCATTCTTCGTACTGCCTCTGCTCTACGGTGTATCAATGTTCATTATGCAGAAGATGTCACCTACTGCAGTAACTGATCCATTACAGAAGAAGATCTTCATGGCAATGCCTTTCGTATTTACCTTTATGTTCTGTACATTCCCTGCAGGTCTGACCTTATACTGGTTAGTATCTAACTGCTTTACCATTCTGCAGCAGGTAATCATCTACAGATCATTAGAGAAAAAAGGTCTTAGCATGAAGACCCCTGCAAAAGATAAGAAATAATATGTAAACCTCCAGCTGCACTCTGCAGCTGGTTTTAGAGTTTAAAATTATGAATTCAATAGAAGATACTATTGCAGCAATTGCCACTCCTCACGGCAGGGGTGGCATTGCCGTTATTAGGGTGTCTGGTTCTCAGGCACTTACCGTTGCAAAAATACTAACAAACACCATTCCAGAACCAAGAAAAGCCTATTTCAAACAGTTCAAACTTAATGAAACAATTGTTGATGAAGGTCTCCTCTTATATTTTCCTGGTCCAAACTCATATACAGGTGAAGATGTAATAGAATTTCAGGGACATGGTGGCAATGTTGCTCCAAAACGCGTTTTAGACGCTGTTTTAAGCGTAGATGGAGTAAGACAGGCAGAACCAGGTGAATTCACTCGTAGAGCGTTTTTAAACAACAAAATGGACCTTACAGCAGCTGAGGCTGTTGAAGATCTCATCTCTGCGGGATCGGACAGCGCTGCCAAAGCTGCTTTAGCTTCATTAGAAGGTGTATTTGCTAAAAATCTCAATGAACTGTCCGACAGAATCACAAACTTCAGAGTAAGACTTGAAGCATGTCTGGATTTCCCTGAAGAGCATGAAGATTTCTTTGAATCAGGCAAAACAGATCTTGAGTTAAATGAAATTGAATCTCTAGCAAAAAGAACATTAGAAGTCGCCAATCAGGGCGTTATACTAAATGAAGGTGCAAAGATTGTTCTTGCTGGTTCTCCAAATGCAGGAAAATCAAGTCTGCTAAATGCTCTGGCTGGATCTGATAAAGCTATCGTAACCAACATACCAGGAACAACTCGAGACGTGCTTACCGCATCAATTGAAATTGAAGGTGTACCAGTTGTAATAACTGACACTGCCGGTATTCGCGATACGCCATCAGACGAAATTGAAGCTATCGGCATTAAAAAAGCCATTGAAGAGCTCAAGAAAGCAAATTTGGTACTCTTCATGATAGATGGTTCATCTTTTGATGAAGATACTCTTGAAACCTTTAACAGAGTGAAAGATTTTGAATCTGATACCAACCGTATTATGGTTGTGGTTTCAAAATCAGACAAAGGTCTGTGCTCTGAAGTAGCAAATCTGCTCAAAGAAGCACCTTTTAGGGATTTAAAGCAGATCACCACTTCTACTAAAACTGATAATGGCCTTGATAACTTAAGAAAGGAACTTTCAGATGCTCTTGGCATTATGCCTATTGAGGGTGTGTTTATCGCAAGAAGACGTCACGTCGATGAACTTAAGGTTGCTTACGATTACATTACAAGAGCAATTGATATTATTCAGATTGGCGATCTGGTTTTATGTGCACAGGAAATCAGAGAAGCTCAGGATCACCTCGGCACCATCACCGGTGCAGTTACATCAGACGATATTTTAGGTAAGATCTTCTCTACCTTCTGTATTGGTAAATAATAAAAAAGACGGCTTATATTACAATTTTATTATAAGCCGTCTTTTACTTTAAATTCAGTATGTTATCTAAGTGATAATTCCTGTGCTAGCTTTTCGGTTAAACCAGTAAAATCCTCTTTAAGCTTTGATACCAAAGCAGGATATCCATCATGCTCTTGCTTTGAAGTAGCAGAATATTCCTTTGAAAGAATGACTTTTCCTTTCTTAGTCACAATAACATTGAACTTAACAAATGTTTCGCCTGAAATACTGCCATAGAACTGAGAAATGTAAACTTTAAATGATAATTTCTTAGATACAGAATAGCGGTTTAAACTGTCTGCTATAAGCATTGCAAGCTGCTCTTTAATATCTGAGGTCCAGCGGTGATTCACAGCTGAGCGCAGAGTTACTTCTGAGGTCTTTAAGACAACACCGCCTTCATTTAAAGCTTCATTTACAGACAGGGTAATGTCGTATCCAGCATCAAATACATCTGGAGCAACATCTTCAACTAAAGAGTATCTGTCATAATTAACTTCATCAGTGCTGCAACCAAAGAGAGCTAAAGCAGCTATAGCTCCTGCTAATAATGTCTTTTTCATATTACTTCTTTCCTGAAACTTTTGGTTCAACATCCTTTTCGCTTGTAGAGAATACAAGAGCATTACTCTTCTGTCCTAACTTCTTAATAGTAGGATCAAGATCAGATATTGATTTGTTTAGCTTGTTAAGCACAGTAATTAGAGAACGATATACCTCTGAATCAGAGTTGTAACTTACAATAGTCTTATTCAGCTTATCTACAGTCTTTTTGCTTTCAAGTTCATTTACAACTCTATTAAGAGAAAGAATTGTCTCATTAAGATTTGTAAGAGACTTGTTAACATTTTTAGAAATAGCTTCTATGTCAACTTTAGAAAGATTTTTTCCAAATTTATGAACACTGTCAAACATGGATTCGTATTCAACTAAAGGAATAACAGCATAGTCTCTGTAAACCTTCGATCTGCTAGAACATTTCTTCTTTGGATTAATCTCGATATTAATGATATCGCCAGTTGTAAGTAAAAGATTTGACACACCTACACTAGCACACAGATCACCACTCTTAATATGTTCATCGAAAATTGCCTTAACCTTATCAACAGCCTTTTTTTCAGCATCAATATCAAGAACAATTAAAATAGGTATTGGTTTATTAAGATCATAAATATCAAGAGGATCTGTAAAATAAGGGATTTCTAAAACCTCACCAATTTTTGAGTTTCTGAACATAACCTCAGAACCCACTGAAATATCTTGAGTATTATTTTCAACAAGTATCACATACTTAGGATTATCCTCTAAAGTACTGGCCTTAGCTGATGTGTAGTCTTTATACAGACTAAACTCCATCCATTCATTAAGAGGCTTCTGATCGAAATGTTCAAAGGTAGTAACATTGACACTTCCAATCATTAAATTATCAAGGCTTGGAATACTGAAATTAAATCCAGAGGAACCAAAGTTAACTGAAAAACCTGAATCAACCCAGAACACTGCTTTGTTTGAAACTAAAGATGCATATGACTTTTTGATTTTTGCAGTATAAATAATTCTGTCATTTTTAATGTCATAGTTATGTCCTGCAATCTGACCAATCTCAATACCCTTATATTTAATAGCAGTGGTAGACTCAAGGATCCTGTCATAATGTGAATCGATAACAATATTTACAGTATCTTCGCCTGCATAGACAGGAGGCTCGTTCATACATTCAAATTCATCTGACATTTGATCATCTTTTCCAAGATTCAACTCAATGTAAGATCCTGAGAATAATGTAGAAAGACCAGAAATCTGTTTAGTATCAATGCGTGGTTTTACAATCCAGAATAATGAATCTTTTCTTAATAAATCATCGTATGAAGGATAAATTCTGGTTTCCATAATGGTTTTTGTGTAGTCTTCATTTAAATGAATGTTTTCTACCATACCAACTGTAACCGAACGGAATTTAACCAGAGTCTTATGAGCTTCAATACCTTCAGCACTGTCTATGGAAATTTTAACAAGTGTTCCCTTGTTAAAAGAATTCTGCCATATTAAAACAGCTGTTATCAGAAACGACAGTAGCGTTATAAGCCAGTAAAGAGAGTATTTCTTTTTTACAGATTTAGTTTGATCGTTCATTTTCTTTCACGTCCCACAATAATCTTTCGTCAAAGCTGTCAGCTGAAAATACAGTAATGATGACTACCATACAGAAACAGATAATGGCAAAACCAGGATTAATGACAATTAAAGATTTAATTCTGACAATTGCAGACATAATAATAACAACGTAAACATCAATGAGAGACCATCTGCCCACAAAAAGGACAAATCTGAAGAGTCTGCTCATGCGTTTACATGAATAATTAATCTTAAACTTAACAATGGCCAGTAAATAAGCAATAGAAAAAATCTTGAAAGCAGGTATAAAGATTGAAGCTAAAAGAATTACACCAGCAACAAACCAGGATCCCATGTTATACATTACTATAATACCTTCAATAATATTGGAACCTGACTCGTTTCCAAATAATGATGTATACATTACTGGATAAAGATTTGATGGAAGATAGAGTATCAAGGCGGCTATTAAAAGAGAAAAACTTTTCTGGATACTTAAATGAATTCTATATCCAACCACTGATGAACAGCGTGGACAGATATCGTCTTCACCATCAGCCTTGAATATATAACCGCACTCTTCACATCTCTTATATCCCTGCATTTTTGCTGTTATTCCTGTCTTCAAACCTTCAATACGCTCCTGTGACATAATTCTGTCCCACAGTCGCTGAGGTTTATATTTAGAACAGGTGAACATCATCATTGCAGTAAAAATGATAGTGGTATAAAAACCTGTATGGAAAGATACATCTGCAAGGCCTGTAAGTTTAATCAGACTTACTGCAACACCAAAGACAAATACGTCAACCATACACATGGAATGGCAGAATTTGTAGAATTTTCCAACTTTAGAGTTTGGGATCCAGTTTTTGAAAAAACCTAAAAGGACAATTAAACAAAGAACACTTACAGGAGCAAAAAAGGTAAAAAACAGAAAGAAATAGAGCAGACTTCCCCATTTAGAACCTAAAATCGAAACAATTGAAAACAGATTCATTGAAGCTTCGATGCCATGAGAGTTTAATGACATAAAAGGTTCAACAATAGATATGCATAAAAATATAAGAGCTGAAATAGCCATAACTGCTACATCAGATTCAGCAGTAAGAGCTTTTTCCTTGACTCTCTGACCACAGCGTGGACATATTCCAAAGTTCTCAGTATCATCATCATCAACCTTAACAGCAAGGTCGCATGATTTGCAAACAACAACTCTTTCAGTCACATTGCACCTATTTAAATCCCTTCATCAGAACTACTGAATTCTGCTTTAAAGATTCCTGAACATCGATGATGCGCTGATTCTTAGATCCTCTAAAGTCTATATCTAAAGATCGTTGTGACATAATAAAAGGACCATCTACGACAACATCAAGATACTTTAACAACTCATATCTTGAAGCATCAGAAACAAGCTTGTCAAAGGTAAAACCTGAATAGGACCAGAGATTATAACCTTTTTCCTTTAAAAACTTTGAAAAAATGGAAAGAGGACGAGACTGAATGAAAGGTTCTCCACCAGAAAAAGTAACACCTGTAACCAGTGGATTTGAAAAGAATTCATCGTAAAGTAATCTTAAAGAAACGTCCATTCCGCCATTCAAAGGCTGAGATTGAGGATTATGGCAGCCTTTGCATCGAAATGGACATCCCTGAGTGAAAATTACGTATCTTATACCAGGACCATCCACTATTGATTCCTGAATAGCCCCGGCGATTCTGATAGTTGTAGAATCTAATACAGATAATTCATCCATTTAAACTTTTAAATGCTTTACACGATCATGCTCTTCAGCACGCTTACCGTTATTGAAACGATCCAGGGTACCTACAAGATAACCTGTTACTCGTCTAATTCTCTCAAACTTTACACCCTCACCAACAACGCCGTTACGAGCATGTAATCTTGTCTGCATTTTTTTCTCCTAATATTAATAATAATATGTAAATTGCTGTAATTCTTTAATTGAATATAAATCTGTGATTTATATACTCTTTACGTTAGTTTAACCATTAACCGGTGCAGATGCAGCCCACGCCAAGTTTACGCAGACGTTCAATACTTACACCCTCGCCATCATGTCTGCCACAACGTGGGCAAACATCATCAATAACACCTACATAGTTACATACAGGGCAACGATCTACTGGGTGATTGATAGAACCATAGCCTACTCCACATTCCTTCATATAAAGAATGATACTCTTGAAGGCATCAATGTTCTTGGTAAGGTCACCATCCATCTCAACATATGAAATTGAACCAGCATTACATAATGAATGGAATGGACCTTCTGTCTTAATCTTGTCAGCAGCTGAAATATCGTAATAAACAGGTACATGGAAGCTGTTGGTGTAGTAATCTCTGTCAGTTACACCAGGTATTGAACCATATAACTTTCTGTCCATCTTCACGAAACGTCCAGACAGACCCTCAGCAGGGGTTGAGAATAATGAGAAGTTAAGACCAGTATCAATGGTGTGCTGATCTGTAATATCTCTCATATGCTGAATAATCTTATAGCCTAAATCATAAGCTTCCTTGCTCTCACCATGGTGTTTTCCGATAAGAGCAACAAGACACTCTGCAAGACCGATAAAGCCAACAGATAAAGAACCATTTTTAATTACATCTTCAATGGTATCTTCTGGATTTAATCTGTCTGAATCTACCCATACACCCTGACCCATTAAGAATGGATAATTTAATACCTGCTTCTTGGCAATAATGTCAAAGCGATCCATTAACTGATCAAAAATCATGTAGATAAGCTTATCTAATGACTCAAAGAACTTGCTGATTGATCCCTTTGATTCGATTGCAAGTCTTGGAAGGTTAATGGTGGTAAATGAAAGATTACCACGTCCTGGAATTACTTCCTTGGTCTTGTCATAGTAATTTGAAAATACTCTGGTACGGCAGCCCATAACAGCAACTTCGGTCTCAGGATGACCTTCCTTGTAGTACTGCATATTGTATGGGGCGTCTAAGAAAGAGAAGTTAGGGAATAATCTCTTTGCTGATACCCTGCAGGCAAGCTCAAATAAATCATAGTTAGGATCACCAGGTTTAGTGTTAATACCATCCTTAACCTTGAAAATCTGTACAGGGAAGATTGGAGTCTCACCACCACCTAAACCAGCGTCAGTTGCCATTAAAACATTCTTCATTAACATTCTGTGCTCTGGCATGGTACCAGTACCGTAGTTAATGGAGCTGAATGGAACCTGAGCACCAGCTCTTGACTGCATTGAGTTTAAGTTATGGATTAAAGCCTCCATAGCCTGATAGGTTTCTCTTTCAGTCATCTTGATAGCTTCTGACATAATGTAATCAAGATCTGAAGAATTGTATTCCTTGGATGGATCAACCCTCTTTAAGAAGCCATCAACGTATTCTCTGATAAGAGCCTGACACTCATCAGTAAGACAAGTTTTTTTCTCGTCATAAAGCTTCTTGCAGAATACTTTAATATCATCTAAAGGTGCTTCATCGTTTCTTAAAACGATTGATACTACCTTTGATAAATGCTTTGAATAAGAGATAGCTACGTATGGGGCTAAATCATACTCAAATAATGGTATTGACTGACCACCGTGCATATCATTTTGATTTGACTGAATAGCAATGCATGACAATGCTGCAGCTGACTGAATTGACTGAGGCTCACGAAGGAAACCATGACCTGTTGAGAAACCGCGTTCAAAAAGATCTTTTAAACCTATCTGACAGCAGTTGATAGTCAGCATGTAGAAGTCTAAATCATGAATATGAATATCACCGCGATTGTGTGCAATAGCGTGTTCTGGACGAAGTACATAACGTTTTACGTAGTCCTTTGAACCTTCTGAACCGAAACGCAGCATCAGACCCATAGGAGCATTTGCATCAATATTAGCGTTTTCACGCTTTAAATCCATGTCTGCAGTGCTCTTTGAAGTCAGATCACGATAAATCTTTGTTAATTCAGTGTTGTAAGTTCTTACGTTAGTTCTGTTCTGTCTGTAAAGAATAAAGTTTTTAGCTTCCTGATCTAAACCTTCATTCATAAGAACTTTTTCGATAATATCCTGAGTATTCTCAACAGTAGGTTCCTGAAGATTCTGCTTTTCAAGCTCAGAAATAACCTTTCTGGTTAACTTATCGATTAACTCATTCTCATATGGGGTGATTGATTTATCATCTGGATGAATTGAAGTTAATGCCTTACTGATTGCATTTGAAATCTTATCTTCATTAAAAGATACTTTACGACCATCTCTCTTAACAATAAATCTAATCATCTTTAACTCTAATCTTTGCTGAAATTGTAATTTTTATCGATAAAATATACAGTTATATAATATTTCTATGTATATCAATAAATTAGATATAATTTTGCTTAGCTATATTATCTACAATATCTAATCACTATTCAACTGAAAAAATGTAAAAATAGATCTTGACAACATAATCCATAATTCTATCATTTTAGTGCTTGACAAATATTTTTTTATATTAAAATTAGTTAGTTAATTAATTTATGAAGATTGACGTTTTCTGTGATGTTATTGATAATTATGGCGATGCAGGCGTTTGTTTAAGGCTTTGCAGAGATCTTTGCAATAAAAAATTGCAGGTAAGACTTTTTTGCAATAATTTGAGTGCTCTTTCAAAAATAAAAAATTCAAAAGATGACGATATAGACAATCTTTCAATTTATAAATGGCCTAGCAAAAAGGAGCTCGAAAATTTTGTCTATGAATCATCAGATGTAGTTATTCAGGCTTTTTCAACAAGGCTTCCTGAAATCATCTTTAACAAGATTAAAGAAAAAAAATCCCTGGTTATAAACCTAGAATATCTGACAGCAGAAAGATTTGCTGATGACTGCCATAAACTACCATCCTTCTCCGATGGATACCAGAGTTACTTCTTTTTTCCTGGTTTTACAAATAAAACTGGTGGTGTAACCATCGAAGATGAATTCATAAAAAAACTTAATAAGCAGATAACAAAAACTTCTGTAACATTATTCAGTTATGAAAATGAAAATATCAAAGATGTTGTAGATTCATTAAAAAAATTGGATTTTTTAATTGATATATACATATTTGAAGGAAGAGCTCTTAACAATTTTAATAATCTTTATAAAAAAAATATGGTTCCAGGAGATAACTTTAAAGACAAAAATATATGTTTTATAGCAAAGCAGATGGTATCCCAAGATGAATATGATGAATTACTTATAAACTCATATATAAATCTTGTAAGAGGTGAAGATTCCATTGTCAGAGCCATGTTAACAGGAAGACCATTTTTATGGCATATCTACTTCCAGGAAGAGAACGCTCACAAAGATAAGATTAATGCCTTATTTGACAGAATGAAAGAAATAGTCGATGATAATGAAGGTATTGAAATTTTTAGAGAAATTAATCTTAACTACAACAACTTTGGTAATAAAAAAATACTAAAGGATCTGCATCTGAATATCACTAGAATAGAAAAAATTTGTAAAAAATGGCAACAACATCTTTTATCGCTTGGATCACTTTCAGACAATCTTTTGACATTTATAAGAGAAAAAATCTAATCAAGCATTAATAAATTTAATTGAAATCTGTTAAAATATTACGATATCTTTACCTTTCATATAGAAACGGTAGATGTGGATGATCTTAATTTTCTAATTAAGCTTTTGCTTAATCGTCCTAAACAGTTTTCTAACGAAGCAGGAAAATAAGACATCAAAGGGGAGAATTTTCTCTCTATTAGTGGCTTGATATTTTCTTGCCTTAAATTAAGTTTTAAACATACAAAGGTTTTAACTATGAAATTAGCTCAGGAAATCCGTACTGGTAACGTAATCATGTTAAACGGCAACCCAATGGTTGTTCAGAAGACAGAATACTCAAAGTCAGGTCGTAACGCAGCTGTTGTAAAGATGAAGTTAAAGAACCTTCTTCAGAACGGTGGTACCGAGACTGTATTCCGTGCAGATGATCGTTTAGACGACGTTATCTTAGAGCACAAGGAGTGCACTTACTCATACTTCGGCGATCCAATGTACGTATTCATGGACGAAGAGTTCAATCAGTACGAAATTGAAAAAGACAATATGGGTGACGTATTAAACTACCTCATCGATGGTATGGAAGATGTTTGCCAGGTTACCTTCTACAATGGCAAGGCAATCTCTGTTGAGTTACCTATCACCATCGTTCGTGAAGTTGAATACACCGAGCCAGTTGTTAAGGGTGATACCTCAGGTAAGGTTGTAAAGCCTGCTCGTTTAGCTGGCACCGGTTATGAAATCTCAGTTCCTGATTTCGTAAACATCGGCGACAAGATCGAAATTGATACCCGTACTAACGAGTTCAAGAAGCGTGCTTAATTAAGCATCAAAAAAATTAAAAACCCTGTTAATAAAAAATTAACAGGGTTTATTTTTTATAAAAAACTCTGTATTCAATTAAATACAGAGTTTTATATTAATTAGTTTATAGATTATTCAAACTTGAAAGCTGCAATCTGAGAACCCTTATATTCCTTTAACAGAATTTCAGCAGTCTCTTTAACCTGATAAGCCTTCATAACTTTCTTGATATTCTCATTATCCTTGTTTGAAGACTTTGCAACAACAATATTGATGTATGGATTGTTTTCATCAATTTCGCCAGTTACATCAGAGAAGATAGCATCATTTAATGGGTCTAAGTTATTATCAATTGCATAATTTGAATTGATAACTGAAACTGCTACATCAGGAATTAAACTTGGAGTGTTACCAGCATCAACCTCATAGAACTTGATGTTCTTTGGGTTTTCAGTAATATCTCTTACAGTTGGAATGTAACCCTTAGCAGGATCAAGCTTAATTACACCAGCTCTTTCAACAAGCTTTAATGCACGACCGCCATTGGTTGGATCATTAGGAATAGCAATGGTATCACCATCCTTTAATTCATCCATTGACTTAATCTTATCTGAATAAGCACCCATTACAGCAATATAAGTGTTACCTACATTAGCTAAATCATAACCATGCTCTTCACAGTCTGACTTGAAGTAAGCAACATGCTGGAAACTGTTGATATCAATTTCACCATCATTTAATGCACGGTTAGGAAGAGTATAGTCAGCAAACTTAACCAAGGTTAACTTGATGCCTTCTTTCTCTAAACGCTCTGCAGTAGCCTTCCACTCATTATTGTGTTCGCCTACAACACCAAGCTTAACTTCTACTAAACCGTCGTTTGATGCAGTTTCCTTATTATCCTTATCGCCACATGCGGTTAAGGCAAGACCTAAAGAAGCAATAACTGCTGCTTTCTTAAAATTATTAAAATTAAACATTTTTATCTCCTAAAAAATATATTTATTCTTTTAGTGGCTTGATTTCTTGATAATCAGATTACCAAATGACTGAATAAAAGCCACAATACATAAAATAACAAGTACGGTTACATAAGTTACATCTGTCTGTCCGCGCTGATGACCATAACGGATAGCAAAATCACCTAATCCACCACCACCGATTGCACCGGCCATTGCTGTCAAACCTATAAGACTGATAGCAGTGATCTGAGTTACACGTACAATATGAGGAATACTCTCTTTTAAATAAACTCTGAAGATTATTCCAAGAGGACTTGACCCCATACTCTGAGCTGCCTCTACAAGACCAGAATCAATGCTTGATAAAGCACTTTCAATCTGTCTTGAGAAAAATGGAACAGTACCTACAACCAGCGGAACCATTGCACCAGTTGTTCCAATAGCAGTACCTACAATCATTCTTGAAAATGGAATTAATGCTGCTAAAAGAATAACGAAAGGAATAGATCTGAAAGTATTAATTGTATAGCTTAACATACTGAAAACAAACTTGTTTTCTAAAATTCCATTTGGTCTTGTAACGATCAGAACCACGCCTAAAATTAAACCTAAAACAAAAGCTATGCTGCCTGAAACTGAAATCATATAAAAAGTCTGATTAATAGACTCCAAAAGTTCATCAGGCTTATTTACAACATTAGGAATAATACCCTTTAATAAATCAACCACGCCTAATTACCTCAACTTTTACATTTCTTGAATCAAGAGAGTTTAATGCTTTTTCGATATCAGACTTATCACCAGATAAGATGGCAACTGTTCCTCCAATCGGATTTCCACCAATTAAAGTTACATCTGCAAAGATGATATTTACGATCACTGAAAACTGAGAAGTTAAGGAAGATAAGACAGGTTCACTTACACCTTTTCCTATGTAGGTAAATCTTACTAATACTTCTCCGTTATTTAAATCAATCTTGTCAGCAATATCATCAATCTTTGAAAGGTTTGAAGTTGCTCTTAAGAATCTCTTTGTAATCTCACAGGATGGGTTTGCAAATATAGAGAAGGTATCTCCATACTCTACTACTTTACCGTTTTCCATGACTGCAACACGATGACATAGCTCTTTTACTACGTCCATTTCGTGAGTAATTACAACGATTGTAATACCGAGCTTTTCATTTAGCTTCTTTAATAAAGCTAAAATTTCCTGTGTTGTTGTAGGATCTAAAGCTGAAGTTGCTTCATCACATAAAAGAACCTTAGGATCTGAAGCTAATGCTCTAGCAATTGCAACACGCTGTTTCTGACCACCTGAAAGCTGTCTAGGATAATTCTCAATTCTGTCTTCAAGATCGACAAGCTTTAAAAGACTCATTGCCTTTTTTATCTGTTCTGACTTTGGAATACCCCTATAAGCAAGAGGATATAGAACATTCTCTAAAACAGTTCTTGATGGCATCAGGTTAAAGTGCTGGAAGATCATTGATATCTCTTTACGCTCTTCACGAAGCTGTTTTGAGGTTAACTTAGTTATTTCAACACCATCAACGATAACACTTCCACCTTCATCAGGTCTTTCCAAAAGATTTATACAGCGAACTAGAGTTGACTTTCCAGCTCCTGAAAAACCTATTACACCAAAAATCTCGCCTTCTCTGATTTCAAGATTTACATTCTGAACAGCTTTGATTACATTCTTGCCACGATAATAGGTTTTATTAATATTTGATAATTTAATCACTTATCATCACCATTTAGTTTTTCTTTAAAATTAAAAGATCACTAAAAAAAATTTCAATATTATCTATTAGAAAACAAATAAAGTTATTTATTAAATAGTTTTATAAAATTCTCGAGTGTGTATTTTAAATTAAAAAAAATCATTTTCAAATCAATGAAATCTACTTTATTACTATGACTTTCTATAGTTAATAACTATAAGTGATATAACTTATTATTTTTACAATTCTTTTTATAAAAATTTACTTTATTGTTTTTAATTAATTAACAAGTTTTAAATCATTCTAATAAGATTTTTAATTAAATTAATTCTATATAACTGATATTCAGATCATTTCATATCATTGGCGTAAATTTTTCTAAATTTGCAAGTACAAATTTAAGGCAAAAAAATCTCAAATTATAATTTTCAATAAATGAAAAAATACCCACTCAATCTAGTAAAATAGTTTCGGAAAAATCTGTGGGAAAACTAAGGATAAACTATTTGGAAAACTGTTAATAAAACTGTTGATAAATAGATATAATTTTTATATTGTTGGAAACTTAAGAGTTTTCAACACAACCCAAAATAAAAAATTAAGAAACCAAAAGATATTTTTTAATTATAATTTTTTGATTTTCTTGATTTTTTTAAAATTCCAACACTTTTTCGTCTCATAATAATAAGAATAATAATTAATATACATATAAAGATATTAATAAAAGATAATTATTATTACTCGAGAGATTGCCTGTGGAAAACCAGTTAAATTTGGAAAAAGATTTATTTCTTTTTCTGATAGAGGCTCAGAAAAAATATGAATACCTTTAGAAATTTCGATGTTATTGTTATTGGTGCTGGACATGCCGGTATTGAGGCTGCTGCAGCTTCAGCAAGAATGAAGTGTAAAACACTGCTTTTAACTCATAATCTTGAAACTGTAGGTGAAATGTCATGTAACCCTGCTTTCGGTGGTATTGGTAAAGGCCATCTTATTAAAGAAATTGATGCTATGGGTGGTGTATGTCCAGAAGCTATCGATAAAGCTGGTATTCAGTTTAGAACTTTAAATTCATCTAAAGGTCCTGCTGTTAGAGCAACCAGAGCTCAGACTGATCGTCATTTATATAAAGAAGTAATGAGAAAAACTCTCTGGGGATATGAGAATTTAACTATTTTTCAGCAGCCTGCAACAGAAATTATCTATAAAGATCAGACAATAAGTGGCGTTAAAACCGCTGCTGGAATTGAGTTTTACTGTAAAGCTGTGATTATATGCGCAGGTACTTTCTTAAATGGTCTTATTCATATTGGATTAGATCATTATTCAGGTGGAAGAGCTGGTGATCCTGCTTCTATTGGTCTTGCTGAAAATTTAAAGAATTTAGGTTTGAAAGTAGGAAGATTAAAGACCGGTACTCCTGCACGTATTGTTGCAAGTTCAATTGACTACTCAAAGATGACAAAGCAGGATCCTGAGTATCCTCAGCCAGCTTTCTCATTTATGAATGAAGAAAAGGTTCATCCAACTCAGGTTCCTTGCTACATTACAAAGACTAATGAAAAAACACATGACATCATTAGAGGTGGTTTAGACAGAAGTCCTTTATATTCTGGAGTTATTCATTCTGTTGGTCCTCGTTACTGTCCTTCTATTGAAGATAAGATTGTAAGATATCCAGATAGAACCTCTCATCAGGTGTTTATTGAACCTGAGGGTCTTACTTCTCCACTTGTATATCCAAATGGAATTTCAACTTCTCTTCCTTTTGATGTTCAGGAAAACTTCATAAGATCAATTGAAGGTTTAGAGAACGCAATTATTGCAAGACCTGGTTATGCAATTGAATATGATTTTTATGATCCAAGAGAACTTTCTGTATCAATGCAGTCAAAGAAAGTTCCAGGACTTTTCCTTGCAGGTCAGATCAATGGTACTACAGGTTATGAAGAAGCTGCAGCACAGGGATTACTTGCTGGTATTAACGCAGGTCTATATGTAAAGGGACAGCCAGCCTGGTTCCCAAGAAGAAATGAAGCTTATGTAGGTGTTCTGATGGATGACTTATGTACATTAGGTACAAAAGAACCATACAGAATGTTTACCTCAAGAGCTGAATATAGATTAATCTTAAGAGAAGATAATGCTGATTTAAGATTAACTCCTAAAGCATATGAATTAGGAATCATTTCCGATGAACGCTGGGCATTCTTTGAAGAAAAACAGAACCAGATTGAAAAAGAGAAAGCTCGTTTAAGAGAACTTTCTGTAAAACCTTCTTCAGATATGGGTAAGAAGATTAATACAATCTTGAAGGCAAATCTTTCTCAGGAACAGACTTTAGAAGAAATTTTAAGAAGACCAGAAGTTAAACTTTCTCCTTTAGTTGAAGTAGCTGAATTAGAACCAATTGCTACTAAGGAACAGTCTGTAGAACAGGTTGAGATTCAGGTTAAATATCAGGGTTATCTGCAAAGAGAAATTGAAGATATAAAGAAGAAGAAAGTAAATGAGCAGACATTACTTCCTCTGGATTTTGACTATAAGCAGATTTCAGCTCTTTCAAATGAAGTTGCTCAGAAGTTAAATGAATACAAGCCTGAAACCATTGGTATGGCATCACGTATTTCTGGTGTAACACCTGCAGCTATTTCTATTCTTTTAGTTCATTTAAAGAAGATGAATAAGCTTGGTAAAAACTAATAAATATTGAAAAAGAATGAAAACACAACAGGCAAATAAGTCAGAAATCTTAGCTAACATTAAGAATCTGATGAAAAAAACAGAAATTGAATGTTCTGAAGAACAGTACGATAAGCTTGCAACTTTAGTAGAATTGCTTGCTAAATGGAACAATGCCTTGAATCTTACTGCAATCAGAGAAATTGATAAAATGGTGGTACTTCATATTCTTGACAGTGCTGTAGTTTCACCATTAATTTCAGATAAAGGAAAAAATATAGCAGATGTGGGAACAGGTGCAGGTTTTCCTGGATTAGTTCTTGCTATACTTAATCCTCAAAAGCATTTTACTCTGATAGATTCTGTTGCAAAAAAACTTTCTTTTGTAAGAACAGCAATGGTTTCTTTAGGATTAAAGAATGTAACCATAATTAACGATCGCTGTGAAAACATAAAAGTAGAACAGAAGTTCGACTGTATTTTAAGCAGAGCTTTCGCTCCTTTATGTAAAATCATTGAATGGTGCGAAAATCTTATTGATGATAACGGTCTTTTTGTTGCCATGAAGGCAAACCTAGAAGAAGGTGAATTAAATGAACTGCCTGAAAATGCAGAAATTTTAGAAAACATCCCACTTTCAGTTCCAGGCCTTGATGCAAAAAGACAGGCTGTTGTAATGAGAATAAAAAAATAAGAGAGATTAAAGTGACTAAAGTAATTGCTATTGCAAATCAAAAGGGTGGAGTTGGTAAAACTACCACTTGTGTAAACTTAGCTGCTTCTCTTGCAGCCATCAAGAAAAAGGTTTTAGTAGTTGACTGTGACCCTCAGGGTAATGCAACTATGGCTTCCGGTGTTAACAAGTTTGATTTGACAAAAACTGTAACTCAGGTATTTATAGATAATCTTAAGATAAGTGATGTATTAAATACTGAAACTAATGGTGGATATCATCTGGTTCCTGCCAATGAAGATTTGGTTGAGGCAGAAGTAAGATTATTAGATAAAGTTGCACGTGAGCGCTTTTTAGAAAGAGCCCTGGCTGAAGTTAAGGATAATTACGATTTTATTTTTATTGATTGTCCTCCTTCATTAAATATTCTGACAGTTAATGCTCTTTGTGCAGCCGACAGTGTATTAGTACCACTGCAGTGTGAATACTTTGCCTTAGAAGGTCTTACTCTTTTAATAGAAACTGTAAGTCAGCTTGCTGGTGCTGTAAATGAAAAATTAAAGATAGAAGGTATCTTAAGAACCATGTTCGATAACAGAAACCGTCTGTCTACTGATGTATCTGATGAATTAAAGAATAATTTCGGTTCATTGGTGTACGAAACTATTATTCCAAGAAATGTAAGACTTGCAGAAGCTCCAAGTTATGGAAAACCTGCAATGTACTATGACAAGTCATCAGTAGGTTCAAAAGCATATCTTGCTTTAGCTGCTGAAGTGATTAAAAAAAGTTTATAGTAAAAAAATATAACGATTGCTGCGGAGATTAAAATGGCTGGTTTAGGTCGTGGTTTAGGTTCTCTTTTAAGCGAAAGCAAAAAGGGTATTGAAGCAAGGGCTCAGATAAGAGAAGCTCAGGCTCAAGCTCAGGAAAATGTAAATACAGAATCTGTAGAAAACAATGTTGAACAGGTCGTTTCTGATCCTAAAAATGTTGTTTCAATGATTAAAGTGGATCTGCTTGTTCCTTCAGTTTATCAGCCAAGAAAGAGCTTTGATGAGGATTCAATCAGAGAACTGGCTGAATCTATTAAGGAACATGGCGTTTTAGAGCCTCTTCTAGTTAAAAAGATTGATGATAAGTACAACATCATCTGCGGCGAGAGAAGATATAGAGCAAGTCAGGTTGCAGGAATAGCAGAAGTACCTTGTCTTGTAAGAGATGATCTTGAAACTGATTCATATGCAATTGCGCTTATAGATAACATTCAGCGTGAAGACTTAAATCCGATCGAAATGGCTCAGGCATTTGCGTCTATGATTGAAGAGTGCAGTTTAACCCAAGAAGAACTTGCAAAAACATTAGGTAAATCAAGAAGTTCTATTGCCAATATTCTAAGATTAAATAATCTTCAGGATGATGTTAAGAAGATGGTAATAGCATCTCAGATTGATTTAGGTCATGCTAAAGTTTTATTAGCTCTTGAAGATCCAGATTTCCAGCTCAAAGCAGCTTTATACGTAATTAAGAATTCTTTAAACGTTAGACAGACTGAAGAGCTTGTAAAAGATATTAAAGAAAACGGTCTTTCTGAAGAAAAAGAGAATGCTCCTAAGAAAGAAAAATTTGAAAACAGCTCTTTTGATATCTGGAAAAAAGCAATTTCATCACGCTTTGATGGTTTAAAGGTTAAATTCAGTGCTTTAGATGAGAATAAGGGTAAAGTAACTTTAGCCTATTCATCAAAAGATCAGTTAGATAAGCTTATGGCTTTATTATCTGACGGAATCAATGTACAGGATAATGATGTAACTTCATTTGAAAATAAAGAACCATCTTCTGAACCAGTTGAAGAAGAATCTGTTCAAGAGATTTCAACTGAAGAAAACGTTGAAGCGGTAGAAGAAGTTCCTGCTGATGAAACTGCATCTGAAGAAAACTCTGAAGCGGTAGAAGAAGTTTCTGCTGATGAAACTGCATCTGAAGAGAACGTTGAAGCGGTAGAAGAAGTTCCTGCTGATGAAACTGCATCTGAAGAGAACGTTGAAGCGGTAGAAGAAGTTCCTGCTGATGAAACTGCATCTGAAGAAAACGTTGAAGTGGTAGAAGAAATTTCTGCTGATGAAACTGTAGCTGAAGA
>Ga0256405_10003959_pt1 | contig 29068 bp, 22 predicted proteins | sample RumenRJG_02DNA_FD_189096 | JGI IMG/M metagenome (GOLD analysis project Ga0256405, IMG submission 189096) | Bovine rumen microbial communities from Lethbridge, Alberta, Canada - RJG_02 | ecosystem: Host-associated > Mammals > Digestive system > Stomach > Rumen | place: Canada: Alberta... | reverse complement strand
AAAACCGCCGTTCGCATCGCGCCGGTGTCCGCGTGTTAAAACACGCTCCCATCCCGGCGCAGCTTTTTCAGATATAAACAAATGCTTAGTATTTATCCCCAAACAAGCTCTTTAATGTAGAAATCAGTTCATCATTATCGTAGAATTTTGAATAGTCGGTACCATCTGTCAAAGAAACATCAACTTTTGCGCCGTTTTCAACAGTTTCAGAAAAATCTGAACTGCACATACGTTCGTTCATAGAAAAATTAAAAGGAATGCCATCAGCGGTAACCCCACTTCCTACTACACAACTTCCGCCTCCAGACTGTTCTCCAATAATCGGGATATCGCGCTCTCTGGCGCCATATGGAAGTGCGTTTCCACAAGAGAATGAAGTAAACGAAGTAAGAATCGCAATGTTCAGATTATCAACAAATTCGCGGAATTTATCGTCATCGCCGTTCACCAAACCATCAAGATTCAAATCTGCTTTAATATATTCTTTATATTGAGAATTCGTATGAACATCCTCGTACGCAAAATCACCGTTACCTGAAATAAGGGTAAGAATCCATTCCAAAACCGGCACAGCTCCGCCGCCATTACCCGAATCATCAATAAGAACATTTTTTACATTGCTGTAATCCTTACCGTCAACGGTTGATTTATTCTTGATGTAATAGAATGCTTTGTAAAACAATCCGATTGTATCATTCGGTATATTGGTAACGACCGTAGGATTCGGCTCTGCAGAAGGACTTGAACCGTAGTAATTTTTCCAACCACCAGATTCATCCAAATCAAATGAATCAAAACGGATAATAAGAGTTTTACCGCCGTCTATAAGCTCAATAACCTTATCAGATTTCAAGAGTCCGAAGTCATCGATAATTCCTTTCTGCTTGCGGCAATAGTTCAGACATCCCGGATTAGTTCTGGAAGTAATTTTTTTATCGTAATTCCATTTGGCACTTCTGCCGTTAGCCGAAACATCTGCAACCGTAGCTTTTATATCTGAATCATACATAAGAATATCGTTTGATAAATGAATAGATGCATGTTCATCGCCGTACGTATAAAAAACAAGTCTTGCCAAGCCCTTCAGATAATCTTTATATGAAGTTGCCTTTAGTAAATCTTTAGTATCAGGATCATATCTGGAAAGCATTTCATCGAAAGAAAGAGCATCCGCAGCCCTTACCTTTTCCACATTTGCACGACCTTTGCCGCCATCTGCAAAACCGTAGTAGCCAGGCTTTCCGTAAATATAATCATGGGTAAAACAAAGCATCCTGTATGTAACGTCAATCAGTTCTTTTGGTCGGTTATTCAAATCGCTGTACCACGGACTTTCTCTGAAAGACGGATATTTAAAAGAACTGCTATACAGATAGATTTTTTTCCCATTATAGAGCAATTGCAAATTTAATATTGTACTTACAAAAAGCTGATTTACAATACAGAACGGTACATAGGCATCATCGATACCTCCATAAATTTTAAAACCGTATTTTGCAAGGTCAAAGGTTATAGATTTCTGACCAGTAAATGACTTTATGGACTTTATAAGAGTACCATTTCCAAAAGAAATACTCGGATTAGGTCTTGTATATCCTCTCCATGCAGGACAATACATAGTATTATTTTTGATGTTTACAACAATCGGAAAGGTTTTTTCATCAAGTATGGCTGTTATTGTATATTCACCATCAGAATACGTAACATCTTTTATCTTTAAACTGCAGAACTCTTCAAGACAATAGCGGAGACCTATATAAGGGACATATTCATTTTCATCATAAATTCGCAGATAAAATGTACCCTCTACATTATCATCTGAGCTATACACAAAAGGCACTGCACGAGTTTCAAAATTCTTATTTTCTTCTATTGCCGTAGTTGAAACAACCGAAGTAACAGGCGAAATAATATTTGTTACATCACCTTCCTGCTGGCAGGAAAGCAAACAAACACTAAATACTATTGTTATGAGCACACCAGATAAAATTGTCGTTCTTAATTTTTCCATAATTTTTCTCCTTATGAAGTACAAGGTTGCGGCCGTGCAGGAAACGTAAAACCGCAGCATTGCCGACGGCGAAATCTACCATGATAAAAATTACATAGCTGTATTTTTTACCAGGTCTCCCTACTTAACGGATACACACTTTTATTAAAGTTTAATACGAGAAGACTTCTATCAAAATACAAATAGCAGTCAATGATAAGATTATAACACGTGTATTTATTGTTTTGTAAACAAAAAATCATAAGCATTCTTTATTTTGCCTTCAATTCAAATGTTTTCAATCAAATGCACTTACCGGGTACAAATGCACTTACCGGGAACCCGTCTTCATAACGATGAAAAGTGACAGAAAATACATTTGCAGTAAAAATTCTGTGGTATAATGTAAAAAATCTTATTTGAAGGAGTAATTAATTAAAAACAACAGACATTGCAGCATTTGTGTCACACCAACAGCACTTCTTTTTAAACTTGCTGCATATATACAAACCCTTCAAGTAAAATTGCAAGGATTAAAGAGGTTCAATCAAAATGAAAAAAAGACTTCCTGTTATTACAAAAAAACTTCTCGTAACAATTATCACCGCAGGCGTGATTCTCTGCGCAGTTGTTTTTTCTGCAGGCCTTTGGTCTTTTTCCAGACAGTTCAGGACACAGTATGATTCAAGCATACGCTCAATTGGTGCAGCAGCCCGTCAATGCCTTAATCCTGATGATTTTGAAAAATATCTTTCTCAAAAAACAAAAGACGAAAAATTTTATTCCATAACTCGTATTCTCCAAGATTTCGTAGATAAATTCGACCTCAATCTTCTTTACGTTTCTTCTGTACTTCCTCCAGATTACACCCATATCCGCTATATTTATAATACCGTTAAACAAGGCGGAAAGTGGAATAAATTCGATCTTGGTTATGAAGAAGACTATTTTGAAGCAAACTACAACGCCTCAACCAAACGCGTATTTGAAAACGGAGAAACAATTGTCCGTCATACATTAAAAACCAGGAGCGGTTCCCACATTACTGCTCAACTTCCTGTAATGGACTCCAGCGGAAAAATCGTTGCCGTAATAGGAGTTCAAAAAAATATACAGGAATTTGTTAATGCACGCCACTCTTTTATATACCTTGTAATATCAGTAGAAGCCGGCTTTGCTCTGATTTTCGCGCTCCTGTTTTCATTCCATTTTAATAATTCTTTTATAAAACCTATTATTCTTGTTACCCACGAAGCCGATCACTTCGCTTCCTACGGCGGTAAACCAAGCAACTCCCTGCTTTCCATAAAAAACCATGACGAAATAGGAACCCTTGCCCATACGGTTCTACAGATGGAACACGATATTTGCCGCAATATGGAAGAGCTTACAAATGTTACCGCAGAAAAAGAACGCATAAGCACAGAGCTATCGTTAGCCGCAAAAATCCAGATGGAAATGCTTCCAAAGGGCTACCCGCCGTTCCCTGATCGCAACGACTTTGAGCTTTACGCAACAATGACTCCTGCAAAAGAAGTCGGCGGCGACTTGTACGACTACCTCATGCTCGACAATGACCATCTTCTGCTAGTTGTAGGCGATGTTTCCGGTAAGGGAGTCTCTGCCGCTCTCTTTATGGCTAAATGCAAGGAACTTCTGGACGTATACGCCAAGCTTTCTCTTACACCAAAAGAAATTTTTGAAAATACAAATGAGCAGCTCTGCATAGGAAATGCCACAGGCCTTTTTGTAACCTGCTGGCTTGGAATCTTTTCATTAAGCACCGGCGAACTTTGTTTTGTAAACGCTGGTCATCCATATCCTGTCCTCTATAAAAAATCCGAAGATACTTTTTCCTTGCTGAAAGAAAAACCAAATCTTGTTCTTGGCGGAATGGACGGACTTTCGTATACAGAATACAAAACAAGCCTGCAAAAAGGCGACAGACTCTTTATCTATACAGATGGAGTTACGGAAGCTACAGACATAAACGAAAAACTTTTTGGTGATATCAGACTTTTAGAAACCATGAAAAAAACTAAAAATCAAGATGCTCCAAAAACCCTGGAAATAATCCGCTCTGACATTGATGCATTCACAGGAGAAGCCGAACAGTTTGATGACATAACAATGATGAGTTTTGAATGGAGAGGTTAAGTATGACAGAAAAAAGTTCAGAAATTACACTGGAAGCCTTAAATAAAAATTTGGAAGCAGCTCAGGAATTCGTAAGAAATCAGGCTTCTCTAGTATGCAGCGATACAACAGTCCACTTACAGCTTGATTTAATCGTCGAAGAAATTTTTGTAAACATCGCCCATTACGCCTATACACCGCAGACCGGAACCGTAACAATCAACTGCAAAGTAAGTACAGAACCGGCAAGACTCACCGTTTCCTTTGCAGATTCAGGGAAACCTTTTAACCCTTTAGAAAGAGCAGATCCTGATGTTACCTTGAGTTCTAATGAGCGTAGTATAGGAGGCCTTGGAATTTTCCTTGTAAAAAAATACATGACATCAACCGCCTACGACTATAAAGACGGAAAAAACATTTTTACTATTACCCTGGATTTTTAAAATCTTGCAGCACTAAAAAAACTTTCACAAAAACTCTGTTTTCTTCAGCGCAGCATTTTCCGTAACGGGCTTACTCCGGGCTACCCTCACGGTCGGTACCTCACTTACGTTCGGCACGCGCTCCGCGCCCCTACGTATCCCGGCGCAGCTTCTCCCCTCAAGATTTGTGTTAAATCTACCCTTTATAGGCCTCTTGATTCAGTTCATTTTCACTTTTTGCAACAATAACACAGGCAGCAAGATCACCGCTTAAACCAGTAGAATTCCGTAAACGCTGGACAATAACTTCCACACCTATAGTAAATGCAATACAGCCTGTTGGAATCCCCACTACCGGAAGAATCGCTAAAAGACATACAACCCCGTTACTGCCTAACATAAACATAAAAATCAGCGGAGCAAGATGAAGCATAGTTTTTATGTCAAAACATCCTGTTTCCCCAAAATTGCACATTTTGGCAAACATAACTAATTCAACTGCTATAATTAAGCAGCCTGAACATTTGTTTATTGTTGCTCCGAGGGAAAGCGTAAATGCACTTAACTTTTCAGAAACTCCCAGCTGCTTGCTGCAAAACTCCGTAGAAACCGGAAGCAGCGCATTTCTTTTTGTAATTATCAGAGCTATCGGTATGAACTTCATAAGTTTTTTAAAAAACGGAACAGGCGAAATGCGAGCCATTATCGCGATACTGAGCAAAAAGAAAACCAAAAGCACAGCGCAACCTATTATCACACATAACACATAACGTAAAAGAAGCAAAAGAACCAGGATATCAGTTTTATACACAACAAGAGCAATTGCCGAAAATGCAACAAACGGCATAAATGAAAGCACCATTGTAAGAATCCGCATAAAAACGGCATTTCCTTCCTCCACCCATGTAAGAAGACCGGCAGATTTTTCGCCCAGTGCATTCATCGCAATTCCTACAATCAGAGATATAAAAAGAATTTGCATCAAATCACCGTTCATAAACGGCGATATAATATCTTTAGGAATGATTTCCAAAAAAAGATCCTTTATTGACGTAATTTGAGTCTGTTCCTGAACATCAGAATCTGCAAACATAGAAACAGCCTCTTCAGAAATATTTCCCTTAAAGAATAAAGACCCAAGTGCAAATCCCAAACTAATTGCAACTATTGTCATAAAAAGGTGAGAAAGAACAATCTTACTGCCGATTCTTCCGATTTCTTTACCGTTAGAAAGCCGGGCAAGGCTTGTAACTACCGAGAAAAACACAACTGGCGCAATTACAAACGAAAGCGCATTCATAAAAAGATCCTGTACAGCCGAAAGCATTCCATCAAACTTCCCCGCTGCAGAAACAGGCATTTCTCTAAGCAGAAGACCAAATACAATACCAAGCAGCATTGCCACAACAGAAGAGCGCATCGATCCTTTCTTTGCGCGGACAGGGGTAATGGTAAGTATGTTCAGAGAATTTTTACGGCTATAGCTTAATTCATTTTTATGAGCCTGAAAGATAACATCCCGTAAATAATCTTCGTCTTCAATGTCAGAAGACTGTGTCGACTCCAGTGGATTGCATGGTTCCCCTTCCGCAGTCAAAACAAGCCGCACGATTCCAAAAAAACGGCTTACACGAACATTCATATTTCTGGCTCCGCTGCCATAAAGCCGTACAGCCGCCTCTTCTAGCAGCAGCAGGGTATTTTGTACCTCATACTGTTCAAATTTAAAATCAACCAGCAGTTTTTTTATCTCATGAGACTGAGCTCCAATTGTTTCCTGCGTAAAATGAAAAACCGAATTCATAACATCAATTATAGCATGGAATATTTCTTGTACCATAATGAATACCGATTTTTTGTATTTAAAAAACTTGCAAAATAATTCCGTATAAAGACATAGCAGGATGAGTATTTACCAGCTTCCATCTGAAAAAAAAATAAAATTAATATAAAAAGGTGCTATAATAATACATCCACAAATAAGGAGAAATCTTATGAAATTGACATTTAAAAGAATCATTCTGATTAATCTTGCTGCATTTGTATTCCTTTGCAGTTCCTGTTCAAAATCCCCTGCCAAAAACGCGCTTTCACTTTGGAATGACACAGCCCCGGCAAAAAAAGCTCTTATTGAGTATGTAAAAAACGTAACAAACAAGAAATCGCCTGATTTTATTCCCGTAGAAGACAGAATTGCAATTTTTGATCTCGACGGAACCCTTATTCTGGAAACAGATCCGACTTATTTTGACCAGCAGCTTTTTGATCACCGCGTTCTTGACGATCCTAGCTACAAAGATAAAGCAACCGCCGCTCAGAAAGAAGTAGCTCATAATTCACGGGATTTGCACAAATTCCCGGAACTTAGCGCAGCACGCGAAAAGATGGTTGCCGAAGTTTACGCCGGAATGTCACTTGAAGAGTTTGATTCTTTTATCCGCGATTTTATGCAGACCGAACAGCCGGGCTTTACAGGTATGAAGCGCGGTGAAACCTTCTATAAGCCTATGGTAGAAGTCGTAAATTTTCTGATTGCAAACAATTTTACAGTTTATGTAAGCAGCGGCTCAGACAGATTATTAGTCCGCCCTCTGGTTTTTGAAAAACTTCATCTTCCGGCAAACCAGATTATTGGTTCAGATACGACGATTGTCTGCGTAAACCAGGGCGATAAAGACGGCCTTTCATACACATTTAAGGACGGCGACAATCTGATTCTTGGAGGAAACAGCATTGTAAAAAATCTTCAGATGAATAAGGTTGTTACGATTGTACGCGAGATCGGTAAAAAACCGGTTCTCGCCTTCGGAAACAGCGGTACAGATGCAAGCATGCTTAACTATTCAATATGCGGAAACAAATATAAATCACTTGCTTTTATGCTTATGTGTGACGACCTGGAGCGCGAATACGGAAACATGGCAAAAGCCGACAAAATGAAAAAAGCATCTGAAGAAAACAACTGGATTCCAGTTTCTATGCGCGACGACTGGAAAACAATTTACGGTGACGGCGTAAAAAGAAAATAGAAAGACAAACCGAGGCCTTTCGAAAACACAAAACCTGTCAGGTATGCTTGACCAAGTTTTGTGTTCGAAGCTTCAAAAAATCACTCAAAACTGATAGCGACTTTGATTTCCTGCATTATATTAAAGGAGCAGTATAACACAACTATGAACTTAAAACCTAATAGACTTGAACTTGACTCTTCAGACTTTGTTCTACTTGCGGATTTCATTCCGCAGGTCGTGCAAGAAATCCGCTATTATTCAACTTTTAATTTTATAGGCGATCGAATAGACGGTTATGAAGAACCCATCGCCCTACTTACAAAAGAGGCTGCCCGCGCACTCAAAAATGTAAGCAACGAAATGATTGTAAAAGGCTACCGCTTAAAAATCTTTGACGGATACAGACCCGTAAGTGCTGTTAAACACTTTATGCTTTGGGGAATCGAAGACCAGGATATACGCATGAAACCGTATTTCTATCCCGGCATTGAAAAGCAGGAACTTTTCAAAAAAGGCTATATTGCAAAGCGCTCCAGCCATAGTCGAGGAAGCACCGTCGATCTAACGCTTCTGGATATGAATACAGGCAAAGAAATTGATATGGGATGTCCGTTTGATTTATTCAGTGAACGTTCCCATCCAGATTACAAAGACATTACCTCCGAACAGTACAACAACCGTATGCTTCTACAAAATGCAATGATTCGTAATGGCTTTCTACCCCTCGACTGCGAATGGTGGCACTTTACACTAAAAGATGAGCCTTTCCCAGAAACTTATTTTGAATTCCCAGTATCATCAAGTTACCTTCGCGGCAACTAATCCCAAAATTTTTTGCAATTGAACCAATCTTGTAAATCTAATAAACTGTAAAGGTAAGAGCTGGTAAGCAAACAAGGCCCCCGGCTTTTGCCTCATTGTTATCGAAATTAAAAAATAAGGAACAACCATGAACACTAACGAAATCCCTTACAAAATCTACCTTAGCGAAGACGAAATGCCAAAGACCTGGTATAACGTTCGTGCCGACATGAAAAACAAACCGGCTCCTCTCATCAATCCGGAAACACATAAACCTTGCACAGCAGAAGAACTAAGCGCAGTTTTCTGCGACGAACTTGTAAAACAGGAATTAAACGAAACAGACCGGGAAATTCCAATCCCTCAGGAAATCCTTAGTTTTTATAAAATGTACCGCCCTGCGCCTCTTACACGCGCATACTGTCTGGAAAAGAAACTGGGCACCCCTGCACAAATCTACTACAAGTTTGAAGGCCAGAACACATCCGGTTCACACAAGCTTAACTCTGCAATTGCCCAGGCCTACTACGCAAAAAAACAGGGGCTAAAAGGGGTAACAACAGAAACCGGCGCAGGCCAGTGGGGAACAGCAATGAGCATGGCTTGTGCCTACCTTGACCTTGACTGCCGCGTATATCAGGTTCGCTGTTCTTATGAACAGAAACCACAGCGTCGCGAAGTAATCCGCACATACGGCGGAATCGCAATCCCTTCTCCTAGTATGGAAACCGAAGCTGGCCGCCGCATCAACGAAGCCTTCCCTGGCTGTACAGGTTCTTTAGGCTGCGCAATCAGCGAAGCCGTAGAATATGCCGTAACTCACCCTGGATACCGCTACGTTCTCGGTTCAGTTCTTAACCAGGTTCTGCTTCACCAGTCAATCATAGGAATGGAAGCCAAAATCGCTATGGATAAATACGGCATAAGCCCAGATATCATAATCGGCTGTGCCGGCGGTGGTTCAAATCTCGGCGGCTTAATCAGCCCGTTTATGGGCGAAAAGCTCCGCGGAGAAAAGAATTACCAGTTCATAGCTGTAGAACCAGCCAGCTGTCCAAGCCTTACACGCGGTGTTTTCGCTTACGACTACTGCGACACAGGAAAAGTCTGCCCAATGCAGAAAATGTATACACTCGGCTCTCAGTTCATGCCTAGCGCAAGCCACGCAGGCGGACTCCGCTACCACGGAATGAGTTCAATCGTAAGCCAGCTTTACCACGACGGCTACCTGGAAGCCCGCAGCGCCGAACAGACAGAAGTCTTCAAGGCAGCCGAATTCTTCTGCCGCACAGAAGGAATTCTTCCTGCACCAGAATCCAGCCACGCAATCAAAGTTGCAATCGACGAAGCCCTCAAATGCAAGGAAACAGGCGAATCAAAGACAATCCTCTTTGGCCTTACAGGAACCGGCTACTTCGACATGAAAGCTTACGAAAGCTATAACAACGGCACAATGAGCGACTACATCCCGACCGACGAAGAAATCAAAAAAGCCACCGACCTGATTCCACGCTTTCCAGGCAACGATAATTTCTAAAATAAAACTCAAAAAAAAACGCGGTGATTGAGCTTGTCGAAATCACCGCGCTTTTTTTTTGCCTTAAATCCCTACATACAAGTGTATCCGCCGTCAACCGGCAGAATCACCCCAGTCACATAACTCGAAGCCGGACTAGCAAGGAATATAGCCGCAGAATCCAATTCCCCTTCATTACCATAACGACTCAACGGAATCATAGTCTTCGCATTCTGTTGGAAAAAATCTGAATCCAAAGTTTCCTTTGTCAATGGGCTGTAAAAATATCCCGGACAAATAGCGTTTACGTTTATTCCGTACTTTCCCCATTCCGAAGCAAGCCCACGGGTAAGATTTACAACACCGCCCTTAGCCGCATGATACGGCGAACATGGGGCAACCTTGTTTCCCACCATACCGTACATAGACGCAATATTTATAATACGTCCGTACTTAGCCGGAATCATAGCCTTTTTGGCAACCGCACGGGAAACTTTAAATGTTCCGCCAAGATCAACATTCAGCTCACCATTAAACTGGTCATCTGTAATATCTTCTGCCGGCGCCACAGCACCTGTACCAGCATTATTAATGACAATATCAATACGCCCGAATTTTTCCATGATAGAATCAACTGCAGCATTTACCTTTTCAGTATCAGTAATATCACATTGAATCGCCAGCGTTTCAACCTTGTAGGTATCAGCTATTTCTTTCGCAACTGCATCAATCTTTTCCTTTCGACGCGCAATCGCTACAATTTTAGCCCCCTGATTTGCCAGAGCCTTTGCCATCTGAACACCCAACCCAGTTGAACATCCTGTTACAACAGCAACCTGTCCAGATAAATCAAAATAATTTTTCATTGCATAACCCCCAAATTCATTATACACCAAAAACACTCAAACTCAATGCATAAAGGGGCAGCCGAACTAGTCAAATATCTCTCCATATATCGTTATTGAGATTTTTTCTTTACTTATCTCAGGCATTTTTGCTCCGCAAAAACCGGGGTGTTCCATGGCACGCTAACGCTCGGTCTTTTGCGTCCGCTCCTCTCTCGCTCCCGCAAAATCCTTGCCTCCGGCAACCATTCCATACCCCTTGCCCCTTAAAAAAATTCCATGCATTTCCATCAAAACAATTCGGTATCAGTTTTACTTCAACACTCATTATCTGGTTAACAAATCCCCGCTCTTCCGCTACAATCGATTCATTGCAAAAAGTCAGATTCTAAAGATTCCTGGCGAATCTTTTAATTTTTTGTTCTTCGGCTTTAGAAGAACCTATAGGAGTACCTATGAAAAAAATTGTTTATTCTGCACTTCTTGCAGTAATAACATTGTCCGCTGTATATGCAGCTCCAAAAAAAGGCAGCCGCATTGAACTCAAAGTTTGGGAATCATCCGGCACTGAATCAGCCTTCATTCAAGCTGCTATTAAAGAATTCCGTGCTGTCAATCCGAACGTAAGAATCCTCTTCGAACCAGTAGAATCCACAGAAGCCCGCAACAAAATCGAACTTGACGGACCTGCCGGCGTAGGCGCAGATGTCTTCGTAGCTCCTCACGATCACATCGGAGCTCTCGTAGCCGGACAGCATATTCTCCCGGTAGAAGATGCCGAAGAATACATCTCCCAGTTCTACAAGCTCGCACAGACAGCCGCAAAATACAAAGACGTTGTGTACGGTTATCCGCTTGGAGCCGAAACTTACGCACTCTTCTATAACAAAGACCTGCTTACAAAGCCTTTCAAAACATGGGAAGAAATAATCGAATTCTCCAAGACATGGAATAAACCCGTTGAAGGAAAATATGCCATCGTATGGCCTGTGAACGATCCATACTATTCATTTATGTTCACAGAAAATTCAGAATCCCCGTTGTTCGGTGTAAGCGGCAACGATTCAAAAATGCATAACCTTAATGCGCCTCAGACTCTCAAAGGTCTCCGCTTCTTCCAGAGCCTCAGATACAAAATCCTGAATATCCCGGCAGCAGATGCATCAAGAGACTTCTGCAATGCCTCATTCGAAGAAGGCAAAGCCCCTATGATCATCACCGGTTCATGGACAATAAACCAGTTCAAAAAACTGAACATGAATTTCGGAATATCTACCCTTCCTGCTTTCCCAGGAGAATCAACTCCTTCCTATTCGTTTTCCGGTGTACGCCTGGCCTTCGTAAGTTCCTACTCCGATCATCCGGCAGAAGCAATGGAATTTGCAAAATTCCTTACCTCTAAGAAAATGCTTGAAAAACGCTTTGCCATGACAGACCAGATTCCACCAAGAAACGACATTGAAATTTCCGATCCTGTCATTGCAGGAATTTCACAACAGCTTAAATATTCAAAACCTATGCCTACTATCTCTCAGCTCGGCACATACTGGCAGGTTATGGGTCCTGCAATCTCCGGCATCTGGGAAGGCGATAATGTATCTAAAACTATGGACATCGTTGCAAAACAGATGGATGCCGTAAAATAAACGCCCCCGGCGCAGAGCGTACGGGGTATTGCCCGTTTTCTTATAGTAGTACTTGTACCAACGAAGTGATTGCAATCAGGTTAGGTACCCTCTGTACGACGCTTGCGTCGGGTATTAAACCCTCAGCACGAATAAATCACAGCACACAACTCGCTCCCCCGGTGTTATTGGGGGGCTAGTTCCAGTATCTCCCTAAGAACAGTTCATATATTCCAACAACTTCAACAAAATAATCTTATCGATAAGCAGCTCTCTCGAATAATATTAAAATCTGCAATTGTTAAAAAAAATTAATTTTTTTGTTACTTTCCCAAACTCCATTTTTTTATAATTCAGTCACCCAAAAAGAGAGAGCGTTTACTACCCCTTCTCAGGAGGAATTTATGAAACATTTTAATAAAATATTATCATTGGTTTGTATCAGCATAATGATGGCTGCCTGTTCAACAGGAACCAGCGAGGACAATTCTTTTCTGCTATACGGAAACGGCTCATCCAGCAGTTCTAGCTCAAGTTCTAGTTCTAGTTCTAGCTCTAATTCAAGTTCATCTTCTTCAGACAGCAATTCTGTTACAACCGCAAGCGGAAGCAGTTTTAATTCAAACAATAAAATCTACATTAACCTGACAGACGCAAAAGTTTCTTCAGACAATTTAAGCTGGTCTCAGATATCAACAAATGCCACTTCATTCTTTGACAAAACTGTCAAAGTCAAATTCCTGGATGATGACAGCGGTGTATCAACCGGCGTTATCCGTATAAATGCCACAGACGTTACAGACAAAATCTCCATCTATCTTACAGGAACCCTGTCAGAAGGCGGCGTAAAAATTCAAACGTCAACAACTTACGAAACAGGCATTTACTTAGATAGCGTAACAATCAATTCATCAAACTATCCATGTATCGACATTACTAAAGGCGGAGCCGCAACAGTATTCTTAAGCGGTACAAACACTCTCGTAGACGGCCGCTCTTACGGCACCGGTTATGGCGAAGAATATTCAACCACCAGCGGAGCAACTTACACAGATGACGGCGTAACCTATTCGTGCACAGTTTCTAAATCTGTCGTAAAAGAAGGAAGTGATTCAAAAGGTACTCTGTACTGCAAGGGTGGACTTACAATCTGCGACAGCGGTAACGGCAATGGTACGCTTTCCATCACTCAAGCCTATAAAAATTGTATTGCCTCTAAAGACGGCTACCTTACAATCGAAAGCGGTACATTCAACCTTAAGAACTACACGTCTTCTTCTAATACTGGTAAAAACGGGCTGTTCGGTGCACAGGGTATCACAGTAAACGGTGGAACAATTACTTTTAACGGAAAAGGTATTATAAGCACAAGCGACCTTCGCAAAGCCAATGCATTCAAAACAGACGATGAAGACTATAGTTCAAGCTTTGTAAAAATCAACGGTGGAACTATCAACGTAACAACCTACAATGGAAAGGGAATCAATGCTCCTAAAGTATATATCACGGGCGGTACAAATACATTCAATGTTACAGGAATCACAACGTATTCAGAAAACTCCAGAACTGGCTCTTATTACGATTCAGACGGCGTATACCAGAGTAATCAGACTATTAAATTCGCTGCAGAAGGAATTGAAGGCGCAAGCATAGTAGAAATCTCCGGCGGAAAAACAATAGTTTCTTCTGTAGATGACGGCATAAACGTAAGCACAACAGGCGGAAATCTTAATATTTCCGACGGATTCGTTTATGTAAGAGCCTCTGGAGACGGCCTTGATTCAAACGGAAACATTACAATTTCCGGCGGCATAACAGTTGTAAGCCAAACTGGCGGCGGAAACGCACCTATTGACGGCGGAGACGGTTACAAATTTACGGTAACAGGCTCAAGCGCGACAGTATTTGCAATGGGGACTTCAGACATGTTCAGCGAAAGCAAACCGTCCAGCACGACAATTCCTTATATCTGCTCAACTTCATTAGGAAGCTCTTCTTCATCTCTCGGTGTAAATGGCATAATCGGTCTCTCCTCTCCGCAGACATATGCTGCAGCTATTCTCATAAGTCCGAACTTTACAAGCGGAACTTCATACAGTTTTACAAAAAACGGAACCGTAAGCGGTACAGAATATGTATCCGGATCAGGAGTATATTTCCCTGCAACAATTTCGGGCGGAACCAGCTATTCTTTGACGGCCAGCACTTCTTCATCTTCTAGTGGTCCTTCCTTTGGTCCAGGAGGCCGCTAGCCATCGCGAGCTATGCGTAGCTCTCTTTAGCTAATAAAATGCTGCATTGTGATTTTCAGCGTTAAGATTTTAAACAGCAGGCTCTGACCAGCCTGCTTACATAAGATTTTTAGGAGATATCATGAAAAAACTGATTATCTGCTTTTCTACTGCCGTTGTATTTGCTTTATTCGCATGTGCGCAGACAGTGCAGAACTACAGAATCACAATTAATTCTGATTCCGCAAAAAGCGAATACGGCAATCAGCTGGTAATCGCCCCAACGGACGAAACGGTAACCATAAAGGGAAACACAATAATTCTGGCTCCAAAAAAAGAAAACATGCATTATACGTTTTCCGGCTACTTCAACGGCCAGATTATCAGCAAAACAAAAAACACAGTAATCCGGCTCAAAGATGCATTTATAGAAAATACAGCTAATAAGCCCGCTATACTTGCAGAATCTAAAACCGAAATTTCCGCAGCTAAAAACAGCATCAACTACGTTTCAGCTTCTGGCCACGGATACAGCAGAACTGCTGCCGTAAAATCAAAGCGTGGTCTTCTTATTGCCGGCGGCGGAACCCTTTACATAAACGGAAAGCACAGCCACGGCATAGAAGCCGAAGACCTTAAGATAAAAGGCAGCGGAACTTACTACGTTTCTGGAACAAAAAACGGATCTGCCATTTCATGCAAGACGCTCGTAGTAGATCCGGAAAAAACATTCTCAATCTATCTGCTGAATTCAAAAAACGGAATCAAAGCAGAAAAAACAATCGATATTGCTTCAGGTACGTTCTATCTTTACGAAAACATCACAGCCTTAAAAACAGGCACATCAAAAAATTCTCCAGATAATGCCCACGGAATCCATCTGAGCGGCGGAGAATTCCACACTTACGGAAATCATCGTCTTTATAAAACAGAAAAAGATTCGTACTTAGATTCCGGCGCAAAGTTCATTCAGGACTAAGGACATAACCATGAACGCTAAGAATACAAAGAAATATCTGGCACTGACCGTTTACATATTTATTGCCGCATTAACTTTTGGTCAGCCCTCTCAGGACCACCTGAACTCAGAATCAGCAAAGAGCAGCTACGGCAAAGAATTTACCATCACCCCAATGAATTCCAGTGTAAAAATAACAAAACGCACAGTTACAATTACGCCAAAAACAGAGGGCGAAACCTATACTCTTTCCGGCTATTTTAACGGTCAGATAATAAACAGGACCAAAAACACAATCTTAAAGCTGAACGGCACCTATCTAGAAAACTCAAACGGAGAACCTGCTATATTCAGCGAGGCAAAGATAGAAATTTCTTCTGCAAAAGGAACTGTAAATTACCTGATTTCCAGTGGTCGTAATGAATCCAAAACGGCAGCCCTGCAGTGCAAAAAGAATCTTGTAATTGGAGGAAGCGGAACAACCTGCATACTTGGAAACGTATATCACGCCGTAAAGGCGGACGAAGTCAAGCTTAAGGGAAGCGGCACTTTTTACGCTCAGGGAACTAAAAAAGGCGCTGCAATCAACTGCCAGTCACTTACTGTAGAGAAAGACAAGACCTTTACCGCATACCTTATGAACTCCAAAAACGGCGTAAAAGCAGACGGAACGATCAACATTCAGTCCGGAGAATTCTATCTGTCAAATCTTGAAACAGGTTTTAAGACCAATACAATTAAAGATCTTCCAAAAGAAGAACACGGAATCACACTTTCCGGCGGAACTTTCCATACAGACAAAGTTACCGCACTCCATTCAACAGATAAAAATGCCTTCAAAGACAACGGCGCAGTATTCTTAAACAACTGAACGGGAGGTCAATTAATAAAAGATGGCAATAGAAGTTTTTAACAGGCGCGAAATCAAATACATGATCAGCGATGAAGATAAGAATGCCCTCCTTAGCATTATAGGCAACTATATGGACAGCGACCCGTACAACAAGGATGGAAAAACTTATTCAATCTGCAATCTGTATCTTGATACACCGTCAGACGAACTTATCCGCAAGTCTCTGGAAAAGCCGGAGTTCAAGGAAAAAATTCGCCTTAGAAGTTATGGCACGGTTCCTCTTGATGCAACAGTCTTTTTGGAAAGCAAAAAGAAATACGATTCCGTTGTAAACAAAAGACGAACTCCATTTATTCTGTCAGATGCATACAGGTATTTTGATTCAGGTATCCTACCCGACAACCCAAAATTGAACAGGCAGGTATTTTCCGAAATCGATTACATCATGCATTTTTACAGACTTAAACCACGGGTTTTTATTTCATACGACAGGCTGGCTTTCTTTGAAAAAAACAACTCAGATTTTCGCCTGACAATCGATAAAAACATACAGACACGGCGCACAGACCTACGGCTGGATTCTCCGGCCTACGGAGATCAGCTGCTGCCAGAAGGAAAATGGCTTATGGAGGCAAAAGCATTCAAGGCTTTCCCTCTCTGGTTTGTAAAGTTCCTTTCTTCAAGAAAGATTTACAGTACGTCATTTTCAAAATACGGAGCAGAGTATAAAAACTTCCTGAAAAATATAAAATAAGAGGTTCAGATATGATGGAATTATTAGAAGGATTTTCAGTTAATTTCGAAACGGGAAACATATTGTTCAATATGTTTCTAGGACTTATTGCTGGTGTAATCATTGCAGTCGGATACATTACAGCAAACAGAAATCAAAAGTATTCAAAAAATTTTGTACTAACTATTCTGCTTATGCCTGCCATAATGACGGTAATTATTCCGTTTATTGCAAGCGACCTAAAAAAGACGCTGTCCCTTGCCGGTATTTTTGCACTTGTTCGATTCCGAAGCATTCCTGGTGACTCAAAGGACATTCTGTATGTTTTCTTTTCGCTGTCTGTCGGCGTAATCATAGGTCTGAACAGTTACTTCATTGCCTTTGTACTTGTGCTTACAATTACGCTGCTGTTTGCCGTTATCAGCCTTATCTGGAAGGTAGAAGAAAAACAGATTCTTAAAATCACAATCCCGGAAGACATGAACTACAAAGACGTGTTCACGGACATTCTTGATAAATATCTTGAAAAATACGGTGTAAAGAACGTAAAGACTTCCAACATGGGAACTCTTTTTACAATCTCGTACTGGATTCAGCCTAAAAAAGACATTGATACAAAGGCTTTCATCGATGAACTGCGAACCCGCAACGGCAACCTGAACATCATAATCGAAAATCCGGACGACCAGCTTATACCGGTACTGTAATAAACAAAATGCCACTAATTTAACAGTGGTTGAGCTTGTCGAAGGGCTCAATGACCATAAGTTAATGGCATTTGTTAAGATATAATTGAAATAAAAAAATAGCTCCCAGTCGAGGAAAATCTGTCAAAATCGCCCGCTAGCGGGCTACACGCTGTTGTGCCCCTGGAACTATATACGTTGCCGCTCACGCGGCAGCACAACAGAGTGTTTTTGCCAGACTTTCCTCTCCTTCGCGCTATTTTTTAATTGATTCTGCAAACTAGACATTTAAATCCCTTACAGTCATTGAGCCCTTCGACAAATTCAGGAACCACCTGTTGAAATGACCGTACATTAACGATACTTAATCCTTGTTTCTGCGCTAATCCCTAAAATCTTTCTTGAACGTATACGTATATGTCAGCGGAACTGATATTCCAGAAAGTCCGTTGTATCTTGTAAGATTCATATCAAACCTTACGCCCGTACTGATTTTTCCGGTGTTCGCCGGCAGTTTTATCGAAGCATTCGGATAGAATGTAAGCCAAGACTGAGAGCTGTCATGAATCATTGTGCGCAGCTTAAAATTAAACGAAGCATTAATGTCGCGTGTTGCATCGTAGCTTACCCTGAACTGTGCATACAGCGGAATAGCACCTGCAGAATATTCGTCTGTTCTCTTAGCTGTAAGCTTGTTCTTCTTAAAATTATACTTGTACTTTACGCATGTTACGCCGCGCACAATCGTTGCATCCTTCGTATAAAACAAAGAATCATACTTTGTATCATAATATTTTATTTCATCCAGATATTCATCCGTAAGTCCGGAGATAAGGTCGCCGTAAATTCCCAAACCGATTTTCTTAAAGCTATAACCAGCACTTACTCCCAGGGCATACTTTGTTGTTTGTTTTTTAAACTTGTAAATATCATAGTCATCATCCGTACCGTCACTTCGCGTAACACAAGCTTCCGGTAAATAATCTGAGCTAGTAAAGTTGTAATAAAATCCTGTATTGAATATTAAATTTGGAACACATTTAAGGCCTGCAAAAATCCCGTATTTTGGAGTATTGCTTGTAACATCATGAGCTGTAAAACCAACATCAAACATCTTGTTAATGCCGGCATTTATTCCCATATCAAGCGCATAGTTTGAACTATTATAATAAGCTCCGCCAGCTGCAAGCTTTATGTAATACTTACCCTTTTTGCCCCATGCCCAGTCGCTTGTAATTCCGCCCAAAAAGCTTGTCGTATAAAGACCAAAATCCCCGTAAGTGCGGTAATCCTCAATGCCAAGCGAATCCGTAAGCATCCGTCCGTACTTTGTTGTATCGTCCGCTGCCGCAAGATACGCAGAAGGAATTGCAAAATATTTATAAAAATTATTTCCGAACGCAAATCCAATATATGGAACCGGCGCATAATGCACAAAGCCCGTCGGAGCCATAATGAACTTAGGACTTTCGCTGTCATCGCTTTTATAGAGCATGTCTAGACGCAGTCTGCCGTTCAGCATAGAACTTTTATAGTCAGCCTGAATTCTATCTCCTATCGAAAATACCCTGCTTACATCCGTATCTTCCAGCACGTTCCCAGTCTTAGAAGCGTAATACTGCCCAAGCTGCGAATTATCAATTTTCTTTTCCCTATTCTGATTCAACAGATCATAATCACCAAAAATATCCTTATCTGCTCCAAAAATATTTTTTACCGTGATTTTTTGAGCAAATCCAAAACCGCTGACCATACCGCACAGAGCAAAAAATAAAATCGCTTTCTTCATACTGCATCCCTTATAACCAAATTTGCATTCAAAAAACTCTTTCGATCATTAAATTATACAACAATTAAAAAAAGTCTCTTGTAAAATTTTCCGCTTTGAATGTAAATTTTTCACCTGCCAAACGACTCAAAATTCGCCTGTCAAAATAACCTGTCCCGTTTAATACAATTGCCGGCGCAGAAACCACGTCCTGCAACACAAAACTAGAACCCTGTGAACGCATATCAGCAGCCATTGGAATTGCCTCATACAACAAAAGAATAGATTCGGAAATCATAAATGTATTTAAGCGGGCATATCAAGAAATGTACGAACGCAAAAAGCAGATGAAAGCTGTACGCAAGAATTAAACCTGAGCAAGCACATTATAAGCTTATAATACGTTTACTCAGGAACATTGCTTTACCCCCCCCCCACTTGCTCAAATCTCCAATAAAAACTATTATTCAACTATGGCATCAACAGATAAGATAAAAACTTTAATTGAAGAATTTATAGACAGCGACACAGTAAAAGCTGTTGTAGGTTTTACAGCAGATTCTGCCAATGATTCTGCAACTATTGATAAAATTGCCGCAATGTTTGGTTATGCCGGTTCATTTTCAAACGAAGACGAGCAGAAATTGATCGAAAGTTTTAGAAAGAACTTAAAACTTTTGATTGAAAAAACATGGGTTGAAAAATCCGATATTACATTAAAAGAACAGATTTTGTTCCAGTTGGAAAATCTTTGCAGCAACTATTCAGAATGGTCAAAAACGCTGAAAGATTTTCTTACCATTTTGAATGATGCTGTTTACCTTATGTTCGGACAGCAGACAAAATCAGAAGACTTTGGTGAATATTCACTTCGTATCGACCCGGGATTTGGAATCTTCTGGTGGTACATACAGAGTCTCCCCGCTACAGCAGAATGGCCGGTAGAAAAATGCCGTAATGCTGTATTGCTCGGAATGTATTTCCTTGCAAACTACTAATAACGACATATAAGCCGGATTCCCTGAGAATTCCGGCTTTTTTTTTATTGGAGAGCCCCATGAATCTTGAAGAAAAATACATATCACTTAGAGAAGGAAGCGTACAACTTGCACTACAGACAGCCCAGCAAAAAAACGCAGTCCTAGAATCTGTTGCTCAAGCTCTGGACAAAAACCGTTCAGAAATCCTTAAGGCAAACGAACAGGATATTCAAGCTGCACGCACAAACGGTACAAAAGAATCTTTGATTGACCGTTTGATGCTGGACGATAAGCGCATAGACGGAATTATTTCCAGTCTGCGCATTGTAATTGCCCAAACAGATCCTATTGGAGAAGAAGTTGCCGGCTGGAAAACACCGAACGGCCTTACAATACGCCAGGTTAGGGTTCCGCTTGGAGTAATGGCTATTATTTATGAAAGCCGCCCGAATGTAACGGTAGACGCTTTCTGCCTTGCTTACAAAAGCGGTAACGCAATTTTACTCCGCGGTTCTTCAAGTGCATATAATTCAAACAAGGCAATCGTAAAAATTATAAAGGAATCCCTTGCAAACACAGAGGGCGGCGTTCCAGAAGCAATTGAACTTGTAGGCGTTAAGGAACATGACCACAGCGACGTAGACGCAATCCTAACTGCAGTAGGAAAGATTGATGTTGTTCTTCCACGCGGAGGAAAAAAACTGATTCAGAGCGTTGTTCAGAATGCACGCGTTCCTGTAATCGAAACCGGAAGCGGCGTATGCCACCTTTACATTGACGAAAGCGCAGATCTTGAAATGGCCGTAAATATCGCAGAGAACGCAAAGATCCAGCGTCCAAGCGTCTGCAACGCCATAGAATGTATCCTGGCAAACAGACTCATCGCACCGCAGTTTCTGCCTATTCTAGCTAAACGGTTCGCCGGCCGGGTAAAGTTCCACGCAGACAAAGAAGCTTATGAAATCCTGAAATCAGCAGGTCTTCAAGAAAACACACTTGCTCCTGCTACAGAAGAAGACTACGGCAACGAATACCTTGACTACGAATGCTGTATAAAAGTCGTTACAGACGTAAACGAAGCAATTGAATACATCAATGCTCACAACACAAAACATTCAGAAAGCATAATCACAGAAAGCCGCGCAAATGCAAAACTTTTCCAGGCAAAGATAGATGCAAGCTGCGTTTACGTAAATGCATCTACAAGATTTACAGATGGCGGCGAATTCGGCTTTGGTGCGGAACTTGGAATTTCCACTCAAAAACTTCATGCTCGCGGCCCAATGGGAATCAAAGCTCTTACAACAACAAAATACCTAATTGACGGCGAAGGACAGATAAGATGACAATTTGTGAAACCTTAAAAGATGCACGAAAAATCGTAATTAAAATTGGAAGCAACACACTTGCAAAAGCAGACGGCACGCAGAATACAGAGTTCATGGCAAGCTTTGCCTCTCAGTGCAAGAAACTTGTAGACCAAGGGAAACAGCTTGTAATAGTTTCCTCCGGTGCGCAGGTTTCGGGCGTCTCTACACTCAAAGAATGGGCACGAAAAAAGGACGTTCATTTCCGCCAGGCTCTCTGCGCAATCGGGCAGGTTGAGCTTATGGCTCAGTGGCGCAAGGCTTTCGCAGAACAAAATCTTCATATCGGGCAACTTTTATTCACAAAAGACGACTTTGAAAATGAGCACCGCTCTTTGAATATACGCAATACACTGTTCACACTTGCAGACGAAGGCGTTATTCCGATCATAAATGAAAACGACTCCGTTTCTATAGACGAATTTCAGATTGGCGATAACGACAACCTCTCAGCCCTTACAGCCATTCTATGGAGCGCTGACCTTCTGATCCTGTTCAGCGATATTGACGGAATCTACACTGACAATCCTAAAACAAATAAAAACGCAGAACTTGTAGAAAGCGTTTCTAACATAGCCGAACTAAGAAAATCAATTAAAATTGGTTCAACCAATGCATTTGGAACAGGCGGAATAGAAACTAAAATCCAGGCCGCAGAAAAAACAACCGTTTACGGAATTCCAATGCTCTTAGCCAACGGAGGAAAAGAAAACGCCCTCACAAACCTAACCGGCGAAAACGCCGTGGGAACCTTGTTTCTGGCAGAGTAATAAATTGCAGATAGAGTAAAAAAACGAAAGGGAGGAAAACGTATTTCAAAAACACTCAGATTTGCTGCCGCGTGAGCGGCAAACTTTATGGTTCCAAGGCAAATCTGCGTGTAGCACGCTAGCGTGCGGTTTTGAAATACGTTTTTCGACCGGTAGTTTTTTTAATATAAACTGGAGGAAAATTTTGAAAATTTCATGTATCGGAACTGGTGCAATGGGCGGCGCTATTATGCGCGCTGTTTGCAAGAAATATAATGCAAAGGATATTTTTGTAACTGACAAAAATGTCGAAATGGGAAAAAACTTTGCAGAATCTAATGGCTGTAACTTTGTAGCTTCAAACACCGAAGTAATCAAAGATGCAGATTATGTATTCCTTGCCGTAAAACCTCAGTTTCTTGGAGACGTTTTTGCAGAAATCAAAGAAGCAATTTCTAATGATCAGGTAATCATTTCTATGGCTGCGGGCGTTAAAATCGAAAAACTAGAATCCTTCGCTCCTAAAGCAAGATTTATCCGCATGATGCCAAATGTCTGTGCTCAGATTGGCGAAGCGATGACCGCAATAACTTCAAATGACAACATTACAAATGCAGAAATGAATACTGCTAAAGAAATCTTAAGTTCAGCCGGTAAAGTTGAACAAGTCCCAGAACGCCTTATGGACTGCGTAACAGGAGTAAGCGGTTCCGGTCCTGCTTTTGTTTTTATGTTTATAGAAGCACTGGCAGATGCCGCAGTACGCTGCGGAATGCCACGCGCACAGGCTTATACTTACGCCGCACAGACTGTAAAAGGTTCAGCCGCCCTTGTTCTTGAAAGCGGAAAACATCCTGGAGTTCTTAAAGATTCTGTAACCAGCCCTGCTGGAACAACAATTGAAGGCGTTGCCGCTCTTGAAGAAAACGGCTTCCGCCACGCAATAATTCAGGCTGTAACCGCAGCCACCGCAAGATCAGCCGAACTCGGAAAATAACTTTTCTGCTAAAAAAATGGTGCATTTCAAAATGCACCATTTTTTTACCTGCTCAGTTTTCTAATCTGTATTCTTAGTTGCAATATAAATAGTCAGAACCGTAGATATAGCCGTAAGTGTTGTAGTAATAAGCGGCGCATACTTATTAAAGTAATATGTAAATGCAGTAGATTCAGCCGTTATAGTAGTTTCCGGTGTAATCGGATCGCTCTTACTATGACGTTTATTATTTTTGTCTTTTATAGTTATAACCTGACCAGCATTTTCTGATTTATCAAAGCCACCTGCAAGTCCAACATAATATGACCAGTTTCTATCCGGAATATAAGGATAACGGCCCGGTTTTTTTACAGCACCGGCAACAGTAACAAATGACTGAAGGAACGGAATCAAAATCGTATCATAATTCTTTACTACTTCTGTCGAATAATAATCTACATCATAAAGAATCTCTTCAAGATTAAGAGGAATAAAAGTATCTCCACGTCTTATATATGCATTCTTCAAATCTGAGATAGAAGTAAAAAGTCCCGCATTCCTGCGTATAAAAAAAGCATAGTTTTCATCAACATCAAATGTAATTGAAATTTTATTAGAACCTAAAAGTTCCGTTGCAGAATCTTCATCAGTTTTTAAAAGAACAGCACCTTCAAAAAAAGCTATCGGCTTTAAATCAGAATAAGAATAAATATAAACCGTATCATAATTCATTACTTCAAAATTCGATTCAATATTCTTTTCATCAAGATAAATCTTTTTCCCTGCAGACTTGATTACACCGTCTGTCCGTAAAACTTCAACACGGGAAGCATCAGCTCTGTCCAAAAGTCCGCCCCCGTAAATATTTATAAGCTCTTTTATGTTTTCTCCCTGCAAAAGTTCATACGAACCAGGACGTTCAACAGCTCCCTGGATAGATACCATTCGATCCATACGTCCTATTGTAATCACATCATCAGGTCTAAGATACGGATCCTGTGACAGATCTGCATCACGCTTTGCCTTAAAAAGATCATAAGTTTTTACCGTTCCATCATGAGATTTTATTTCTATGTTCCTCATTGAAGAAAACTGTGTCAAATTTTCACTAATAACAGCTGAAAGACGGGATAATCCCCATGCAGACACAACAGCAGTTTCTTTTACTTCTCCGACCAAAGTAACCTTAAAAGAAGCCGGACTTGTTATAACAAGCTGAACACCGCTCATCGGATAGTTTTTATTTATAATCTGTTCAACTTCTTTTTTTAGCTGCATGAATGTCTTTCCATAACCGTTTACAACACCAACGTTGGCAACTTTTACAGAATACGAAGAATCTACAACTATTGAATAAGATACAGCCTTTCCGTTCGCGGCAAAGCCCAATTCATATATATCACCTGCAGTAACTAAATAATCTTCAGTAGAAGCCGCCAGCTGCGGATTTGGTACAGAAAAAGCACCGTACACCTGAGAACCGCTCTTTGATTCCTCAGAACTTGTTTTTATTTTTGTATAATTTGACTGTGAAAAAATAAAGCTGCCAAAACAAAGAAAAACGATTCCGGCTGATAAAAAAACTTTCTTCTTATTCATAACCTTAAAACATTACTTTACACTTGTTTTTAAGTCAAGATACCATTCTGCAGGGCACAACAGAGTGTTTTTGCAATCCGATTTCTCATGCATGTTTTTTTTCACTCAGCAAGTACTTCGACAAGCTCAGTAACCACCCTTCGACAGGCTCAGGGACCACCCTTCGACGGGCTCAGGGACCGCTCAGGGACCGCTCAGGGACCGCCCTTCGACAAGCTCAGTAACCGCTCAGGGACCACCCTTCGACAAGTTTTCCGTACGTCATAAGCAACCGTTTCAGACAAACCTGGCGCACTGTGCTATAATTCCATCATGCTAAACACCATCATTATCCAGCCACCCCTCGTACAATTGAACACTCCCTATCCATCAGGAGCTTACCTTCAGGCTTTCTTCAAAGATCTTTACGCTAAGAATTCTATTCAGGGAACCATAAAATGGCTGGATATGAGCACAGAGCTTTTTCATTCCGTTTTCTCACGTCCTGGACTTTCGCTCATCTTTAATAAGTCTGCAGAAAAGGCTCTTTCCCTTGCTGACCGCTACGAATCCCAGGGCGACGACAACACTGCGTTCCAACTGCGCCGCTACGTTTCACAGTCAGACCAGTGGATTTCATGGATAGACACAATCATGGCAATCGTCTGTAACGGCAACTCCTGTAACAACGGTAGTTCCGCCGCTCCAATCTCCGGCCACGAATTCACCCACGAATTCGTCCGTTCCGCATACACCCCGCGCGGAGCCCGCATGGAATCCTACCTTGCATCACTGGGCCGTAACGTAGGCGTAGACGACTCACGCATTCTGGCAAGCCTTGCCTTTGCCGACCTGGCAGACTACATCACAATCGCATACGACAAAAATTTTTCACTTATACGATATGCCGAACATCTGGCAACCAGTTCATCATCATTTGATGACGTAATAAAAAACTTGAATTCCCCACTCCTTACAGACATCTACGAGCCTCTTCTAAAACAGAAACTTCCTCAGGAACTTTCTCTGCCCGGCGCCCAGAACCTGTTCCTCATCTCCGTACCGTTCCCCGGCTGCTTTGAAGCAGCCCTGTACACCGCACGTCTACTGCGTTCTCTGTACGGTTCTAGCGCAACCATAGCCTTTGGCGGCGGCTACATTAACACTGAACTCCGCTCCATTACCGATCAACGCCTCTTCAACTACTGCGACTTTCTAAGCTACGACAAAGGCTACGGAAGCTACCTTCAGCTCTTCCAGCTTTCCGCTGCCAGCGGCTACGACTTAAAAACAGTCCTTACCGGAAGCCGCCTTTACAAAATCCGCTATCTCTACGAATCCCCGGAAAACAAAACACTCTCAATAATCGAACAGTCAGAAAATTCAGAAACCCTGGAAAAACAAGAGCGCGAAATCATCCACTCCCTTATTCCCGATTTTTCTACAATAGACTTTACCCGTAGCCCGCGCATGGCAGACGATACAAATCCAATGCACCGCATCTGGAACGACGGAACCTGGCTAAAAGCTTACCTTGCATACGGCTGCTACTGGCACCGCTGCGCCTTCTGCGACACCTCGCTGGACTACGTAAACAATTACTGCGCAACAGATACGCGTGCATTCTTTAACGGAATCTACGCGCAGGCAGTAAAGGCCGGCGTATACGGCATACACTTTGTAGACGAAGCCTGCCCGCCCGCCGGACTCCAGCAGTTCGCCCTTTCAAACCTTGCGGCCTCACGTACAGGACCAAAGCTGACCTATTGGGGAAACATCCGCTTCGAAAAGAGTTTCACACGTGACATGGCAGACCTTCTTTCCTGCGGCGGATTAACAGCCGTTTCTGCAGGAGTAGAAATTGCAACCGGAACAGGACTGGACTCCGTGAACAAAGGCATAGACATGGAAAACATAATCAGCGCCTGCTGTGCTTTCAAAGAAGCCGGAATTCTTGTCCACTCGTATATGATATTTGGATTCTGGAACCAGTCCGAACAGGACCTTATAAACTCAATGGAAACACTGCGCCAGATGTTCGCCGCAGGCCTGCTGGATTCCGCTTTCTGGCATAAATTTTCGCTCACAAAACATTCCACAGTTTACCGCGAATGGCAGCAAGGAAAGCACCCTGACTTAAAGCCTCTCCCGCCCCCAAAGAACCAGTTTGCCGAAAACGACATCCACTGGGAAGGCGAACACAAAAGCGACCGCTACTCAGAGCCCCTGAACGTCGCTCTGGAACTGTGGATGCATGGCGAAAAACTGAACAAAAACGTAGAAAGTTTTTTCCCGTTCAAAATGCCAAAGCCGTCCATTGATAAAAATTTTGTAGATTCTAAGATTGCCTTATACGAAAAGAACCGCGACCAAAGCTTTTCCCGCCTGCCTTCGGACAATCAGAAATTCGTATGGCTCGGCGGTATTCCATTAATACTTAAGTCTTCGTCGAGCGTTCAGCTCTGCTGGTCATATATGGGCGAACTCCTCTACGCCGACACAAAAAAATCTGAAGCACAAAAAATCCGTGAGCTTCTTATCCGCATTTCAGTTCACAATTTTACCCGGGAAGCAGACTCCTCATTTACAGCTCAGTCTATTCTGCCAGTATTGGGACAAAATCTTTTCAGAACCCTGAGAGGCAAAGGACTCTGTCTTATTCATTAAATTCATGGCGCAGCCCCTGAGCGGTCCCTGAGCCCGTCGAAGGGTGGTCCCTGAGTGGTTACTGAGCTTGTCGAAGTACCTGTCGAAGGGTGGTCCCTGAGGCTCTCGAAGGGTGGTCCCTGAGCTTGTCGAAGGGTCCCCTTCTATACCGTTCACTGTCATTTCAGACCGCATGTCTAGGCGCAACCCATGCAAATATGCCGTCATCCGGAATCTTGTTCAACCGGGCGACGGCATACTTTTACTCAGTTGCAGCAGGCTTTACCGTAAAGTAGCCGGGCTTGCCGTTAAGACCGTCAATACAAGCATATGTTTTATCTGTTTTTGACACATGATATACCGTATAATTGCCGCCTTGTAGGCTATCGCAACCAAAAAACATGTTATCGGAAGATATGTTTTCTATACTTCCCCAATCAGTTCCTGCAGCAGCATATATTGTTGTCAGATTTTCGCAAAAACTGAACATAGATTCTACATCTAGATTATCTTCTGTATCATTTAATATGACAAAGTTACTCAAATCAAGTTCCTTCAATCCAGCACAATAACCGAACATGGAACTCATAAATTTAGTCTTAGATGTATTGAAGCTGCTCAAATTAAGCTCCTTCAACCTGCCGCATTCATAGAACATATAAGACATAGACGTAACTTTAGACGTATCAAACTTGCTCACATCAAGGCTTATCAAATAGTCGCAACGAGTGAACATTCCAGACATATCCGTAACCTTAGACGTGTCAAACTTGCTCACATCAAGGCTTATCAAACTGCTACAATCCCTAAACATATAAGACATATCCGTAACGTTTGACGTGTCAAAATCACATGTTTCTATGGCTTCTATGTAATGACAGTTTGCAAACATAAAAGAGCTGTTTTGAGCCAAAGCCATGATGCTGTCCGGCTCAAGATAATAACAGATTGTCTCGCTTTTCTGTTCATACCATACAGGAATCTTTTGATTATTATCCAAGTACTCCTGAGAGTCTTTTTTTTCAGAAGATTTTGCAAATCTTTTTGCACTACCGCCAGAAAGACTGTTCAACATACTGTTTATTTCACCTCCTCTTTTCAGTTGCAGCTTTTTCAAAAGCCTTGCCTTTATGTACGTATCCTTTTTTATCTGAGTCGAAAAGTCAAATGCACCTTCGTCAGTAACCCAGCCCTTAA
>Ga0256405_10003957_pt1 | contig 29085 bp, 23 predicted proteins | sample RumenRJG_02DNA_FD_189096 | JGI IMG/M metagenome (GOLD analysis project Ga0256405, IMG submission 189096) | Bovine rumen microbial communities from Lethbridge, Alberta, Canada - RJG_02 | ecosystem: Host-associated > Mammals > Digestive system > Stomach > Rumen | place: Canada: Alberta... | reverse complement strand
GCGCTCGGTCGCAGACAAACTCACCTCGTACTTCTGTATAGGCATAATCGTATCGTGTTGAGTATCGCTCAACAAAGATACAATTAATATTTGTTTTATGCAACATTTAGATGTTACAAAATACTAGGATCAAGGGCGAAAATCTTCGAATCATTCTCCTTTTCTTCGCCGGGTTCTCTTACGAAACAGTGTACATTATCCTCAACAAGAACTCAATTGAGAGTTTGAAAACAGCACGGTCCCGCTACAGGAAGGAAATAATAAAGTCTGAGGCTCCCGATGCGACCTTTTTCCTTTCCATGCTAGAAATGAAAAAGCGGCCGCAGGCCGGTACAAATGAATAATTTGGAGTGTGCTAAAAACTCCCGGCCCGCGACCGCTATTCCATAGACTTCACGGATAGGAGGAAACACAAAAGAGCGTGGGACCTCCTGCAATGTCAGTGAAAGGCTCTGGTGGGCCCGCAAAAGAATTGCCTGAGGATTCCCACGCCCTAGTGGCATGGGAAATCCTATCGGACAGGCTTTTGCATTAAAAATTTACCAGATTTTTCCTGACACCTGTCGCAACAAGATTTCCTATAGAAATCGAGTATTGATCGTATTGTATCGCAAATATAAACAAAAAAACACTCCCCTGCAAAGGGATGTGTCTTTCAACGTAAGTTGTCTGTGATTATTTGACAGCAGGAGTCTCGCGTCGTAGGTGCAGATAGCGGGCACGGTCTGCGCCGATTATGGGCAAAGTCTGATTTTTGGATGCAGACCTTGCCTGCCCAATCGGCCGTACAAGCACCTCTAGGGCTATTTCCATGGGCAAGGTCTGCAACTATTTTTCAAACCGTGCCTAAAACTCCTGCAGACCTTGCCCCATTATGGAATCATTCTTTTCCGATAAAATGATTAACTTTGCAACACCTATACGATCATTATAACGATGGAAAGAAGAACACGCGTCAGATTCGCTCCCTCCCCGACCGGTCCGCTGCACATGGGCGGCGTCCGGACGGCCTTGTACAACTACCTGTATGCCAAGCAGCACGGGGGTGATTTCATCCTCCGGATCGAGGATACGGACTCCAACCGGTTCGTACCGGGTGCGGAGCAGTATATCATCGAAGCCCTGAACTGGTGCGGGATCGTTCCCGACGAGGGCGTGGATGCCGACGGCAAGGTCGTCGAGACCGCATCGGCCCGGCACCCGCATGCGCCGTACCGCCAGAGCCAGCGCCGGCCGATCTACCGGAAATATGCGGAGCAGCTCGTGGAGGCCGGATGGGCTTACTACGCCTTCGACTCCGCCGAGGAGCTGGACGCCTGCCGGAAAGCCGCCGAGGCCGCCGGGCAGACGTTCACCTACAATGCCGTGACGCGCGAAAAGATGCGGAACTCCCTCACGCTTCCGGCTGAGGAGGTGGAGCGCCTGCTCGCCGACACCGACCACTGGACGGTGCGTTTCAAGATGCCCGCCGGCCGGATCGTGGAGATGGACGACCTCATCCGCGGCCATATTTCCGTCAACACCGACACCCTGGACGACAAGGTCCTCTGGAAGCGGGCCGACGAGCTCCCGACCTACCACCTCGCCAATATCGTCGATGACCACCTGATGGAAATCACCGAGGTTATCCGCGGTGAGGAGTGGCTCCCTTCCCTGCCGCTGCATTATCTTCTGTATGAAGCGTTTGGATGGACCGATACCATGCCTCGCTTCGCGCACCTGTCACTCCTTTTGAAGCCGGACGGCAAGGGCAAACTGTCCAAGCGCGACGGCGACCGCCTGGGCTTCCCGGTGTTCCCGCTCCGCTGGGTCAATGCGGAGGGCGAAGTCTCCCGCGGCTACCGCGAGGACGGCTACTTCCCCGAGGCCTTTGTCAATATGCTCGCCTTCCTGGGCTGGAACCCGGGCGACGATACGGAGCTATACACCCTGGAGGAACTGGTCCCGGTGTTCTCCCTGGAGCGCGTCATCAAGTCCGGCGCCCGCTTCAATGCCGACAAGGCCAAGTGGTACAACAAGGAATATCTCCGCATGAAGCCCGCCGAGGAGCTGGCCCGGCTGTTCATCCCCGTCCTGGAGGCCCATGGCATCCAGGTCGTGGACTGCCCCGCCTGCGCCCTCGTAGCCGGGTCGGAGCTATCTCCGGAAGGATTTGATTTCCAGAACCATATCTTTACGGTCGATTATGTCGCCCGCGTCATCGAAACCCTTCGTGACCGCGCCACTTTCGTCGCCGATTTCTGGGACATCGCCCCGTACCTGTTCATCGCCCCTGCCGACTACGAGGCCTTCGGCGTGAAGGCCGGCGCCGCCGTGAACGACAAGCCGGCGGACCCGCGCCGCGCCGCCGATCCGCGTGCCAAGGTCTATGACGATGCGGCCACGGCTCCCTTCCTCGCAAAGGACGTGGACAAGTTCTGGAAACCCGACTGGTACGAGTACTGCTTCGAAGTGTGCCAGCACATCACCGGCCGCGAGTTCGGCTTCGACGACCTGGATGTCTATCGCGGCACGCTGGAGGTCCCGGCCCTGGAGCAGGAGCTGGAGTCCTACATCAAGATGCGCGAGTATCCGATGGGCAAGGTCATGAACAGCCTGCGGCTCGCCCTCACGGGCAGCGCCTCCGGCCTGGGCATTGCCGCCATCATCTCGCTCATCGGCCGCAAGGAATTCGCCCGCCGCATGACCTTCATCGCCGAGCGGCTGGGACGCATCTAAGACGTTCAGGCGAAACATTAAAGCACTGATTGTCAGCCATTTAAATGAAGGTCTATGTTCCAAAAAGGACATAGACCTTCATTTAATGGTTTATTTATCAAGCACTTAAGCTTTTCAATCGCTCAACAAAAGAAGCGTTTCTTCCAGGGAAAGGGCATTTTCCAGAGAAAATTCGCCCGTCCGGGTGCGGACGAGGCTGGAAAGGTGCGCGCCGGAGCCCAGGGCCTCGCCGAGGTCGCGGGCGAAGGCGCGGATGTACGTGCCCTTGGAGCATGCGATGCGTACGGTCGCTGTGGGGAGTCCCATCCCCGACGTATCCGCCACGTTGATCCGGGAAGAAGCACTCGACCGTGCTTTATCCGCCGAACCTTCGCGGACTAAAACTCCGGAGGCGGATGCCGGATCAAAACCTAGCAACTCCAAATCAGAGATGGTGATGCGGCTGCGGTGGAGAGTTTCGAGGGCGGCGGCGTCAAAGTCGGGGTCCAGGTCGCCGCGCTGGGACTTCCGGTAGAGCTTCCGGGCCAGTTCGTAGGCGCGGACGCCATCGACGGACTTGGCGCTGAAAAGAGGCGCAATCTGTTCCTGGGGGCCCAGGAAACCTTTCAGGGCCTCCCGGACAGCCTCCTCCGTGATATGCTCATACGGAAAGGTCCGGTCCACCTCTTTCTCCAGGTCGTAAGACGGCGTAGTAGCGCCGAAACGGATGCCGGCAACATATTCCTTGTCGTGGTCCTGGAATTCCTGCGCCCGCTTGCAGGCCGCGCCGATGCACACGAGGAGCACTCCCGTCGCCAGGGGATCCAGCGTCCCGGCATGCCCCACCTTCAGGTTCTTCTTCCGGAAGTGCCTGAAGGCCGCAAACTTGACCTTCCGGATGACATCGGCCGACGTCCATCGGTAGGGTTTGTCGATGGGAATGACGATGCCGGCGGGGTAGTCGGCAATGTCGTGGGAGAGAGATTCCTTCGCTCCGCTCGGAATGACAGGAAAGTCGCTCGGGATGACAGGACTGTCTGTCATCGGCAAGGCATCTTGTCGATGCGGCGCTGGTGGCGGCCGCCTTCGAAGGAGGTGTCGAGCCAGGTGCGGACGATGTTGGAGGCGGTCCGGTACGGGATGAAGCGGGCCGGGAGAACGAGGACGTTCGCGTTGTTGTGGGCCTTCACCAGGCGGCCCACCTCGGAGGACCAGGCGAGGCCGGCCCGGATGCCCTGGTGCTTGTTCAGGGTGATGGCCATGCCGTTGCCGGTGCCGCAGAGGGCGATGCCCAGCTCCACTTCCCCGCCCTCGACCGCCTGCGCGAGGCGGTGCGCAAAGTCGGGATAGTCACAGCTCACTTCCGTGTCCGTTCCGTAATTGACGACCTCGATGCCGCGCTCCCGCAGCATCTTCATCAGTTTGTTCTTGTACTCCACGCCGGCGTGGTCGTTGCAGATTCCGATTTTCATATTGTATGTAATAGCGTTTTTGCACACCCGGACCGCATCCTCGTCGGGACGGCACTGGAGGCGGTAACAGGGAACGGCCATGGCGACCCGTTCGATGGTAGGGACCAAGAGGTCCATGATGCCGTGGTTCCACCGGATGGTGGACACGGCGGCGATGACGCTGGCATAGGCCTGGAGGGGTTCCAGGCGCTCGATCCGGTTCTCCGGGTACTGTTCCAGGCGGACGAGGGAGCCGACGGGCGCCACGACGTTCCGGTAGCACAGCGTCTTGCCGCTCCACGGCGAACCGTACACGCGGAAACCGCCGTCCTCGTACCGGATGATGGGATTGTCGTCGTTCATCAGGTCGGAGCCGGGCACATGGTCATGCCACAGGCGGCTGTGGGTGCTCTTACCGGTGCCGCTCACTCCGAAGAACAGGTTTCCTCGCCCTTCGTACCGTGTCACGGAAGCGTGCAAGAGCAGGGTTCCGAGTCCCGCGGTCGCAAAGGTATATTGGATCATCAGGGAGGTGTTCAGCTGAAACAGCGTCGTGCGGCCGCCCACACCGGGGGCGGGATAATAGTGTCCCTCGCGGTACCCTTCCTCCATCACGAAATACCCGGCCCGGTGCTCCCGGTCCAGCATGTAGTCGTAAATGGTCTTTCCTTCAAACAGATACCCATAGTAGAAAGGAGGGACGTCCTCCACCGCCGTAACCAGCGTCCAGCCGGGACGCGTGGCCTCGAAGCCCTCGGGGATGCCCGCATGGACCGTGAGGGTGAACAGCGGTTCTCCGTCCGGAACCTCGAAAGGCGCATACTGCAGGAAGTCCAGGGCATGCCGGAAAGCGTCCCGCTCCTCCGCATCCATCGTATCCCACTGGGCCCGGGTCAGGGTTTCCTTGCCCATGAGTTCCTCATTGACAGAAAGCTGTTCCACCCGGTCCGCCGGGACCGTTTCCACGCCGATGTCCTCACCTCTCCGAAGCCGTTCCACCAGGTCCACCTGTTTCTCATTCAAGGCCTTGAAGGTCCACGGCTCCTCCAGTCGCACCTCAACGGTGTGGCCGCCGATCCGGTATCGCTTGCATTCCACGTTCATCGCACACAAAGATGGGCAAAAAAAGTGGATTATCCAATCAGGAATGCTATCTTTGCATCTATGAGAAAGTGGATTATCGCAGTTTGCACGGCACTCGCCGCGGTGTGGCCGCTGGGTGCGCAGCGCGCCGGCGAGACGCCGGAGCAGAAGGCGGAACGGATGGAATGGTTCGACCGGGCGAAGCTCGGCATCTTCATCCACTGGGGCATCTACGCCGTGGACGGGGTGTCCGAGAGCTGGTCCTTCTACAACAACTACCTGCCTTACGACCAGTACATGGCGCAGAAGGACCGTTTCACCGCCGCACAGTACAAGCCGGCCGAATGGGCCCGGCTCATCAAGGAAAGCGGCGCCCAGTACACCGTGATCACGTCCAAGCACCATGACGGCGTAGCCCTCTGGGACACCAAGGCCTCCGACCTGTCCATCCCCAAGCAGACCCCTGCCGGGAAGGATGTCCTCTCCCCCTTCGTGAAGGAAATCCGCAAGCAGGGCCTCCGGCTGGGCCTTTACTACTCCCTCCTGGACTGGTCGCATCCGGACTATCCCAACTTCACCAAGACGGCCACCCGCTATGCCATTACGGACGATCCCGCCCGCTGGCAGCGGTTCATCGACTTTGACAAGGCGCAGCTGAAAGAGCTCTCCAAGGCCTACAAGCCGGACCTCTTCTGGTTCGACGGCGACTGGGAGCAGACGGCCGAAACCTGGCACGCGCCCGAGATCATCGACCTTCTCACCTCGTACAACAAGAACGTCATCGTGAACTCCCGCATCCAGGGCTACGGCGACTACGGCACGCCCGAGCAGGGTGTCCCGACCATCCGGCCGGAGGACCGCTGGTGGGAACTGTGCTACACCATCAACGACTCCTGGGGCTTCCAGCATACGGACCTGAATTTCAAGACCCCGCAGATGGTCCTCAAAACCTTCGTGGACTGCCTGTCCATGGGCGGGAACCTCCTGCTGGACATCGGTCCCCGCGAAGACGGGACCATCCCCGAGGAAGAGGTCGCCGTCCTGAAGGAGCTGGGACGGTGGACCCGCAAGCACCAGGAAGCCGTCTATCAAACCCGCGCCGGCATCCCGGCCGGACACGTTCCCGCCTACACCACGCTGAACGAAGGCGGCGACATCCTCTATGTGTACCTTCCCTACAAGCCCGTGGGCCCCGTGGAAATCAAGGGACTCATGAACCGGGTGAACCGCGTCTGGGTCGTGGGAAGCGGCCAGATGCTCAATTACAAAGTCTATAACAAGGTTTACTGGAACGAGGTTCCGGGGCTGCTGGAGATCGATGTGCCCGAAGAGGTGCTGGATCCGGCCATCACGGTCCTCGCCATCCTGCTGGACGGGCCGGCCAAACTGTACCACGGCCCCGGCCAAGTGATCACTGCCAACTGATTCCGCCATGCGTAACTATATCTTCCTTATCCTTTTGACGGTCCTTGCCGCGACCGCATGCACCCGTACGTACCGTTCCATTGGCGACACCCATATCACGGTGTTCGACCGGGCCCATGTCCAATTCCTCCCCGACAGCCTGGGCGCCTACACCGACGCCGATGCGGAAGGAATCGTCCACCTGACGAACGGACGCATCATCCTCAAGAAGATCCAGGTTCCCGACTACAAGCGGAAGGTCGATGTGAAACTCACCGTCCGCGTGGAGTCCGACGGCGACCGCTGGGACAAGTCCGGATCGGTTTTCGTCATCCCCGCGAACGGTCCCAAGGTCAATCTCCTGTCCATCGCGAAGGGCGAGGCGAAGTTCCCCGAGGTGGATTCCACCCGGTATGAAAAGCTCATCGGCACGGTCCCCGGACCGGATTTCGAGCCCACGGTGGAACTCATGCGCTTCATGACCCCGTTCGGCGTGGGTTACTACAGCCGGCGTGACACCTCCACCTACCGCTCCCGGAAGCCTGTCTATATCGACGAATGGGCCCCCGAAGCGGTCTGGGAGGCCGATATCACGGACCTGTATCCGCTCCTCAGGGGCGAGGCCTGGGTGGGCGTGTTCATCGACACCTGGACGAAGGAAGGGTATGTCGCCAGCGTCGATATCGACATCGACGAGACGGACTGCCAGTATGAACCGATCCCGAAGGGACATGTCACCCCGCTCGTGAACACGGTCTATTACATGGGCCAGGGGTATCCTGACATCTTTGCCAGGAAGGACCTCACGGTGGATTTCGAGTTGCCGCGTTTCGCTTCGAAAGCAGCGCTCCGCTACATCGTTACGGGCCATGGAGGGCACTCCGAGGGCGATGAGTTCACCCAGCAGGAAAACATCCTTTCCCTGGACGGGGAAACCGTCCTGGATTTCACGCCCTGGCGCACGGACTGTTCTTCCTTCCGGCGGTTCAATCCGACTTCCGGCATCTGGTATCTCCGCAACGGACAGCCTGTCGTCACCCGGCGGAATGGTCCCCGCACCCCGCTGAGCCCCGACGACGTCATCCGGGAAATCGCCTCTTCCGACCTCTCCCGTTCCGGCTGGTGCCCGGGTTCGCAGGCGGAGCCGCATGACATCCCGCTGGGAGAACTCGCGGCCGGCATGCACCGGTTCACCATCTCGATCCCCGGGGCGCAGGCCATCGACGGGGACAAGATGAATCACTGGCTCGTATCGGCCTATCTCGTCTGGGAAGAATAAGCCCTACAACGGACGATAACCCCGCAACGCCTTTTCCAGGACGGACGTAATCCGGTAGCGGGCGCGGGAAGAACCGATGGCCTGGAGGTACTGCCGGAAGGCATCCTCTTCCAGGTGGTGGGAGAAATGGTCCGCGAGCAGGCGTTCCAGCTCCGCATGGAATGCCGGGCCATGGTCAGGGTGATGCAGATGCGTAAGCTCGTGCAGGAGGACATAGTCCTGCAGGGGCTCGGGAACGCGCATGAGATTCAGGTTCAGGTTGATGTTGCCCCGGGTGCTGCAGGATCCCCAGTTGGAGGTGGTATGCTTGATAGTCAGCCGGTTATAGACGAAGCCGTACCGGTCCGCGAAGGCTTTCAGGCGCGGAGGGAGCTCCGCTTTCGCCCGGGCCCGCAGGGATTCGATGCTTTCCCCTTCCGGGAGCGTCACATCCTGGGCCGACGCCCGCTGCAGGGCCGCCAGGGCCCATTCCCGGCGCGATTCCAGGAAGGCGACGCCCACTGCGTACGGGATGTACGAAGGCATGGACACGACCACTCCCTTCACGGGATGGACCCGGATGGAGAGCCGCCGGGAGCGCGGGGCTTTCCGAAGCAGGACGGGCCCCAGGACGGCGTCGATATGGACCTTTTCCTTCATGGGAAGACAAAGGTACGGAAAATTTTGTTTTGTCGGATTTTATCCCTAAATTTGCAGGCTTTTTCGCGGGAAGGTCCCGCAAACATTAAACTATTTAACACAAACTCATTGCATCATGGCAGAATATTTACAGCCTGAGAAAAAGCAAGAGATTTTCGCGAAGTACGGGAAGTCCAATAAGGACACCGGCTCTCCTGAGAGTCAGGTTGCTTTATTTTCCTACCGTATCGCTCACCTTACCGAGCATGTGAAGAAGAACAAGAAGGACGTGGTCACCCGTCGTTCCCTTCTCCGCCTGGTCAGTAAGCGCCGTCAGCTTCTGAACTACCTTCAGAAGGTGGACATCGAGAGATACAGGGCCATCGTCAAGGAGCTGGGTCTCCGCCGATAGGCATCCGGAAATAGGAAAATACGGGGGCAGAGGTTCATGCAAGGCAGGATCTCTCCCCCTTTTTGATGAAAAAGGTTCCCGGACGGACCGGGAATAGACGATACAAGACGTAACAGAAGCAAAACAAATGAACATCATCCAGAAGAAGATCGAGCTGCCCGACGGTCGGGTCATCGAGATCGAGACCGGAAAACTGGCCAAGCAGGCCGCCGGTTCCGCGGTGGTGAAGATGGGAGGCACGATGCTGCTCGCCACCGTCACCTGCGCGAAGGAAGTCAAGGAGGGTACCGACTTCATGCCCCTCACCGTAGATTATCGTGAAAAGTATTATTCCGCCGGCCGGTTCCCGGGCGGTTTCCTCAAGCGCGAGAGCCGTCCCTCGGACTACGAGGTGCTCATCGCCCGCCTCGTGGACCGTCCCATCCGTCCCCTGTGGCCGGATGACTTCCATCTCGAGGTCTTCGTGAACATCAACCTCATCTCCGCGGAGAAGGATATCCAGCCCGACGCCCTCGCCGGCCTCGCCGCTTCCTGCGCCCTCGCCACCTCCGACCTGCCTTTCGGCGGTCCGATCGCCGAGGTCCGCGTCGCCCGCATCGACGGCCAGTTCGTGATCAACCCCGGTTTCGAGGACAACAAGCGTGCCGACCTGGACCTCATGGTCGCCGCCACCGAGGAGAACATCATGATGGTCGAGGGTGAGATGAACGAGGTGTCCGAGCACGACATGCTCGAGGCCATCAAGTTCGCCCACGAGGAAATCAAGAAGCACTGCCGCGTGCAGAAGGAGCTCATGCACGAGCTCGGCACCGACGTGAACAAGCGCGACTACCCGCACGACGAGCAGGACGAGGCCCTTCGCACGGCTGTCCATGAGTTCTGCTACGACAAGTGCTACAAGCTCGCCAAGAGCGCCGCTCCCAAGCACGAGCGCGAGGACGGTTTCGAGGCCATCAAGGCCGAGTTCCTCGCCACCCTGTCCGAGGAGGACCAGGAGGCGAAGGCCGCCATGGTGGACCGCTACTACCATGACACCGAGAAGGAAGCCATGCGCAACATGATCCTGGACGAAGGCTGCCGTCTGGACGGCCGCAAGACCAATGAGGTGCGTCCGATCTGGTGCGAAGTGGATTACCTCCCCTGCGCCCACGGTTCCGCCATCTTCACCCGCGGCGAGACCCAGTCCCTCGCGAGCGTGACCCTCGGCACCAAGCTGGACATGAAGGAGATGGACGAGGTCCTCATCCAGGAGGACCAGCAGTTCGTGCTCCACTACAACTTCCCGCCGTTCGCCACGGGCGAGGCCAAGCCGCAGCGCGGCGTGGGCCGTCGCGAGATCGGCCACGGCAATCTGGCGATGCGCGCCCTCAAGCCCGTCATCCCCACCGCTCCGGAATTCCCGTACGCCGTGCGCGTCGTTTCCGATATCCTCGAGTCCAACGGTTCCTCTTCCATGGCTTCCGTCTGCGGCGGCTGCCTGGCCCTGATGGATGCCGGCGTGAAGATCAAGAAGCCGGTGGCCGGCGTGGCCATGGGCCTGATCACCGACGCCGAGCGCCCGAACGACCGGTATGCCATCCTCACCGACATCCTCGGTGACGAGGATCACCTCGGCGACATGGACTTCAAGGTCACCGGTACCAAGGACGGCATCACCGCCACCCAGATGGACATCAAGGTGGACGGCCTCTCCTACGAGGTCCTCGAGAAAGCGCTCGAGCAGGCCCGCCAGGGTCGTCTCCACATCATGGGCGAAATGCTCAAGACCATCCCCGAGCCGCGTGAGGACTTCAAGCCGTTCGTTCCGCGCATGGTCCAGATCGAGGTGGCTTCCGAGTTCATCGGCGCCATCATCGGCAAGGGCGGCGAGACCATCCAGGGCATGCAGAAGGAATTCGGCACCACCATCACCATCGAGGAAGTCGATGCCGGCAAGGGCGACGGCACCACCAAGGGTGTCGTGGACATCTTCGGTACCGACAAGGCCGCCATGGATGCCACGCTCGAGCGCATCAAGGGCATCTGCGCCGTTCCGGAGGCCGGTCAGGTCTATCACGGAAAGGTCGTGTCCATCCTCGATTTCGGCGCCTTCATCGAGATACTCCCGGGCAAGGAAGGCCTCCTGCACGTGAGCGAGATCGCCTGGACCAAGACCGAGAAGGTCGAGGATGTCCTGAAGGTGGGCGACGAAGTGGACGTGAAGCTCCTCGAGATCGATGCCAAGACCGGCAAGATGCGCCTTTCCATGCGCGCTCTCACCGAGAAGCCCGAAGGTTATGTCGAGCCCAAGCGCGAGCGCGGACCGCGCCGCGAGGGTGACCGCCGCGAGGGTGACCGCCGCGAAGGCAACCGCAACAATGGCGGTGAGCGCCGTGAGAACGGCCGTCGGGACGGTGAGCGCCGCGAGGGCGGACGTCGCGAAGGCGACCGTGGCCCGCGCCGCGACAACCGTCAGGGCCAGCAGGGCGGCAACGCTCCCCGCAAGCCCCGCTTCGAGGACGCTGCTCCCGAGCAGAACAACGAACCGGACGTGTTCTAAGCAACACTCCACCTGACAAAAACGGACTGTCCTTTTGGATAGTCCGTTTTTTTATGAAACGTAATGCTGTGATTTTCATAGCGTTTGCTCGTGGTCTATGTCCCTTTTGGGACACAGACTATAGCCTAACGTCCTGTCTTTCAGTAGGTTGAGTGCTCGTCTGTGTCCCAAAAAGGACACAGACCGAAGCTTAAAAGCCTGACATTCAGACGATTGACAAGCGGTCTATGTCCCAAAAGGGACACAGACTACAGCCTAACGTCCTGTCTTTCAGCAGGTTGAGCACACGTCTGTGTCCTGAAAAGGACACAGATCACAGCTTAAAAGCCGGACAATCAGACGATTGACAAGCGGTCTATGTCCCAAAAGGGACACAGACCACAGCATAACTCCCTGTCTTTCAGTCGGTTGAGCGCACGTCTGTGTCCCGAAAAGGACACAGACCAAAGCTTAAAAGCCGGACAATCAGCCGATTGATAAGCGGTCTATGTCCCAAAAGGGACATAGACCGCGAAGTAACGATTAATCAATCAAGAAGTTGGCTTATCAGCGCCGCATTCAGGCGTTCAAAGGGAGGATGCCGATACCGGGGGTGGAGGGAAGGGTGAGTTTGCCGTCCACGACGGTAACGCCGCTGAAGAGATCGTTGGAGATCAGGAGGTTACCGTCCAGGTCGGCAAAATCCACGGCCGGAGAGAGCTGGGCGGCGGCGGAGACGGCGCAGGAGGTTTCGGTCATGCAGCCGAGCATGACCTGCATGTCCAGGGCACGGGCCAGGTCAACCATCTTATGCGCCTCGCGGAGACCGGTGCACTTCATGAGCTTGATGTTGATGCCGGAGAAGAGTCCATGCATCCGGCGGACATCCGGGAGACGCTGGATGGACTCATCGGCAAAGAGCGGGAGCGGACTACGTTCGTTGAGCCAGGCCTGGTCGTCGTAACGGTCGATCGCGAGGGGCTGCTCCACCATGACGATGCCCTGTTCCTTGAGCCAGTAGATCATGTCCAAGGCCTGGAAGCGGTCGCCCCAGCCCTGGTTCACATCCACGGCGAGGGGAAGGTCGGTCACCGAACGAATGGTCTGGATCAGTTCCTTGTCCCGATCCGTTCCCAGCTTGACTTTCAGGATGTTGAACTGTCCGGCGCACTCCAGGGTCTTTTCCTTCATAACCTCGGGAGTATCAATGCCGATGGTGAAAGTCGTCGAGGGCGCCTTGGCGGGGTCATACCCCCAGATCCTGTACCAGGGGGCACCCAGCATCTTGCCCACCAGGTCATGCAGGGCAATGTCCACGGCGGCCTTTGCAGCCGTATCGCCGGGCGAGAGGCTGTCCACATAGGTGAGGATGTCTTCCAGGCAGAAAGGATCCGCGAACTGTTCGAGGTTCACCTTCTGCAGGAACGCCGTCACGGACTCCACGCTCTGCCCCAGATAGGGCGGCATGGAGGCCTCGCCATAACCCGTATAGCCTTGATAGTCAATCTTCACCTGGACACCTGGCGTCGTCGTACGGCTATAGGAGGATACCGTGAAGGTATGCTTCAACTGCAATTCGTAGGGATAGAAGTGAAGTTGCATCCGCCGCGGGCCGGCCGGTTTGGGCTCCGGTTCCACGTCCTGGGGCTCCTTCTCCGGGGCTTCTTCCGGACGCTTCCGGGTGCCGCAACCGATGGCCAGGCCTGCACCCACGGCTGCAAGGCCCGCGATGCGGAGAAAGTCTCGTCGATTCTGTTTCATGGGCTTACTCGAGATAATAAGGATTCGTCAAGGTGGTATTCAATCCGTCCTGCCGGTCGATAAAAGGAAGTACCCGGCCGCCGAACAGATAGCGGCCCGTATTGTAGGCGTCGTACAGCGGATCCTCAGGAAGGAAACTGCCGATCTTTACCAGTCCCAGCGAATGGATGAAACGTCCTTCGCCGATATAGAACCCGACATGGGATACCTTCGGGGCGGCCGCATCCTTCCGGCCGAAAAAGACGAGGTCCCCCGGCTGCAGGTCGTCCAGCCCATAGATGCGCTTCCCTACCTTCGCTTGCTGTGAAGCGTTCCGCGGGATGATGATGTCGTGCATGAAAAGGACAGTACGGACAAAGCCGCTGCAGTCCATCCCGTGGGAGGACATCCCTGCCCAGACATACGGGAATCCGTTCATCGTCAATGCCGTAGCAATAATGTCCGACGGCTCGGACCTCAGTTCCTTCCGCCAAGCGGCTTCCGTCTTGCCGAGGCTGCGGTGCAGATAGCCGATGCGGCCGTCAGGAAAACCTACGCGATAATAACGGCCCGCTCGCCCAAGATCCTTCAGGCGGTCGCCTCCGACGACATCCGAAACGGTAGCGCCCCGCGAAGAGGGGCGGTCCAGGACCACGCCCATGTGCGCCGTCACGACGATCTTCGGCGCGGCGTTCCACGCGTGATACTCTTCGAAGGAGAGCGGAGTGATGGCGTCCTTATGGACCCAGCCCGTGTACACGTCCGGCGTCTCCACCTGCGGCCAGTCGTTCTTCTCGCTGCGCTGGAGGATATGCACCGGCGTCCCGAGGAGCGCCTGGGAATCCATCACGGCGTCATAGTCCGGTGTCAGTCGCACATTGCAAACGGAAATATTCACGACCCCATACTCCTGCGCCAAGGCGGCAACCCCCACCAGGAGCGCGCACAAAACGGTCAATCCTTTTTTCATATCCTCAAAGATACGCAAATTTTCGTATCTTTGCGCCCGTATAGAACGAACAACGATGAACCATCCCCTTCCGAAGACCCTCCTCTCCCTCGTTCCGGTCCTCGTCCTTATCACGCTGCTTGCGCTGAATATCGGCATTTTCGGTGCCGACTCGATTCTCGGCGCCAGTCAGGTCGCCCTCCTTGCATCGGCAGGAGTGGCTGTTCTGATCGCCACCCTGGCCTTCAAGACGCCCTGGAAGGACTTCGAAGAGGCCATCAGGCGGAACTTCAGCGACATCGCCGGGGCGACGCTCATCCTCTTCCTCATCGGCGGAGTATCGGGGACCTGGACCATGAGCGGTATCGTCCCCGCGTTCATCTACTACGGCGTGCAGCTCATCCACCCCAAAGTCTTCCTCCTGACGGCCTGCGTGATCTGCGCCGTCGTATCGGTAATGACCGGCAGTTCCTGGACCACCATTGCAACCATCGGCGTGGCCCTGCTGGGCATCGGCAAGGCCGAGGGATTCTCCGACGGCATGATTGCCGGAGCCATCATCTCCGGCGCCTATTTCGGCGACAAGATCTCTCCTCTCTCGGATACGACGGTCATGGCTTCGTCGGTCAACCAGGTGCCGCTGTTCACCCACATCCGGTATATGTTCTACACGACGGTTCCGTCCATGGTGATCACGCTCATTGTCTTCACCGCCCTCGGACTCTCGCACGACGGGGCCGATGCTTCCCAGATCAACCTATACACCCGCGTCTTGTCGGACAAGTTCCAGATCACCCCCTGGCTGATGCTGGTCCCGGTCCTGACGGTTTTCCTGATCATGAAACGGATGCCGGCGATTCCCGTCCTTGCCATCTCCGTCCTCGCGGCCGCCGTCGCCGCCCTCGTGTTCCAGCCGGAGATCATTGCTGGCATCGGCACAAAAGTCACCGAAGGGTCGCGTGCGCGAATCCTCCTCGCCGGCACCGTGGAGAGCATCTACAACACCATCACGCTGGAAACCGGCCACCCGGAGGTGGACAGCCTCGTCTCGTCCCGCGGCATGCTGGGCATGCTCAACACCGTGTTCCTGATCCTCTGCGCGATGTGCTACGGCGCCTGCATGCAGGCCAGCGGCATGATCGCCCACCTGGCCAGCCTCCTCAAGCCCTTCACCCGGACCCGGACGGGGCTCGTGGCCTCCACCGTCGTCACCGGCACGGCGCTCAACGGCATCGTGTCGGACCAGTACCTGTCCATCCTGCTCACCTCCAACATCTTCGGAGAAACCTTCAAGCGGGAGGGCTACGAACAGCGCCTGCTGAGCCGTTCCGTAGAGGATTCCGCGACCGTCACTTCCCCGCTCTATCCCTGGTCCAGCTGCGGCATGACCCAGGCCACCATCCTGTCCGTGCCTACCTGGACCTACGCCCCCTGGTGCCTGTTCAACCTCATCAGCCCATTGATGTCCATCACGGTCGCCGCCATCGGCTGGAAGATCGTCCGGAAGGCAAAGGGTTGATTTCGCGGGAAAAGCGTTTGGTTTTTCGTGACTTTTTCGTAATTTTGAGGTCAGTGAAACTTTAAACGCTTAACAAAATGGGTTCCATCATTTACATTGCCGGCGTCGTCCTTTCCGTTCTCGCCGTCATCGACATCCTCAAGAAACCTATCTCCGTCATCGGAAAGGTCATCGCCGCCGTCCTCGTGCTGTGCACCAGCTGGATCGGCCTCGCCGTGTACTACCTGTACGCGAAGGACCATCTCACCGAGTGGTTCAAATAGCGTTGTGATCCCAGGCGGAAGCTACGGTTCCGCACAGCCCGGAAGGGTTGCGTTTTCGGGAATTTAATCGTAACTTTGCCCCCTGCAACGGTGAGGTGTCCGAGTGGTTGAAGGAGCCTGCCTCGAAAACAGGTGTACGTTTGCGCGTACCGGGGGTTCGAATCCCTTCCTCACCGCAATAATTCCCTACAGAACTATCTGCAGGGGATTTTTCGTTAACCGTGTAACAAATAATGTGACAAAAAGCGGTTTGTATTTGCAGGAAACTCTACCTGGCATCCAGCAATACCTTTATTTGAGGCGCTTCCAATAGCCACCGTTCGTAGGTCCGACATGTTCAATGAGCCCCTGTTCTTGCAAGACTCTCATATCTCGCTTGATAGTACGAGGATCTTTCTTAAATTGCCTTGCCAAAGCGACAGTGGTTACACCAACTTTTTTGGTGACATTTTCAGTGACACCAAAAGGTAAAACTTCAAGGATAAGTCTCTGTCTTTCAGTTAACTTTTTGGTGACATCATTGGTGACATCGTCAGTGTCACCAACTTTGAGCAAGCGGCCTGTTTTCGGATCGACCCGCATTCCGTGTTGTATGCCATAAAAGATCTCTCTCTTAATGATAACGCGAACGCCACCGAATTCCTCCTGAATAGTAGGGACTTCCAGACCTTCATTCTTAAAAGCCTCCGTAATCAACTCAAAACCACGCCCCCAGGCTTCGACGAAACCCGCCATGAAGAAAGCGTTTGCGATAAGACGATTGCGTGGATGGGAGTCATGGGGCTGGAAAACTGACTCGGCCGTAATCCCGGCAGGGAGAGCGCCCTGGTTCCAGAAAGTGATCCGGTCATCAAAAACACGCATCTGACTGTCCGGACCCGTGTAGTCCTTGTGGATGATCGCGTTATAAAGGATTTCCCGGAGGCCGTCCTCCGGAATCTCAAGCGGCTCCTCTCGGTGCATCCCCTTATAGTGGATAGGATGGATGAGGTACTTTGTACTGAGAGCGTCCATCACCCGGTCAGCCATCCGGATCAGATCGCCGTCAATAAGGTCCTGCGCCATCAGCGCAGCTTGATTCGCTCCGAAACGCCCTATCTTGATTCGGGCATTCAGACAATACTGCTGGGGGTCTTTTCCGAAAAGGAGAAGAGCTGCCATCGTAAGTTGTCCGTCCTCCGTCATCAGCTTCAGGTTGCGCAATACCTTTTCCGGAGTATCGTTGATACTCTCTTTGGGAAGACGTTCCTTGTTGATACCATTGCGAAGAAAGTACTTGATAGCTTCCGGATTGATCTTGTCAAGAGTGGCATCAGGAACAATCTGACCATCCCATGAGACACCCGTCTTACGCATAATGAATGACTCCAAGGCCGTTCCTTTCAGAAGCTGATTCGTCGCGCCACTGCGGTAATAAACCCTTCCATCCAGTGTGACAGCGTTGGCGCAGGGAGGCGTCGTAATACGGATAAAGTCAAAACTGCCGTCGTTAAGCAGCTCAACATCAGCCACAATTCCAAGTTTGTTGACAATCTTATTGGGAATGACTTCCATCAGATTCTTGATATTCTCAAGACCGACGGTCTGACCATCATCATCCTTGCCTACATCGATAATTCCCCCTTTGGCATTCGCGAAACCGCAAATCCATTCCAGCCAATCATCCTTCCAGATGCGCTTATATTCAATCACGTGTGTCTCTCCCATAAGATAACGGCGTTAGTCCCTACAAATTTACAATTATTTCGGGACTATACGCCGGATTCATGTACGATAATGAGCTGCTGATTCTTTAAACCGGTTCCATAGAATCCCCCAGGATGTACCTCGCAGCCTCCTCAGCTTTCTTCGCCGCCTAGACGATCATCTTGTTATCGCTCTTCAGTGCCTTGAGCCAGGATTGGATGTAGGCGGCGGAGTTCTTGAAGGCTTTCTCGTTCTTGATGCCGAGGCGGTTGCAGATCATGGCACTTCCGATCTCAGCTACGAGTTCCTCTCGGGAGTAGGCGGAGTCCCCGAAGCGGGTGATGCTGCTCTCGCTCCGCCGATTACAGCGCTTCTCGTGCATCGTCGAATGAGTAAACTCATGGAAGGCCGTCGAGTAGTATTCCTCGACAAGGGCATATTACGAAAGCATCGGGACAACGACCTCGTCCCGGGAGGGCGAGTAGAACGCAGTGGCAGACTCCTTGTCATTGTAGAATCGAAGACTAACCTCACGGGACAGGTAGGCATCGATGGCCTTCTCGGCCTGCTCTATCGGTGAAAGGGAGGAGCCGGGAGCCACTAATGCACAGAGGCTCGGGATGCCCTGCGTATCGTCGATGTGGAAGACCCGGTACCATTTGAGGAGGAGATAGGTATCGGGTTTCATTTCTCCGGTTTCGGGATCGTACTGCTCCTTCTCAACCGGTTGGCAGTAGACGCAGAAGCGGGACTTGGCACCGGGGTTGACACGACCGCCCTTGGCCTGGATCTGATTCCAGGTAAGCCATTCGCCGGGTTTGCCCAGCAGGAGCTGGTTCAACATGGAATAGGTCTTTCGTGTAGTGTAGCTGATCGCCATGGCGGCATTGTTCAACAGCGCCCGTCACAGGATGGTCCGAGCATTGACGATCGTTGTATTCAAAGAGCCTTTGGTGAGCATTTCCATCGAGATTAGGTGACAACTGATATTGAGGAAGATTCCCCAGAGTTCCTCGTGGTCAAGTTGGGCCATGGGTTCCTTGAGTTGGTTCGCTGCTTGGGAACTGTTGCTGATTTGAAGGTATGATTTCATAGATAACGATTTATGGATTAAACATTTGCTCTATCCCCTCCGTCGAATTCGCGGCCATAACGATATCCCAAGCCCCTTTGTCAAGGGTCCCGCCAGGGACTTGCCTGCCCTTGACAAAGAACCGGGCGAAGGAATATATCTTTGCCGGAGAATTCGATGGGATAGAACAATTTGGAGATTATAAAAGTTTTATAATCTGTCAAAAAACTGTAAATTTGGCTTTAATCTAACCAAGAAGTGCTTTGTCACACATAACGGCCCAACAAGCGAAGTTTCTTGCAAACTTCCTTATACGGCGTTTACCGGCGAATGACATCAATAAATTGACGGCATCGCTGCAGGACGCGCAGGTGGACTTGACCCCTCATCAGGTCGAGGCCGCATCTTTCGCGTTCAAATCACCGCTCTCCAAGGGTGCCATCCTGGCCGACGAAGTAGGCCTTGGCAAAACCATCGAGGCCGGCATCATCCTCTCCCAGAATTGGGCCGAGCATAAACGCCGCCTCCTGATTATTTGCCCGGCCAACCTCCGGAAACAATGGTCCAGTGAACTGCTGGAGAAATTCTTCCTTCCCTCAGTCATCCTGGAGACCAAGAGTTTCAACGCAGCCATCGAAGCCGGCAACCTCAACCCCTTCGACACCGACAAAATCGTCATCTGCTCTTACCAGTTTGCCAAGACCAAAGCGCCTTACGTCCGCCACACCCAATGGGACCTGACCATCATCGACGAGGCACACCGCCTCCGCAACGTTTACAAACCCACCAACAAAACTGCCAACGCCATCAAGTTGGCCCTGTCAGACCGCAAGAAAATCCTCCTGACAGCCACACCGCTTCAAAACTCTATTCTGGAGCTATACGGGCTTGTTTCCATCATCGATGATTACGTCTTCGGAGACCTCAAGAGCTTCAAGACCCAGTTCAGCCACAACCTGGAAGAGGAAGACTACGCCGACCTCCGCAGCCGCCTGCAGCCCATATGCAAGCGTACCCTCCGCCGCCAGGTGCTGGAATACGTAAAGTACACCAAGCGCATAGCCATCCTGGAGGAATTCTTCCCCACGGAAAATGAGCAGAAACTCTACGACATGGTGTCCGACTACCTGGCTCGGCCCAAACTATACGCCCTTCCCAACAGCCAGCGCCAGCTGATGACACTCATCCTTCGGAAACTGCTGGCCTCCTCCACCTACGCCATCTACGGCACCTTCTGCAGCCTGATATCCCGTCTGGAAAAACTCATTCAGGACCAGGGCTCCTTTGCCCTGGAGGAAATCGGAGAAGACTACGAGGCCGACGAAGAATGGCTGGACGATGAAGAGGTAGAGACCGAAGACGATGCCCAGGAACTCCATCCAGCCGACATCGATGGCATCAAGAAAGAGATAGCAGATCTTATCGTTTTCCGGGACCTCGCTGCCAAAATCAAGAAGAACAGCAAAGCAGAGCATCTGTTTGTGGCCCTGGAGAAAGGCTTTGACCAGCTGGAACAGCTCGGAGCTCCCAAGAAAGCCCTCATATTTACCGAATCACGCCGCACCCAGGAATTCCTGTACGAGTTACTGGAGAAACGCGGCTACAAAGGGCAGTTGGTCCGCTTCAACGGCACCAACACCGACAAACAATCCACAGCCATCTACAACAAATGGCTCAAGAAATACAAAGGCACCCCCAAAGTCACCGGCTCCCTTACGGCAGACCGAAGAGCCGCCATCGTGGACTACTTCCGGGACGAAGCGACCATCATGATTGCAACGGAAGCAGCGGCCGAGGGCATCAACCTCCAGTTCTGTTCTCTCATCGTCAACTACGACATGCCCTGGAATCCCCAGCGCATCGAGCAGCGCATTGGCCGCTGCCACCGATATGGCCAGAAGTTCGACGTCGTTGTCATCAACTTCCTCAACAAAGCCAACGCGGCCGACATTCGCGTCTATGAACTTTTGGACCAGAAATTCCAGCTCTTCAGCGGAGTCTTCGGCGCCAGCGACGAAGTCCTTGGCAGCATCGGAAACGGCGTGGACTTCGAGAAACGCATCTCCCAGATTTATACTGAGTGCCGGACTCCGGAGGCAATAGAAGCAGCCTTCGATGCTCTGCAGGAAGAGCTCAAAAGCGAGATTTCCGAAAAAATGCTCAAGGCCCGCTCCACACTGCTGGAGGACTTCGATGTTTCTGTCCAGGAAAAGCTGAAGCTCAATCTTGCCCTCAGCCTCAATAATCTGGACACCTTCGAACGTCGGCTTTGGATGCTCACCGAATTTGCCCTGGCCAATGACGCCATCTTCGATGAAGAGCACCACCAGTTCATGCTGGAGAACGGTTCACGCTACGATGGCATCTACCGCCTCACCTCGGAGCGAGAATCCAAGAGCGAGCTGGTTCTTCCTTACAAGGTCCAGCCCTTCCGCATCGGTCATCCTTTGGCCCAGAAGATCCTCTCCACCTACAAAGACACTCAGCTGCCGGTTCAGGAAGTGGAATTTTCCTATTCAGGGAACGAAGGAAAGACGGCCCTGTTGGAGAAAATTGTCGGCCAGTCCGGCTGGATGAAGGTGCAGCGTGTCTCCATTGACTCCTTCGAGCAGGAAGACCATTTACTCATTGCCTGTTATACCGACTCCGGGGAAGACGTTTTCCCGGAAATTGCCGAACGTATGCTGATGCTGCCGGCAGAAGTCACCGGCTCCGTTGAGGCTGATCAGGCAGTGATTCAAAACACCTCGATGCGCATTGAGCGAATGAAGGCAGATGTCCTTTCCGAGAGCGCCAATCGGAACCAGACCTTCTTTGAGGATGAGATGGACAAACTGGACACCTGGGCCAGCGATATGAAAGTGAGTCTGGAGCGGGAGATTACCGACCTCGACGCGGAAATCAAACTCCGGAAGGCCGAGGCCAAGAAGATGCTCCAGCTCAAGGATAAGGTGGCCGCTCAGCGGAATATCAAGGAACTGGAGAAGAAGCGTGCAGACAAGCGGCAGAATCTCTATGAAGCCCAGGATGAAGTGGATGCCCGCAAGGAAGAGCTGCTTACCAAGGTGGAGAAGATGCTGGAACAGAAGGTGGAGGAAGGTGAATTGTTTACTTTAAGATGGAGGCTGGTATGAAGTTCTTGAAACAACACTGGTGGGTAGTTCTCTTGTTCATTGCGGCTCCCATACTACTCAATTATTTATTGTCTGCTCCCGCTTTTACTATAACCGTAGGAACAGATACAGATTGGCTTTCTTTTTGGGGTGGGTATTTGGGCGCTATTCTTAGTGCCTTGGTCGCTTTTTATGTTCTTTCAAGACAACTCGCACAAAATCAAGAACAAAACGAGGCAAATCGTAAAACTAATGAAACAGAGAATCTCTTTAATCGAAACTTGCAGATAAGGATTATGGAGTATCAGTTAGGGCTCAATAATTTGAACCAATTCAAGTTAGCTTGCATTAGTTGTCAGGAAGCATACTCATATAATAATCTTTGCCGTATAGCAAATCTCACTCATGAAGATAAGTATGTTCCCCTTACCAAAATTGCCGAATACATGAGGATAGCCTCTTCTGCGAAAAGAGGTATTGACATAATTGATTTTACAGATTCGCAAGCCTCAAGAGAATTCCTGTGTCTTAATTGTAAACTATATCACGATTATACAGAAGCTTTACTAGATTTAGAAGTTTTAGTTTCCTGCCTCAACTTTAAAGAAGACAGTGCGATTGCTGGATTAACGAGTGATTCTCATTCTAGCAATAAATTAAAGTTAATCATTTCTAAACATCTTAATGAGATTTCTTCAGTAGGCGTTAATAAAACTATTGACAAGATGATCTCAGAACGACTTGACTTAATCGATCCGGATTCAATTGAGGAACTATGGCAAAAGGCATTCATTTTCATTCGAGAAGAACAACAAAGAATTAGTATACCCGAACAGACTAATACTCAGATAGATGGCAACAAATAATATGAAACTTGAACTCACATGGATTGGCAAGTATGATGCAAAGTCTAACGTAGAACCCAGAATTCTTATTGAAAATCCCCATTATTCATATGGCTCAGTAGAGACAGGTGTTCTGCCCAATGGGAAACCTTGGAACGGGAATATGCTTATTCATGGCGATAATCTACTTGCACTCAAATCGTTAGAACAAGATTATGCCGGTTGTGTAAAATGCATTTATATTGATCCGCCCTATAATACAGGTAGCGCTTTTGAGTTTTATGATGATGGCGTAGAACATTCAATATGGCTTTCACTAATGAGAGAAAGACTATTATCCCTAAAGAATCTATTGTCGGATGATGGGTTTATCTTTGTTCAGATTGACGATAACGAGCAAGCCTATTTAACTCTGATAATGGACGAAATCTTTGGCAGAACAAATAGGATTAACACTATTTGCGTGAATATGAGTAACCTATCCGGGGTAAAAATAACTTCCGCAATCAATGGGAAAAGATTCCCGAAGGTGAAGGAATATGTTCTTTTATATGCCAAGAATAAGGGCGTCGGCACACTTCGTATTCCAAGAGTAGCTAAGGAAAAATGGGACAAGGAATATAACCTTATTATTCCAGAAATGACATTGGAGATGTCAGAAATGTATGAGAACGAGGATTCCACGTCAATCGAGGCTCATCTTGCGGATTTGTCCATCGTTTCTCTTAAGAAATATATGGCAGACAATGGGATAGATGACGCAAATGAATCGTGGAAATATGAGAACGCATATAGGATTTTCGCTTCAAAGCCTAATTCGGCGCTACTTAATCGCGCAAAAGAATTAGATTACGATTATCCGCTAGCTATTGTAAATAATGCTTCTGGTACCCCAAAACTTATCAAAACAGACTTTAACCGCGAGACAAAAACTGCCAGAATTGAATTAGTTTGCGCAAACACTAACAGCACTACTTTTCTTGGCGATCATTGGGATGATATTGTCACCACAGGAGGAGTTGGTCAAGAAGGAGGAGTGGTTTTTACGAATGGGAAAAAACCCGAGAAACTAATCTCTCGGATTATTGAGTGTGCTTCAACAGAAGGAGACCTCGTATTAGATAGTTTTTTGGGTTCTGGAACCACTGCCGCCGTAGCTCATAAAATGAGAAGACGCTTTATAGGTATAGAAATGGGAGATCATGCATATACTCATAGTTATAAACGACTTAAAGATGTCGTTTTAGGGCAAGAAACGACTGGTATCACGACAAAAGTAGGATGGAAAGGCGGCGGTGGCTTCAAGTTCTATGAGTTGGCTCCTTCTCTCCTGAAGAAAGACACTCATGGCCACTTGGTCATTAACAAGGAGTACAACGCAGATATGCTTGCTGCGGCCATGGCCAAAATGGAGGGTTTTACTTATGAGCCTTCCACCGATATCTTCTGGAAGCAGGGCCATAGCTCCGAAACAGACTTCATCTACACAACCACCCAGTTTGTGACGGTGGAGTCCCTGGGCGCAATCCTGGACACCATGGCAGACGGAGAATCCTTGCTTGTCTGCTGCAAGGCCTTCCAGCCGGAGTGCAAGAACTTCTCCTCTAGAATATCGGTGAAGAAGATTCCCTCTGTCCTCCTTGGCCGCTGCGAATTCGACCACGACGACTACTCACTGAACATCATCGAACTGCCTCAGACAGAAGAAATCGATGACTCTGAAGACTTGGATAACTCACCGGAAGCTTTCTCTGATGACACGTCATCGGAGCCGTCATTATTCTGAGAATATGGGAAACGTAGTCTATCTTTTCGGTGCAGGAGCCAGTTATGGCGTCAGGGACAAACAGACGCCCCGGCTTGATTATAGTCTTGAATATCGGGACTATAAGGGGGTGCATCAAGAGATTAAAGGTTCAGCGCCCAATATTATTGAAGGTCTTCCTGTCGTGTCGGAATTGCCGGAGCGAATGGATTACGTGCGGTATCTGATCAAGAAGGAAATCAAGGACTTTGCCATTGATGCAAAACCGGAGGCGTCAATGTTTGAGGACCTGGAAGAAAACTTAGCTTGGTTGCAGGAGGCATCTCGTGGCCATGCCACAGTGGATACTTTTGCCAAAAAACTCTGGATTACTCACAGAGACGATGAATACAAGAAACTCAAGCATACCCTCAGCGCTTATTTCATGTTGGAACAGCTCCTCAACAAGACGGATAAACGGTATGATGCATTTTTCGCTTCGATACTTGGTGAGGAAGCAGTAGATCTTCCTTCCAATGTCTGTATTCTGTCCTGGAACTATGACTGCCAGTTTGAACTTGCTTATTCAGAGTATTATCGACACGCCGGCCTGAATGATTTGGAGAACCAACTCCATTTCTATCATAAAACGTTGGGGAACGTCAACTACCATGATGATCAGAAATTCAGCATAATCAAACTGAATGGTTCCGCTTTCATGTTTGATTTAAGCACCAGAGATGCTGTTGACCCATTCTTGATACAGGACAGCATGAGAGATATAGCAAGAGTCGCATCAATATGTCAGGACAATAGCAACAAAGGGTGTGCTCTTTCTTTTGCCTGGGAGCAATCATATCCATGGTTTACAGATAGAATTCAGAAGAACATAGCCAATGCCGACACGTTGGTTGTAATCGGCTACTCCTTCCCATATTTCAACCGGACTATGGATAAGTTCCTTTTCCAGTCGATGCCGGGGCTCAAGAAAATCTATCTCCAGGACATTGATCCGGACACCATTGAGCAATCTGTTTCGAATCTTCTGACCGCGTCCCATACGACTGTCAACAAAACTAAGATAGAAAAGAAATACCATACACAGCAATTCTACTTGCCTCCAGAATTATAGTATGAACACAACAGCAAACTTCATAAAACAGCGCATGTCACTCCGGGAACCTCTGGCCGAGGCTCTGGATGTGGTGGCGAATCTAGCTGATGCCCTGGACCTGAAAAAACCGGAGGAAGGCGTGGACTATGATGCCTTCCTGAAGGAGCAACTCCAGAAAGCCCAGACGGTAAGCAAATACTGCAAGGACTTTGAGCGAGATTTCCCGTCATTCGCTTTCTCCATCGCTACCGGTATCGGTAAAACCCGCCTGATGGGCGCCTGCATCGCTTATCTGTACCTCAAGAAAGGCATCAAGCATTTCTTTGTCCTGGCACCCAATCTGACGCTGTATGAAAAGTTGAAGAGGGACTTCGGTGACCCTTCATACGAGAAGTATGTTTTCAAGGGCATTGCTGAGTTTGTGAGCAAACCGCCCATCGTTATCGACGGAGACAATTACAACAATTTCCAGCTGCACGGAGGCAACCTCTTTGATGCAGTGGAAATCAACGTCTTCAACATCGCCAAGTTCAATACGGACAGCAAGGAAAGCAAGCGTGGAGCGCCCCGTATGCGCCGCCTGTCCGAATACCTCGGCCAGTCCTACTTTGATTACTTGGCCGGCCTCAACGACCTGGTCATCCTGATGGACGAAGCCCACCGTTACCACGCAGACGCTTCCAAAAAAGCCATCAATGAACTCCGGCCCATCCTCGGCCTGGAGATGACCGCGACTCCGACGGATGAGAAGGGGAAATCCTTCAAGAACATCGTCTATGAGTACAATCTGGCGCAGGCCCTCTCCGACGGCAAGTATGTAAAGATTCCGACGGTGGCCAAACGCCGCAATTTCCAGAAAGGTGACCTGGGTGACAAAGAACTGGATATGCTCAAACTGGAGGATGCCATCAGTATCCACCGCAACACCAAGAAGCACCTGGAACTGTACTCCAAGGAGCATAACTGCGAACTGGTCAAGCCCTTCATCCTGGTAGTGTGCCGTAACATCGCCCACGCAGAGGAGACCAAGAAACTCCTGGAAGAAGAAATGTTCAACGGAGAGTATAAAGGAAAGGTCCTTCAGATTGACTCCAGTACCAAGAAGGAGGAAGAGGTGGACCGCTTGTTTGTCTCTCTGGAGAAACCGGACAATCAGATTGAGATTGTCATCCACGTCAACATGCTCAAAGAAGGCTGGGACGTCACCAACCTCTACACCATCGTTCCTCTTCGCGCTGCAGATGCGCCTATCCTTGTGGAGCAATCCATCGGCCGTGGCCTCCGCCTGCCGTATGGCGGCAAGCGTACTGGCGTTCGAGATGTGGATACCCTGACGGTCATCGCCCACGAAAACTTCGAGGCCGTCATCAAAGCAGCGAAGGATCCTAAGTCCGTGCTCAGCAAGTTTACCTACATCGAGCTGGACGAAGAAGACATCAAGTCCGGCCCCAGCACTGTGGTCCAGGCGAAAACGCTCTTCGATGCCAAACAGGAAGAAATCAAAGAAGCTGCCAAGACCGAAGTCGAGAAGAAGAGTGCCGAAGTAGTCTGCGATGCCCGCAAAGCCGCTTGGGAAGTCATTTCCGACATGCCCCGCTATATGGGGCAAGCACTCTCCACTGTTGGCCAGACACTGATTAAGACGAAGGAAGACCTCAAGAAGCCCGAACTGGTAAACATCATCACCTCCAGGACCATATCCAAGATTGAGCAGGATGCCCAGAAAGAAGCCCCTCTCTTCGCAGAAGAGTTTGCCAAGCCCCGCATCGAGGAAGCTAAGAGCGTCATCAAGGTCCTCATTGAGGATTATGTCAAGAACATCATTGAGATTCCGCGAATGACCGTCCAGCGAGAAGCCTTCAAGGCAGAATATAAGTGGTTCGACCTAGACACCTCCCTCGGCTTCGGCCTTCCGGCGCTCAAAGAAGAGATTATCCGTATGGGCCTCGTTGACAACACCGTCGATGTCCTCAGCGTCGAATCCGGCCGTCAGTACGATGACCCCGTCAATCAGATTGTATCTGAACTCATCAACTACGACGACGTAGATTACGACGATAACGTAGATCTTCTCTACCACCTGGCCGAAGCAGCCTACAAAGCCATCGAGGCAAATGCCGATGACCCCGCGGACACGCCGAAGATTGTTTACAATTTCAAGAAAGGCATCGCCAAGACCATCTACGACCAGATGAAGGCCCACTTTGTCATCGAATCCCTAGGCTACACCAAACCCAAGGTCCTGCCGTTCACCGGCATAGTTGACCAGCACCTCATCGAGGACAGCGCCTACGGTCGTGTCGATTTCCGGACTGACGTGCCCGCAAAATTTGTCAAGAAATACATCTTCACCGGCTACCTCAAGTCCTACTACCTGGAGAACAAATTCGACAGCTCAACCGAGCTGGATCTTTCCTTCGTTCTCGAAGTGGACCCCGTAGTAAAGAAATGGCTCCGTCCTGCTCCTACTCAGTTCAGCATCTATTGGGGCAACGGTGCCCATCGCTATGAGCCGGATTTCGTCGTAGAAACCGACGATTGCATCTACCTGGTAGAGACCAAAGCAAAAAAGGATATGACAGACGATGATGTCAAGGCAAAGAAGGCCGCCGCTATGGAATACTGCAAAAACGCCACAGAGTTTACCACCGCCAACGGCGGCAAGCCCTGGAAATACGCCCTCCTTGCCCACGACGTAGTGGACCGCACTTCTAGTTTCCAGTTTTTAATGGCCTTTGCATAGCGATTACGGTATTTTGAATTATGGTTAAAATCACCACCCCACGAGCTTCCGACTCCCTCATTTATTTTAAACTGAATTGGCCTTTTGCACTTCGTTCTCGGTTTTGTTTTCTAGTCGTAAATCTCTTATCTCTCCATATATATAAGCTAAATAATTGAACCTCCAGTCACTCAACCTATGGAAAAGACGAATATTTGTATCGATACTCTCTTTTATGACAAAAAAGATTACCAATGAAACAAAATTTGCCAAAATGATAGTCAAAAAAGGTAGCGCCGTTTAGTAACTTAATAATGCCTTCCATATTATATCAGTTTATCGAGTTTTGTCATTTCACTAGCCTTAATGCTATCTACGATATCAATGTAAGGCTTCATTGACTTGTAGTCAGAGTGCCCCGTCCATTTCATAACCACGTTAGGAGCGATGCCCAGGGACAAACAATTCACGATAAAGGTACGTCGACCGGTATGAGTTCCGACCAGTTCCCACTTTTCCTTCACCTCGTCTTTCCTCTGGTTTCCTTTGTAGGAGGTAATACGGATCTGCTCATTGATGCCTGCCAGCCGGCAGAGTTCCTTCAGTTCTCGGTTCATCGGTTGATTCTGGATTACCGGAAGGGCCTTGTTCCCTGGGAATAGAAAGTCCTTGTATTTATTGAGGATTCCCCGAGTAACGTTGTTCAGTTCAATGGAGATACTGTGTAAGTGTAAGCATCCGACAAACCACCCTTGAAGCCCTGCGAGAGCGGGGTTAACTTTGCATCCTAACCTTTACAGTCGTAACAGTTATGATGACACGCGAAGAGATCAAGGAGATTGTGGACTATAGCCAG
>Ga0256405_10003956_pt1 | contig 29086 bp, 33 predicted proteins | sample RumenRJG_02DNA_FD_189096 | JGI IMG/M metagenome (GOLD analysis project Ga0256405, IMG submission 189096) | Bovine rumen microbial communities from Lethbridge, Alberta, Canada - RJG_02 | ecosystem: Host-associated > Mammals > Digestive system > Stomach > Rumen | place: Canada: Alberta... | reverse complement strand
TAAACGTTGTGCCTACCATGCCATTAACTTCTCGGCTCCATTTATCGTGATGCGCCACTGGGCAGATATGAAGCAGGATGGTGAATACTGGCATGGTGAATTTGAGACTGACGATATAGACTGGAAGTTAGCAGAGCTCATTGTAAACATGCAGTACGCTTGCCAGCGTCATTATTTCCTCGGCATGGCCGAAAAGTATTTCGACGATCAGCAGCGCGATGTTTCAGTTAATGCTCACCGTAAAAGCAAGACCTACGAAGGTTTTAGCAGACTGCCTGATGAGTTTGTTGTAGACGACGTAATTGCATGCTTCTCTCTATCTACTAAGAGCGCAGCCAAAATGAAAATAAGCCGCATGATGCAAGACCACCTAATAGTCAAGGCGGACGATTATGTGGAAAATGGTAGAACCAAGGCTATTTATAAGAAAATTGGCGTTATGGTTTAATGAGGTCATGCGGTCACGCGGTCACATTAGGAAAAATGTAAAAATTAGAAAATGTAAAAATTAGAAATGGAACAGGTAATTCAATTGAATAGTAATGCAAAACTCTCCGAGCACTTTTCGCTCGGGGAGTTGACGAAGAGTAATTCACATCCAGAGATATATAATATCCCAAGCCACGAGGCTATTGCAAACATGAAGAGACTTTGTGGATGGTTGGAAGTGTTGAGAGAAAGGTATAATGAAAAATATGGAGTAGGTGAGGAACCTATCCGAATAAACAGTGGATATCGCAGCCCACAATTAAATAAAGCAATTCATGGGGTGGCTGGAAGCAATCACATGACGGGCTGCGCGTCGGATATAAGGGTGGAGAATATGGAGCAGTTAATCCGTTATGCAGCTATCCTATTGGATTATGCAAAGGAAAGCAAACAGGAGTTTGACGAGCTGCTTATCGAGCGTAATCGCTACGGTGCAATCTGGCTGCATTTTGCCGTCCGTCCAAGCGGGAATCGGTGCAAGGTTTGCTTTATAAATGCCTGATTGTTAAATAATCTTGTTAAAATCTATTAAAACCCTCAAAATATGCGGGTTTTTAGATGAAATTATGTACTTTTGCCATTGGAATTTTAGGAGTATATTATAATTGAAAAGAAGATGAATAATCATTCAGTAGTAGGTGCCAAAATTAAGGGCATCAGAGAGACTAAAAATCTCAGCATCGAAGAGATTGCTGAGCGTAGCGGACTGACCGTAGACCAGATTAACAGCATCGAAAACGATGTGAACCTACCATCACTTGGTCCGCTGATTAAAATCGCTCGCGCACTGGGCGTAAGATTGGGTACATTCATGGATGACAACGACGACCTGGGTCCTATCGTGACTCGTGCTAAGGATCGTGAGGCTGACAGCAGCATTAGCTTCAGCAATGATGCCACTGATGCTCGCAAACATATGGAGTATCATCCGCTTGCTCAGCAGAAGGCCGGACGCCACATGGAGCCATTTGTGATTGACATAAACCCAGAGGACACTCCCGAATTCCAGCTTAGCGCTCACGAGGGCGAGGAGTTTATATACGTGATGCAGGGCGAAGTAGAGATTGTGTATGGTAAGGAGACTTACCACCTGAACGAGGGTGACAGCATTTTCTACGATAGCATAGTGAAGCACCACGTGCATGGAGCACCTGGAAAGAGTGCGAAGATTTTGGCAGTAGTTTACATACCATTTTAGTTCATTGAACATTGAAAATTGAACATTGAAGATTATGAGTGATGTAAAATACGATATGGCGGGGAGACCGCTGCCTGATAGAACTTATCCGGCCGAGACAGGATCGGAGGGATACAAGCTGTGGGAAAGAACCTTAGGTGAATGGCTGGAGTACTGGGCTGAGACTACTCCTGATAAGGAATATATAGTTTACAGCGACCGCAACCTGAGATTTACCTGGAGCAAATTCAACGAGCGTGTAGATAATCTGGCCAAGGGTCTTATCTCTATTGGCGTGAAGAAGGGATCGAACGTGGGTATCTGGGCTACTAACGTGCCCGACTGGCTGACATTCCTCTACGCTACGGCTAAGATTGGTGCAGTGCTGGTAACAGTGAACACCAACTACAAGCAGAACGAGCTGGAGTATCTGTGTAAGGACTCGGACATGGAGGTGCTGTGTATCACCGATGGTACATGGGACTGTAACTACGTGGACATGACCTACACAATGCTGCCTGAGCTGAAGACTTGCGAGCGCGGACACCTGAACAGTGAGCGATTCCCATACCTGAAGAACGTGGTTTACATTGGTATGGAGAAGTATCGCGGTATGTATAACACCGCCGAGCTGCTGCTGCTGGGACAGAACGTGGAGGACGAGACTCTGAACGAGATGAAGAAACAGGTGAGTTGCTACGACGTGTGCAACATGCAGTACACCAGCGGTACAACAGGTTTCCCCAAGGGTGTGATGCTTACTCACTACGGAATATCGAACGACGGATACTTTACGGGCGAGAACATGGGATTCACCCAGGATGATAAGTTGTGTGTATGTGTGCCTCTGTTCCACTGCTTCGGCGTGGTGCTGGCCACAATGAACTGCTTGACTCACGGATGTACCGAGGTGATGGTTGAGAAATTCGACCCACTGGTGGTATTAGCTTCGATACACAAGGAGCGCTGTACTGCCGTTTACGGTGTGCCAACGATGTTTATAGCCGAGCTGAACCACCCGATGTTCGACATGTTCGACCTGAGTTGTCTGCGCACGGGTATCATGGCTGGAAGTCTGTGCCCAATTGAGCTGATGAAGCAGGTGAGCGAAAAGATGTTTATGACCATCACCAGCGTTTACGGACTTACAGAGAGTTCGCCTGGTATGACACAGACTTGTCTGAACGACACATTTGAGCAGCGATGCACAACAGTGGGCCGCGACTTCCCGTTTGTTGACGTGAAGGTGCTTGACCCTGAGACGGGCGAGGAGTGCCCAGTGGGTGTGCAGGGCGAGATGTGCTGTAAGGGATTCAACGTGATGAAGGGTTACTACAAGAACCCAACAGCTACGGCTGAGGTTATAGATAAGAATGGATATCTGCACTCTGGCGACCTTGGTGTGAAGGACGAACAGGGATTCTATAAGATTACAGGACGTATCAAGGATATGATTATCCGCGGTGGTGAGAACATCTACCCACGCGAGATTGAGGAGTTCCTGTATCACATGCCAGGAATACGCGACGTGCAGGTGGCTGCTGTGCCTTCGAAGAAGTATGGTGAGGCCGTGGGTGCATTCATCATTCTGGAAGAGGGTGCTAAGATGACTGCTGAGGACGTGCAGCTGTTCTGCCGAGGCAAGATAGCTCGCTACAAGATTCCTAAGTATGTGTTCTTTATCGACCAGTTCCCACTTACGGGATCGGGTAAGATTCAGAAGTTCAAACTGAAAGAAATGAGCTTGAAACTCTGTGAGGAGCAGGGAATCGAGGTTGTTTAAAAAATTATCGCTTGAAAAGACGATGATTAAAAACCTGAAGTTATGAGGAGACGACTTTTACTATTACTAACTATCGCGTGGATGCTTTCGGTACTGACGGCAATGGCCGATGTGTCGCCACGTATCTTCCATAACTATACTGCGGCTGACGGCCTGGCTGACAACAGCGCACAGACCATTAAGTGTACGAAGACTGGACGACTGGTGATTACTACAGCCGGACAGATAAACTTCTTTGACGGTGCGAAATTCACATATATCGACCCGATTGAGGAGAACCAGTATCCGCTATCGGAATATCGCGGAAACTACCATCTGTACTTTGACCGATTCCACCACATGTGGCTTAAGAACACGCACACCGTATCGTGTGTTGACCTTCTCGTTGAGCGATTTGCTCAATCGATAGATGAGGAGTTCAGCAAGTTCGGAGTTACTGAGAAGGTGAACGACCTGTTTGTGGATAGTACTGGCGTGGCGTGGCTGCTGGTGAGCCAGGGGCTGTATAACGTTAAGAGCAAAGTTACCGTTAAGCCGCATGCCAAGCTGAACCTGCAGGACGTGGAGGTGTGCAAGAACCAGTATGTGATGCTGTTCTACGAAAACGGACTGATGGAGATGTTCGACCAGAAAACGGGTAAGAAGGTGCTTGAAACAAGAGCATATACCGATGCCGACGGACAGAAATACGGCGAATCGAGCTTGCTTACTATGGGCAAGGACGTGGTGTATCAGTTACGAAACGGAATGAAAGAGGCCATACTGCTGAAGTACGACCTGAATGCTAACAGCTGGCAGGAGCTGCTGCGCACGCCTTACCATCTGAACGATTTGGAGCTGAAGGACTCGATGCTCTATGTGCCTTGTGAGTACGGATACTGGGTGATTAACACACATACGGGGGCAAGCACACACTTTGAGGCGATGATGCTGGAATCGGGGCAGTCGATGGCTACCGATGTGAACGTGATGGCCTTTGACCGTCAGGGTGGTTTGTGGCTTGGCACCGAGAAACGAGGCATTCTCTACTCGCGCCCGTTCAAGCCGCCATTCAAGGTGTATCCTTGGGGTAACCCTATAGCCGACCGCTACGGTGCAATGATGGACAACGTGAACCAGTGGCCTACATTCCGCGACCGCGTAGTGAACTGCGTATATAAGGACTCGCGCGGATGGACATGGGTGGGAACACCTCAGGGACTGCAGGTGTATCGAAAGGAGAGCGACATGCTGCCACAGGTATATACCATTAAGGACGGACTATTCAACAACATAGTACACTCGATAGTGGAAGACGACAGGCATAACATCTGGGTGGGCACAAGCTACGGTATTTCGGCAGTGCTGTTTAATGCCGACGGACGTGTGTACCGTATAAACAGCTACAACGAGTACGACAACATTCCGAACGAGGTGTTTGTAAACGGAAAAGCAATGAAACTGCCCGACGGTACGATAGTGATGCAGGGACTTGACCACGTGGTTGAGTTTAACCCCGCCCAGTTCACTACGCTGTTCAAGAACTATAAGTTTAAGATTTACCCCAAGCTGATACAGCTGATGGTGAATGGTATAGATGTGAACACCAACACCGTGATTAACGGAAGAAAGGTGCTTGACAGAGCATTGAGCCGATTGTGGGGTGTGGACTTGGGCTACAGCGAGAACTCGGTAACGATGGTGTTCTCGGCATTGAACTATTTCCGTCCGATGCAGACTTACTATCGCGTGAGAGTGGTGGGGCTGGACGACGAGTGGCGAATACTAACACCATACGACAGCAACGGAATGATTGACTCGAACGGACTGCTGCATCTGCCGCTGATATCGCTACGTCCGGGACACTACGAGGTGGAGGTGCAGGCATCTATGCTGCCAGACGAATGGGATACTAAGCCTTATGTGTGGTCTATCGACATCAACGAGCCGTGGTGGCGTACTACGGGTATGTTTGCTCTCTTCGGACTGCTGGTTACGGTGCTGATCTTTGCTAACGTGTTCTACTATATGAAGAACGCCAACTTGAGAGCCCAGCGCAACAGCGAGGAGGTGATGCTTGTGAAACGTATATACAACTTTGTGGAGCGCATTGAGGACAGAGAGGAGATTATTGAGCCTGCTGCCGATGAATATACTACTGCAGAAACGTCGGTTATGAACGATCTTGACCCTGCGTTTGTTAAGGCCATTAATAAGGTGAAGATGATTGTGATGACCGAAAGGAATAAGAAAAAGATGAACATGCGCCGACTGAGCAATGCAGCCGGTCTTGACCCAAAGAGATTCTACCAGCTGGTTATGGACAACATCTTCAAGAGTCCGCGCACGCTGATAAAGGAGGCCAGAGTGGAAGAGGCCGAGAAGATGCTGCGAAATACAAAGGCATCGATAGAGGAGATAAGCAAAGAATGTGGCTTTGTTTCGGCAAACTACTTCATAGCCTCATTCTTCCAGAAGTACAAGGTTACTCCACAGGCGTATCGTGATAAGCGATAAGGCGCCAGGTGCGGTCGCTGGTGCCCTTGTAATAGATTAAACCCTGATAATGGTTTTCAGTCTGATAGTAGCTGCCTTCGCTGGGCAGCTGCTTTTCTGTGTCGCATAGATACTGATAGGAGTAGTAGCCCTGTTTTTGAAGTATGCATGCGGTGTAGAGATGGTTGGCGGGGTCGTAGAGCATGCGATAGGTGTCGGCACCCTCGGTAGTCCAGCGGCCGCTGATGTAAATCTGCTGGCCGATATCGGAATGCAGGCGGTAGTTAACCCACACATACTCGCTCTGGGTGTCGTTCTCGCGGTTGTCGCTATTGCGGATGCAGAACGAGCCGTTGGCATCCTCATCGTAGAGGTAGTTGGGGCGGGGCTCATCAACAAAGGGGTAGGCCTGATAGTTGTCGCCGTCCCACATGATGTGGTCGATACCCATTGTGGGGTGCGACACATCGAGAATCTCGAACTTGCGATACTCGTTGCCGGCATCGAAAACAAGCTGGAGGTTGTGGCTCCACTCAAGACCCTTAAAGGTGGTGATGTTTGGCTTCACGCTGCGGCGGATGGAGCGCTCCTGATTGTTCTGCATTACCACAGCGTAAATCTGCTCATCGGGATTGGTTACGGGCAGTGTGCCGTAGTCTAGTTGCATAGAAACCTGCTGGTGGCTCTGGCGGGTGTCTACATCGGTATTGCCCGTGGCGCTCATGCTTAGCTTCATCTTCTGCTCGGTAACCATAAACTCGGCCACAAGTACCTCGCGGTTGTCATCGTCCTCATCAAGCACATGCAGGCGATAGTTGCCGCTAATCTTAAGGCTGCAGCGCGCATTTGGCAGCTGCAACTGGTAGTGGGTGTAGGGGATGATGGTGTTGGTGGAGTGTTGGTAATCGTCGATGGTGTTGCCATTGAATCCCGAGAGCCAATCGCTCTCGAAAATGCCCTCGGAAGGAGTCCAGTCGGCCTCACAATGCTCAAGCTTATAGATGTAGCGATGATAGTCGTGCGAGAGCTCATCGAACGACACGGTGAGCACATCGTGCGAGTCGAGACGCATGATGGCTGGGGCAAGCCAGTTGCCGTTTACCACCACCTGCAGCGACTTTACATCGGGATCATTGATGCGGCTTTCGGCAAAGGCCATAAGCGGCAACGCTAGGAGCATCGAGAGGAAAAACTTTTTCACCTTTTCACTTTTTCACCTTTTCACCTTTTATCTCCGTCTTTCGGTTATGATTCCGTGGCGGTAGGCGTAGAGCAGCTCCTTGAGGTCGGCAATCTGCGAGCGCAGTTCCTCACCCTTATCGGTATCGGCCACAAGCATACGGTGGGCTGACATTTCGATGATCTGGGTGGTAGACTTAATGTCGATCTCGCGCATGATGGCATCGCGGGCAGAGGTGAACGGCTCGTGCTGAACCAGCTGGAAACCGCGTGAGTGATAAACAAGAGTGTAGCCGGCAATACCCGTCTCCTTGTGATAGGCCTCGGAGAAACCGCCATCGATAACCATAAGCTTGCCGCCCGCCTTGATGGGGTTCTCGCCGCTACCGGCATGAACGGGAACGTGGCCGTTGATGATGTGACGTGCTTGACCTTTTACGCCAAAGGCATCGAGAATGCGGTCGCAAACCTCCTCGCTGTCGCGCAGCTTGAAGTAGTTGCCCTTCTCCTCCTTATAGGTATCCTTGTCGGTAAGAAAATAGCGCTCGAAGGTGGCCATCTTTGACTTACAGAACAGCGGAGAATCCTTGCCGCACCACAGATACAGGAAGTAATCGCGGGCGTACTCACGCTCGTTAGAATCGCTCTGGAAGGCGTTGCGAATCATCATGCCGATGTTGTGCATGAGGTCTTTACCGGCAAAGCGCTTGCCAGGATATATCTCTACCTCCTTAAGCGAGCCGTCGTCGTTAAGAGGGATGGCGGCGTGGAAAAGCAGGTTTGAGTTGCTGATGGCGTACATGCAGCCGTGCGAGAGCAGGGTGCGTATGTGCTTGTGCAGCTTCTCGCTGATGCGGAACGAGTGGTGCAGCTTGTGCATGAGGTCGGCCTCTTCGGCAGTGAGCTTGTTGGGCTCCTGAGGGTCGACGGTGGGGAAGTTGCAGCTCTTCATCTCGTAGGCCTTGCCATCGATGGTGCATAGGTGCTTATCGTAGTCTACGGCGCTAAGCATGCAGCGGTCGGCCATCTGCCACTCGGGGTGGCGAAGGAATATCTCGGCCTCGGTCTTGAACTGCAGCACGGCTATGGCCTTGTGCATCTTGGCGGTGAGCTGCTGGGTCTTATCGTCCATAGAGTTGCCCGGAAGCAGCTTTGGCATGAACTCAAGGCAAGGGTCGTCGCCATAGACATCGAGCGCGAAGGTGGCCAGCGGAACAAGGTTGATGCCGTACTCCTCGATGGTGCTGAGGTTGGCATAGCGCAAGCATAGGCGCAGCACATTGCAGATGCAGGCATCGTTGCCGGCAGAGGCTCCCATCCACAGAACATCGTGGTTGCCCCACTGTATGTCCCACGAGTGGTATTGGCGCAGGGTGTCCATGATGATATGCGCACCAGGGCCGCGGTCGTAGATGTCGCCAAGAATGTGCAGCTGGTCGATGGCCAGACGCTGGATGACGTTACAGATGGCGCAGATGAAATCATCGGCACGACCTGTAGATATTATGGTGTTTACGATTACGCTTACATAGGCAGCCTTATCGTTGTCGCTAAGGCTCTCGTGCAGAAGCTCCTCGATGATATACGCAAAATCCTGTGGCAGCGACTTGCGCACCTTTGAGCGGGTGTACTTGCTGCTGACATCGCGGCACACCTTTACCAGCTGGTGGATGGTGATGCGGTACCAATCCTCGATATCCTTCTCCTGAGCCTTGATGAGCTCAAGCTTCTCCTCGGGATAGTAGATGAGGGTGCAGAGCTCTTTCTTCTCGCTCTCGCGGATATCGTTGCCGAAGAGTTCGTTTACTTTTCGCTTGATGTTACCCGAGGCGTTCTTGAGTATATGGCGGAAGGCCTCGCTCTCGCCGTGGATGTCGGCAAGGAAGTGCTCGGTGCCCTTAGGCAGAGCCATGATGGCCTCGAGGTTTATTATCTCGGTAGATGCGTCGGCAACCGTTGGGAACGATTGCGAAAGCAGCTGCAGGTAATGCAGATCGGTATCATTACTGGAAAGGTGTTTCATATCTTAAGATGATTTTTAAGATTATTGCGTAGTTTTTCTGTAAGCTTGTCGTCGATAGGGTCGATGGGCATATAGCCCTCGTCGAGCATTACAAACTCGCTGAGAACCTGAATAAGGCGTGCGGCGTTCTTGGTGAGGCCTGCATCCTCGAGTTTCTCGGCAAGCTGGTCGTCGTCAACATTGTCGCGATACAACTCGCGCGTTAGCTCCATAGCGCCCAGCAGAGTGGGGGTCTTGAGCACGTATCGGATTATGCGAATGAGATAGTCGGTCTGGTCGCCCTGATAATCACCCACAACCTCCTTTAAAGGCTTGGGGCGAGTGTAGCTCTTGGGGAAGAAGGCGGCTATCTTCTGTGTGTCGATAAGTGGTGCCGAGAAGTCAAGTAGACGTATGCCGTAGTCGGTATAGTTAACGATGTTCTCGTGCTCGGCATAAATCAGAAGATGGCGCCAGTTAATAAGGCGGGGGTCGACGGCGGTGGGGTCAACCCATCGTTTGTCGCCCATTATGCCCACCTTGATAATAGCCTTTAGGGCTGCAAGGGTGTTGGCATCCATCTTCTCGAGAGTGTTAGAATCCTGAATCTTCTGGTATACGGCAAACGTTTGTGCGGCCATCTCTGCCTGGGTGATGGTGTTAGTGATTACGGCATTGCGTATTTCCTCGATACGCGGATTCCAACCGAGCGTTTTGAATGCCGAAGTCTCGACCTTGCCAAACGAGATGACTGCATAGGCTTTGGCCACATAGTCTTTCTGGGCGATAAGAAGTCCCAGCCGCTGATTAGCCCTCTGAAAGCTGATGGCCCAGGGTTCTAACTGCCCGTGGAGGGTTACCACATAGCGTATGCCCAACTTTTGTGCGCACCGCATCGCTTTGGTTTGCAGCATCGAGTTCACACCATGAATGTGAAGGATATCTGCCTGCATGTCGCGTGCTTGCGCGTAGAAGGATTTGTTGTTGTCGGCCACCTGTACGTTGGCACTCTGTCTTAATCCCTCTACCAGAAGCGATACATGACGATGTATCTGCTCGTTATTCTTGGGGTAGATATGTAATACGTTCATAGCTACTCATCAGGTTCTTCCAGAATATACGCCAACGCATGCATTGGCGCTCGATGAATGATGGACTAAGCTCGAAAAGCTTAATCACATCGAAAGCCACATCCTTGCGCACGATGATGAAATCGTAGCGACCCATGAAGAACTTCTTGTACTTGCGGTTCCTGACCTTATGCAGCTGGCGCTCTATGCGGATAATATGGTCTTGAGCATCGAGATATGAGTCGAATGTCTGCAGCTTAATACCCTTTTTATAGAGGTAGCCCAGCGTGAGGTCGGCAGCAGAGTTCATGGTATCGCTGATGGCCTGAAGGATGTCGTTGCTAACGGGTTTCTTACTGATATTAGAAAAGATGAGCCAATCGTTCTTAGCCGCCTTGATGCCCAGATTGTAAGCCTGCATCTTGCGCTTCTTGTTGCAATCGGGCTTGGGCAGGAAGGTGGTATAGAGGTTGGAATATTCGTTCTTGAGAAGCTTCAGTACGTCTGAAGTCTCATCAGATGAAGACTCATCAATCACGATGACCTCGTAGCCAGGCTCGTAATGCTGAGTGAGGTAAACGGGTAGGTTTGCCTCAAGCTCGTGGGCCTGATCGTACGCGGTCATAATGATTGAGAATCCTCGAGAGTCTTTACTCATTTTATAATTATTACATTTTTACATTTTGCCTTACAACTCATCGCTCATATAGCCCTTGGGCAAACGGCGACAGTTATACTGCGATGCCATAATCTCGCCATAGGCACCAGCTGATCGGATGGCCATCAAATCGCCACGCTTTGCCTTGTTAAGGTCGATCTGCTTGGCAAACACATCGGTGCTCTCGCAGATAGGACCTACAACATCGTAGGCTTCGGGCTCGGCGTTGCTGGAGATGTTCTCAATCTTGTGGTAAGCCTGATAGAGGGCGGGACGGATAAGGTCGGTGAATCCGGCATCGACAATGGCGAACTTCTTAACGGCGCCCTCCTTTATATATAAGGTACGCGTGATAAGAGAGCCGCACTGAGCCACAACGGCACGACCCAGCTCGAAGTGCAGAGTCTGACCGGGTTGCAGCTTAAGCTTCTTGGCATAAGTGTCGAAGTAGGCCTTGAAATCGGGGATGGGCACACGGTTGGGGTGTGAATAGTCGATGCCAAGACCGCCGCCCACGTTGATGTGCTCAACACGTATGCGATGGCTGATGAGCTCCTGCTGCAACTCGTTTACGCGATTGCAGAGAGCCTCAAAGTCGCCCATGTCGAGAATCTGTGAGCCGATGTGGAAGTGCAGACCTACAAACTTTACGTTCTGAAGTTCTTCGGCCTTGCGGATAACCGTAACCATATCGCGCATGGCGATACCAAACTTGTTCTCGGCCAAACCAGTGGTGATGTTGGCGTGGGTGTGAGCACCCACGTTGGGGTTAAGGCGGAAGGCTACGCGAGCCACCTTGCCCTTAGCTGCTGCCAGCTCGTTAATCACCTCGAGTTCGGGAATGCTTTCTACATTGAAGCAGAAAATGTTGTTATCGAGGCCAAGATTGATTTCCCAATCACTCTTGCCTACACCTGCATAAACAATCTTATTATTTGGGAAGCCCGCCTTGAGCGATGCTTCAATCTCGCCGCCACTAACGCAATCGGCTCCAAGACCGGCCTCGCGGATAATGCGGAGCACACGAGGATTAGCGTTGGCCTTAATGGCATAGTGTACCACAAAGCCCTCGTGCTTGCTTGCCTCCTCGTTGATGGTCTTCAGAGTCTGGCGCAATAGTTCGGCGTCGTAGTAGTAGAAGGGAGTCTCTATCGACTCAAACTTCTCTACTGGGAAATTACCTTTAGTCATTGTCTTGTTTGTCTCCTTTATATTTTTTACTTTTTCACTTTTTCACCTTTTCACTTTTTGAAAATTGTGTCGCTAAGCTTCTGGAGCGCACGCTTCTTATCTTCCTCGCGGATAAGGAACGAGATGTTGTAATTAGAACCTCCGTAGCTAACCATGCGTACGGGGATATCCTTAAGCGCATCGAGTGCGATGGTCTCGAAACCTACGTTGCTCCAATCAAGGTCGCCCACTACGCAGATGATACACATGTTGGTATCAACAGTAACGGTACCGTACTTCTTGAGCTCGTCAACAATCTCGCCCAGATGTGCTGAGTTGTCGATACTCATTGATACGCCAACCTCTGATGTACAAACCATATCGATAGGAGTCTGGTAGCTCTCGAAAATCTCGAATACCTTACGCAGGAATCCTGTGGCAAGCAGCATGCGGCTTGACTTGATCTTGATGGCTGTGATGTTGTCCTTAGCGGCGATGGCCTTAATCTTTCCGTACTCGGTCTTGTTGCTGATGGTGGTTCCCTCAGCATCAGGATCCATAGTGTTCAACAAGCGAACAGGGATGCCTGCATACTTGGCTGGCTGAACGCATGTGGGGTGCAGAATCTTAGCTCCGAAGTAAGCCAGCTCGGCAGCCTCCTCGAAGTGCAGCTGGTGAACGGGCTCGGTGCCGTCAACCACGCGTGGGTCGTTGTTGTGCATACCGTCGATATCGGTCCAGATCTGAATCTCATCAGCAGCGATAGCAGCTCCAATGAGCGAAGCGGTATAGTCGCTACCTCCACGCTGCAGGTTGTCGATCTCGCCGTAAGCATTGCGGCAGATGAAGCCCTGAGTGAGATAAACCTGTGCGCCCTCGTTCTCCTTCATAAGAGCAGCCAACTTCTCCTTGATGTAAACAGGATCGGGCTCGGCATTCTTATCGGTACGCATAAAGTCGAGAGCGTTGAGCAGAACGGCCTTGATGCCGATCTCGTTCATGTAGTTAACCACCATGTTGGTAGAGATAATCTCGCCCTGAGCCACGATGCTCTTCTCCTCGAAAGAAGTAAAGAGCTCCTTGGTGAACGAACGCAGGTAGTCGAACTCGCCCTTCAGGAACTCGCGTGTAGCGGCCTTGGTCTCGGCTTTGGTGTACAGCTCGTCAACGTGCTTGTCGTACTTCTGCTCCAAGCGGTTGATAACCTCGTTAGCGCCATCGGGGTTCTTCTTATAGAGATAGTCTGAAATCTCTACAAGACTGTTTGTGGTGCCCGACATAGCTGAGAGCACAACGAAAACGGGTTCGTTAAACTTGGTGACAAGTGCAGTCACCTCCTTCATTCTCTGTGGGGTGCCGACGGATGTTCCGCCGAATTTCATTACTTTCATATGCCTTGATTTAAATTTTTTACCTTTTCACCTTTTCACTCTTTCACTTTTTCACCTCTTCGGCCTTTGGCTCCGCCTTGCGGATAACTACTTGTTCCATCTTGCCATCCTGGCATTGGAACGCCTTGCCTGGATACTTGTTCACCAGCGAGATGTTGTGGGTAGACATGATTACTGCAGTGCCTTTGTCGGCGATGCTCTTAAGCAGCTGCATAATATTGTCGGCCGTCTCCTTGTCGAGATTACCTGTTGGCTCATCGGCAATGATAATCTGGGGCTGGTTGAGTATAGAACGGGCGATGGCAACACGCTGCTGCTCGCCACCCGAAAGCTCGTTTGGCATCTTGTCGGCCTTATCCTCAAGACCTACCATTGAAAGAACCTCTGCGATGCGGTCGTTGCGGCGCTCTTTGTCGCGCCATCCTGTGGCCTTGAGCACAAATTCAAGATTCTTGTAGACCGTGCGGTCGCCAAGCAGCTGGAAGTCCTGAAACACAACGCCCACCTCGCGGCGCAAGTCGGGAATCTGCTTGCGGCGGATGGTAAGCAGGTCGTAGTCAAGAACCGTTGCCTCGTCGGCCTCGTCGATATCAAGGTCGCAGTAGATGGTCTTGAGCAGTGTGCTCTTTCCTGATCCTACACGGCCGATTATATACACCATCTCGCCTTCGTCTACCTCGAAGTTAACACCATGCAGCACCTCAATGCCGTGCCTCTGGTAAATATTCGCGTTCTTATAATTAATCAGCATTCTGTTTCTATTTTTTGCAACGGACTACAGGACTTTACGACTTTTTTCTTATTTTGATAATCAGTCCTTTTAGTCCTGTTGTCCGTTGCTATATTAACTATTTCATCTTTCCGGCGGCTTTGGCTTCGCGGCGCTGCTTGTCCCAGTTGGGGTCGTGGCGCTTGTGCAGCTCATCGGCTACCTGCTCTATACGCAAGCCCTTGCTTGCCAGCAGTACGGTGAGGTGATACAGCAGATCGCTTGCCTCGTAGATAAGGTGCTCATTGGTACCGTTGGTGGCCTCGATAACTGTTTCGAGAGCCTCCTCGCCAACCTTCTGGGCTATCTTGTTGATACCATCCTTGAAGAGCTTGGTGGTGTAGCTGCCCTCGGGCATCTGCTCGTGGCGCATATTGATAAAGTCCTGCAGCTCTGTGAGGAATGTTACTCCGCTATTGTTCTCCTCGCCCCAGCAGGTGTCGGTACCTGTGTGGCATGTTGGGCCGTCGGGGGTTGCCTTAACAAGCAGAGTATCGTTGTCGCAATCAACCATAATGTCAACCAGATGCAGGAAGTTTCCGCTGGTCTCGCCTTTAGTCCAAAGGCAGTTACGACTGCGACTCCAGAAGGTTACCTTGCCCGTCTCGATGGTCTTATCGTATGCCTCCTGATTCATGTAGCCAAGCATCAGTACGTTCTTGGTCTTGGCATCCTGTATGATAGCGGGAACAAGTCCACCGCTCTTTTCAAAATCTATCTTCATTCCTTTTTATTTTTTGTTGCTAAACTCTCACGTTTATGCCTTCGGATTTGAGGTACTGTTTCAGTTCGGGGATGGGGATTTCGCCAAAGTGGAACACACTTGCGGCGAGGGCGGCATCAGAGTGGCCCTCGATGAAAGTGTCGCGGAAGTGCTCCTTCTTTCCAGCTCCACCACTTGCGATAATGGGGATAGAGAGATTGTCGGCAAGCTCGCGAAGTGCCTCGTTGGCATACCCCTCTTTCACTCCGTCGTGATCCATCGATGTGAAGAGAATCTCGCCAGCACCACGCTCCTGAGCCTCGTGAGCCCACTCAAACAGGCCGCGCTCGGTACGCTCGCGACCACCCTTAAGGTAGCAATGCCAACCATCAGCATCGAATCGGGCATCGATAGCACACACGCATACCTGAGAGCCAAAGCGGTTGGTTATCTCGTCGATAAGCTCCGGGCGGCGTATTGCTGCACTATTCACGCTCACCTTGTCGGCTCCCGCATACAGCAAGCGCTCAACATCGGCAAGCTCGTTTATTCCTCCACCCACGGTGAAGGGGATGTTTATCTCCTGAGCCACGTGCGTCACCATATCGGTAAACGTCTTGCGACCTTCGAAGCTGGCTGTGATGTCGAGAAAGCACAACTCGTCGGCTCCTTGCTCGCTGTAGGCTTTTCCCAGAGCCACCGGGTCGCCAGCTGAGCGGAGGTTAACGAAGTTGGTGCCCTTAACGGTCTCGCCATCCTTCACATCCAGGCAGGGTATTATTCTTTTTGCTAAACTCATTTTCTTAGTTGTTCTTTTGTCCGGCTCTCCACAAGTCTTCAAGGTCTATTCTACCTTCGTAGATGGCCTTTCCGAAGACTACGGCAGGTATTCCTGCCTTGTCGAGGGCTCTGATGTCGTCAATCGATGATACACCTCCGCTAGCGATGAGATGCAGTCCGGGGTAGGTGTTCAGTACTTCGCGATAGAGGTCGATGGCGGGGCCACCTAGTGTGCCGTCTTTAGAAATCTCTGTACACAGCACGCTCTTTACACCTGCATCTACGTATTTCTTAAGGAATGGAAGCAGGTCTTCGGTAGAATCCTCTTTCCATCCGTTGATGCTTATCTTTCCGTTGCGCACGTCGGCACCAAGTACCACGCGGTCTGGTCCATACTTCTGCAACCACCATGTGAACAGCTGCGGATGGGTTACGGCTACCGAGCCGATTGTTACCATCTGGGCTCCAGCCTGAAAAGCTGCATCAACGTCTTCATGACTCTTGATGCCGCCTCCAAAGTCGACTGTAAGTTTGGTATTGCTGGTAATCTCGCGAAGCACGGCGTCGTTAACGATGTGACGTGACTTTGCTCCGTCAAGATCAACCACATGCAGACGGTTGAAGCCTATACGTTCAAACTCCTTTGCCATATCTATGGGCTTGCCATATACGGTCTTCTGGTCGTAATCGCCTTTGGTCAATCTTACACACTGACCACCAATAATATCAATTGCAGGTATTAGTTCAATCTTCATAGGTCTAAAAAGTTTTTGAGTATACGTTCGCCCACCTTACCACTCTTTTCGGGGTGGAACTGGCAGGTATAGAAATTATCTTTGTGCATAGAGGCCGAGTAGGGCAGAATATAATCTGCTGTTGCGATGGTCTCAGCACAAACCGGTACATAATAAGAGTGTACGAAATATACGTAAGGGTTCTCGCCTAAATCTTTGAGAATCGGATTAACCTGGGGACCTTTCACCTCTAATCGGTTCCATCCCATGCAGGGCACTTTCTCTTCGTGGCGCTGGGGCTGGAAACGCTTCACCTCGGCATCGAAGATTCCGATGCACTCGGTGTCGCCCTCCTCAGAGTGCTTGCAGAGAAGCTGCTGACCCACACAGATGCCGAATACGGGCTGCTTGAGGTCGCGGATTAGCAAGTCGAGCTTGCGCGCTCTCAGGTAGTCCATCGCCTCGGCGGCGTGTCCTTGTCCGGGAAACAGCACCTTATCAGCTTTCTTCAGCAGCTCGGCATCGTCGGTAAGCGTTGGCTCAATGCCCAATCGCTTCAGTGCGTTCACCACCGAATAAATATTTCCTGCGTTATATTTTACTATTGCAACATTCATGTTCAATGTTCAATTTTCAATGTTCAATCAACTGAAGATAATCGTCTTATTCTTATAAGTGAGAATCTTTCGCTGGATGTGCTTGCTTACAGCGTGGCTGAGCACAATCTTCTCAAGGTCTTTTCCTTTAAGCACAAGGCTCTCGGGGGTGTCCTTATGAGTAATGCGGGTTACATCCTGCTCGATGATAGGACCGGCATCCAACTCGGCGGTTACGTAGTGGCTTGTAGCTCCGATAATCTTCACGCCGCGCTCGTAAGCCTGATGATAAGGCTTGGCACCGATGAATGCTGGGAGGAACGAGTGGTGGATGTTGATGATGTGGTGTGGATATTCGGCTATCATCTCGTCGCTGATAATCTGCATGTAGCGAGCCAATACGATAAACGAGATATCCTCCTTCTTCAGCAGCTCCATCTCGGCCTTCTCTACCTCCTCCTTGTTTGAGTGGTCTTTCTTTATGCTCCATACGTAGTAAGGAATACCGAACTGATCGGCCACATAGCGAAGATCTTCGTGATTTGAAACAATACAGGGGATATCGCAGTTGAACTCGCCCGCCTTCCAGCGTGCCAGCAAATCGTACAGACAGTGACTCATCTTCGATACGAAAATGGCCATACGAGGGCGCTTGTCGCTGTAGTACAGGCTGAACTTCATCTGGTAGCGCTGAGCATAGAGGGTGGTGATGTAGTCGTAAATCTTGTCGCGTGGAATCAGGAATCCTTCCAGTTCCCACTCTATTCGCATAAAAAACATACCATCCACCTTGTCTACATACTGATCAAGGTACACGATATTACCCTTATTATCGGTGATAAACTTGGTTACTTCCGAAATAATTCCCTGCTGATCGGGGCAGTGCAATAGCAGAATTGCTGTCGTTTCCATCTCTTCTAATCTATTTACCTAATAATTTCAAGGCGCAAAGATACAAAAAAAGAATGTAAAATTGCACAGATTCGGAAAAAAGTGCTAATTTTGCAGCCGAAATAATAGAATTATTGCATATTTATGGAATATATGTCACAAGAGGGCTGGGATAAGCTCGTAAATGAACTAAAACATCTGGAGAGTGTAGAACTGCCAGCATGCAAGGATGCCATCTCTGAGGCACGCGATAAAGGCGACCTTAGTGAGAACTTTGAGTACCATGCTGCCAAGCGCGAACAAGGCCGCTTGTTGAGCCGTATCAGCTTCCTCCAGAAGGTGCTCGAGAATGCCCGCGTAATCAATACCGAACTCCTGGGCAAGGATTGTGTGGGATTGCTTAGCAAGGTCGAGATGACCAATTTAACTAACAATGCAAAGATGACTTACACCATCGCAAGTCCTCACGAGGCTAATCTGCGCGAGGGTAAGATCTCTATCAAGTCGCCTATTGCTCAGGCCTTATTAAATAAGAAGGTTGGCGATGTGGTAGAGGTGCGCGTACCAGCTGGTTTGGTAAAACTACGTATCGAAAGTATAACATTATAAACAAATAGTTTTTTTTAGCACAAAAATTATGAACAAGATTGTTTTGATTACAGGCGCAACCAGCGGTATCGGTATGGCATGCGCCCGCAAGTTCGCCGCTAACGGCGACAAGTTGATTCTTACAGGTCGTAACGCAACCCGTTTGAGCGAGATTTCAGGTGAGCTTAAGGCTCAGGGAACCGATGTTTATACACTTAAGTTCGATGTTCGCAACCGCGAGGCCGCAGTAGAGGCTATCGAGGGACTTCCTGAGGCTTGGAAAAACATCGATGTACTTGTGAACAATGCCGGTCTGGCACTTGGTTTGGAGCCTGAATACGAGGGCAGTTTCGACGATTGGGACGGAATGATTGATACCAACATAAAGGGCTTGCTCACAATGACACGTCTGGTTGTTCCAGGTATGGTGGCTCGTAATAGCGGACATATTATTAATGTAGGTTCGGTAGCCGGCGATGCTGCCTATGCTGGAGGTAACGTTTACTGCGCCACAAAGGCTGCTGTAAAGGCTCTTAGCGATGGTCTTCGCATTGATGTGGCTAACACTGCCATCCGTGTAACAAACCTCAAGCCAGGACTTGTCGAGACTAACTTCAGCAATGTTCGTTTCCACGGCGATAACGAGCGCGCAGCTAACGTATATAAAGGCATACAACCACTAACTGGCGATGATATTGCCGATGTAGCAGTGTATGCCTCAAATGCTCCCGCTCACGTCCAGATAGCCGAGGTTCTTATCCTCGCCACTCATCAGGCCAGCGGTAGTGTTATCGTCCGCAAGTAATTACTCTTTTGCAGCTTCAAAAGCAAAAGGATTAGCCGTAGTGAGGTAAGCGGTCTGCTTGCCGTCCATATATATGGCTCCTTCAACTATCTGCATATACAGCACCTTCTTTGTCTGGTTCAAGCTACCAAACGAGTTGGTGCTGTTTGCGTAGAATGCCACTTGTATCTTGTGGTCGGTACCGTCGTGGTTAATGTTGTAGCTTGGTGCTTTGGGGTTGATAAGATACTGTACGGGCGATGAATTGATAAAGCCTATGCGGCATTCGATATCCTGATTAGGAGCCTCGGCCAGTGCTGCTTTCAGCTTCTCGTCCGATATGTTGTCGGTAAGCAGTCGAGTGGGGAAGTTCTTGATAGTCATCGTGCTGTCGTTGGCAATGTTCCAGCTTATTTTCAGCGTGTCGGTATTATCGTTCACGTCTTTAATGTTCTTGGCCACATAAATAAGGTTGCCATCGTATGTGCCCTTTACCTTATTAAGACAGTAAGCCAACTCCTCCTTACTCATTTCGCTGCGAGTGTCGTCGCTATCGTTAAGACATGATGTTAAACCCATTGCTGCCACGCAGCACGCCATTGTTACTAATTTCAGTTTCTTCATTGTTTTTACTTTTTTGTTTTGTTTTAAAAATGTTATTAATCTTAGTTCACTACCCTTTAAATGCAACAATGGCTCATTCCTTGTATCGCTAATATCTAATTAATGTTAAATGCCATCCAGAGGGAAATTCCTACTCATGTTTAGGGATTTCCTATCCTATGTTTAGGAAGTTTCCTTTTGAAACCTCCCGTAAAGTTCCGATCTTTGCACCGTGAACATAAAACATTTAGAGCCCCTTGATAAGGGGCGGCTATAATGCAGGGATTAATAACAATTTAAAATTTATAGGAGGTACGATTATGAAGAAGTTGATGATAATGGCAATGATGATGGTAATGACCATGTCGGCCCGCGCCATGAGCTATACTGCAGCTAAGAATGAGGCTTTGTTCTTGAGCGACAAGATGGCATACGAATTGAATCTTACTGCATCACAGTACGATCGTGTATATGAGATAAATCTCGATTATCTTATGAATCTCAACGGCCGCGCCGATGTGTTCGGAATCTGGTGGGATCGCCGCAATGCTGACCTCCGCTATGTTCTCAATGCATGGCAGTACGACAAGTACATCACTCTCTCTCACTTCTATCGCCCCGTAGCATGGAAGTCTGGTGGATTTACTTTCGCCGTTTACTCTCACTACAACAGAGGTCATTTCTATAATGCACATCCCAAGGTATACGTAACTTACAAGGGTGGAAAGCATCACAAGCCCGCTGTACATCGCGAAGCCCCAAAGATGCATGATAGCAAGCCTGCTGTTCACAACGAGCGTCACATGGCAATGGCTACCAATAAGAGCAGCCGTAGCTCATCAGGACACTTCGCTGGTCGCAGATAAGGATTTGTTAGTTGAGTTAGAATATACACCTCTTTTGGAGGTCCCCGGAGAATCTCACAGTGATGTGGGATTCTCTTTTTTCGTGGGTGTTCTTACTGCAATTTGGATTATTATTTGTACATTTGCACCCAGATTGATAGGTTTATGAAGATTATTCATGTGGATATGGATCAGTTCTTCGCGGCTGTAGAGCAGCGCGATAATCCAGAACTGAAGGGCAAGCCGATAGCGGTTGGTCACGATGCCGAGCGTGGTGTGGTGTCTACTGCCAGCTACGAAGCCCGACGGTTCGGGGTGCATTCTGCGCAATCCATCCAGTTGGCCAAGCGCTTGTGTCCACAACTGATAATCGTAGAACCGCACTTTCAGCGTTATAAAGAGGTGTCGGCACAACTGCACCAGATATTCCACGACTATACCGACCTGATAGAACCAATATCCCTCGACGAGGCTTTTCTTGATGTTACCGAGAATAAGCGTGGCATAGAGCTTGGTGTGGATATCGCCCGCGAGATAAAACAGCGCATCCGCGAGACCACCGGGCTCACTGTATCAGCAGGTGTGAGCTATTGTAAGTTCTTGGCCAAGATAGCCTCCGATTGGCGCAAACCAAATGGATTGACAGTTATCCATCCCGACCGGGCGTTAGACTTCATCGCCCAGCTGAAGGTAGAGAAGATCTGGGGCGTAGGGCAGAAGACCGCCGAGAAGATGCACCACATGGGCATTTTTACAGGCCTTGATTTGCGAAACACCTCGCTCGCGCGATTAACCCAGGAGTTCGGTAAGATGGGGCAGGTGTTCTACGATTTCTCGCGAGGCATCGATAACCGTCCTGTCATCAGCGAGTGGGAGAGGAAGAGCGTAAGCTGTGAGCAGACCTTTGAGTCCGACATCAGCGAGAACTCTGCTGTTACCATCCATCTCTATCATACTGTTCTTGAGCTCGAAAGGCGCATCTTGAAGAACGATTTCGAGGGCCGCACCCTCACACTGAAGGTTAAATTCCAGGACTTCCAACAAATCACCCGCAGCATCACCGTCGACCATATCCTCCGCACCAAGGATGATATCCTCCCCCTGGCCAAGCAGCTGATGCAAGGCGTAGAGTTTCACTCACATCCCATCCGCCTATTAGGCCTAGGCGTCTCAAACCAGAAGAGCTCCACCTCTCAGAACGACCCTCAATGGATAGAGTTAGAACTAGAGTTCGCCCCCTGGCCCGATGAATAGACGCTAACTTTTCTTGTGCTTTTACTTTTAGTGCCATAATTCTAATTTTGTTTCTATGTTGAATTGTTAACTATTTTGTTACTTATATCTATTGTTGCTATGTCGAGCGTAGTCTAGACGTTTTTGCGGCCACACGTGGTAGATTTTCTTAGTGCACGTGGGAGAATCTTTTTCCTCGCGCGGGAGCATTACCTCTATATTTCCCTCGATGATGCAAAGGTACGAATTTTTCGTAAGTATATCAAATATTAAGTGTTAACAAAGTGTTAATTTAAGAACGAAGCACTAATGTGATTACAGATGACAGATGACAGTTTTCTCATGAGCACCTTAAAAATATTCAACTTAATATTTTACTATATATATAATATATATATTATATATATAGTAATTATATAACTTTTTAAAATTTCTTTCATTGTGCACCCCTCGCCAAATAAACTGTCATCTGTCATAACTGTAATCACATTGTCTTTCCCAGAATACCATTCAATGGTGAAATAATACGCAAGAAAACATGAAATAGTATACGAAAGACCTAAAAAATACTTATCTTTGTACCCAAAAATAAACCAATCAATTATGAAAAGAACTTTTATTGCAGCCATTACGCTGTTGTTTTCAATCACATTGCAAGCGCAAGAGCGCGTAAATAACCGTATGTATAACCCCGACCCAGCTCCTGTGGTATCGGGTGACAGACTCTATGTGTTTACAGGTCACGACCTTGACACGGCAACTTACTTCCGTATGCCCGACTGGCAAGTGTTTTCTACTACCGACATGAAACACTGGACGGATCACGGAGTAGTATTGACCACAGCCAACTTTAAGTGGGCTAAGCAGGGCGACAACGCTTGGGCATCGCAGGCCATAGAGCGCAACGGCAAGTGGTACTGGTATGTGGCTGCAGAGGACACCACAAAGCATCTGCACGGCATCGGTGTGGCCGTAGCCGATCGTCCGGAAGGACCTTGGAAAGACGCCATCGGTAAACCGCTAATCCCAGGCGATTGGGGCTTTATTGACCCTACGGTGTTTATCGACGACGACGGTCAGGCTTGGCTCTTCTGGGGCAACAACGGTTGCTGGTATGCCAAGCTTAACGAGGACATGATAAGCATCGACACCAGCTTTGCCAACAACGGCATCTGTGATATGCGCGCTATGCTTGACGACGAGGCTCAGTTTGGACCTAAATGCATGAAGATGGACTACCAACTAAACAAGAGAGTGATGAAGACCGGCTTTGAGGAAGCTCCTTGGATATACAAGATTGGCGATACTTACTTCTTGGAGTACGCTGCAGGTGGCGTGCCAGAGCATTGGGCTTACTCTACCGCAAAGAGTATTCACGGCCCTTGGCACTACGAAGGTCGTATCACCGACGAGTCGCCTGGCTCTTTTACCATCCACGGTGGTACCATCGACTTTAAAGGCAAGTCGTACCTCTTTTATCACGACGGCATTCCATCAGGCGGTAATGGTTTTCGTCGCACCACAGCCTTCCGCGAGTTTAAGCGTATGAAGGATGGTCGCATACCAAAGATTAACATCCAGGAGAAATAAACAACAAATCCCTGTAAGTTTTCTGCTTACAGGGATTTATTTTTTTGTTTTTTCCATAAAAATCTGTGGAGTTGTAAGCTCTACCAAGCTATAGAGTCGTTTCTAAAAATCGGGCTGCCGCTCGGCTATGCCGCTTCGCTTGCGAAGAAAGGTACAAATAAAAGTTAAAACAAAGGCCGTTTTCATCTTAAAAAATCGAAAAAGTGATGCTATATAGCGTTCGTAAAATCGACTTTTTTTGTTAATTTTGCGGTAGGTTTTAATCCTAATGTATCACTTTAAAAACAATAGAATTATGTCAAAGACAGTAGAGATTCAGATTGAGAAAAGTCGCGGCCTCGTAGAGGGTCTGCGCCGTCATGTCAAGGAAATGGGTGAACGTGGCGTCACCAACGATGAGATCAACGCGATGGAACAGGCCGTCAAGGAACTGGAGGCCGTAAACGCCGAGGTGGACAGTATTCGTGAGCAGCTCACCCCAATGGTGGCCAAACTGAAGGTCGCAATGGATAGCGTGAAGGAGGCCTATGCCGAGAAGAAAAAGACGCTGAAGGGCTACTACCCTCAGGAGCGCTGGATGGACTACGGCGTACCCGACAAGCGATAATTGTTATAGAACAGAGAATTAGGGAGCGGCTTTTTAGTTGCTCCCTATAATATGTATAGAGCTATGGCAGCACAGGCTTCGGCATCGGCCAGGGCATGATGATGATTCTGAAGGTCGTAACCACAGGCGGCTGCAACAGTGTGGAGCTGATGATTGGCCGTCTCGAAATCTATGGCGATGAAATCGCGGATCATTTCTTCGTATATTTGACCTTCGGTCGAGTATGCTCACGCTCGGCAAAATCCAAACGAGTTTGCTTCTGCCCTCGCTTACTCGCATACTTCGCCTTGACTATCTCGTATGAGTTCCGTGTCAGTTCCTGCAGTAAGTCGTCTGGTGCAGAATTTGGGTTGATGCCAATCCAGTGCTTTGGCGATTCGTTATATGGATTGCCAATACAATCATACTCTACTTTCAAGTCTTCAATACGCTCTGGCTGGCATTTGAGCGAGATGACAGAGAAGTCGTTGCAGTCGAAGAATGAAAACATGTGTCCCATGACGTAGAACACCAATACTCCTTCGCCACTTTTGCGCTCGGCTTTGCCGCTTTGCTTTGCAAAGAATTTCTGGAACGGCAGTTTCTCTTCCACGTCTGCACCCAATGACAGGCAGTACTCACGATAGTCCTCTATATTCATTTTGACAGATAACCAATTAATATGATTTGGATAATGAGAATCAGTGGAAGTCCATACTTGAACTTCTTGTGCATCGTCTTATGATTGTATAGTAATGCTTCCATTCTCAATACCATTTATACCCATGCTCCTTGCAATAGTCAATAGAAGGCTGATAGCCTTGGAAGGCAGCCTCTCGATACCAAAGGAAAGCTTTCGTATGATCCTGCTCAATACCGTTGCCGAGGTAGTAGGCATTGGCCACGTTCACCTGTGACTGCATGTCACCCTTGTCTGCGGCTTTCATATACCACTCAAACGCCAGTTCAAGGCTGACCTTTACGCCTGTGCCACGCTCGTAGCAGACTCCAAGGTTGTTCATCGCCTTGGTGTCGCCCTCGTAAGCCTTCTCACGATAGCCGTCTGCCTTGTTCCGTTCCTTGGGCATTATTTCAGTTGCTTACCATCAGAGAATGCCTTGCCTACGGTTTTGCCAAGCTGGATATAGGTGTGGTGGACGGGATCAAAAGTAATCAGTCCCATCTTTTCAACGTCGGGCTTGCCATCCTCGGCCAGATACTTCTCATCACAGAGGATGTTCACGATTTCAGCAACAAGGTAGTAACCAGTCTCAGACTCGTCGATCTTCTGCTTTACACGGCACTCCAGCGTCATCGGGAACTCTTTGAATACTGGGGCATTTACGTTAGGAGCCTTCTCGATACTCCAGCCAGTCTTCTCCATCTTATCAGGGGTGTTCCTACCACTGACGATGCCTACATAGTCAGAGGCTACCATCGTCTCAGCAGTAGCAAAAGCCACTGTCAACTCTGGATTAACAGCCAGATTGTCCGTCGTCTGATGCGAACCAAGCGAGATAATGATTTCGTGCATGTCCCATTGGCCGCCCCAGGCAGCGTTCATGGCATTGGGCTTACCTTCTTTGTCATAAGTGCCGATAATCAGCACGGGTTGTGGCAATAGCCACGCAGTTGATTTAAAACTTTTCATATTGCTTTGATTATTTGTTACGTCTTTCGCCTGTTGTGCCAATGCGCTTGACATTGTGAATATTATCAGGCATACAATTGCTATTATTTTTTTCATCTGAACGATTATTTCTTTATCTCTAGTATACCATCTACCTCGTGCTCGACGAACGGACCTGCCTTACACTCCAACAGTACGGCTGGTTCCAGGCACTCCAATCCATGCCAGACGTTCTCAGGGATGTCAACACCATAGCGTCCATCCTCATGGCTCAGAATATATGACTCCAGCACCTCACCATCGTCATTGTAGGTTGATACCTTGACTTTTCCTTTCAGTACGACGAAAGTCTCTGCTTTGTCAGGATGGTGATGCACAGGAATAAACGTGCCAGGTTCCAAAGCATTGAGGAAACGGTGGCACTTGTCATTGAGGCTCTGATGGAAGTTGTAGTTCTTCCTCAGACGCGGCGACTTCTTGGCTTCCTCAGCCAGTCCGTTCATTAAGTTATCGTCAATTATCTTCATATCATTTCACTTTTTGAGTATATGTAGAATGGCATCCTTTGGGGCATACCATATCATTCTTGGACCTGCCCTGCGCATTACTTCACGTATCTTCTCGCGCTCTTTAGGAGCATAGCAATGAGTGGGACAATCCTTGCAAGCAGTTTTCTGTTCGCCATACTTGCAATGATCCAGACGACGACAGGCAAAGTCTGCCAGATGCTGATACTCCTCCGGCATTGTGTCCTGATGAAGATGTTGACGACAATACAGCTCTATCATCTTACGGACTGTTCGTTTCTCTCGCTCAATCCTGCTCATTATCCTTGCCAAGTAGTCATAATGCTCACCATGATTCTTTTACTCCTAAAAGATCCTCCATTCTGTCAATGATATAGTCGGCTTCGGCCTCATTGAGTTCTTCCCTGCTTCCGTTGCCCCAAGTCACGCCACAAGTCTTTGTTCCCGCATTGGTTCCCATCTGAATATCTACGGCCATATCCCCGACAATAAGCGTCTCACAGGCATCATAGTGCATCGCAGCAAGCGTCTTCAAGACTGGTTCCGGTTTGGGCTTTGCTTCTTCCACGTCATCAGCCCCTATAAAATAAGAAATATAGTCAGCAATGCCCATATTGTGAGTCAATTCTATCAGGGAATTACGTGAACGGGACGAAGCGATAGTGAGTACGAAACCTTCTTCTTTCAGAGTTTTCAAGGTTTTGACAACACCAGGAAAGGCTTCAGGCGTAATCTTCTGGAGATTCTCATTGAAGATTCTGCGATAGGTTTCAGCACAGCGGGGAATGAGTTCATCCTGAATATCAGGGAACAGTGTTCTGAAGCATCCGGCCAATGGCAATCCAATGGTAGATGAACATTCTGCTTCACTGCGTTCGGGCAGTTGCATCTCCTTGATGGTCATTTGCATAGTCGTGACGATGTTCCGTCTGGTGTCGCCCAGCGTCCCGTCAAAATCGAATATAATCAGTTTTATGCTCATACCTTATTCCATTCGTCGCTATTTGACTTCGTCTTCGTTTGATTATTGATACTTCCAGAAGTCATACTTCTTGCGAATCTCTTTCTGTTTCTCAGGTGGCAACGACTTAAAGTAGCCTCGCCAGCTAGGACAGAAGTTGATTTGCCAACGCCAGAAGCGCCCGATTAACGATTTCGGGTTCTTGTCATACGCAGCACGTAGCTTGCAGTTCTCACAGGGGTACTTCATAATTCGTATTTGTTTTAGTTATTGTATTTCCTCCAATGCTCCTGTTTCTGAATCTATGATAAACCCACGAACCACAATATCCTTCGGCACAAGCGGATGAGTCTTAATGGTCTCTACGGTCTTGCGGACGGAGGTTGGTGTGTCTTTGAAGCCCTCCAGCCATTGGTCGAGGTCGATGCCACACTTACGGATGGTATCGAGCGTTTCATCCGTCACGCCACGGGCTATCATCTCGTGGTGGAAGTGGTCGTAGCTCATGTGGCAGGCTCCACAATGTGAGTGTGCTACCACCATGATTTCCTGTACGCCCAGCTCATAGATAGCGACTATCAGGCTTCGCATGGCTGAATCAAATGCAGATATTACCAGGCCTCCAGCGTTCTTGATAATTTTCGCATCGCCGTTTTTCAGGCCGAGAGCTGCAGGCAGCAGTTCTGTTAGCCTGGTGTCCATACACGACAGCACCGCCAGCTTCTTGTCTGGGTACTTGTCCGTCAGATACTTCTCGTAGCCTTTCTGAGCCACAAATGTCTTGTTGAATTCAATAATCTGGTCTATCATATCACAAAACATATTAAATCAATGGGCAAATATAATAAAAATCCATGAATATTTGCTACCTTTGTAGCTGATTTTGAGAATTATTAGGATTTGATTCAGAAACAGATAACAGCAGCAAACGCCAATGACGGGCAATTGAGACTGCTCTACGAAACGGCTTTTCCCAAGGAAGAACAGATTCCCTGGGATGATTTGGTACGCCTTATTGACGAGATGCATCTTGACTTCACAGCCTATTACGAGGGAGAAGAGTTTATCGGCTTCACGATTGTCTATCCCAGACCCTCGTTTAACTGGTACTGGTATTTCGCCGTTAAGGAAGAACTGCGAGGGAAAGGTCTTGGTCAGAAGATTCTTAATCAACTGATAGAACGTTATAAGGGACAGACTTGTGTTATGGATATGGAGTCACCTCGTCAGGAGTGTGACAACAAGAAGCAAAGACTGCGTCGCCATGCATTCTATCTCCGTAACGGCTTTCGTGACACCAATGTCTATCGCTGTTGGGACGACTTGGAGATGACCATTATGATGATGGGGCCTGGCACGTTTAGCCTGCAGGATTGGGATGAAATCGTTGGAGAGTTAAGGAAATATTGGACATGGGATAAAAATAAGGATTAACTGCATGAGTGAGTTTCGTGAAATGAGGCGCAAGCGCCAACTGCTTTCAAACGAGGAAAGTATCGCAATACTGGAGAAAGCAACGGCAGGAACACTGGCATTGCTTGGTGATGATGATTATCCCTATGCCGTTCCAATCAGCTATGTCTATCATGAAGGAAAACTGTATTTCCACAGCGCATTGGCTGGTCACAAAGTAGATGCTATCCGCAAGTGTGATAAGGCATCCTTCTGCGTCATTGAGCAAGATGATGTGCAACCGAAGAAGTACACCACTTTCTTCCGTAGCGTGATAGCATTTGGCAGAATCCATATCATTGAGGACGAACAGGAGAAATTAGAAACAGCCCGTATGCTTGGCAACCGCTACAATCCAAACGATGATGAGAGTCTGCAAAAGGAAATAGAGAGTGGCTTCTCCCGTATGCTGATGATACG
>Ga0256405_10003955_pt1 | contig 29096 bp, 20 predicted proteins | sample RumenRJG_02DNA_FD_189096 | JGI IMG/M metagenome (GOLD analysis project Ga0256405, IMG submission 189096) | Bovine rumen microbial communities from Lethbridge, Alberta, Canada - RJG_02 | ecosystem: Host-associated > Mammals > Digestive system > Stomach > Rumen | place: Canada: Alberta... | reverse complement strand
CCGATGCCGGTGACGCCACCTCCCACGTGCCGTTCTACAGCCACACGCTGCCCGCCTTCCACGGCAAGGCATCGGCCATTGTCCGCCGCACCGGCGAAGGCCCTGTCACCGTCACCGTAAAAGCCCGTGGCCTCAAGACCGCCACACTGCCGCTGTAGCGGGTCCTTGTTCCGGCCGTTTTTAAGGGCGATACCATGAGGCACTATTTCACTCTACCAAATGGAGTATGCGTGCTCCTATCCGGATATCGGAATACAGCGGCCGCACCTTGTTGATCAGGACTTGGCCGAGATCCGCGTAGATATGCCAATCGCGAAGTTCATTCGCCTTTGCCAACGTGTTACGGGGAACAGCGGCAGGTTCATTCTGGTTTGCTTCTCCTGGTGGAGGTACTCAGTTCTTCTTCCCAGAGCATAATATTCAGTATTATATTGATAATGGTTATTTGTCCCCGCTTTAATTATGAATTATCGTCAACTGAAAAAGACTGTCAAGGACTATTATAAATCGTTGCCACGCAATAGAAGAGGTCGTATTCTTGTCCGAAGTGGTATCTGTATTCTAAGTCGAAATTATTTTTTCAAAATATTTCATTGTTTGGACTGGGGTGGTTTAATCATTCAAGAATTGTATGATGAAAGGTGGAGAATTTTTTATAGTGAGCCAGGAAGAGGAGGTGAAGAAACTCTGTTTTTAAGTGATGAAGAAAGCGCAGCTTGTGAAGAATACCTCCGCCTGATAAAAAAATATCGCTATTAATCTTGGAAGTTTTTGTTACGTCCTTGGGAAAAGTGTATATTTTGGTTGTGTGTTTTAAGAGAAAAGTGTATATTTGCGACAGGAATTTTAACGGAAAAGTGTATGCTTCGAAGAAAAATCCAGTCTAAAATCGCTGATTATCTGGAGAATGGCTCCAATAAGATTCTTGTCTTGAACGGAGCCCGCCAGATTGGGAAGTCGTATATTATCCGTCATGAAGGCCAGAAACGCTTCGCCAACTATATTGAGGTTGACCTGATAGAAGACAAGAAGGGAGACCGTGTTTTCGAAGGAACGCGCGGGAAGGACGACTTCTATCTGCGCCTGAGCACCATTGCCGGCGACCGGATGAAAGACAAGGAGAATACGCTTGTTTTCTTGGATGAGATTCAGGCATACCCCGAGATGCTCACGCTTCTTAAATTCCTTAAACAGGATGACCGTTTCACCTACATTGTCAGCGGCTCCCAGCTGGGAATAGCGCTGAACCAGACCCTGTCCAAGCCTGGTGGGGCCATCGAGGTCGTTAAGATGTATCAGTTGGATTTCGAGGAATTCCTTTGGGCTAACAATGTCGGGGATGAGTTCATCAGCCACGCCCGGGAATGCTTTGAAAAGAAGATTCCGATGAACGAGGCTCTTCACCGGCAGATGATGGATTATTTCAAATTGTACCTACTGGTAGGAGGATTGCCAGATGCCGTAAATACCTTCATAGAGACAAGAAATATCGTTCAGGTCAGGGATGCCCAGAAGGAAGTGTACCAGCTATACAAAGGAGATGCAAGCCAATATGACAAGGAACATAAGTTGAAGATCGAGCGGATATATGAGCTGGTTCCGTCCTATTTGGAGAACAAGAAGAAACGAGTAAGATTTAACCAGATTGAGGAAAAGAAACAAGCTCGCTCTTCCCAGTATCAGGATGAATTCGATTATCTGGTGGCCAGCGGAATCTGCAACGAGGTGAAAGCCATATCCAATCCCAGGTTCCCGTTGGATGAATCCGAAAGCAAGAACCTCCTGAAACTCTATTTCAATGACGTGGGACTCTTGACCAGACTTCTGTACCAGTACAACATCGCAGCTGTGATGGACGAACAGAAAGGAATCAATCTCGGCACCGTATACGAGTTGGCTGTCTGCAGCGAGCTCTCAGCCCACGGTTTCCCCCTGTTCTACTATGATAACAAGAAGAAAGGTGAAGTCGAATTCCTGGTCAACGACTATGACAGTCTGACCGTTGTTCCGATAGAAGTGAAATCCGGGAAAGACTACGACCAGCATGCCTCGCTGGACCATTTCGTTGAAACGCCAGATTATAATATCAAGAAGGGATATGTCTTGTGCAATGAGAGGGAAATACTTCAGGAAGGAGCGATTACTTATCTCCCGATCTATTTTGTCATGTTCCTTGTTCCTTCTACACCGCCGGACAAGGTGATAGTAGACATATCGTAGTTACAGAGTCAATCAGAAATCATGTTGCCGTCACCGTAAAAGCCCGCGGCCTCAAAACCGCCACACTACAACTGTAGGCTCATCCTTGTTCTGCGGCATTTTTGAGGACGAAAGGGTGGTTTTGGCCTTCTCGTCCTCATTTTGGACCAATTTTGAGGATGAGAAAGGTATTTTGGCCCTGTCGTCCTTAAAAACGGGCTTTTTTGAGGATGAGATTGCCCGGTCGGAGCCGGGCATGACAGGCCCCACGCTGTGGAAAACTTTGTTAATTAATTTTTTTTTCTTATCTTTGCAGCCCATTTTGCGGGGACATAAGCCCTTCAGAATGGGTTGTAACTATAATTATTTTATTAACAAACATTTATGCCTACAATTCAACAACTTGTCCGTAAAGGACGCGAGCAGCTCGAGGTAAAGAGCAAGTCTCGTGCGTTGGATGCTTGCCCTCAGAAGCGCGGCGTGTGCCTCCGTGTTTACACGACCACACCTAAAAAGCCGAACTCCGCTATGCGTAAGGTAGCCCGTGTTCGTCTTTCTAACGCCAAAGAGGTCAACGCCTACATCCCGGGCGAAGGCCACAACCTCCAGGAGCACAGCATCGTGCTGGTCCGCGGTGGTCGTGTAAAGGACCTTCCGGGTGTTCGTTACCACATCCTTAGAGGAGCTTTGGATACCGCCGGCGTGGATGGACGTACCCAGTCCCGTTCACTCTATGGCGCAAAACGTCCCAAGAAATCTAAGAAGTAATTTTATCACCTTTAATTCTTTATCAAAATGAGAAAAGCGAAGCCTAAAAAGAGGATTCTACTTCCTGATCCTAAGTTTCACGATGTGGAAGTTACCCGTTTCGTGAACAATCTTATGCTGCAGGGAAAGAAGAGTATCGCGTATTCTATCTTTTATGATGCCATTGACATGGTTGGCGAGAAGATGAAAGATTCTGACCAGGCTCCTCTCGATATTTGGAAGAAAGCACTTGAGAACGTGACCCCTCAGATTGAGGTGAAGTCCCGCAGAATCGGTGGTGCCAACTTCCAGGTGCCGACCGAGTTGCGTCCGGAACGGAAAGTCTCCGTGGCCATGAAGAACATGATTCAGTTCGCCCGCAAGCGTTCCGGTCACTCGATGGCAGAAAAACTTTGCGCTGAAATTGTTGCCGCATACAACAATGAAGGCGGTGCCTTCAAGCGTAAAGAGGATATGCACAGAATGGCTGAGGCCAACAAGGCCTTTGCACACTTCCGTTTCTAAACTGCATGCTAAATGGCAAAGAGAGATCTTAAATTCACACGCAACATCGGCATCATGGCGCACATCGATGCCGGTAAAACCACTACCTCGGAACGCATCCTGTTCTACACCGGTAAAACGCACAAGATCGGAGAGGTTCACGAAGGAGCCGCCACCATGGACTGGATGGTCCAGGAGCAGGAGCGCGGTATCACCATCACTTCTGCTGCTACCACCGCCTTCTGGCACTACAACGGTGACACCTATCAGATTAACTTGATCGACACTCCCGGCCACGTGGACTTCACCGTGGAAGTAGAGCGCAGCCTGCGCGTACTGGATGGTACCGTGGCTACTTTCTGCGCTGTGGGCCGTGTACAGCCTCAGTCGGAGACCGTATGGCGCCAGGCAGACAAGTACGGCGTGCCTAAGATCGCGTATGTGAACAAGATGGACCGCGTGGGTGCGGACTTCCTGGCTTGCGTGGAGGAAATCAAGACCAAGCTGGGCGCAACCGCCGTTCCCATCTGCCTCCCCATTGGTGCCGAAGACAAGTTCGACGGCATCATCGACCTCATCGACATGAAAGCCATCTTCTACGATGGTTCCGAGAATCTGGTCAACTACAAAGAAGGCGAGATTCCCGAGAACCTCAAGGGGGAAGCCGCCCGCTGGAGAGACATTCTTCTGGAGGCTGCCGCAGAGTGCGATGAGACCCTGATGGAGAAGTACTTCGAGGACCCCGACTCCCTGACCAAGGAGGAAATTATCGCCGCTATCCGCAAGGGCACCATTGCCATGCAAATTGTCCCTGCCTGCTGCGGTTCTTCCTTCAAGAACAAGGGCGTACAGTTCCTCCTGGATGCCGTAATGCGGTATTTGCCTTCTCCGCTGGACAAGGGAGCCGTAACGGGCACCAACCCGCGTACCGGTGACGAGATCACCCGCAAACCTTCCGCCGACGAGCCGTTCTGCGCCCTGGTGTTCAAGATTGCCACGGACCCGTTCGTGGGCCGTCTGGCCTTCCTGCGCGCCTACAGCGGCCACCTGGATGCCGGTTCCTACGTGTTCAATACCCGTACTGGCAAGAAGGAGCGTGTGGCCCGTCTGTACCAGATGCACTCCAACCACCAGAACCCCATCGAGTTTGTGGAGGCCGGCGACATCTGCGCAGCAGTAGGTTTCAAGGACCTGCGTACCGGTGACACCGTGTGCCTGGAAGACAAGCCCATCACCCTGGAAACCATGGAGTTCCCGGATCCCGTGATTGGTATCGCCGTAGAGCCCAAGACCCAGAAGGATTTGGACAAGCTGGGTATCGCCCTTGGCAAACTGGCCGAGGAAGATCCCACCTTTACGGTGAAGAGCGACCACGAGACCGGTCAGACCGTCATCAGCGGTATGGGTGAGCTCCACCTGGATATCATCGTGGACCGTCTCCGCCGTGAGTTCGGCGTGGATATCAACCAGGGCGCCCCGCAGGTCAATTACAAGGAATCCATCACCAGCAGCTATCAGCTCCGTGAGGTGTTCAAGAAGCAGACCGGCGGTCGCGGTAAGTTCGCAGACATCATCGTCAATATCTCTCCTGCCGATGAAGGCGTACAGGGTCTTCAGTTCATCAATTCGGTCAAGGGTGGCAACATTCCCAAGGAATTCATCCCGTCCATCGAAAAGGGCTTCCAGTCCGCGATGGCCAACGGCGTGCTCGCCGGTTACGAGGTGCCTGCCTTGAAAGTGGAAGTCATCGACGGCAGCTACCACCCGGTAGATTCCGACCAGCTCTCCTTCGAGCTGGCTGCCCGCATGGCTTTCCGTCACGCCTGTCCCAAGTGCCATCCGGTACTGTTGGAACCCATCATGAGCCTGGAGGTTGTTACTCCGGAAGATTACATGGGTGACATCGTGGGCGACCTGAACCGCCGCCGCGGCCAAATTGTGGCTATGGACTCCACCGCCAACGGAGCACGCATCGTCAAAGCTTATGTTCCGCTTGGAGAACAGTTCGGTTATGTTACCGTGCTGCGTACCCTGTCCTCCGGACGTGCTACCAGCACCATGACGTTCGACCACTACGCTGAGGTCCCCGCCAACCTGGCCAAGGAAATCATCGAGAAGAGCGGTTACCGGGTCTCTGACGACGAGTAAAATTTAGCAAAGTAAAAAAAGTAAAGAATATGAGCCAGAAAATCAGAATCAAGCTGAAATCCTTCGATCACATGCTGGTGGACAAATCCGCTGCCAAGATCGTTGATACAGTGAAGGCTACGGGTGCAAAGGTTGTAGGTCCCATTCCTCTTCCCACCAACAAGAAAATCTTCACTGTGAACCGCTCCACCTTCGTGAACAAGAAGAGCCGCGAGCAGTTCGAGTTGGACTCCTATGTCCGCCTGCTCGACATTGACGAGTCCAACGCCAAAACCGTTGACGCCCTCATGAAGCTCGAGCTTCCTTCCGGCGTCGAGGTTGAAATCAAAGTGTGAGTTCAACCCCTCTGCGAAAGCAAAAAAAAAGCAGTCCGTGTGTTTGATGGGCTGCTTTTTTTGTATATTTGTGAGTCACGTAACCAATAGGCCTTATGATTTCTCCTCTTTCCCAAGCTCAGCTCAGCATTTACCTTGCCAGTCAAGGACTTACGGAACACGACGGAAACTACCAGCTTGCGTCGCTGTTCAAATTGCCGGCCAGCGTGGACCTGAGGCGGCTGAAACAAGCCTTGGAAGCCGTTCAACTGGCGCATCCGTACATGCTCTCGCGCCTGACCCTCCACGGGGGAGAACCCTGCATGGAAACGCCGGACCAGCCGCAACCGGTGGTGCCCATTCTCACAACGTTGGACCGCCGCCAACTGGCCCGGCCCATGTCCCTGGATCCGCAGGAGGGCGGCGTTCTCACCCGCACGGAGCTTTACCAAACCCCGGAAGGCAACTACTTTTACTTTGACGCCCACCACATCCTCTTTGACGGCGCTTCCACCTACCTTTTCCTCCAGGACCTGAACAAGGCCTACAGCGGAGAAACCCTCACAAAAGAGAAGATAAGCGGCGCCGACGTTGCCCTCAAGGAGCAGGAGCAGCGGGGCTCGAACGCTTTCAAGGAGGCGCAGGACTGGTACGCAAAAACCTTCGGCCCCGGCGCGGAGACCGAGTCGCGCATTGTCCCGGACAAGTACGGGGAAGAGGGCCCCTACAAGGAGCTGGTACTGGACCTGGCCCTCACCAAACACGCCATGCAGGCCGTCCTGGACCAATATAGGTATGCCGACAGCATCCTCTTCACCACGGCCTTCGGCCTCACCCTGGCCGCCTGGAACGCGGACGACAAAGCCGCCTTCACCAGCATCTGGAACGGCCGCAGGGGCCTTTCCGGCGGCATTGGCATGCAAGTGCACACCATCCCCGTATATGTGGAAGCGCAGCCGGAAAAACCGCTCAGGGACATTCTGGACGCCGTTAAGGACCAGACCCTGGGCATCCGTTCCCGCGGCTTCTATTCCTTTGCCGATTGCGCCCGCGACCTGGGCCTCACCAACGGCATCAATTTCGGTTTCCAGGGCAACTTCGTGGGCGACCGTCCCGTCCTCACACTGGGAGACCTGCAGATAGAAGGGGAGGACCTGCGCACCAATCCGCCCGGTATCGGCCTGTCCATTGAGTTCTTCACGGCGGCGGAAGGCCCCTATAAGATGCGCTTCTGGTACCAGGACGCGAAATACAGCGAGGCGCTCCTCCGCAGCTTTGCGGAGAGTTTTACAGCCACCGTCCTGTCATTGGGACAGGCCCGGACCGTCAAGGACCTGCAATACGCCAGTCCCGCGCAGCTCAAGGAACTGGACAGCTTCCAGCCGGTGGAGGATGGCATTAAGGCCGATAACACCGTCCTGGAGCGCTTCAAACAGCAAGATCCCGCATCCACGGCCCTGGTGTACCGGGACCAGCGCCTCACCTACGGGCAGGTCGATGCCCTGACGGACCGTCTGGCCGCCTATATCGAGAAAACCATAGGCACCGGCAAGGTGGTCTCCATCATGCTGGGCCGGAACGCCTACAACATGATTGCTCCGCTGGGCGTACTCAAGGCCGGTTGCACCTACCAGCCGCTAGACCCGTCCTACCCGATGGACCGCCTCCAGTTCATGGTGAAAGACGCCGCCAGCGCCCTCCTCATCCATGACGAGGGTCTGGATGTGGAAGGTTTCGAAGGTCCGCGCCTGGTCACCCGGAAAATCGACACGCTGCCGGAAGGAAAGCCCACGGCTGCGCCCAAGGCCGATGACCTCTTTGTACTGCTGTACACCTCCGGCACCACCGGCACGCCCAAAGGCTGTATGCTGCCGCACCGGAGCGTGAGTCTTTACGCCCGGCGCCATGCCGCCGTCATCGGCCTCAACAACAAGTCCCGCCTGACAGCCTACGCCAGTTTTGGCTTCGACGCCTTTGTAGGCGACCTTTTTGGCGCCCTGTCGGCCGGTGCCGCGCTGTACATTGTCCCGGAGGAAATCCGCCTGGACCTGCCTGCACTGCATCAATATTTTGAGGAAAACGGCATCACGCATGCCTTCATGACCACCCAGGTGGCCACCCAGTTCGCCATCAATTTCCCGCAGTGCAAAGGCCTGCAGGTGCTCTATACCGGCGGAGAAAAACTATCCACCTTCCCGCTTCCCCAGTACCGCCTCTTCAACTGCTATGGCCCCACCGAGAGCCTGTGCTACACCATTTTCAAGGAAGTGCAGCCGGCGGCGTCGGTGCCCATCGGCAAGCCCCTTCCGGGCATGCATGCCTATGTGGTGGCCAAGGGCGGGCAGCGCCTCCCCGTGGGTGCCTGCGGTGAACTCCTGGAGGCCGGCGAGCAGGTGGGCGACGGTTATCTGGGCCGCCCGGACAAGACGGCGGAGGCCTTTGCCGACAACCCCTATGAAGCGGACAAAGCCTACCGACGCCTATACCGTACCGGAGACGTGGTCCGTTTCCGTGCCGACGGCGACATCGAATACATCGGCCGCAAGGATTCCCAGGTAAAAATCCGTGGTTTCCGCATCGAGCTCAAAGAAGTGGAAACCGTCATCCGTGAGTATGAGGGCATCAAGGACGTCACCGTACAGGCCTTTGACGAGTCCGAAGGCGGCGGCAAGTTCCTGGCGGCATACGTTGTTGCCGATACGCCTGTCGATATTGATAAACTCAACGCCTTCATCGCGGCGAGCAAACCGCCGTACATGGTGCCGGCCATCACCATGCAGATAGATGCCATTCCGCTGAACGTGAACCAGAAGGTGGACAAGAAGGCCCTGCCCAAACCGCAGCGGCAACGCGGCGCCAAACCGGCGGAAAACGCCCCGCTGAACCTCCTGGAGGAGGAAATCGCCGCCCTCATCAAGGAGGCGGCCAATATCGAGGGCTTCGGCCTCACGGAACCGCTCATGTACTACGGACTCAGCTCGCTGAGCGCCCTGCGGATTGCCACGGAACTGTACAAGAAATACGGCGTGCAGGTGGATATGGGCAGTTTTGCCCGTACGGCCACCTTGCAAAGCATTGAGAACGAAGTGCTTAAAGTGCTTATGGCGGGCGAGCGGAAGGCGCAGGAAGAAGTTCCTGCCGTCACGGAACCGCAGGAACTCACCTTCCAGCAGGAAGGGGTGTATTATGACTGTATGAAAGCCCCGCACGAGACGCTGTACAACATTCCCATGCTGTGGCGATTCGGCCCTGGCGTGACGCCGGAAGCCGTACGGAGCGCCGCCCTGGCCGTACTCAAGGCCCATCCCAGCCTGAACACCGTGTTCCGGCAGCAGGAGGGGAAGGTATATGCCGTTCCCGTGGACGTGGAGCCGCAGGTGACAATGGAAAAAACGGACCGCGTGGAGGCGGAAAGCTTCCGGGAGGTCTTTGTGGAACCGTTCAAGCTCTCCGAGGGCCCGCTGTACCGGGTGAAGGTGCTGGATACGCCGGAAGGCGTGGTGCTGGCCACCGATTTCCATCACCTGGTGTTTGACGGCGCCTCCTACGACCTCTTTGGCAAACAGCTGGCGGCGGCCCTGCAGGGCGCGGAGCCGGAAGCGGAGAAATTTACCTATGCGCAATATGCGGCCGCCCAGAAGGCGGAAGTGGGCACCGGGCTTTACGAGCAGGCCAAGGCCTTCTTCGGGCAGCAACTGAACGGCCTGGAGGAAGCCTCTGAGATATTGTCCGACATGCCCGCCCATGAGGGAAAGGGCCGGGAAGCGTATGTGGCAGAGGAGGTACAGGCGCCCGGCATTGCGGCGCGCTGCAGGCAGCTGGGCATCACCCCGGCCAGCTACTTCCTGGCGGCTATGTACATGGCAATATCGGCCTTTACCGGCAAACGGAAAGTGTACATGTGCACCGTGTCCAACGGCCGCGGCAACCTGAAAACCGCCGGCACCATGGGCATGTTCGTGAACACCCTGGCCCTGCGCGGTGACGTGCAGTCCGGTGCCGTTGAAGACTATCTGAAGGGCGTTCACGCAGATTTCTTGGAGACCTTGCAGCATGAGAATTATCCTTTCTCCCAGGTAGCGTCGGACTTCAGCTTCCAGCCCCAGATTATGCTTGCCTATGAGGTGGGCGTGGTGGAAGGGTATCCCGGCCTTCGCAGCGAGGTGCTGGAAACCGGCTATCCCAAGTTCCCGGTAAGCATTTTTGTAGATGGCGAAGAAGGCAAGGAGCGTTTTGTGGTGGCCTATGACGACAAACTCTACAGCCAGGGCCTCATGCAGAATCTGGCCAAGACGCTCGCAGCCGTTGCCCGCGGCCTGCTGCAGTACGGCACCGTGGAGGAGGTGCCTTTCCTCTCCGAGGCGCAACTCAAGGAACTGGACGGATTCAACCATTATACGCGGAAAGTCAGTGAGGACACCATCGTCTCGCTTTTCCGCAAACAAGCCGCTGCCACACCCGACAACGTGGCTGTGGTGGCAGGCGGCGTGCCGTGGACGTACGCGGACGTAAACCGCTTCACGGACCGCCTGGCTTCGTATCTTGCCAGCCTGGGTCTGGGCCGCGAAGATGTAGTGTCGGTGCTCATCGGCAGGAATGGGTGGATGGTTGCAGCCTCGCTGGGCATCCTCAAGACCGGTTGCGCCTATCAGCCGCTGGACGCCTCCTATCCCGAGGAACGGCTCAACTTCATGATCAAGGACGCAGGGGCCAAGCTGGTCATTGCCGACAAAGACCTGCTGCACATCCTCAAAGACTACGACGGCCCGGTGCTCAAAACAGAGGAAATCCTGTGTCTGAACGACGGCCCCGTGCCTGAAGGACCGGCCCCGGACAACCTCTTTATCCTGCTCTATACCTCCGGCTCCACGGGCGTCCCCAAGGGCGTGATGCTGGAGCACCGGAACCTGGTGAACTTCTGCGCCTGGTATCGGGCCTATTATGACCTGAAACCGGAGCACCGGGTGGCGGCGTATGCCAGTTACGGATTCGACGCCTGCATGATGGACCTGTACCCGGCCCTCACTACGGGCGCGGCGGTGTACATTATTCCGGAAGAGACGCGCCACGACATGACGGAACTGGACCGTTTTATGGCCGATAACGGCATTACGCACAGCTTCATGACCACGCAGGTGGGCGTGATGTATGAGAAGTACTTCCCGCAGAATCCTTCGCTGAAACACCTTTCCGTGGGGGGCGAAAAGCTGGTGTCCGTGGACCCGCCGCAATATGCCTTCCACAACGGCTACGGCCCCACTGAGTGTACCATTTTCTCCACCGTCTTTGACGTGAAGGCGCGCGAGGAGAACATTCCCATCGGCCATCCGCTGGACAATTATTGCCTGTACGTGACGGACCGCCAGTTCCGGCGCCTGCCGGTGGGCGCGCCCGGTGAGCTCATCATCGCCGGTGCGGGCGTGGGACGCGGTTATCTGAACCAGCCGGAGAAGTCGGCGGAGAGCTTCATTGACAATCCGTTCTGTCCGGGCATGCGGGCGTACCGCTCCGGCGACATTGTGCGCTACCGGCCGGACGGAAATATTGAGTTTGTGGGCCGACGGGACTCCATGGTGAAAATCCGCGGCTTCCGCATTGAGACCAAGGAAGTGGAGGCGGTGCTGCGGGAGATGCCAGGCGTGCAGGACGTGACCGTGCAGGCCTTTGACAAGCCGTCCGGCGGCAAGTTCCTGGCCGCGTATGTGGTGATGGAGGGTACGTTGGACGCCAAGGCGGCCGGCGCCTTTATCCGCGAGCGCAAACCGCCGTACATGGTGCCGGAAAGCTTCAACCAGATAGACAAGATTCCGCTGAACGTGAACCAGAAGGTGGACCGCAAGGCGCTGCCTGCCCCTGCCCTGCGTTCCGTGGCGGAATATGTGGCGCCGGAAACGCCCCTGGAGAAGACCCTGTGCGACATTTTTGCCTCGGTGCTGGAAATGGACCAGGTGGGCGTCACGGACAACTTCTTTGACCTGGGCGGTACGTCGCTGGTGGTGACCAACGTGCTGGTTGCGGCCCAGAAAGCCGGTCTCACCTTTGCCTATGCCGACGTGTTTTCGCACCCCACGGCGCGCAGCTTAGCGGCGTTCCTGGGCGGCGGCGAAGTCCAGACGGAGGTGAGCGTGAAAGACTATGACTATACGGCCATCCATGACCTGATGGCCGCCAATACGCTGGAAGCCTTCCTGAAGGGCGAGCGGCAGGAACTGGGCAAGAACATCCTTCTGACGGGCGTTACCGGCTTCCTGGGCATCCACATCCTGCGGGAATTGCTGCTGGGTACCCCGGAGGACACCGTCATCTGGTGTCTCATCCGTTCCCGCAAGGCCGGTTCCACCACGGGCTGGCTCAAGGAAATGCTGGTGTACTACTTTGAGGAGGACTTTTTCCCGCTCATGGGCAAGCGCATCCGCATTGTCCGGGGCGATATCACCGAGCCGGAGGTGTTCCAGTCCATCCTGGACTCCGGCACGCCCATCGACCTGGTAATCAACAGCGCCGCCAATGTGAAGCACTTCTCCAAGGGAACGGACATCGAGGACGTGAACTACGGCGGCGTCAAGAACGTGGTGGCTTTCTGTGAGCGGTGCCATGCCCGTTTGGTACACATTTCAACGGAGAGTGTGGGCGGCACCACGCCGGGCATCCAGCCGGTGGTGTTCAATGAGAAGGAGCTGTATTTTGGCCAGAAGACCGGCAACCAGTATGTGCATTCCAAGTTCTTGGCGGAACGGCACATCCTGGAGCACATGGTAAACGGCACCATCAACGCCAAGATTATCCGGGCGGGAAACCTGTCACCGCGTACCTCCGACGGCGAGTTCCAGATGAACCTGAACGGGAACGCCGCCATGGGGCGCCTCAAGGCCTGCAAACGGCTGGGGATGGTGCCTTATGCCACGCTCACCGCCAGGATGGAATTTACACCCATCGACGAGGCCGCCCGTGCCGTGGTGCTGCTGAGCACGACACCGCGTGAGACCTGCGTGCTGCACCTGTCCAACAACCACCTCATCCCCATGGAGGATGTGCTGGGCCGGCTGTCGCTGGTAGGGGAGAACCCGCTCAAGTTTGTGGAGCTGGAAGAATTCAACGCTACGCTCTCGCAGGCCATGAATGACCCGGCCCTGGCGCCGGAACTCTCCGCCCTGGTGGCCTACAACCAGGCTCCGGACAAGGAACCGCAGGTGGTGAACTGGCCTTCCACGCAGTTTACGTTGCAGGTGCTCATGCGCCTGGGCTTCCACTGGACGGCCACCAGCGCGGCCTACCTGGACCAGATGTTCGACAACTTGCATAGCCTGAATTACTTTGACTAGTCAAAATTTTTGTACCTTTGCAACTTGGATGAAACGCATTGCGCTCATATGGCTCGCTGTTTTGCTGGCACTTCCGTTATCGGCCCAAAAGAAGGTGGAGAGCGATACCATTGTGTTTACGCCGCAATGGACGGCGCAGGCGCAGTTTGCCGGCTATTATGTGGCAAAAGAGCTGGGCTTCTATGAGGAGGAGGGGGTGAAGGTACAGATTGTCCACCCCAATGCCACGCAGAGCGCAGAGAGCCGCATCCGTGCCAACATGAGCCAGGCCACTACATTGCAGTTGGCGCAGGCGGTGGAAATTGTTGCCAATGGTGTTCCGCTGGTTAACCTGCTGCAAACGTCCATGAACAATGGCATGGTGGTGATTTCCCGCAGGGGAAAGAATCCCATGGAACAGCCGGGGGCCAAGGTGGGCATCTGGGCCGGGGGCTTCACGCAGCTGCTGGAAAGCGTGGCGGTGGAGGCCAACCTGCATTTTGAATGGATTAGGGCCGCCAACATGGTGAACCTGTATATTGCCGGTGCGGTGGATGCCATTGTAGCCATGACCTATAATGAATATTATCAGGTGAAGCAGGCGGGGTTCAATGTGCCGGAAAACTGCATGTACCGCCTGGCAGACCACGGCTTCAACATTCAGGAGGACGGCCTGTACGTAACCCGTTCCTTCTATGAAAAGTACCGGGAGCAGGCGGAGAAATTCGCCCGTGCCAGTCGCCGGGGCTGGGAATACACGGCCGCCCATCCGGAGCAGGCGCTGGACATTGTGATGCGCTACGTGGAAAGGAACCATATCGCCACTAACCGAATCATGCAAAGCCTGATGCTCAAGGAAATCCTGAACCTGCAGTATGACCCGGATTCCGAAAAAATGGAGTACCGCATCCGCCCGGACATGTTGCAGCAGGCCAACGATATTATGCTCAAGGCCGGTCTTATTCCGCGTCCCGTTACCCTGGAAGAGTTATGCAGATAGCCGATATCAAACGCGCACGCCAGTCTTTGTCGGCCCGTCTGAGCCGATGGATTGTGTTTTTTGCCGCTGCCATTTTTGTGGCGGCGCTGGGGTACATGGCCGTAGTGGCCAGAAAGGCTGTCCGGAAGGAGGCTGTTTTGGGCGCCAACCGCGTGCTGGACAATACGGTGCTTCGCGTAAACGGTATCCTGGAAGACGTGGAGCTGGTGGCTGACAACCTGGAGGGCCGCATTTATCAGAATCTGGACAATCCGGACACCATGTTCGACCTGTCCCGTGAGGTAGTAGCCACCAATGCGTTCCTCAATGGCTGCTCCATCTCCTTCGAGCCGGACTATTTCAAGGAAAAGGGGCGCTATTTCTCCGCCTATTCCAACCGGATTGGCGCAAACGTGTACACCCAGCAGGAAGGGAATGACAGTTACCAGTATTTTTACCTGGACTGGTATCTGCTGCCCAAGCTCATGGGCCAGCCCTGCTGGACGGAACCCTATACGGACCAGGAGGAGTTTGACGACAAAATCATGGACGCCAAGATGATAGTCTCCTACTGCAAGCCGCTTATCGGAAACGACGGCAGTTTTGTGGGGGCGCTTTCCCTGGATATTTCTCTGGAATGGCTGTCCAATACCATATCGTCCGTAAAACCGTACCCTAACTCGTATTCCTTCTTGGTGGGTCGCGGCGGCACTTTTTTGGTGCACCCGGACCCGGAACGGCTCTTTTACCAGAGCATTTTCACGGAAGGGCTCGTGAGCCCCAATCCGGAAATCAGGAAGCTGGGGGAAGACATGCAGGAGTGGAAGGCTGGCATGCAGGAAATCCGCATGGAACAGGTGGACTGCTTCGTGTTCTACAAACCCATGATGACCACCGGCTGGAGCGTTGCCATCATGTGCCCGGAGAAGGATATTTTCGGCGGTTTCCATCGGTTGCAGAACATGGTGATTGCCATTGTGCTCCTGGGTCTTCTGCTTATGTACCTTGTTTTCTCCCGCGTAATCCGTAAGCAGCTGGAACCGCTGCACGCTTTGGCCGTGCAGGCGGAGACCATTGCCTACGGTAACTTCAACACGGTGCTTCCCAAGACCAGGTGGGACGACGAAATTGCTGTCCTCACCCGCTCCTTCGGTGAAATGCAGACCTCCCTGGTGAAGTATATCGACGAACTTACCACCACCACCGCCAAGAAGGAGCGCATTGAGGGGGAACTGCAGATTGCCCGTTCCATCCAGATGGACATGGTGCCGCGCACGTTCCCGGAGCGGACGGACATTGACTTGCATGCGTTCATGGAACCGGCAAAAGAGGTGGGGGGAGACCTGTACGACTACTTTATCCGGGACGGGCAACTGTACTTCTGCGTGGGCGACGTGAGCGGTAAGGGCGTCCCGGCCAGCTTGTTCATGGCCGTTGCCTGCAACTTGTTCCGCGTGCTGTCCTGGCAGGGCAATTCTCCGGAAGAAGTGGCCCGTCAGATCAACAACGAGATGTCCCAGCACAACGAGCAGCTCATGTTTGTGACGCTGTTTATCGGCCGCCTGGACCTCAAGAGCGGCCGCCTGGACTTCTGCAACTGCGGCCACAATCCGCCCGTGCTCTTTACGGGGGAGCCGCATTTCATGACTTGCAAGCCCAATACGCCCATCGGCATTATGCCGGGCTATGTCTTTGAGGGCCAAACGCTTGAAAACATGCACGGGGTACGCATGTTCCTGTACACGGACGGCCTGAACGAGGCCGAGAACGTGAACCACGAAGAGTTTGGGAACGAGCGTATGATGAACGCCCTGGCGGCGCTTCCCCCTTCAGAAAAGGCCCAGGGCGTTGTAGAGAAGATGCGTGCCGCCGTGGCGTCGCATGTGGGTACGGCGGAGGCCAGCGATGACCTCACCATGCTGTGTATTCAGCTTTCTTAAGCCAGGCCGCCGTGCAGGGCGTAGTCGGCCTTCACTTCTTCATAGAAAGCGGCGAGGGAGGTGCGGTAGTACGGCTCCAGCCAGAGGAGGCCGATGCCGGCGGTGAGGAGGCACAGGAAGAACCAGCCAATAAAGCTGAGCTGCAGCCAGAACAGGTCGAACTTGTGGCCGCGCATCATGAAGCGGCTGCGGTCGATGGCCTCGCCTGCGGTGAGTTCCGGATTTTCTTCCAGGATAAAGGGTGTCATGGCATAGGAATAGGCCTTGACGATACCCGGAATAAGGAACAGGAGACTCCACAAGGCAATGAAAATGACCATGAGCAGTGCGCCCCAGACCTTGTGCCAGTAATTGGAGAAGGCGATGTGTACCGTGTTGTACATCAGGTTGTTTTCCTTGGCCACCAGCAGGCGGCGGAAGGCGTTGGCAAAGCCGATGCCAAAGGGAAGCAGCAGGAAAATCTCCAGGAGAGTGGTGACGCCGGAAGTCCCGTTGGCGTGGCGCTGCAGGGCCATGTATTCCGGACTTTGGATAAGGGAGGCCATCTGGGAGACGGAACGCGTTCCGCTGACATTTTCCCTGGTAAACTCCGTCATTTTTACACCGCTATAGGCCGATGGGGTGGTAATGGCAGCGGCAATGAGCACATACACCAGCGTAACGATAACGGCTTTTCCCCAGTTGCCGCGGAGGGCCGTCAGGGCTTCATTTTTGAAAAATTGGTTGGTTTTCATGCGTAAATACTTGTTTTCTATTGACAAATTTACGCTTTTTTTGGATATTTGTGCAACAAAACGTTTAAACTATGACTTGGATTATCATCATCGCCGTTGTGGCAGTACTGGTACTGTGGGTTATTTCCGTCCAGAACAAGCTCGTGAAGAGCGACGAATTCTGCAACAATGCCCTCAAGCAAATCAACGTGCAGCAAATCAGCCGTTATGACGCCCTGCAGGCCCTCATCAAACTTACCCGGGAGTATGCCTCTTATGAGGCCGAGACCCTCCAGAAGATTGTGGATGAGCGCAAAATCACCTCTTCGCCCGCTCCTACGGCTGCTCAGATCAACGCCAACGAGCAGGCCCTGAAGGAAATTGGCGCCAAACTCATTGCCGTGGCAGAGGCCTATCCCGAACTCAAGGCCAACCAGAACTACCAGCAAACCATGCAGAGCATCGAGAAGTATGAGGAAAACGTGCGCCTGTCCCGTATGACCTACAACGACAGCGTCACGCGTTTCAACCAGCAGGTGCGTTCCTTCCCGGCTTCCGCCGTGGCCGGCATGCTGGGCTTTGCCAAGCGTGACTACTTGGCGGAGGATGCTTCCAAGAAAGACTATCCTACCATTTAATATGAGGCGCCTGTTTGCCTTTCTAGCGGCCGCTGTCCTGGGATTCGGGGCGGCGGCACAAAGCGTTGACACCATCCGCGACGTCAACATCCGGGTAGAGCTCCGGCAGGACGGTTCCGCCTGGATTACCCAGGAGTGGGACGTGAAGGTGAACGGTTCCGGCACGGAGTGGTACATGCCCGTGAGCAACCTGGGTTCCATGACAGTGAGCGACTTGCAGGTGTCGGAGAACGGCACGCCGTATGAGGCGTTGGGGGAGGACTGGGACATCCATCGTTCCCGCAGCTGGAAGGAAGGGAAGTGCGGTATCGTCCCCAAGGACAATGGCGTGGAACTGTGCTGGGGTTTGGGGCAGGAAGGCTGGCACCTGTGGACGGCGCGCTTTTACGTGACCGGTCTGGTTCAGGCCTATGACGACGCGGACGCCTTCAATTTCATGTTCGTGAACCGGGGCCTGTCGCCGGCGCCGGAGCACGTGCGGGTCACCATCGTTCCGGCGTTTGAATGCCCTGCCTGGACCACCGACAACACGCGCGTGTGGGGTTTTGGCTTCTATGGCGATATCAACGTGGTGGACGGCGCGGTGGTGGAGGAATCGTCCGAAAGCCTTTCTTCCATGAGTGCGGTCATTGCCTTGGTGAAGTTTGAGAAGGGAATGTTCCTGCCGTCCGTGGTGGCGGGCGGTCCGTTCCAGGACCTGCTGGACCGCGCGCTGGACGGCAGCGCCTATGAGGAGGACGGCCCCCCCGTGTGGTTCCTTGTCATCTTTGGTCTATTCTTTGGTCTATGCTTCGTGGCGTTCATTGGTATCTGTTTGTATATAGTGGTGGCATCGGCCCTGGGATACAAGTGGAGCAAGAAGCTGTTCGGCAAAACCAAGATTGACGGCTGGTACCGCGACGTGCCGCTGGAGGGAAACCTCCTGGCCGCCGAGTATCTGCTGGTGAAAGGCAAGCGTTTTGGCTCCGTGGCAGAGGCGCAGAACATCATCGGCGCCATGTTCCTCCGCTGGATTATGAACGGAGACCTGCTGGTGCAGCCGGATCCCAAGGACTACAAACGCGTGAACCTGCTGTTCAAGAGCGAGAAAGTGTCGGCGGACGATGTAGAGCAGGACCTCTTTGACTGGGCGCGCAGTGCGGCGGGGGACAACCTCCTGCTGGAAAAGAACGAGTTCGAGAAGTGGAGCAAGCAGAACGCCGCCAAGATGGCCGGCTGGCCGGACCGTGCCGTGGCCCGGGGCAAAACCTGGTTCCACAACAAAGGCTATTTTACCAAGGACGGCGTATGCTCTCCCCAGGCGGCCGTGGAGGCCTGTCACGTGGTGGAATTCCGGAATTTCCTGAAGGACTTTACCCTGAGCGACCAGCGCGGTGCCCAGGAAGTGAGCCTGTGGAAAGAGTACCTGGTGTATGCCCAGCTCTATGGTATTGCGGACCAGGTGGCCAAACAGTTCAAAAAACTGTATCCGGCGGAGTTTGCCATGGTGGCGCAGTCCTCCGGCATGGATGTCACCACCATGATTTACACCATGAACTGGACCAACAGCATGAGCACGCGTGCGTTCAACAATGCGGCGCAGCGGGCCGGCAGCATCTCCGGCATGGGCGGCCACACCTCCTTCGGCGGTGGCGGCGGCTTCTCCGGCGGCGGCTTCGGCGGCGGTGCCCGTTAGTTGTTCAGATTGAGAATACCATCCGGGATGTTCAGCGTGAGCGTCCCGGTTTTTTGGTCTATGGAGACGATGAGATTCTCGTGGAAGGGGATGAGAACCTGCTCGCCGTCCGGGCGTTCCACCCAGAGGCAGGGGTTGCCGGGGATGTCCTCGTAGTCCACTACGGTGCCCACGGCCTGGCCGTCCGCGTAGCAGACCTTCCAGCCCACCAGGTCTTCTTCCGCTTCTTCCTCAAAGTAGTCCGCATAGACAGCTTGTCCGGCCAGTTCGTCGGCGTCCTTCAGTGAGCGGACGCCGGTAAGACGCACCAGGGCCCGGTTGGTCCCTTTAGGCGTAAACGACTCAAAATAAAAGGGAACCGGCAGTCCATCGAATGCGATGAATACCGGTTCCTGAAGGTCCATATCCTCCGGGGCGACGTCGAAAAAGCTCAGGAGCAGTTCGCCATCGGTCCCGTTGGATTTGAGTACCTGGGCTACTCGCAGCATTATTCTGCCGGAGCTTCCACGGGTTCGGCGGCGGGAGCCTCTGCAGCGGCTTCTTCGGCGGCCTTGGCGGCAGCAGCTTCAGCTTCTGCTTTCTTGGCGGCAATAGCCTTTGCACGGGCCTCGTTCACCTCGGTCTCGTGTTTCTTGGCGGCCTGGGCCTTGGAGATGGCCTCGTTCTTGAGACCGCTCTTCTTGGCAGCGATTTTCTCGTCGCGCTGGGCTTTCCAGGCGGCGAATTTGGCGTCTGCCTGGGCCTCGGTGAGGGCACCCTTGGCTACGCCTTCTGCCAGGTGTTTGCGCAGCAGCACACCCTCATAGGAAAGGATGCGGCGTGCGGTGAGCGTGGGCTGGGCACCTACCTTGAGCCAAGCCAGTGCTTTTTCACCGTCCAGGACGATGGTGGCAGGGTTGGTGTTGGGGTTGTAGGAGCCAAGTTGCTCGATGAATTTACCGTCGCGCGGTGCGCGAGAGTCTGCCACAACAATGTGGAAGAATGCGAAATTCTTCTTTCCGTGGCGCTGGAGTCTGATTTTAACAGCCATTGTGAATCTGTTTTTAATAATTAAACGTATTCCCCCAACTCGTGGGAGCCTGCAAATATAGTAATTTTTGGGATTATAGACAAAAAAGTGCTAAAAAGTTTTGGGAATTCAAAAATGCTCATTATATTTGCAGTCCCAAATCAAGCGGGTGTGGTGAAATGGTAGACACGCCACTTTGAGGGGGTGGTGGGCATTAGCCCGTGGAAGTTCGACTCTTCTCACCCGCACAAAAGACCGACTCTTCAGGAGCCGGCCTTTTTATTTTTAGAAGGGGCAGCGGATAAAATTGAACCCCCGGTGCTTCACAGCAACGGGGGCTCTCATTCTAACCTAAAAACTTAACCTATTAAAAAAACTATTCGGCAGGCTTAACTGCTAAATCCGTGCCAAACTCGTTCTTTTTAATGGCTTCGTTGAGTTCTTTGTTGGGGCGGACGGACAGGATGCGCACATCCTGCACGGGCCTGTCCATGCGGTCTGTACGCACGCTGGCAATTTTGTCGATGACATTGAGCCCGGCCACGGTTTCCCCGAATACGGTGTACTCGCCGTCCAGATGCACGCAGTTGTCCGGATTCTGCACCAGGTAGAACTGGGAGCCGCTGGAGGCCTTGAAGGGATTGGCCAGGTCACCCACGCGGGCCGCCGCCAGCGCGCCTTTTTTGTGCCGGTGCAGGGGAGCGCCCGCCGCGTCGTGCATCTCCGCGGGGATGGTGTATTTGGGCCCTCCTTCGCCGTACTTGTCCACCAGCGCCGTATCTTTGGTGAACGGGTCTCCGCCCTGGATCATGAATCCGTAAATGACGCGGTGGAACAGGAGGCTGTCGTAGTATCCGGACAGCGCCAGTTTCTCAAAATTGTCCCGGTGCCGGGGCGTGTCCTTGTACAGTTTTACCCGGATGGTGCCCAGGTTGGTGACAATATCAAAAACGGGCTCCGCCGGAAGGGTTTCCGCCGCCTTTTTGGCGGCTATGGTGTCGGTGGGTTCTACCGTGAGTTCTTCGACCGCCGGGACTTCTTTGTTCTTGCTTTTGCAGCCGGCCATCAAGGCCAGTACAAGCACTGCATACAGATACTTCTTCATATTCTTTCCATTTCTTTCGGCAAAAATAGTTAATTTTGTACAACTATGGCAAAAAATCCTTTGAAACAGCTCGCAGGGGAAACTGCGATTTACGGCTTCAGTTCCATCCTGGCCCGGGTGCTCAACTTCCTGTTCGTCCCCATTTACACGCGTATGCTCACCCAGGTGCAGTACGGCGTGGTTACGGAATTCATGGCCTATATCGCCATCCTGCAGGTGGTGCTGGTGCTGGGTCTGGAAACGGGTTGTTTCCGTTTTGCCAACAAGGAAGGGGAGGATCCGCGGAAGGTCTATTCCGGCGCGCTGCTCACGGTGTTCGGCCTCAACCTGGCCTTCCTGGCCTGCATGGTGGCGTTCGCGGACCCCATTTCCTCCGCGCTGGGCTACGAAGGCTACCGCGCGCTCATTGTCTATGTGGCGGCCATCCTGTTCTGTGACAGCATAACGGCTATCCTTTTTGCCAAACTGCGGCAGGAGCACAAGGCCGTGAAGTTCGCCGTGCTCAAGACCGTGAAAATCCTCACGGAAACCGGCGCCAACCTCCTGCTGTTCTTTGTGTATCCCGCCCAGCCGGACTTCACCTATCCCATTTTTGCCATTTTCATCAGCTGTGTGCTGTGCCTGGTGCTGTTTGTCCCGGATATCCTGCGGCTCCGCCTTATCTGGGATTCGGGCGTGGTCGGGCGCATGCTGGCGTACTCCCTTCCGCTCATGGTGGCCTCGCTGCCGGGCGTGGCCAACGACTTCCTGGACCGCGTGCTGTTCCGTTACTTTGACACCTCTTCCGAGGCCTGGCGGGCTTCCCTGGGCGTTTATCAGGCGGCCGTGAAGCTGGCCGTCATCATGAACCTGTTCATCCAGATGTTCCGCTACGCGGCGGAGCCGTTCTTCTTCCAGCGCGCACGGGACAAAAATTCCAAGGAGCTCTATGCGGTGGTGATGGAATACTTCACGGCTTTCTGCGGCCTGGTGTTCCTGGGGGTGATAGGCTATATCGACATTATTTCCCTTTTTCTGGGACGGGACTTCCGCGTGGGCGTGGGTGTGGTGCCCATTATGCTGCTCAGCTACATGCTGCTGGGCATGCTGTTCAATGTGTCCATGTGGTATAAGCTTTCCGGCAAAACCAACATGGCCATCTGGATAACGTTGACGGGCCTTTTGGTCACCACCGTGGTGAACGTGGTCTTCATGCCGCGCTATTCCTATTGGGCATCGGCCTACGGCCACCTGGCCAGCTACCTGGTCATGTTCATCCTGAGTGCGGCGCTGGGCGCCAAGTACTATCCCATCCCGTACAAGTGGCTGCGCCTGGGCGTCATTTTCCTGCTGATGGGCGCTGCATACGCGGGCATTCGCCTGTGCGATGGTGCCATCGACCCCATGTGGGGCCGACTGGGCGTGAATACCGTGCTCATTCTGGCGTATTGCGGCGCCGCCTGGCTGCTCCTCAGGCGCCGTCCTATTCCTGCTTAGCGGAAGGCTGGCGGTCCAGGCCCATGAGCCCGCGGCAGTCCAGCGAGTAATTGACGCCCATGGCGTCCAGCAGGCGGAACGTATGGTCCAGCGAGGCGTCGAAGCGGGCGTAGTCCTTCTTGTCAGCCGCGCACCACTGTACTTCTGAAAGCGCGCACAGGCGCGGCAGCAGCATGTATTCCAGGTGTTCCGGCGTGGCGATGTACTCTGTCCACAGGTTGGCCTGTACACCCAGGATATGGTCTTCCGTGCCCGGCTCAATGCCCTCGAACGGCTCATAGCTGTACACGTGCTCCAGCGGCTGGTATCCGCCGATAGCAAAAGGCTCCAGTTCCTGCTCGTCGCTCTGGTAGAAGTCAAAGTACAGATGTGAATACGGCGTCATGATGGCGTCGAAGCCCTTTCTGGCGGCGGCGACACCACCGGCAATGCCCCGCCAGGACATCACGGTTGCGCCTTCCGTCAAATTGCCCTCCAGGACCTCGTCCCAGCCGATAATCTTGCGTCCGTGGGCGTTGATGAACCGTTGCACGCGGTCCGTCACATAGTTCTGCAGAAGGTGCTTGGCCTGCGGGCCTTTCCTGATGCCCAGGGACCGCATGCGGGCGGCGCACTTGGGGCACACGTCCCACGGGTCCGGGCGGTCCGGCTCCGCATCGCCGTTGAAACATTCGTCACCGCCGATGTGGATGTACTCGGACGGGAAGATGTCCATTACCTCGCTCAGCACGCCCTCCAGGAAGGGGAAAATGGCGTCGTTGCCGGCGCAGAGGATGTCCTTGGCCACGCCCCAGCGGGTCCACACCTCGTACGGACCGCCGGTACAGCCCAGTTCCGGGTAGGCGGCCAGCGCGGCCACCATGTGCCCGGGCAAATCCACCTCCGGTATCACGGTAATGCCTCTTTCGGCGGCATATTCCACCACTTCCCGGAGTTCTTCCTGCGTGTAGTAGCCGCCGTAGCGGATGCCGTCGTTGCTGCCCCAGTCTTTCTTGATCACGGTGCCGTTGCGCCAGGCGCTCACTTCGGTGAGTTTGGGATAGGCCTTTATCTCGATGCGCCAGCCCTGGTCATCCGTCAGGTGCCAGTGGAAGCGGTTGAGCTTGTAGGCCGTCATCACGTCCAGGTAGCGTTTGGTTTCCTCGATGCTCCAGAAGTGGCGCACCGGGTCCAGGTGCATGCCCCGGTAGGCAAAGCGCGGCTGGTCCTGAATCTGCACATACGGCAGCACCCAATCCGCCGCCACCTTCTTGTCCCCGTAAATGGCCGGCGGCAGCATTTGCTTCAAGGTTTCGCAGGCATAGACAAAGCCGTTCAGGGCCCCGGCTTCCACCACCACGCCGTCGGCATTGACACAAAGGGTGTACTGCTCTTCCGCCAGCTCCGGATTCAACAGGAACTGGAAGGCGCCTTTCCCCAGCGGGCTCTCCCTGCCGGTAGCCGTCTCAAGGGCTTTTTTGAAGCGCCAGACAGCCGCGGACGACGCGTTGTCCATGCGGGGGTCCAGAAAGAATGCTTTCCCGGCCACGGCGTAAGTGCCCTCCGAGAGGGTGACATCGGCTGGCATGGGAATCACGTGGAAAGCCTGCGGCTGAGGCTTTGCACAGGCGGCCAAGAGGGCCACGGAAAGGAAAAGAGCAAGGTGTTTCATATAGAATGTGGTTTAATACAGGATGAGTCCCAGCGCGGCGCCGGCAAGAATCACATAAATGGGGTTCACTTTCCCCCAATATCCGGCCACGAAAGCCCCGCCCAGCAGGCACCAGCTTTTCCAGTCCGGAAAGTTCTCGGACACCACCTGCAGCTGCGGTACCGTGCCCGTCCAGGTGGTTTTGACAATAAGAATGACGGCAGCGGCGCCGATGAGCCCCGCCACGCAGGGCTTGAGCCAGTCCATGGTGCCGGCGTACAGTTTGGAGGTGCGGAAGCGCTCGTAAAAACGAACTATCACAAGGACGATGAAAAACGACGGCAGCATGAGCGACAGGGTGGCGGTAAGCGAGCCGCAGACGCCCAGCATCTGGCTTCCGGTGGCGTTGAACAGCACGTCGTAGCCCACATAGGTGGCGCTGTTGATGCCGATGGGCCCCGGCGTCATCTGGCTGACGGCCACAATGTCCGTGAAGGTGCTCTCGGAAATCCAAGAGTGCTCCACCACCACCTGGTTCTGGATGAGGGAGAGCATGGCGTATCCCCCGCCGATGGTGAAGGCGCCAATCACAAAGAAGGTCCAGGCCAGCTGGCCAAAAAGTATCAAGGTTTCCATTATCTACCCTCCGTCATTCCCGGCCCCGGCCGGGAATCTCTTTTTATCCGATAATAAGTAACGCTGAACCCCAGCACTATCACGCACAGGATAATATAAATGGGGGAGACATTGAGGAAGGCCACTAGCACCAGCGACACAAGGGCCAGCAGCCAGGTCCACACGTTTTTGCATGACCCCCGGGCCATGTTCACCATGGGCACGGCGATGAGGGAAATCACCACCGGCCGGATGCCCTTGAATGCCCGCTCCACGTAAGGGTTGTTCTTGAAGGCGGAAAAGAACATGGCGATGCCAAGGATAATCAGGAACGAGGGAAGGATGCTGCCCAGGGTGGCGGCCACGCTGCCCTTGAAGCCGCGCAGCTTGTGCCCGGCGAAGATAGAGATATTCACGGCCATGACGCCCGGCGCGCTTTGCGAGAGCGCAACGATGTCCGGGAGGTCATCGTCCGAAATCCAGCCCCTCCGCGACATTTCCGCCTGGATGATGGGAATCATGGCGTATCCGCCGCCGATGGTGAAGGCGCCGATTTTGGCAAAGACCCAAAATAGCTGCCAAAGGGAAACTTTCTTTTCCATAGTCTTGCAAAGATACAAAAAACTCTTGCTATCTTTGTATGCTATGAAAAAACTAATGACCATTACCCTGGCCCTTTGTGCCATTTTTTCCTTGCAGGCCCGCAAGCTGGAGCCCTGGCAGGACCCTAACGTGTATCAAGAAAACCGCCTGCCCATGCGGGCTACTTTTACTACCGACCAGCAGCAAACCCTGTCGCTGAACGGCCGCTGGCGTTTCCACGGCAGCCCGTCGGTGGAAAGCCGCCTGAAGGGCTTCGAGGCCATTACCTATAACGACGCTTCCTGGCGGGAGATGCCCGTGCCCGGCATGTGGCAGCTCAACGGCTTCGGGGATCCGGTGTACGTAAACGACGGCTATGCCTGGAAAGGTCTCTCGCCCAAGACGCCGCCCATCGTCCCGGAAAAGGGAAATTACGTGGGACAGTACCGTCGCGTCTTTGACCTGGATGCTTCCTGGGAGGGCAAGCCGGTGTACCTGTGCATTGGCAGCGCCACCTCCAACGTGCGGGTGTGGATCAACGGCAAAATGGTGGGCTACAGCGAGGACAGCAAGCTGGAGGCCCGCTTCGACGTCACCAAATTCGTACGTCCCGGGCTGAACGTCATCGCCATGGAAATTTTCCGCTGGTGCGACGGCACCTACCTGGAGGACCAGGATTTCTGGCGCCTGAATGGCATCGCGCGCGGCATGTACCTCTATACGCGTGAAAAGAGCCGCCTGGAGGACGTCCATATCCTTGCCGATGCCGACGGCAACCTCACCGTCCAGGCGGAAGTCACTTCCGGTATCGCCTCGGTAAAGGGTATCCTTGCCGATGCTGCCGGTGCGCAGGTGGCCGCTTTCTCCGCCCCCGTGAAGAGGGGAAAGGCCCATGCGCGCGAGATTGTGAACAGTGTCCGGCTGTGGAGCGCGGAAAATCCGTATCTGTACACCTTGAAGGTGAGCGCCTGCAACGGTGCCGGAGAGGTGGTGGAAAGCACGTCCTTCGACGTGGGTTTCCGCAGTGTGGAAGTGAAAGGCGGCCAGCTTCTGGTGAATGGCCGTCCGGTACTTATCAAGGGCGCCAATCGGCACGAACTGGGCCCGGTGAAAGGATATGAGGTGTCGGTGGCGGACATGATCCGCGACATCCGTATCATGAAGGAACTCAATATCAATGCGGTGCGCACCTGCCACTATCCGGACGACCCGGTATGGCTCTCGCTGTGCGACAAATACGGCCTGTACGTGGTGGACGAGGGGAATATCGAGTCCCACGGCATGGGCTACAAGGACGGTGTCACCCTGGCACAGGACCCGCAGTTCCGGGCCGCCCACCTCATTCGCGACCAGCGCATGGTGCAGCGGGACTTCAATCATCCTTCCGTCATTGTCTGGAGCATGGGCAACGAGGCCGGTGTCGGCCCCAATTTCATGGACTGTTACGCCTGGATTAAGGCCTATGACCCTTCCCGGCCGGTGCAATACGAGCGTGGTCTGAAAGAGCAGTATAGCTGCTCGGACATCATGTGCCCTATGTACGCCTCTCCGGAATGGAGTGAAAAATACGCGGCTTCCAACCCTTCCCGGCCGCTCATCCAGTGCGAATACGCCCATGCCATGGGCAACTCCATGGGCAACTTCAAGGATTACTGGGACCTGGTGCGCAAATATCCGGCCTATCAGGGCGGGTTCATCTGGGACTTCCAGGACCAGGCCCTCTGGAATGGAAAATTCTATGCTTTCGGGGGCGATTATACGGTGGTGGAGCCCTCAGACGGTTCCTTCAACTGCAACGGCATCATTGCCGCAGACCGTTCCCTGCACCCGCATGCCTATGAAGTAAAATACCAGTATAGGAACATTCTTACCAGCGGAACGCCGGAATCCTTGCAGATATACAACGAGTTCTTTTTCCGCGACCTGTCGGACGTGCGTCTGCTTTGGACACTGGAGGCCGACGGTGAAGCCGTGCGTACCGGAGTGGTGGAAAACCTCGCCGTGAAGCCGCAGGAAACCGCCTATGTCAATTTGGGCTTGGGTGCATTGGACGCTTGGGAAGGTACGCTTACACTCACCGTCCGTTATGTCCTGAAGGAAGCCTGGCCGCTGCAGCCTGCGGGCTCCGAGATAGCCTATGACCAGCTGTTGCTCCGGGACCGGCGCCCTGCGCTGATGGAGTATGAAGGCGGCACCGTGGGCATATTCGACAGTTCCAGTACGTTGGTGCTCAGCGGTACCATGGATGCCTGTGGAACGGCCGGGGAGCGCAAAGCGGTCTGGACAGCCACCTTCGACAAACACACGGGCGCGTTGAACTCTTACACCGTAGAACGGAAAGAACTGTTGGAGGCTCCGCTCATGCCTTGCTTCAACCGGGCTCCCGTGGAAAACGATTTGGGGGCCGGCTGCCATTACAAGTTGGGGCTGTGGCGCAATCCTTCCTTCGAAGTGAAAGACTTCACCCTTACGCCGCAGGACGGTTCCTGCCTGATTGAGGTAAAGTATGCCCCTATCGGCGGTGTGGCGGCTGTTTCCGTTTTCTACCGTGTGGGTGCCGACGGCAGCATGAGCATCGTGGAGAGCATGAGCGATGCCGGCGGCCTGGACAACGCTCCGGACCTGTTCCGTTTCGGTATGCGCTTCGCCATGCCCGGCAGCTATGACAGGATAGACTTCTTTGGCCTGGGACCGTGGGAGAACTATATCGACCGTAACAGTGCTGCGCTGCTGGGGCGGTATAAGCAGAAGGTGGCAGACCAATATCATTACGGGTACGTACGCACGCAGGAGTCCGGCACCCATACAGGTCTTCGCTTCTTCCGGGTGCTGGATTTGGACGGAAAAGGTTTTGAAGTGGCCTCTGCGCTGGATTTCTCCGCATCGGCCCTGCCTTATTCGCTGGAGCAGCTGGATGTGGCAGCCCCGGAAGGGGATACTAAGCAAAAGAATCACAACGGCCAGTTCGGCGTTCCCCAGCATCCGCAGGAACTGCAGGCCGGCGGAAAGACGTTTGTCCATGTGGACGCCGTCCAGATGGGTGTAGGCGGCGTTACTTCCTGGGGCGCCTGGCCGCTGGAGCAGTACCGCATCCATGCGGCAGAGCGCGAATTCCGTTTTGTCCTCCGTCCGGTGGTGAACCTGTAAGGGGCCGTCTTGTCAGTCTGTTTTTTCATGCCCGGCACCGACCGGGCATCTTTTTTCAAAAAAAGTTGCAAATTATTTTGTCAGTTTAGAAAAGTTTACTACCTTTGCAGTCCCGTTTGAAACGAACGGGATTTTTTACGGCTCATTGACAATATTGAAAGACTAAAAGTACAAGCAAGTACCGGAAGTTGTAACAACAATTTCTTAATTTAAACGAGCGTCAGTTTCTTAAGAGAAACGAAGGTCAAGGACAAGCTTAGATTTATAAAAATTTATACAATGAAGAGTTTGATCCTGGCTCAGGATGAACGCTAGCGGCAGGCTTAACACATGCAAGTCGAGGGGCAGCGTGGCGTAGCAATACGCTGACGGCG
>Ga0256405_10003954_pt1 | contig 29096 bp, 13 predicted proteins | sample RumenRJG_02DNA_FD_189096 | JGI IMG/M metagenome (GOLD analysis project Ga0256405, IMG submission 189096) | Bovine rumen microbial communities from Lethbridge, Alberta, Canada - RJG_02 | ecosystem: Host-associated > Mammals > Digestive system > Stomach > Rumen | place: Canada: Alberta... | reverse complement strand
TCGGTAAAACGACGGTAAGTCAGCAGCTGAAAAAGGAGTTGCCGAACAGTGTTTTTCTTGACGGCGATTGGTGTTGGGATGCCGATCCGTTTCAGGTAACAGAAGAAACAAAAGCCATGGTCATGCGCAACATCTGCTTCTTGCTGAATAGTTTTCTCCACTGTACGGCCTATAAAAATATCATTTTCTGCTGGGTAATGCATGAACAATCCATTATTGACGAAATAATCAATAGTCTGGACACAGGAGATGCGAGAGTCATAAAGATTTCGCTTATGATCGATGAAACCAATTTGCGTAAAAGACTCTCTGCTGACATCGCCAGGGGGATCCGCAGTAACGATGTAATCGACAGAAGTGTTGCAAGAATCAACATGTATCAAATACTTGACACCATAAAAGTGGATACAGTCAATAAGAACGTTTGTGAAATCGTGAGTGAAATACTGACGCTTTGATATCAACAAATTCCGGTTTTACGAGATGATTTCGTCTTGATCTATCATCAAAGCTGCCCACTCGACCGTTTCGGAGAGCGGGAACTGCTCTACGAGGGAGGACGAGCAATCAGCGTAAATAGACACCGTTTTATTCACGCTATTGTCCCAAGGCATGTGGAGACGATAGTGCTGTTGATGAAAGTTGAGTAATAGAATTATGAGTATATTTAAGACAATCAAGCAGAAACATCAAATAAAAATAGATGAACGGAACAGACGATGCGACGATCTGCTTGTCAGATTCTCCGGTGCTTTGAATGAAGCGAATTCATTTACCTCAAACAAGTCTGAATATGTTGACCTCGGTCTCTCCGATATCTGGAATCGGAAGTATGGGGAACTAATCCGTTCAACATCGGATTTGTCATTAAAAAAGATATGTAAGGCCCGCTCTTTTTCTGAATTAAGAGCCATGGTTGAAGTTGCTCGTTCGTTGTCCGGAACGTTACGCTCTATCCTTGAGCAGCACAACAATAATGTAGCAAATGTTCAAATCAATGCAGCTTATGCACTGATCGGTAATGTTGAGGGAAAGAAACTTGACCGTCAGCAAATGCACGCCATCATTAAAGAGGCACATAATCACCTGATTATTGCAGGAGCAGGTACAGGAAAGACGACTACGGTTGTGGGCAAAATAAAATACCTGCTAAAGTCAGGCAAATATAAACCGGATGACATTCTTGTTCTCTCCTTTACCAATGCTTCCGCTTCCGAAATGAGTGAAAGAATAGCAAGGGAAACGGGATGTAAAATATCAGCCTCGACGTTTCACAAGCTGGGGTTAAGCATAATATCTAAATCCGATGGTAGAAAGCCGAAAATATCCAAAATCAATCTTGGTTCTTTCATCCGTGAAAAACTTCAAGGATTGATGAAGGATCCCGGTTATGTACGGGCTTTGAGTTCCTATTTGCTTTATAACAGGGTCCCCTCTAAATCGGAATTTGAATTTACCAATGAAAAGGAGTATAGGGAATACCTTCGACTAAATCCTCCCGTTACAATTCAAAATGAATCTGTTAAAAGCTATGGAGAAATGGACATAGCCAACTATCTGTTTCAAAATGGCGTAAAGTATATATACGAAGCTGAATACAAGGTGGATACAAGGACTTCAGAATATGGTCAATACCATCCTGATTTTTACCTTCCCGATTATGATATTTATATTGAACACTTCGGCACTAATAAAAGCGGAGAAGTACCATCGTGGTTTTCAGGGAGAAACGGAAAGAGTGCAACCGAGGTCTACCGTGAATCAATGGAATGGAAACGAAAGCTCCACAAAGAGAATAAAACGGTACTTATTGAGTGTTACTCGTATGAGAAGTTTGACGGAACTCTTCTACCCAACCTTGAAAAGCATTTGAAAGAACGCAGCGTCGCTTTATCTCCAAAATCGCCCGAAGAGCTATGGTCGATTGTGTCTAAAGAAAGTAATAACATTCTCGACGGCCTTATTGAACTTTTTGAAATGGTTATTAACCTGATTAAGAGTAATAATTACACAATTGAGAGTATCCGCTCTGTTGCTTCAAAATCACCCGATTCAGTGCAATACCTGAATTTCGTCAATCTTATTGAGCCGTTATTCAATGCTTACGAACAAACACTGAGGGCTTCAGGTGAAATCGACTTCAACGATATGATCAACGTAGCAACGGATTATGTTAAATTGGGAAAAGTGACAAATCCATTCTCATATGTGATTGTCGATGAGTATCAGGATATCTCCAAGGCAAGGTTTTCGCTGCTCGCAGCATTGAGAGCCTCAAGATATTTTGAGCTTTTTTGTGTTGGAGATGATTGGCAAAGTATATATCGTTTTGCCGGGAGTGATATAAATTATATTCTCAATTTCGAGAAATACTGGGGTCCAACCACCATTAGCAGAATTGAAACTACCTACAGATTTACCAAATCGCTTATTGAGATTAGCGGTAATTTCATAATGCAAAATCCGTCTCAAATAAGAAAAAACATATCGGGGATGTCTTCCGATATGCGCTTCTCAATGGGCGAGATAAGCGGATATAACGAAAAGTATGCAGTTGAGTTTATGGCAGCAAAGGTTAAGGATCTTCCGAAGAATGCGACGGTTTATTTCATTGGACGCTACTCCTTTGATGTAGATATGCTAAAAGAGAGCGGTTTGTTCGAATGTCAATACAATAATGTTAGCGGGTTTGTTGATGTTAAACACAGAGATCGACCGGATATTAAGATGATTTTCCTGACAGCACATATATCAAAAGGATTGCAAGCAGACTATGTGTTTATCATCAACAACAAGAGTTCACGTATGGGATTTCCAAGTAAAATACAGGATGATCCAATACTTGATCTGCTCCTCGATAAAAACGAAGATTATCCCTTTGCCGAGGAAAGACGTCTTTACTACGTTGCATTAACAAGAGCAAAAGTCAAAGCATACTTCCTTACTATTAAAGACAAAGAATCCATTTTCGCTCAGGAACTCGAAACTCGCTATGAGAAGCAACTCAAACGCGAACAATTTGAGTGCCCGATTTGTGGTGGACGTTTATTTAGAAAAAGTGGTTCTTACGGAGAGTTCTTCGGATGCGAGAATTATAGTAGAACAGGATGTAAATATACAAGAAACATTCCAAAGAATCATTAAGTAACATTTAACTCGATGCAAAGTCCGATGTAAGCTCGCTTAACATCGGCTGCCACGAGGCAAACTCACCGCAGGAGCTTTAGCTCCTCGGACTTTCCGTGGGAGATGATACCCCCCCACGGAAAGTTCGAATGTCCCCGTCGCCTGAGAGGTTGCGGGGCATGGTGGACACCTCTGCGAAGCAGAAGCACCGACCGATCCGACAGTTGAGAATCGGGGGACATGGGTGATTGGTTTTATTATTGTTGAGCTGATTAGGTCAGCGGCGTATTCTTTACAACGATTGTTGTGACAGCAGCGTGAATATTGCCCTTTATTCCCCCTGTTGATCCAAGCTACGTCGTAACAGTAGTATTGGTGACAAGAAAGCATCGGAAAGCGGGAAAAGCATGAAATAAGAGCTTGTGCGGAGATTGAATGTTTTTGGCATGGGGCTCTATTACCGCAAAGCGAGAGGGCAGGGTAAAAAGAGATTAAGACGTGTCAGTTAATTCTTGTTTCGTGGGGAAGGACTATCATCATAAATCGAGAATATTGGTTTGTAATCACTATATGACTTTTGATCTGCTGAGACTTTCAGATTGCTGTCAGATCGGGCGGCAACGGAGGCTTAGCTGTCTGATAGCATAAAAAGCGATAAAGGGAATGAGAGACATGATAGAGCGGATAAAGTACGGCAATACGAACACATATTTGCTGAAAGGAAACATAGCTTCTATTTTGGTTGATACGGATTATGCCGGTACGCTTCATGCATTTTACAGAGCAATTAAAGAATGCAACATTAAGGTATCAGACATAACTTATCTTCTTGCGACGCATTACCATCCGGATCACGTAGGGCTTGTGAGTACGCTGATGGAGCAGGGTGTCGAGCTTCTTCTGATGGAAACGCAGACAGATTCGGTGCATTTTGCAGATGATATTTTTTCAAGGGAACGGAAACTTGGCTACCAACCAATAGATGTGAGCAAGGCAAAGATTATCCGGTTTGATGAAAGCCGGCATTTTCTTGCCGGTCTTGGCATTGGCGGCGAAATTATTTCAACTCCCAGTCACAGCAAAGACAGTATTTCAATAGTATTGGATGAGGGTACTTGTATTGTTGGAGATTTGGAACCGATAGATTATCTTGCGGCATACGCAAACAATGAAGCATTGAAAAAAGACTGGGATAAAATTTTCAGATATAAAGCAAGAACAATTCTCTATGGCCATGCGAACGAAAAACTTTTATGAATCTATCACCACCGCCATCAAAGGCGGTGGTGATAGATTTGATTGAATAATGATGTTCTGTTCAAGTATATTAAGGGAATGTACGGAGAGTTGAGTAGTCTATTTAGACATCACAGGGGCGAGTTAGTGATTCGTATATCGCATTATGAACCGATCCCTGCATAGATATTTATCTTCAAATGTAAACGATTGTGTGGATAAGTGTTGGATCAGATGATCTAAGGGCTATCGTGTTAGAATCTGAAAAAGCGTTGTTACGGAAAGTAACGGCTTTGTTACACTTCGTATCTTGCGTGTTACTGGTCATTGGTGGTAATATGACTTTACAAAAAAACGAACGGAGTTTATCCGGCATAAAAATGGAGGAAATTATAATGACATTTGGAGAGAAAATCAGGAAAGCGAGAAAAGAGGCAGGCTTTTCTCAGGAGCAACTGGCTGAAAAAATGTGTGTGTCAAGGTCAGCAATCGCAAAATGGGAAACAGACAAAGGTATGCCTGATGTGAACAATTTGAAGGTCATTTCTCAGTTGTTGAACGTAAGCGTTGATTATCTTCTGGATGAAGAAGGGAAAATCAGTTTCAATGAGATTAAAGAAGCGGTAAATCTTGATGACTATGAAAAGTCTGACAGATGTAGGAATAAGAAAGATGCAGTTTGTTATGCAAAGCATAAAGATGCTGAAGCAATATATGCTTTGATAAGAACAAGAAAGATGACAAAGGCGGAGTGGCTCATTGACTTTGTAGTGCAACCGGGTGTTGTCGAGGTGCTGGACCGATTTCATGAGCGTGCAGGATATTATCTTGTAGAAAAAGGTAATAAGCAGTATTTTGTGAAAGTTACAACCGATTTCATAACAACAAATGAATTGGCTGAAAATGTTGATATTAGAAAATTCGACCTTGGCAATCATAGATATAAAAAGGGATTTCAGATATTATAACCAATCACCGATGTCCCCCGGGTCTCGCCTGCCGGGTGCGGCAGCGTGACGCTGCCGCACCCGTGTCCGCCTTTGGGGTAGTTTTCTGCCTGCGATAGTCACATTAACGGCGGGTTCAGAGTTTTGCAGAGAGTCTGGTACGCGGACTGAGCTTTTTGGTTGTAGAAATCAAGGGAGCGTTAGCGGACGTCCCTGCGAATCGTCCAGTGCGGTCACGCACCGTAGGCACTCCGCCGGTGCTTCTGCTTCGCAGAGGTGTCCACTGGACACCCGCACCCTCTTAGGCGGCGGGTGCCATTCGGAGTTTCAGTGGGGGTTATAATCCCCCACTGAAACTCCGAGGAGCTAAAGCTCCTGCGGTGAGGTTGGATCAATGCAGCCGATGTTAAGCGAGCTTACATCGGGCTTTGCTCCGAGTTAAAGAAAATGAAAACAAACCTCAATCATGGGGAAAAGTGGAGCATATTTGATTTGTTGGGATAGATATGAACTTCCGGAAAGGTGAGGTTACTGTTTTTTTCGAAAAAAGACGGGAAGCCGCTGTTAAAGCGGTTTCCCGTTTTTGTGGTAATTCATTGTCTGTAAAACAGATATACTAAATCCGTTATATTCTTATTTCTTCTTCACAGCCAAATATACTGCAGTTGATATGCCTGCAAGAGCCAACAACACACCTGCCGCAATTTTGCGTACAAAGGGGACATTATAGTCCAGATCGGCATAGGAGGGATTAATCATGCGTTTCAAAAGTGGCGAAAGTACTCTGCGCTGATGCTGCAGTACATCCTCTGCAAGGTGAGGCTTTTCTGACAGAACCATTGTGAACCGATGGGACTTGTCATAGGGCTTCCATTGCAGCTTATCTGTTGACGGGTCGCCGGTTCGGGCAAAGTTGGTCCAAAGCTGCATCACCGTGTCTGATAGTTCTTCATCGGCACGCTGACCGGTATAAATGGATTCATTCAGATTGCCGAACACATAAGCGAGTTCTACGGCATGACATGCCTTCCGGAGAGGAATAACAGACGGTACAGTCCAGTAGTACATATATGCTTTGCCGCCGTTTTTAGCGTGTTCTTCTGCCTGATGAACGGCAGGCAGACGGAACATAAGCTCATTGTAGAATTCCGTCATCCGCCATTTATTATGTCCCTTAAGGTTATTCATAAAGAGTTGAACACGATTTCTCTCATTCATGCTGAGGATTTTCAAATCATTTTCAAACTTAATGGGCATGGTAAAGCAATAGGGGACAATACCGCCGACTTCACCGACCCAGTAATTCATTTCGTTGGCGTTAGTACCTATCAGGATATCAATGTCAGAAGTTTCGCCCTGCTCATAAGGAAGATACGGATCAAGCGGAATCAGGTTACCGTCACGCTGAGGAAAATTATTGATGGAGTTGACTTTTTCATTAACACGCATCAGTTCGCATTCGGTCATATTCATCAAGTCCTGCATAGAATCGGCATTGGCTTCCTTCAGCAATTGTTTTGTAAAAGCACGGCATTCTTCCTTCGAAAAAGTCAGAGCAACGGAGCCGCTTTCCGCAATCACTCGCTTGAACAAGCCTTTTGCTGCAGGAATAATTGGCAGGAGTGAAACGCTTCCGCCGCCGGCTGATTCGCCGAAGATAGTTATATTGTCAGGATTTCCGCCGAAGGCGGCAATGTTTTTCTGTATCCAGCGCAGCGCTTCTATCTGGTCCAGCAGACCAAGGTTCGGCGCATCAGGAAATGCTTCTCCGCCCGGAACCTCGCTGAAATCAACAAAGCCCATCAAACCAACACGATAACCAACGGTAACCAAAACAATATCGCTTTGTTTTCTGACAAAGCTTTCGCCGTCATAAATCGGGTCGGCAGTGCCGCCCCAACCGTAGGAACCACCGTGAAAGAATACCATTACCGTTTTATTGGTGCCGGGGTTTGTTTCGTTAGACCAGATATTGAGATAAAGACAATCCTCACCCTGAGGATAGTAAGAAGCCCTTTCTGTTTCCCATTCTGTCTGGATAGGTGTTTTTCCGTTATAATATGCCTGAAAAATGCCGCTGTTATCATCTGTCGGTTGAGGTGCCTGCCAACGAAGCATTCCGATTGGAGGCTTGGCATAGGGGATTCCTTTGAAAGCGAGAACTTCACCGACTCTTTTTCCAACAAAGGTACCGTTGCGGCAAGAAACGGCAAGAGTTTTGTCATAATCGCCTATAACAGGACGGTTTTCACCGTATGCGTTTCGTATTGTCCCGTGGGCATCATTGTTGTTTTTCATAATCATTTTTTTCTACCAAAAACTCCTTTGATAATATCGAAAAACGTCTTTTTGTTGCTGTATTTTTTCCGAAGCTCACCGATAGTAATGTCTGTCTGCGAGTTGTGTGTAACCATTCCCTGTGCTACACGGATAAAGATATCTTTGAAACGATCCATGCTCTCATCATCATACAGACTGGCGGTATAGTCCATCATCAGGATAAGACCGTCTTTACCGTCAAGTATTTCCATGTCGAGGATGGTTTGCGAAGCAGCTTGATTCTGACGAATGTCCACGGTTTCAACGTTCATTCCGTCTAAACCGCCCATATCACGAATGTCCTGCTGATACAGCAGATACGCTGCTACCTGACCGCCTGCCTGATTATGCGTATCCACATACGGATAGCAACAGTGTTCAATCCCTTTTTGTACCTGGTTATGAACTTCAGCAAACAGTTCACGCAGTGTCATTTCGTTCTTGAAGCGAATGCCGACAGGCAAATCACGGAACAGCAGTCCGACAGAGTTCATGGCGAGCATATCCTCTCTGCCGTTATAGATCCAAGAAATCTGGATATTATCCTTTTCGTTATAGATAGAGATAGCAAGTGCCAGAGCAGCGATGAAAAATTCGTTGCGGCTGATACGGTAATGGCGTTCCATTGCCTTCATCTGCGGCTGTTCAATACCGATTGGTGCAAACAGCTCTCCCATTTCATTTTCACGGGATTCATGGTCAGTTTCCGGATAGCTTGACCATTCTACACCCTCCAACAGCGCATCAAAGTATTCCTTGCTCTCATTGTAGAATTCACTTTTTACCTCGTCCTCACGGTTTTGCAGGATCAGGTAATACAAATCGGGGTCAGGCTGCATTCCCATATAGGCCTTGCCGACATTCTGCATAAACACTTTTAAGGATGTGCCGTCAAAAAGGGTATGGTGAACGTCAAAGAAGATATATCCGTTTTTCTCTGTTTCAAAGACACGGCAGCGGTGCAGACAGCCACCGATAATCTTAAAGGGCTGAACGAGCGTGTCTTTGATCGTATTAAACTCAAATTCACTGATTTTTTCCACATGAATGTCACGAAGCACGTCGGGGGTATAACGCTGAATCACTTCACCGTCTTCGTTGAAGTGGAAGGTGGTGAGCAGAGCGGAATGATTACGGATAGCAGTTTGCATAGCGCTTGCCATTTTCTGCATATCGAACATATCCTTGTCCACTTTCATCATCGTGAACAGGTTATACATAGTTGATTTTGGCGTGTAGAGCTGATAATCTACCATATAAAGCTGCTCTACAGTTAAAGGATGGTCTATCTTCATAGAACGGGCGTTTTTTAGCTCAGGAGCTTCGCCGTCATCGTTAGCGTGATTCTTTTCATAAAGTTCGGCAATCTGTTCTGGTGTTCTCCCTCTGAAAATTTCGCTTGCATTCAGTCCGGGCAGATCACTTTCGGTAATCACCTGAATGGAACCAAGGGAATCGCCGCCCAGTTCATAAAAATCGTCATGAATACCGATCTGTTCCACTTTCAGCACCTTAGCCATAGCATCACAGAGCTTTTTTTGTGTTTCTGTTTCAGGAGCGACATAATCGGTTTTAAAGTCAGAGGCGTCAGGCTTCGGAAGAGCTTTTCTGTCCATTTTGCCATTAGCCTTCATCGGCACTTTGTCAATTTTGAGGTAATAAGCAGGGATCATATAGTACGGCAGACGTTTGGAAAGCTCCTCGCGCATTTTGTTATTATCCACCTCAATGTCTGCGGTATAATAGGCGCAAAGATAGCTTTTTCCGTTTTCCTCAAAGCCTCTTGCCGCAGCCCATTCGATACCAAGCACCTGCTTGACAGAGGCTTCTATTTCGGCAGGTTCAATACGGTTGCCGTTAATCTTGATCATATCGCCTGAACGACCGAGCAGCACATAATTGCCGTTTTCGTCTTTTCGAGCCAGGTCACCGGTATGATAAATACCATTTCGGAAAGCTTTTTCAGTTTCTTCCGGCAGATTGATATAGCCTCTGACGAAAGGATTCTCAAAGCACAATTCACCGATTTCGCCTTCCGGAGCAACCTCACCATCTTCAGTAATAAGCGTAATAGGGCAGTCGATTTCAGGTTTACCGATAGGGCAGGTTTCATAAGACTTGTCGATAGGGAACACGCCTACGGCGAAACCGCTTTCGGAAGCGGCGTAAATATTAATGAGATCCAGATTTTTATTGTAAATATTATTAGCAGGTTCACTGCCGACAAAGAGCATACGCAAAAAAGGGCCTGTCTGATTGCCGAGCATCCGCACATAGGACGGCGTCAGGAACGTAATGGAGATACGTTTTTCCAGAAAGAACATTTTGAGAGCCATCGGATTCTTAATGGTTGCATAACTGACAATAAAGTTTTTACCGCAGCAGACGCTCAGAGCTGCAAGAATAACGATAACGGAAGCGACAAAATTCATGGGAGCCAGCAGTGCCAGTCGATCTTTGCTGTTAAAGGGAACTTTACCGTTAACCTTAATGGAATCAATTGCACGGCTAAGGTTGCCGTATTCGTGCAGCACTCCCTTGGGATTACCGGTGGTACCGGAGGTATAGATAGCGTAGGCTGCGTCGTGATCGTCAGCAATGACATAACCGTCTTTCGGATCAGTGTTCATAATTGTTTCCCAGTTTTCGGCAGAAAGTTCTGCCTTACAGCCGCAGTCTTTACGAATAAAGGCGATACGATCCGGGGCGTAGGTGTCCTCTACCAGTGCCCAGGCAGCGCCGGCTTTCCAAACACCGATCATTGCGATAATCGGCATTACGCCACGGGGCAAATTGATGAGAACAAAATCTTCTTTACCAATATTTTGTGCATCGAGATATGCATAAACTCTTCCGCTCAAGTCGTTGAGCTGCGTATAGGTAATTCCTTTGGAATGAGCTTCGTCAAACAGAATGGAAGCATTGGGATTTTCTTTTGTATATTTTTCCAGTAATTCTAAAATATTCATAGTGCACCTTTTATTGATTATAAGTCAAAATTTCGTCAAAGCCGGTTACTTCAAAAACGTCACAAACTGCCTCATTAACATTAATCAGCTTCATTTCGCCCTTTGCCATCATAATTTTTTGCAAAGAGAGCAGCGCACGAAGACCGGCAGAGGAGATGTAGTTAACATCCTGAAAATCGAGGATCAGTTCGCTGATACCTTCAAGATAAGGCTTTATGCCTTGTTCAAAATCCGGCGCCGTAGCGGTGTCAATCCTTCCGCTAATGGCAACGATCATGGACGAATTTGTGGTTTTCCGTTTGAGATTCATGTCAAACACTCCTTTAAATAATGATGAATTAATATTCTTCATTCTCCTGTAAAGCGACATCAGTTTAGTTCATAGTGCTGCAATCTGGAGAATCATAATATTCTGTCAGGATATCTATCATTTATCCGATGATTTTCTTAATCTTTAAGATGTTCTGTCCGTTTTCATAAGCATATTCCACTGAATTCATAGATTTTTTGACAAGAAAAATGCCCAGTCCTCCGAATGGTCTGTCCTGTGCAGAAAGATGCGTGTCAGGATCGGACTGCTGAAGCGGATCGAAGGGAATGCCGCTGTCAATAAAGGTAATAATGACGGCAGAGGGCTGATGTTCCGTTTCGAACCGGACAGTAGCCCTGCCGTTATCCGGCGCATAGGCATAGCGTGCAATATTGCCAAACAACTCATCAATAGCAATCACAATCTGTGTTTGTGCTTTCAAAGGGCAATTCAGAGTTTTCAGTTCACGGGTGACAAAATCAGTCACGACGGCAATATTGTCAACGGAAGCGTCAACTGTCAGTTCCTTCATTAGAATCAACCTCCCCGGTACCTTTATAATGTACACAAAGCATCGTCAGATCATCAAACTGTATATAGTCCTGTACGAACTCCTTTACGCTGCTTTTGACAGCAGATAACAATTCCTGCGGATTGCAGTTTTTGGCACGGTTGAGCGCTGTAAGAAAGCGATCATAGCCATATTGTATTTCCAACTGATTTTCCGCTTCGGGAACACCGTCAGTGTATAAGAACAGCTTTGAGTCTGGTTGAAGCACCATTTCGCTTTCACGGTATTTAATTCCCGGCATACCGCCCAAAACAAAGCTGTGTTTGCTTTTAAGCAGTTCAAAATCGCCGCCGGGCGTTTTAAGAACCGGATATTCGTGTCCGGCATTAGCGCTTTTCAGTGTACCGTTACGCAGGTTCAGAATGCCCAGCCAGACCGTCACGAACATTTCTTCCCGGTTGTTTTCACAAATCTGGTTATTGACTGTGCGAAGCACGTCGCCGGGGGATTTACCGGTCATCACACAATTCTTAATCAGTATTTTAGAAGACATCATAAACAGTGCCGCTGGTATTCCTTTACCGGAAACGTCTGCCATCACCATTGCCAGATGATCGTTGTCGACCATAAAGAAGTCATAAAAATCACCGCCGACTTCTTTTGCAGGGGTCATGGAAGCAAACAAGTCAAATTCTTTTCGTTCCGGCAGAAACGGAAAAGTATTCGGCAGCATATCCGCCTGTATCCGTGTTGCGACGCTCAGTTCTGTTTCGGTAGCAGAAATTTGTTTTTCACGTTCGGCAAACAGCATTCCGTAGATAAGGACGATTGACACCAGCATGGCGGCATACTGTGTTGAAATACCGAAATGCATACCAGTAAGCACCTGGTTGACGAGGGGAATGGTAATAAAAGAGATTGCAACCAGTCTCTCTCTTTTAGACGCTTGAGACATCAGCAGTTCTAAGATCACAATCAAAAGTGCAAAGCACAGATAAACCTGACTGATGTACCATTTGTCGGTTCGGTTGTAAAAGCCGTTTTCATCAATTGAAAAATACAGTGGGTAGAAATAATTCACTGCACAAAGCAGTAATGAGGGAATCAGCAGCAGGTTGAGAATACCGTCTGCGGTTGTCATCAGACTGTTTTCCATCTTAAGTACACGGCGAATGTATTGCCAGAAGAGATAGATGAGTATAATGCCAATCATAAAATGCAGAATGTTAATGATCAGATTAACTCTTCTCAAAGCAGCAATTCCCTGTACCAGCCATGCAGCCTCGTCCAGAAACAGTGACAGAGCGCTGACCGTCAGCAGTATGACAAAGACAAGTGTTTGTTTGTTGCGTTTTTTGTAATTGGGCACACAACTGTACGAAAGCATCACACAAACGGCAAGACAGAAAATATCCGCACCGATGCTGAAAGTCCAGCCAATCTCCATGTTTTCAAATCCTCTGATCAGGAGCAGAACGATTCCTGCGACCAAAAAAACACAGGAAGTGATGAAGCTTGCCGGAATCAGCCAACCAAGATTGGCATTTTTTATTTTTTGAGGTATTTGTTTAATGCGATTCACGAGAACCTCCTGATAGTATTCATATAATAATACTATTATAGCAAAAATAACTATAAAATCAAGTATATCTGTAATATTTGTATAAAACTTGCATTGACAAATAGGTGTGATTCATTTAAAATGAAGTGAGAATCGAATAAGGAGCAAGAATATGACTTTTCCCAAAACACTCAAAAGTATAAAATTATTAATTATAGCACAAATATTGACAATTATCAGTCAGTTGCTGACAATTTTTGTTGCAGGCATTCTCATATCATCGTCTGTCAATATTACGGACAATTTGGATAACATTCCGTTACATTTATTATTGTTGATTATCGGACTGACAGCATTGTATCTGCTCACAGGAGTGGCTTCTGTTATTCTCTGTCTGATCAGTACTCACAAGGCTTCGGCAGAGGATGCAAACTTTAAGGTTGCTTTTTATTCTACCGTGATCAGTTTGTTTTTATATGTATTGAGTATTGTCTTTTCGGCGAATAAAGAAGTGGAAAACATCACGGAGCTGCTGGTGCTTCTGACAGAACTATTGGCGCAAGTATATATTCTGGAAGGAATACGCAGTATATGTAAGCAGCTTGGACATCCGGAAATGGATAAACTGGGCGGATTTATTTATGCAGTGATTACCACTCTTTTTGTCGTTCAGACCTGTGTGAGTGTTTATATTCTGGTACTGGGCGGAACCATGGTAACAACAAGAGCTTCATGGTTATCGATTGTCGGAAGCTTATTGACCATTTTCAGTATGATATTGTTTTTGTGTTACTCTTATAAGACGATCAAAATACTCTCCAAGGAATAATGAATATAACCAATCACCGATGTCCCCCGCCGCCTAAGAGGCGGCGGGGGACATTCGGACTTTCAGTGGGGGTTATAATCCCCCACTGAAACCCCGAGGAGCTAAAGCTCCTGCGGTGAGGTTGGATCAATGCAGCCGATGTTAAGCGAGCTTACATCGGGCTTTGCTCCGAGTTAAATACAACATGACCGGAAAACCATGTCGGTTTTTCCGGTCTGATTTTTTATACAACGTAGCGGTGCAGTGAAATTCCATGCCGCTGTTATGTTTAGACGATGCTATCTGATGTTCAAAAAATTGCCTTTAACCATAGCAGACTGATGGTGAAAAGTGCAGGGTTATGTAATCACTTTTAACAAAAGTACGAAACGTCAGATAAATCAGACCATAAAAACGGAGCGCTGATAAAGCAGAATAACAGGACATAGAACAGATGTTGAAGATGTAACCGGAACCATACAAGATAAACGAATATGCAATGAAATAAAGAATGTGAACAGATGAATAACCGAATAGATAAATAGGTAAAACAGAAGGGCTGCAATTTCAGAATAAAGCAATGTTATACATGAACAAAAACATAAAACACTGTCTATAAAATATAATGAACATTGACAATAAATGTACGATCTTGTATAATTATAGTAATACTTTATTGACTTACAGAACACCTGTATTCATTTTTTCGGGAGATGATGATATGAGATCACGAAATACAATCAGTCTGTTAAAAAAAGGGTTGTCGCTGCTCACTGCTTTTATGATACTGCTGTCGGGCTATTCTTTGTTCTGGGAGCAGAGCGTTTTTGCAGAAAGCGGAGCGTTAATAAAGGATTTTGAGATGGTGATTTCAGGAGGAGCCTCTGAAACGGATGAAGGCTATGTATGGAAAGCGTCTCAGACAGCAGAGGGGCATCAGTTTGTATATCGCATTATTTATTCCTTCTGGGGTGAGGGATATCTGCAGCCGGGTGATGTCACTATCGTTATCCCGAGACATATTCTTAAAAACAAATACGGCAGATATGCCGACCGGTGCGAACTGTCCATCCCGGAGGAAAGAAATGCTGTGGGAGAGAATGAATTCTGTTATACGGAAAGAGGAGACAGTATTATCATCAGGAACGATACTGTCTTGTCGGCGGCTGATGAAGGCTATATAGAAGTAGCCTATACAACTACAATGCTGACCTATTCCTATAAAGATATGCAGTTTTCCGATATTCCTTATGCCGAAATGACGCTCAGCGGAGGAGGGTCCGGAAGCACTCATACGGAAGCGCCGCCTGTTGCGATTGATACCTTTGCTGAACTCAGGAGTACCGAGATCACTGCTCCTAAGCAAAGGATTGCCGAATGGAAAGATGATTGGGGAGAAAAGCCTGCAGATGCCGATGATTATTATTATCTGGAATGGCTTGTTTCCAGTATAGTATCTGCCAATCAGACGTATTATGTTAAACTGGATGCATTTTGTAACGACCATGATAATTCATTGGTAGGTTATAAAATGCAGGGGTCACAAAAGTATTCACGGAGTGGGTATTCCGTGACCAATACTCAGACAGATGAAAAAAGATATGATTATATTCTGACACGGCACAAAAAATCGGAATATGATATGGAGCAGTACAAGATCACCGAGAAAGTACTGACAAGCGTCATTCCTGCTGACCGTGTCGATGAGATAACAAGCGGGCAGGCAGAAGATGTTTTTGTTTATGACAAGCCGATTTTTATTTATCCTATCAACGGTTATAATGCATGGAAATACGGCACTACAAGCTGGGAGGAAAGGTTTAATTATGAATGGCCGGCTGCAGATTACCGTCTGACAGAATTCCGGGAGGGGAAAATAGACAGAATAACAGGCAATCTGAAATATGCCATATATACAGTTGGGTGGCCGTTTTATTCTACAATTGCTGACGGTGAAAGCGCAGACAATCCTTACGCTTACGGAAAGTCGAAAGTGAATTTTTATGTAACAGATGAGAATTTTTACCTGAATGATGAGATCACCACAGATCATGAAAAAATAACGATTCCTGATGGGACATTGCCGTTGGGATATGATGATTATCAGGTTAATTATGTAAATTACAGCATAGAAATAAAAGACGCATTGTTTGATGAAGAACTGCAAAGATTTGACCCGGTTGCCGGCGAGTATCATGACGATGAAATAGTGTTTTTTGACGGAAAATTCGGGTCTGAGGGAACATGGATCAATGACGTTGCCCATTATAACATGAAAACAGGAGAAAGCTATGTTAATCCTGAATATGCCAGGAGTATAACGGCAGGGAGGGTTACATTCCGTGACGGATGTAATGGCTATCGTTTCAGATTATCCAATGCACATTACAGCACAGTGACGCTTATGTTTCCGTATTGTGCGTTAAAGCGAACGGAACGAGTGCTGGACATCATTGAAAACGGATCTGCCGGAGTGGATGCGGCATGGATGACAAATATAGCTGATTACCGTGTGACTGACAAAAACGGCAGAACGCTGTACAGCAAGACGATTAACGGTAGGGATTATGTCTACGGAGTGATAAAGGAACCATTTATCAATAAAAGTCTTGCATTGTTTGAAAACGATACGACAACGAAGAAAGCTTCACTCAGGTGGCAGATAGAGGCAAACGAAAGCTTTATGACCGACAGCGGAGCTGTATATGTTGTACAGAACACCGGAACAATATACGATCTTTTGCCCAAAGGAGGAGAGTGTGATCTGTCGAGCATCGCAGTGCTTGACGGTGAAAAGAAGCTGCCCTCGTCGGCGTATGATGTAAACAGTATTGTGAATTATAACGGAACAGGCAGAACGTTGTTAAAGGTACATATAAAGGAGCAGTTTTATCGGATAAAGCTGTTGTATACCATGACCTACACATGGGACAGTATCATAGACTATGGAAGGGACATATTAAATTCTGCTGCTTATGAAACAGGCAACGACGAAATAGCCGATGGCTATCCTGATGACGGAGGAGACATAGCCGATACTGAGTATATGAAAGACCTTGATCCGGAAAGCGACGGCAACAGATTCATATATACGCAGTCAGCTTATACTGCCGATGTCATCACGGCTGCGAATTCCGGGCTTTCAAAGAGTGTAAAGAATACCAAGGATTTTGAATATGGTGACAGTTCGGTGGTTCATCAGAACGGATTGTATATGTATCGTCTGAGATACAGCACCAATCAGGGTTACGGAACGAAGAATATGATATTCTTTGATTCGCTTGAAAACTTCAGCGATAATCTGAGAGAGAGCGAGTGGAAAGGCACACTCGAACAGATTGATACTTCTCAGATGTCGAAGGCAGGAGCAAATCCTGTCATATACTATTCTTCAGTAGAATCCCTTGATATCAGCCGGCATCATGACCTTGAAGAATCGGTAGAAGGAGAAAAAATCTGGAAAACAGAAGCAGAATTCGGTGATATATCAGGAGCAAAAGCAGTAGCCATAGACCTGAGATATGATAAAAACGGTGATGCTTTTGTATTGCCTACCAGCAGTTCGGTAGTTGCCATACTGTATATGAGAGCGCCCGCAGGAGATAATACAGACAGTGAAGACCCGATGACCTATAACTCGGTGTATCTGTCCGACAGTGTACTTGATGCTTACTCAGAAGAAACGGATTTTTTTATCAGGCATGAATGTACTGCGGTAAACTACCGTATTATGGCAGATATCAATATAGAGAAGGTAAGCTCAGAAGATAAGACGACGCCTGTAAAGGGCGTTTCATTCAGACTTGAGGGAATGTCCGATTACGGCACTGAGACGGATATCACGCTTGAGTCGGATATTAACGGCAGGCTGGTATTCACAGACATAGAGAAAGGAGCATATACCCTTAAAGAGATAAAGGGAAGTGATGATTATCTGCCGATTAAAACCGCAATGTCTGTCAGAATAGACAATTACGGAGCTGTAACGATAAACGGCACACCGGTAACCGAGGGGGTATTCTATCATCTGGAGGACGAGCCTCGTGTTCATTCAGACATAACTTTCTATAAAAGTGACCTTGCGGATAACAATGTCTTCATCAAAGGTGCCAGTTTTGAACTGTCAGGTGTTTCGGACTATCATAATGAAATAAATATGAAGGCGATATCTGACAGTGACGGTCTTGTCGTATTCAAGAATGTTGAGAAAGGCACATATAAGCTGAAAGAACTGCGTGCAGTTGACGGACATATACTCGACAGAAATGTATATATTGTCACAGTGTCTTACAGCGGACTGTACAGTATCAGTGTCAGTGAAAGCGAGGGTGCGGGTAATAAGGAACTGTTGAAAAAGACATTGTCCGGAGTGGTTTCAATCTGCAATGAACCATATCACAGTTTTACCATACAGAAAGAAGCTTTTTCAACCGGAAATGCAGTAAAGGGTGCGGAATTTGAGCTTAAGGGAGAAAATGCAGGCGGAAACCAGACAGATATCATAAAATCCACAAATGAAAGAGGGCAGATCGTATTTTCCGGACTTGAGTCGGGAGTTTACACACTGACAGAGACTAAAGCTCCGTCTGGTTATGAGCTGGACAAGACGGTAAGGACCGTAAGCATCGACCAATACGGCAACGTGGAGATAAGCGACAGCAAGCAGGATAGCGAAGGACGATTTGTCATCATTAATAAAGAAAACGGCAGTATAACGATCACGAAAAAATGGGTGGATCATGATACTAACGCTACCCGTACAGCGGATCCGGTTATCCACCTCAGCACAGATATTAACGTGCAGTACAATGCTTATTTCGGAAACAGCAATGGTTCTTCCGTTCTGTCCAGGGTTGCTCCCATAAACAGCATTACCTCATTTGCACCGTTTGAAGGCGAGGACGCTCAGGTACAGGAACTGATTGAACACGGAACAGCGGTAAAGATAGATGACGGCAAGACAGAATGCAGTATCTATGCATGGAAAGAAGATGACGGCAGCATTCTCTGGTGGTCTGATGCCAAGAATGTATATCTTACTGATGCAGCAAGATGGCTGTGGAAAGATTTAACAAACTGTACTTCCATCAATTTTTCCGGGATCAATGCATCGTTACTGACAAGCGGATATTATATGTTTGCAGGTGATTCAAAGCTGGAGTATCTTGATATGAGAAGTCTGGATACGTCGTCTTTGACGGATATGTCCTATATGTTCAATGATTGTTCTCTGTTGAAAAATATAACATTCGGGGGACGGTTCAATACTTCAAAAGTTGTGACGATGGAGTATTTGTTCAGAAATTGCAAAAATCTCCTCCGTGCTGATCTGCGAGGCTTTGACACATCAAATGTTGTTAATATGTGTGCGGTATTTATAAACTGCCAGAAGCTTGAATATATTGATCTTTCAAGTTTTAATACTCAAAAGCTTGTCAATATGTCATATATGTTTCAAGAATGCAATGCATTAAAAATCATTGACCTTCATTCCTTTGACACATCAAATGTCAACAATATGCTAAACCTGTTTGCCAATTGTCTGTCAGCAGAGGATATTCTTGTCAGTGATAAATTTGTTACCGATAAGGTAACAACAATGGACGGTATGTTTACCTACTGCAGAAAAATGGAGTCTTTATCCGCAACCGAGGAAAGTCCCGAGAGAATTGATGTCAGGACATTCAATACCTCAAGCTGCACGACTATGTACGGTATGTTCAATGGCTGTGAGAACATCAAAGAACTTGATCTGAGAAGCTTCGATACGTCCTCGGTGACCAATATGACAATGATGTTTTCTGCCTGCTATAATCTTGAATCCGTCGATCTGAGCAGCTTTGATACATCTCACGTTACGAATATGGGAGCTATGTTCAGAAATGACAGGAAGCTGAAAACGCTTGATCTGAGAAGTTTTGATACTTCAAAAAATCTATATTTCAGTCAGTTTTTTGAAGGCTGCAGTTTATTGACAGAGGTGCTTGTCAGCGACACGTTTGTGACAGATAATATTCTGACTATGACCAATATGTTTTCAGGCTGCAGTGGACTGAAATCGCTGTATGCGGACAGTGAACATCCCGATTATCTTGATATAAGGACGTTCAATACTTCAAAAGTGAATAACATGTCAGGAATGTTTTCCGGCTGCTCGAAGATAACGGACCTGGACCTGAGAAACTTTAATACGTCAAACGTCACTGATTTCAGTCTTATGTTTGCTCACTGCTCAGAACTTGTCAATGTTGATGTTTCAAGTTTTGATACATCGAAAGGTACAACTATCTATGCATTGTTCTTGAATGATAAAAAATTGGAAACACTTGATCTGAGAAGCTTTAACACTGCAAATGTAAAAGATATGCATGCTGTGTTCAGAGGGGGCAACACGCTGAGAAGAATACTTGTCAGCACACAATTCGTTACAGACAAGGTGACAACAATGGCTGAAATGTTTTCTGACTGCTATGCTCTCACTTCTTTGCATCCCGGAGAAGATCTGCTTTACCAGCTTGATATCAGAAGCTTTAATACGAGCCGTGTAACTGATATGAGTGCAATGTTTTCCGCTTGCCAGCATATCACAGAGCTTGATCTGAGGAACTTCGACACAGGCAGAGTTACCAATATGAATGCTATGTTCTCGGGATGCACTGCGCTTGAAGCTTTATATCTCAGCAGCTTTCATACGGCATCGGTAACAAATACCGCATCTATGTTCCGCAGTTGTAATAAGCTTGAAGTATTAGACCTGAGAAGCTTCGATACTTCCGCAGTCTTGTATATGAACTATATGTTCGCCTATAATCCTCTGCTGAAGTATATTTATGTCAGCGACAGCTTTGTAACTGTGAACGTCAGTACGTTTGATAGTATGTTTGCAGAGTGCCCGTATATATCCACTCTTAATCCCGATGACACATTGCCTGACCAACTTGATATAAGAAAGTTCAACACAACCAAGGCAACACTGATGCAGTCGATGTTTACAGGCTGTAAAAGATTGGTAGAACTTGATCTGACCAGCTTTGATACCTCTTCCGTCACAAATATGTACAGTATGTTCAGAAACTGTACTTCTCTTGAAACGATAAAGGTATCAGACCTGTGGAATACAGACAAAGTGACAAGCAGTGAGTATATGTTTATGGACGACAGACGTTTGATGGGCGGATACGGAACAGCTTATACACCTTCTGTCGTCAACGGTACCTATGCCCGTGTAGATACAGATCAATCAAACGGTTATTTGACACAAGGAGCGGTTATGATTTCGACGGCTGACGAAGCAGCCATAGGGAATATCAGACTTTCTTCGCTGTTTCCTGCAGACAGTGTCAGATCATTTATGCATTATACAGGCAGAGATGCAGAAAGTATCATCAGCACACAGAACGCAAAGAGAATAGATGACTGTTCAACTTCTCATAAGATATATGTATGGCTTGACAGTTCTTCAGGCACGTTATATTGGTGGGCAGATACGGATAAGGTATGCTTGACTACCGGAGCTTCCATTCTCTGGAAGGGACTGAATGCTTGTACCAATATCAGCCTGAGCGGAATTGACACGTCAGAAATGCGCTCATCTGTTGAAATGTTTGCAGGTTGTACTGCCTTGAGCAGTATAGATCTGAGTACGATGGATACGCATCATCTCACGAACATGAGCAATATGTTTAACGGTTGCTCATCACTGAGAACCATCACCTTCGGCAGCAATTTTGACACATCAAAAGTCGTGTATATGACAAATATGTTCCTTGGCTGCTCAAGTCTTGAACAGCTTGACTTGAGTATGTTTGATACTTCCTCGACAGAAGGGCTTTATCAGATGTTCGGCGGCTGCAGTTCTCTCACAAGGATTACGTTCGGGGAAGGCTTCAAAGCGGACAAAGTAGAATCATTCGGATATTTATTCAGCGGCTGTTCCAAGCTGGCAGAGCTGGATCTCAGCAGTTTCCGTCCCATGAATAATAAAACGACGGAATATATGTTCAATAATTGTTCGTCGCTCGAGAGGATAGATTTTGATGGTTTTGTTACCTCAGAAGTTACGGCCATGTCGTTTATGTTCAAGGGTTGTACGAATCTGAAGGAACTTGATCTGTCATCGTTTGATACAAGAAAAGTTACGACCATGAGCAATATGTTCAGGGACTGCAAATCGCTTACAAGCCTTGATCTTGATGGATTTCAAACGCCTGTACTGGGCGGTATGGCGTCCATGTTTGAAGGTTGTATGTCACTCGAATCATTGACGATGTCAAATTTCAATACATCAAGGGTTGGTTCGTTTGAAAGCACCTTCTATAACTGCAACAAGCTCAAGTATCTTGACCTGAGCAGTTTTACAAACACAAGTTCTTCCAGTTTTGCTTATATGTTCCGTGAGTGCGTAGCTCTTGAGACGCTGATCCTCAGCGACAGATTTGTATGTTCAACGGCAAGGTATCTTCAGTTGATGTTTTATGACTGCAAGGTGCTCAAGGCAGTAGACTTGTCGCACTTTGATACAAGTAATGTTACGCATTTCAGCTCGATGTTTGAATACTGCCGCAGCTTGGAGATAATTGATGTCAGTAACTTTGACACATCAAATGCGGTCAATATGAGCGGTATGTTCAGAGCTTGTGAAAAAGTCAAGGAACTTGCAGTAGAAGGCTTTAATACATCGAAGGTTTCGGGATTTGCCAGTATGTTTGATTGCTGCAATTCACTCCAGAAGCTCGACCTGAGAGGATTTGATACACGAAGTGTAGGAGACTTTTCGTATATGTTCCGTAATTGTGAGTCGCTGGAAGAATTGAAGATTTCTTCTGATTTTATAACTGCAAGGGCTAATGATCTGAAATTTATGTTCCAGAACTGCAGAAAGCTCAGGACGTTAGCGACAGGCACTTTTGATACGCAAAATGTAAAGAGTTTTGAAAGATTGTTTGAAGGCTGCAATTCTCTAACAGAAATTGATGTAAGTAACTTTAAGACCTCAAATGTAACGAGATGCGACTGTATGTTTTCCGGCTGTCGTTCCGTTACTGAGCTTGATGTCAGTCATTTTGACACGTCAAAGTCAACCAGCATGAACTCAATGTTCAGAGACTGCAGAAAAATAAAAAGACTGGATCTTTCAAGCTTTGATGGTTCGAACGTAAAAGATTTTTCTTACATTTTTGATAATATGAATGAGCTGGAAGAAATCATTTTACCGGAACATTTTGTAACGGAAAAGGCAACAAATCTCTGTAATATGTTTTCTTATTGTTCTCAGCTCAAGAATCTGGATATAACGGCTTTTGAGTCAGGAAACGTAACGAATATGAGCAATATGTTTTTAGGCTGCAGTGCGTTGACAGAGCTTGACATAAGCAAGCTGAACACATATCATGTCACGAATACAGAATATATGTTTTATGGCTGCAGAAAGCTTAAAGCGCTTGACGCAAGTTCGATGTATACGGCAAATGTTACTAAAATGACAAGTATGTTCAGGGATTGCTGTGAACTGACAGAGCTGGATCTGAGAAACTTTGATACGCACAATGTTACCATAATGAACCATATGTTTTTCAGTGATAACAAGCTTCAAACGATATATGTTTCCGACCTGTGGAACACTGATAATGTAGCAAATTCAGCGGATATGTTTCTGGCTGCGGAAAGAATAACAGGGGAAAACGGGACAAGGTATAACAGAGGTATTGTGGATAAGACTTACGCTGTAGTTGATAATGACGAACATAAGGGATACCTTAGTTATCGACCATCGTCATTCATTAACGGAACTGCATTTGTTTCCACAGACAGCGGCTGCATCATTGAAAAGATTGACGATACCACCTGGACATACACGTTTACAGGATTGAATCCGTCATTTGTTTATTATGCATGGGAAGACGAGCTTGATCATTACGTTTCATCAAACCTCATTGATAATGCACTCAAGGTCAAAGATCTGAAAGGAACCATTACCAATACTATCACAGAGAATCCGCCGCCTGTAGCAGAATACGGCAGTCTGACGATCCTGAAGAAGCTTGCTGCTTCCGAAGGTACAGTGCTTACAGAGGAAGATATGTCCCGCAGCTTTGCGTTTGATATTACTATTACGAACAAAAGCGGAGAGGCCTTAACAGATACTGCTTTGTACGGTACCGTACCGTTCCATTCAGGAAAGGCAAGGGTACGGATAAAGGGAGGCGAAAGCATTACGCTTACTGGTATTCCTGAAGGGTATCATTATCTGGTAACCGAACTGCCTGCGGATGGGTTTACCCCTGAGATCAGTAAGAGAAGCGGCGTTATCGTAAAAGATGAGACGGCACAGGCAGTTTTCACAAATACAAAAAATGATATACCGGAGAAATATGTATCGGTCACTCTGAAAAAGCTTGTCACAGGTGTTTATGAAAACGAAAGTGAATATAGTTTTACCATTCATTTGTCGGGAATGCACAGAGAACAAGAGTATATGCTGTCTGACGGAACAAACTATTGCACGGATATTTACGGCTGTGCTGATATATCCGTAACGCTGATGGATGGAGAAGAGATAACAGTTCAGGATATTCCCGTAGGAGCTGTTTACCGTATCAGCGAGGACGAAGGGGATTACATTTCGTCCTATGTCATAACAGACGATGCCAATAAAGGGAAAATAGCACGAAGCCGGGGGGCGAACAGTGAAAAGAATGCCATGCTATCAACAGCTTCAGAAACGGCAGATGAAGACGAGCAGGTAACGGTTACATTTACTAATACGCTTGATAAACGACAAAACCTGGAGATTAAAAAGGTCGTGGCAAATGCTTCTCCGTCAAACACGGACAGATTCACCTTTAATGTCAAGCTGACGGGGCTGATCCCGAACGAGCAGATAATGACCGGCACTCTTGGAGTGTATCATGCTGACAATAACGGCAGACTTACCATCAGTTTTGCACTGAAAGCAGGTGAGAAAATGGTTTTCTATCAGCTTCCTGCAGGCGCACAGTACATTATTACGGAGTCGGGTTCAGATTATAAGGCGTCGTATACAATCACAGATAAAAACGGTAAGGGCAATATCGTATCATCTGCCGGCGCTAATGATGAAGCGGGACATCAGCTTTCAACGGAAACCGAAACCGTCAATGAAGGCGAAGAGGCACTTGTCATATTTACGAATACGAAAGTACAGCATGATATGACTGTTACAAAGATGGTAGACATGAAGTACGGCAATCTGAGATATGTCGAATACAGCAAGCAGGAATTCATGTTCCATATCACTTTTGACGGACTTGAGCGCTCTGAAACATATACGATAGAACGCTTCTCACAGCTTTATGCAGGATTAACGACTGAAAACAGTTTTGCGTCGACGCAGGATGGAACAGCAGAGTTGGATATTATATTAAAACACGGAGAATCCGCCAAAGTGAAGGATCTTCCTGCAGGAGCACACTATACCGTAACAGAGCGTGCGGAGAAAAACTATATCTCGTCCTATGAGATAAAGGGCAATGAAGGAGCGGTCGTTACAGATGATTCTGAACAGAATCGCACGACATTCAGAGAACTTTCCACAAATGACGAAACGGTAGATGTTACCGATCTTGATATAAGGGTAACATTTACCAACAGTTACAGTGCATCAGATTATGTGCTTCCTGCAGCCGGAGGAAAAGATCTGCGGTTCATGCTGATCATATCAATGGCAGGAATAATGGTATTCGCAGCGATATTTACAGCAGGAAGAGTGAGATTCGGTAAAAAGAAGGAATGAAACAAAATAAACACACGGTAAAGATTTTGAAGTCTTTACCGTGTGTTTTGTAATGGGATAAAACCTGAATGATACAAAGCGTAATCAATACTCTGTCAAAGGGTCGTAGCGGACGTTATTATAACGGGTTTCAAAGTGCAGATGAGCGCCTGTAGAATAACCTGTAGAGCCGACAAAGCCGATAAGCTGACCGGCAACGACACTCTGCCCCACGGAAACGGTAACACCTGAAAGGTGTCCGTAGATCGAAATTTTTCCGCCGCCATGATCAATCATAACGTAGTTGCCGTAGCCGCCGCCGCAGCCGCAGCTTGAAAACTTACCCCAGTCATGCGTACAGCTCTCACACGTTGAGAAAACAACACCGTCGCTGCAGGCAACAACCTTGGCACCGTAGATACCCGCTTCTGCAATATCGAGAGCGCCGTGATTGTTTACTCCTCTCCATTCGTCGAAGGTTGATGTAAGGTAGGTAAAGCCGGGGCAAGGCCAGACATAAGATCCGTCGGAATCCGGAGTAACAACAATTTCGGTATTGTTTTTTTCAGCCTGCCTTTTCCGGTAAGCGTCCAATGCCTTTTTCAGTTCAGCCTGTTTCGCTTCGTTTTCTTTCTTTTCGTTCTGCAGATCATTTTTAGTTGTCATCAGCTCTTGAATGAGCTTGGTATTCTCCTCGAGCAGAGCATTGATTTTTTCTTTATTTTTTTCTAGTGAAACTTTTTCCGCTTCAACAGCGGCTTTTTTCTGACGAAGCTCTTTCTGTTCCTGAGCAATGATATCAGCCTGTCCCTGAATGGAACGGATCAGACTGTTGTCATACTCAGCCATATTTTTGATCATTTCGGTTTTATCAATAAAGTCTTCAAAACTTTTTGCCCCGAGAATAATTTCAAGAGATGAAGTATCGCCGGAAGTATGAATTGTTCTTAGACGCACACGAAGTAGCGCAAGTACATTTTCAATTTCAGCTTTTTTCTGTTCAATCTGAGCCTGTTTGTCAAGAATTTCAGCATTGAGTGTACGAATGTTTTCATTACTTGCTTTTATGCTTGCGCTAAGTTCACTGATCTGAGCCTGCAATTTTTTGCTTTGATCTTCCTTGCCTTTGATTTCCTTTTCAGTGAGTTTTATTTTTTCTTTGATACTGCTGTTTTCTTCCTTGAGCTCGTTTCGAATACGGGAATTTTCTTCTACATTAAAGCTTTCCTCGGTTGAATCCTCAGAGGTTTCCTCGCTGAGGGAGGAAGAACTTTCTTCTTCGGAAACAAGGGAGTCTTCATCAGCAGAGGTCAGAAGGGAACAGCTTAAAGCGAGGGTAACTGTCAGAACAAGAGCGGTGAGCCGACAAAAAGGTTTATTTGCCAAGGATAGCGCCTCCTTCCTTATTCAGATAACGGGTGATAGAGATAAAACCGCCAATCAGACCGATGAGGATACCGATACATGACATACTGAGCAAGGTAGGGAGCCATATCTGAGAAACAGCCAAAGTTGACGAACGAATCATACCGATCACATTTCCGGCAGCCGTTCTGACGGGTTCATATAGAGCGATAATGGCTGCTGAGGACAACAAACCGGAGAGCAGTCCGATGACGGTGGCTTCGATCATGAAAGGTATTCTGACAAACGCATTTGTAGCGCCGACGGATTTCATAATACTGATTTCAAAGCGACGGGAATACATTGTCATTTTAATGGTATTGGAGATAATGAACAAGGTCACGACGGCAAGAATCAATACTACCCATAAACCAACGACAGTTACAAAATAGTTGAGTTTAGTCAGTTTTCCTGCAATGTCGCTGCGGTCACTGACCTGATCAATCCCGTCCAGTTTTTTAATCGTGTTGACTGTTTCCTGATATCTGGCAAGATCCTTTAGTGTAATTCTGAACTCGTTTCCAAACGGATTGCCGCTGCCCTGCATGGATTCATAGATACCTTCGCCGAGTGTATCTTTATAGTCTTTGAGAACATCGTCACGGGAAACAAAGCGATAGCTTTCAATGTTAGGGATAGAGGAAAGCTGAGGTCCCAGTTTTACGGAATCGAGATCGGAGAACTCCGGCTTCAGATAGACAGTAAGCTGGTTATCGTCGCCGATGTTTGAGATCAGTTCATTAACGTTAAACGAAATAAGGGCTGCGGTTCCGGTAATTATCAGGCAAGAGACCAGAACGATAACTGACGCCAAGGACATCATACGATTGTTCCAGATGTTTTTAAAACCTTCTTTCAGCAAGTAGCCCATAGCAGAAAGCTTCATAGATGATTTTCCTCCTTACCAAGAGATTCGGACTGTTCGGGAGCTTCAGAAAAAGCCTGATCGGGAGCGGAAGGAGAAATCATAGAATCGAGAGTGATCTCACCGTCGGCAATACGGATTACTCTGCCGCCGAAAGCTTTAACCAGTTCGTGTTCGTGTGTGACGATGATGACAGTTGTACCGTTTTTGTTGATAGCCGTCAGCATTTTCATAATTTCAAAAGAGCGTTCCGGGTCGATATTGCCGGTAGGTTCATCGGCAATCAGCAGATCGGGACGATTGACCAAAGCTCTTGCAAGACTCACACGCTGCTGTTCACCGCCGGAAAGTTCATTGGGTCTGCGGTTTTCAGTACCCTCCAGCCCGACAGTTCTGAGAATGGCAGGAACTCGTCTTTTAATGATTTTTTCAGAGGTTCCGATAGCTCTCATAGCGAAAGCAACATTATCAAAGACCGTCATTTTATCAATCAGTCTGAAATCCTGAAAAACGATACCCATAGTACGGCGGAGGTAGGGGATTTTTCTTTTGCGAATCTTCATCAGGTCATAGCCGTTCACAGAAATACTGCCAAAGGTGGCTTTTTCCTCACGAATCAGTATTTTAAGCAGAGTACTTTTACCTGCGCCGGAGGGACCGACTATAAAAACAAATTCTCCGTCTTTTACGTCAAGAGATATTTTTTTCAGTGCTTCCGTTCCATTAGGATAAATCTTGGAGATATTGTTGAGATGGATCATAGCATTATGCGGCTCCTTTCAGTATGCTTCCGGCATGAAATAACGAAAAATGAATAACACAATCGGAGCGTACGCCATCATTATACTCTATCAAGAAGTAATCGTCAAATAAAAATACAAAAAATACCGCTGAAAAGAGTATGACAAGGAAGAAGCCACTCTATAAGTCTAAAAGAATGGCGTGGAAAGGAAAAACCAAACAGAGGAGTGAAAAATCCCACATGATGATTGCAAAGGGATAACACCTTCCGGCAGGATTTGAAAGGACGGCTTAGTCTTTATCATCAATACGAATACGCACTAAAAACAAACTGTCGGCTGAATACGGAAAGAGCCCATCGTTTATAACCAATCACCGATGTCCCCCGGGTCTCGCCTGCCGGGTGCGTGACCGCACTGGACAAGTCCGCTGTTGCTTCATACAAATCTGCTCATTTTATTCCGCAGGCGTCCGGCACGGGCAGCGACGATTAGTCGCTGCCTTTTTCGCATTCCGCCGTCACAAGCCTGACGGCTTGCTTGTGGCTGTT
>Ga0256405_10003953_pt1 | contig 29101 bp, 26 predicted proteins | sample RumenRJG_02DNA_FD_189096 | JGI IMG/M metagenome (GOLD analysis project Ga0256405, IMG submission 189096) | Bovine rumen microbial communities from Lethbridge, Alberta, Canada - RJG_02 | ecosystem: Host-associated > Mammals > Digestive system > Stomach > Rumen | place: Canada: Alberta... | reverse complement strand
CTGTACATAACCACGCGTTCCTTTTCTGTTACTTTTGCAACAAAACATACCACTTTATTATAGCGGTCTTTATACACGTTGTCTATAAACGAATTGTGAAATTTGTCAAAATGTCCAAATCCGGGTTTTTTCGTACCCGCAAAGCGGCGTTACATTCTCCGGATCAGAGAATACAGAAGCACAAAAAGGAGAATCGGGCCCGCGTACCGGATAAGCAGGGCAAAAATCCCGCCCATCAGTGCAAACAGCAGCACCAGAATAAGCACAAAGGCTGCCGCGATGCCGAACCGGACGTACCATTTGCTGGTATCGATATAGTGAATTTCCGGCCCGTTCTCCCGGGTTGTCTCTCCATAGCGGGAAGAATTTCCCTCCTCCCGGTTCTGTGTGCCCCCGTTTGTCCCCGTATTGGTATAATCGTGGCGGTATCCGCCGTCCTTTCCGCCGTGGTCCGTCGGATCGCTGTCATAGCCTTCCGGGGAAGCGTCCACGCCGGCCTCCACGCTCTGCAGAATGGTCCGGGCAATCAGCCTTGCATCTCCCAGCTCCGCCAGAACCGCATCGTCATCACGCCCCAGTGCATTCTGCTCCCTGAAATAATTCTCATAATAACGCAGGTTATCCCGGACCGCCGAGGGAGAAATCTCTCCCTCCAGCGTTTCCTGAAGCTCCTGCAGAAATTCCTGTCTGCTCACGCCCGCTCCTTACCTCATCTTTTCACTCAGCGTGCCGTTCCGGTAAGCCTCCATCAGCTCCTTCAGGTCGCTGATTTTCTGCTCCAGCTCACGCCCTTCATCGGTGTCGGATATCATTACTCTCTGCACCATCTCTTCCGTGATGGTGACCTCCGGCGTCGTTCCGCCGTTTTCATCAAACGGCTTATGCTTCGCCAGCGCCAGGTGATGGGAATTGTAGATCAGCGCATATCCCGCAAATTCCAGATCCTTTCTGTGGGCTCTGGTGAGGCCGCCGTCGATGACGTACAGCATGCCGCCGGCGCGGATCGGAAGCTCCCCGTCCTTCGGGTCTTCCAGCATATGGCCGTTGATGATATGGCGGCTCTCCCCCGGTACCTCGAATTCGTCCAGGATCTTTTTGCAGATATCCTCCCGCTCGCTCAGCGCATAATAGGGATTCCGGACCACTTCGGTCTTCTTTTTGTCATCCACAAAGCTGCACTCGAAGGTTGTGATCCTGTCGCGGCCGAACAGCGGAGACTTGGGTCCGCAGGAAAGATACCACATCAGGTCCGTCATCACCCGCTTCTCGGGCGTATCCTCTTCCATATAGCTGGCCTGCAGCACCTTTTTCTCCAGCAGATCCATCAGCTGCTTTCCGGAGGCCGGCTCGCCGGCAAAATCCACGGTCTCGAAGCTGCCGTCGGGAAGCATGGGGATACATCCGTGATAGAGGAGGTTCCCGTTGCAGGATTTATACATGCTGCCGTTGGTGTACAGGAAGTCCACCTGCCGCCGCAGCCGCTCACTGTGGGTAAAGGAAGTCTGCAGGGTGCGCAGAAGCTCTTCCTCCGCCGGGGTAAGCTTCAGCGGATCCTCCGGGTCCACCGTCGGGAAGTTTTTGTCCTGCAGCTTTCTCTTCTTGCCGTCCAGCATCACCGTTCCTGCCGCATAATCAATCTGCTCCAGGAAATTCCGGTGCTCCATGTGGTACTCCGGATGGCGGCGGATGGTCTGCCCCTCCAGCTTAAACTGCATGATGGTGACGGCCTTGTGCATCTTTGCCGCCAGCATCGGGTCCACCGTATCATAGATATTCTGGGACAGGTCATGGGGCATGAAGCGCTTGCAGGGATCCTTTCCATATACCTCGGAGGCAAACATGGAAAGGGGTCTTAAATTGATGCCGTATCCGTCCTCCAGCTGGTCAAATCCGTTGTAGCTGATGGCAATGCGGAGCACGTTGCAGATGCAGACGCGGCTGCCGGCCGCAGCGCCCATCCAGGTAATATCGTGGTTGCCCCACTGGATATCCACGTCGTGGAAATTCATCAGCTCATCCATCACCCGGTCGGCCCGCGGTCCCCGGTCGAAGATATCGCCGATGATATGCAGGCTGTCGATGGTGAGATCCCGTATCAGCTTGCAGAGGTCCTGGATAAACAGCTCTTCCACGCCGGTCTCCAGGATGGTGGCCAGAATCTCATTGAAATACGCCTGTTTGTCGGGATCCGAATAGTCCATCCAGAGGGTCTCGGAGATGATGCCCGCAAAGCTCTGGGGAAGCTTTTCCCGGACCTTCGCCCTGGAGTACTTGGAAGAGATGGCCCGGCAGACGGTCACCAGCCGGTAAATTGAGGTTTTCTGCCAGTCCTCGTTATACTCTCCCGCCCGCTTCAGCTGCCGTATCGTCCGACGGGGATAATAGATCAGCTTTGCCAGGGCCTCCTCATCGGTCTCGGAAATATAATGGCCGAAGGTCTCACGGATCTTCTCGCGGATGATACCGGAGGAGCTCCGCAGAAGATAGCTGAATGCCTGGTCCTCACCGTGCAGATCGCTGAAGAAGTATTCCGTCCCCTTGGGCAGGCTGAGAATCGCCTTCAGGTCAAGAATCTCTCTCGCCGCATCCCGGAGTGTCGGATAATCCTTAGCCAGCAGTTTCAGATATTCGAGTTCTCTCATGGTACCATCCTCCCGTCAGTATTGTAATGATCGTATGTAAATCAGAGCCGGTGCAGGAAAAGGCCGCTCCGGAGCTTGGGTTCAAACCAGGTGGACTTCGGCGGCATAAGCATTCCCGCATCTGCCACGCAAAGAAGCTCCTCCATCGAGGTGGGATACATGGAAAATGCGCACGCCGCACCTTCTGAGACCTCCCGCTCCAGTTCTGCGGTGCCGTGAATTCCGCCCACAAAGCGGATTCTCGGGTCTCTCCGCGGATCGCGGATATCCAGAAGCGGTGCGAGCACATAATCCTGCAGGGTCTGCACATCCAGGGTTCCCACCGGGTCCTCCGACCGGTATTCCTCCCGCAGCCGGAAGGTATACCAGGTATCCTCCAGCAGCATGCAGAAGTCTCCCTTTTTCTCCGGGTTCTTCCCGTCCCCGGGCCTGTCGCCGGAATCCCCGCATCCATCCAGGGGCATCTCCCCAATCAGCCGGTAATGGGCCAGAATCCCGTTGATAAGGGACTCCCCGTTGTGGCGTCCCAGGTCGGTCACCACCCGGTTATAGGGCATAATCCGCAGGTCCTCCTCCGGAAAGAGAACCGAGAGGAACCAGTTAAACTCCTCATTCCCGGTGTATTCCGGATTCTTTTCCCGCCGCATCAGGGAAACCTTCACCGCAGAGGCGGCTCTGTGATGTCCGTCCGCGATATAAGTCCGAGGCACTGCGGCAAATGCCTCCGTAATCTGCCGAATCTGCTCCTCCCCGGCGATGCGGAACACTCTGTGGCGCACGCCGTCCGGAGAACAGAAATCATAGAGCGGCTTTCCCGCCTTTACCTCCGCCGTGATCGCGGCAAGGGCGACATTCCCCCGGTACGCCAGGAAGATGGGACCGGTCTGCATGTCCGTCACATCCACATGGCGGATGCGGTCCTGCTCTTTGTCTGCTCTTGTATTCTCGTGACGTCTCACAATTCCGTTCAGATAGTCATCCACCGAGGAAAGCCCGACGATTCCGGTCTGCGTATGTCCCATCCCGGTCAGCTCATATAAATAATAACACGGTTTCTCCTCTGTGATAAGTACCCCCTCCCGGCAAAATCGGGCAATCTCGTCCCGTGCCGTCTCGTAGACCGGCATGCTGTAAGGGTCGGTCCCTTCCGGCATAAGCGTTTCCGCCCGGTCAATGCGGAGAAAGGACAGGGGTTCTTTCAGAACCTCCCGCTTTGCCTCCTCATAATCGTATACATCATAGGGCAGTGCCGCCACCCGGGCAGCCGCATTCTCTGCAGGGCGCACACTGCAGAACGGTCTGATCTGCGCCATAATTCTCCCCCTCTTTTTACCTGTGCAGAGCCCGGTATTCCGGTCTCTGCGGCATATCTTTCAGCACGACAACAGCAGGGCGGCCGCAAAACCCCGTTTTTCGGGGGTCTGCGACGGCCCTGCTGCAGTTTTTGCAGTTTCAGTTATTTAATCACTCTCACCCGGCATACACCGTTGATGGCGCGCACCCGCTGCAGGAGCACGTCCGGCACATCCGTGTCAAGGTCCATCATCGTGTAGGCGAATCTTCCCTTGCTCTTATTGGTCATGTTGGCGATATTGATGCCCGCCGCCGAGAAGATGAAGGATACCTGGCTGATGATGTTCGGCACATTCTCATTCAGGATGGCAATCCGCTTCTTGGTCTCGCAGACGCCCATATCGCAGTTCGGGAAGTTGACGGAATTCAGGATATTGCCATTCTCCAGATAATCCACCATCTCGCGGACCGCCGCCATGGCACAGTTGTCCTCCGCCTCCTCTGTGGAAGCGCCGAGATGCGGGGTCGCGATGACATTCTTCATGTGCATGACCTTCTCATTCGGGAAGTCGGTGACGTATCTCTTGACCTTTCCGCTCATGAGAGCCTCGGCCATGTCGTCGTCATTGACCAGAAGGTCTCTCGCCATGTTGATGATGACAACGCCGTCCTTCATCTCGTCCAGGGCTTTTTTATCAATCATGCCCTTTGTGGAATCCATAGCCGGCACATGTACGGTGATATAATCGCACTCCTTGTAGATGGTATCCACGGTATTGATGTGCTTTACGTCTCTCGCCAGGTTCCATGCGGAATTGACGGAGATAAAGGGATCGTAGCCGTAGACTTCCATGCCCAGGGCAGCCGCCGCGTTGGCAACCTCTGCGCCGATGGCGCCGAGGCCGATGACGCCCAGCTTCTTGCCGATGATCTCATGGCCGGCGAAGGCTTTCTTTGCCTTCTCCATGTCCTTGCCGATGGTGGGGTCTTCCTTATTCTCCAGGCACCACTGCATGCCGCCCGGAATGTCTCTGGCCGCCAGAAGGATTCCGGCAATCACCATCTCCTTGACGGCGTTGGCATTGGCTCCCGGGGTGTTGAACACCACGATGCCCTCTTCCGCGCAGCGCTCCAGCGGAATGTTGTTTACGCCGGCGCCGGCTCTCGCGATGCAGCGCAGGCTCTTGGAAAACTTCATATCATGCATGGAAGCACTGCGGACAAGAATCGCATCCGCATCCACTTCCTTCTCACTTACTTCATATCCCTCCGGCAGGAGCTCCAGTCCCTTGGGAGAGATCGCATTCAGGCATACTACTCTGCGCATCACGCATTCTCCTTCTCAAACTTCTCCATGAATTCCACCAGCTTCTGTACGCCTTCGATCGGCATCGCATTGTAGATGCTGGCGCGCATGCCGCCCACGGTTCTGTGGCCCTTCAGATTGACAAATCCGGCTGCCTTTGCCTCAGCGACAAACTTCGCATCCATATCCTTGTCCCCGGTGACAAATGGTACGTTCATAATAGAACGATCCTTCTTCTCCACGGTACCCCTGAAGAGTCTGCTTCTGTCCAGGAAATCATAGAGGATCTTTGCCTTTTCTTCATTGCGCTTCTTCATGGCCTCCAGGCCGCCCTGGGCCTTCAGCCACTTGAATACCTTGCCGCAGATATAGATGGTGTAGGTCGGCGGTGTATTGAACAGTGAACCGCTGTCGGAATAGGTCTTGTAGCGCAGCATGGTGGGAGTGCCCGGAAGCACGTCATCGCGGATCAGGTCCTCGCGCACGATGGCGATGGCCAGACCTGCCGGTCCCACGTTCTTCTGCACGCCGCCCCAGAGGATGCCGAACTTGCTGACATCGATCGGCTCGGACAGGAAGCAGGAGGAAATGTCCGCCACCAGGTCCTTGCCCTTGGTGTTCGGCAGCTCATGGAATGCCGTGCCGTAGATGGTGTTGTTCATGCAGATGTAGACATAGTCTGCATTCTCATCCACCGGAAGGTCCGAGCAGTCCGGAATATAGGAGAAGGTCCTGTCCTCGCTGGAGGCAATGGCATTCGCCGTACCGAACATCTGGGCCTCTTTCCAGGCCTTCTTTGCCCACTGGCCGGTGATGATGTAATCACCTACCCGGTTCTTCATCAGGTTCATCGGCACCATGGCAAACTGCACGTGACCGCCGCCCTGGATGAAAAGTACTTTATAATTATCCGGAATATTCATGAGATCCCGAAGGTCCTTTTCCGCCTCATCGATGATATCCTGGAAATCTTTAGATCGATGGCTCATCTCCATAACGGACTGACCGCTGTTCTTGTACTCCAGCATCTCTGCTGCAGCTTCTCGTAAGACTTCCTCCGGCATGACCGCCGGACCTGCGGAAAAATTATACACTCTGCTCATGATTGTTCTCCTTACATAATGGTAAATGGTTATAAAGGAAATTTTGCTTCCCATTATAACCATTTACACAATGAAATTCAATTATAAATATCCGATCTGATTTTTATATTTGTTATAATTTTATCAATATAATGCATCGAATATTCAGAATACCCCCGGTTAACGGATTCTCTCGCAGACCAGGTCTCCCATCTTCACGCATCCCACCTGGCTGCAGCCTTCCGACATGATATCCACGGTGCGGTATCCTTCGGTCAGCACCTCCTGCACGGCGCGGCGCACCGCCTCTGCTTCCTTATCCAGGTCAAAGCTGCAGGAAAGCATCATGGCTGCGGAAAGGATGGTGGCGATGGGGTTCGCGATGTCCTGTCCCGCAATATCCGGTGCGGAGCCGTGGCTGGGCTCATAGAGGCCGAACCTTGTCTCATTCAGGCTGGCGGAAGACAGCATGCCGATGGAGCCGGTGATCATGCTGGCCTCGTCGGAGAGGATATCGCCGAACATATTCTCGGTCAGAATGACGTCAAACTGGCGCGGATTCATGACCAGCTGCATGGCGCAGTTGTCCACCAGCATATGCTCCAGGGTGACTTCCGGATAGTCCTTTGCCACTTCCTCCACGACCTTTCTCCAGAGTCTGGAGGAATCCAGCACATTGGCCTTATCCACGCTGGTCACCTTCTTTGCGCGCTTCATGGCGATATCGAAGGCCTTCACCGCAATGCGGCGAATCTCATTCTCATTGTAGGTCAGGGTATCCACCGCGGTCAAGACGCCGTCCACCTCGCTGGTGTGACGCTCGCCGAAATAAAGGCCGCCGGTCAGTTCCCGGACAATAATCATATCAAAACCGTCGCCGATGATCTCCGGCTTCAGCGGGCAGGCTCCGGAAAGCTCCCCGTAGAGGTAAGCCGGGCGGAGGTTGGCAAAAAGGCCCAGGCCCTTGCGGATGGCCAGAAGTCCGGCCTCCGGTCTGAGATTCGGCGCCACATCATACCAGCGGGAATTTCCCACCTTGCCGCCGACCGCGCCGAGAAGCACCGCATCGCTCTTCTTTGCCGTCTCCAGCGCCTCCTCCGTCAGCGGAACGCCGTACTTATCGATGGAGCAGCCGCCCATCAGGATCTCTGTATACTGAAAGGAATGTCCGAACACTTCTCCCACGCGGTCAAGAACCTTCGCTGCCTCGCGCACAATCTCCGGTCCGATGCCGTCGCCGGGTATGGTTACAATATTACAGTTCATTCTTGTTCTCCTTATCCTCAGGCTGTGCTCTGCGGAGCACTTTTATATTACTTGATGGTCAGAGGCGCTTTGCGCCATGGTTCTGAACAGTTAGAATATAACATGATTTCATGATAAATTGCAACATCAATCAACTGAGATTATGAAAAAAGGTAAAATGAAAGCGGGCCCCGGGGACCCGCTTTCTAAGCTTCTGTATGTTCCGGCGCTTATGCTTCCGGCTTTTCTACCTGAACGATGGCTTCCTTGCGCATCGGAATCCGGCAGTTCTTGTTGCTTCCGAACTCCACGATCACGGTGTCATCGGTCATGTCGATGATCACACCGTAGAATCCGCTGGATGTCAGGATGCTGTCGCCTACGGCAACACTGGCAAGAAGCTCGTCATGCGCCTTCTTTTCTTTTCTCTGCGGGCGGATGGCCATGAAATACATGATACCCACGATAAAGATAAGATATAAAACCGTCATTGTTCCATTCATACTGGTTCCTCCATTCCCGAGAGCTTCTGCTTCTTATAGGCCTGATATTCGCCCTTCTCGATGGCCTCCCGGATTTCTTCCATCATTTTATTATAAAAGTAAAGATTATGCAATACGCACAGCCGCATTCCCAGCATCTCCTTCGCCTTGAACAGATGATGTATATAGGCTCTGGAATAGGACCTGCAGGCCGGACATCCGCAGCCCTCCTCGATGGGGCTCATGTCCTTCTCATACTTTTTGTTCAGGAGATTCAGCTTGCCGTGGTTGGTGTACACATGGCTGTGGCGCCCGTTTCTCGAGGGATAGACACAGTCGAAGAAATCCACGCCCCGATCCACCGCCTCCAGGATGTTGGCCGGCGTACCGACGCCCATCAGGTAGGTAGGCTTGTTCTGCGGAAGATGGGGAACCACCTCGTCCAGCACGTGATACATCTGTTCATGGGTTTCGCCCACGGCCAGGCCGCCCACCGCATAGCCGTCCAGATCAAGGTCAGCGATCTCCTGTGCGTGGCGGATCCGGATGTCATCAAAGATCGCTCCCTGGTTGATGCCGAACAGGAGCTGTTCTTTATTGATGGTTTCCGGCAGACTGTTTAAGCGCTCCATCTCCTTCTTGCAGCGAAGAAGCCACCGGGTAGTCCGGTCCACGGACCGCTCCACATACTCCCGCTCGGCCAGAGCCGGCGGACATTCGTCAAAAGCCATGGCGATGGTGGATGCCAGATGAGACTGAATCTGCATGCTCTCTTCCGGCCCCATGAAGATTCGGTGGCCGTCGATATGGGACTGGAAGGTGACGCCCTCCTCTTTGATCTTCCGGAGTCCGGCCAGGGAAAATACCTGAAAACCGCCGGAATCCGTAAGAATCGGTCTGTCCCAGTTTGTGAAGCGGTGAAGTCCGCCCAGCTCATGGATGAGCGGATCTCCCGTCCTCACGTGCAGGTGATAGGTATTGCACAGCATCACCTGCGTGCCGATCCCCCGCAGGTCGTCGGTGGAGACGGCTCCCTTGATGACTGCCACGGTTCCGACATTCATAAAAACCGGTGTCTCGATGGTTCCGTGGACAGTCTGCATTCTGGCCCGTTTTGCCCGGCCGTCCCTGCAAAGGATTTCATACTTCATATTATTCTGCCTGTTCTGCAGCCTCTGTCACCTCAGCGGCAGCTTCCTGCACTGCCTCCGCGGTCTCAGCGGCAGCTTCCTGTACTGCCTCTGCAGTCTCTGCTGCAGCTTCCTGCACAGCTTCCTCCGCTGCTGCGGCCTCATTCTGCGCATCCTCGAGATTTGCTCTGAGCGCTGCCTTTCTGGCTGCCTCTTTTTCCGCTTTCTCCCGTTCTCTGTTCTCTGCCGCCTCGGCATCCTTCTGTGCCTTCAGCGCTTTGCCCTTCTCCAGAGCTGCCTGAGACTGGGCTGCCTTCTCAGCTGCGGACTTCTTCGCCTGCTTCTTCTTGCTGGTGGTAATGGGGCCTGCCTGCACAGCGCCTGCAGCCTCTGCCTTTGCCTCCTCCGCAAACTCACGGATGGTGTTGTCCTGGCGTCCCTTATTGAACATATACCAGAGGGAACCGGTCAGGCATACGGAAGAATAGGTACCGCAGACGATACCGACCATCAGCGGGAGTGCGAACTCACGGATGGAGGATACGCCCATGATGTACAGCACAAAGACCATGATGAAAGTGGTCAGGGATGTGTTGATACTTCTGGACAGCGTCTGGGTGATACTGTGATCCACAATCCACTCCACCGTCTGGCCCGGCTTCCGGAGCTTCAGGTTCTCACGGATACGGTCGAAGATAACGATGGTGGCGTTGATGGAGTAACCTACGATGGTCAGCATGCAGGCGATGAAGGTATTGCCCACCGACCAGCGGAGTACCGCGTAGAAGGTCAGGGTGACGAGAACGTCGTGCACCAGGGCGAGAACCGCACTGCCTGCGAATGTGATGTTCTTGAACCGGAGCCAGATGTAAAGCAGCATGCAGATGGTGGCGATGATGGTGGCCACGATGGCATCCTGCTTCATCTCCTTGGAGACTGCACCGGAGATGGACTCGGCAGTGATCTTTTCCTCATCCACGCCGAACTTCTCTGCAAGAGATGCATCCAGCTGCTTGCGCTCTTCCACATCGAGAGCTCTTGTCTTGATGATAACTTCGTTGGTGCCGGCAACCTTCTGGGTCTGCACATCCGCATCCCCGGTTACCTCTTCCACAACCGGAACGACTTCCGCGGAAATCTGCTCCAGGCTCATGTCCTCATTGAAGGTAACATTGGTGGAGGTGCCGCCCTTGAACTCCATGCTGTAGTTCAGGATATCCTTGCCGCCGGAAGCGTTGATTCCCATGGCTGCAAAGCCGGCAACAATCACGGCACAGGACAGCGCCAGGAAAACCTTTCTGTACTTGAGCACCTTTCTCGGCTCGCGGTCTTTCTTTACGCCGTAGTACTTCTTATCCTCAAAGCCGATGCCGTACAGAGCGTACAGAACGCCTCTGGTGATGAGAAGTGCGGTAACCATGGAAAGAACGATACCGAGCGCCAGTGTTGCTGCGAAGCCCTTGACGGAACCGGAACCTCTCCAGAACAGTACGGCTGCCGCGATGATGGTGGTGATATTACCATCGACAATGGCGGAAAGTGCCTTCTGGAAACCGGTCTTGATAGCGGAATGCACTGTCTTGCCGAGACCGATCTCCTCACGGATACGGGTGAAGATGATACAGTTGGCATCTACGGCCATACCGATGGAAAGAATGATACCTGCAATACCCGGAAGGGTCAGGGTGATCGCCTCGTTGAATGCGGCCAGAAGCAGAATGATCAGGCCTACATACAGGGACAGGGCGATGGACGCCGCCACACCGGGAATCCAGTAAAAGCCAATCATGAAGACGCAGACCAGAGCAAAGCCGATAAGTCCGGCCTTAAGGCTGGTGGAGATAGCCTCCTGTCCGAGCTTTGCACCGACCACGTTGGAGCGGAGCTCTTCCAGCTCCAGGGACAGGGAACCGATGCGGATGGTGGCCGCCAGGTTGTTGGCCTCATCATAGTTCTCCATACCGTCGATACGGCACTGTCCGCCGGTGATCGGCTCTCTTACGGTCGGGGCAGACACGATGCCGCCGTCATACACAATGTAGATCGGCTTGCCTACGCCTTTGGTTGTCGCATCGGCGAAGGCCTTGGTGCCGGCCTCGTCAAAGGTCAGGGACACCACATATTCATCGGAACCGCTGGATTTGTCAATACCGGGCTGTGCGCTGGTAACCTGTGTTCCGTCCAGCACCTGCTGTCCTTCGGAATCCAGGAACACGAGGGAACCGGGCTTGCCCAGCTCTTCCAGAATCGTGTTGGCATCCGATACACCCGGAATATCAATATTGATGCGGTCTGAGCCTTCCTGGTATACCTCAGCCTCCGTGCTGTAGTTCTGCACTCTCTGCTGCAGCTTGTAGATGGTATCTGCCATGTCCTCGGCGGAGGGAGTGCCTCCCTTTGCCTGATAGGTAATGCTGACACCGCCCGCAAGATCCAGACCCAGCTTAATCTGGTTCAGGGAAGTGTATGCGAAATAGCCGAAGAGAATGGCTGCCGCAATCGCCAGAACCAGACCGATGAAACTCTTTGTCTTGTTGGTCTTCATGGTATTTGTCTTTGTCTCCTTACTTTAATATATATCTGGAAAGCGCCGTCAGCTTCTCGGCGCGTATCCGTCATTCTCCGCCATATCCCCCAGCGCCGCCTTAATCATGATGGCGCACTCGATGCGCTTCTTCTGCATGGCGCATCCGATATCGTAGGCGTCCGTGATGGTTCCATGGAAGTTGTACGAATTGGCCGCACAGCCTCCACTGCAGTAGAACCGGGCATAGCAGTCCCGGCACTTTTCCTTGGCATAGACATTGCAGAGCTTGAACTCGTCCCGCACCGCCGTATTCACGATGCCCTCATCCACATTGCCCAGCTTGAAGTCCTCCAGGCCCGCGAACTGATGGCAGGGGTAAATGTCTCCGTTCGGCGTAACGGAAAGATACTCTGTTCCGGAACCGCAGCCGGCCAGACGCTTGGCCACGCAGGGTCCCTGGCTCAAGTCAAGCATAAAGTGGAAGAAGGTAAAGCCTCTGCCCTCTTTCTTTCTCTTAATATATTCCTTTGCCAGAAGGTCATACTGCTCCAGAATCACCGGCAGATCCTCCTCCCGGATGGAGTAGGGTGCCTCATTCGGCGCCACCACCGGCTCCACGGAAAGCTTTGTAAAGCCCAGGTCGGCGTAGTGCAGCACATCTGCGGCAAAATCCGTATTATAGCGTGTGAAGGTTCCCCGGACAAAGTAGTCCTTATCTCCCCTCTTCTCCTGGAAGTGTCTGAACTTCGGGACGATGATATCGTAGCTGCCCTTTCCGTTCCGGGTCGGGCGCATCCGGTCATTCACTTCTTTTCTGCCGTCCAGGCTGAGCACCACATTGCTCATCTCCCGGTTGCAGAAATCGATGATCTCATCATCCAGAAGCATTCCGTTGGTGGTGACGGTAAAGCGGAAATGCTTGTCCTTCTCCTTTTCCAGAGAACGGCCGTAGGCCACCAGCTCCTCCACAACCTTCCAGTTCATCAGCGGTTCCCCGCCGAAGAAATCCACCTCCAGGTTTCTGCGGTTTCCGGAGTTGGCCACCAGGAAGTCCAGCGCTTTCTTTCCCGTCTCCAGGCTCATGAGTCCGCGCTCCCCGTGGTACTCGCCCTCTCCGGCAAAGCAATAGCGGCAGGCCAGGTTGCAGTCGTGGGCCACATGAAGACAGAGGGCCTTGACTACGGTCTTCCGCTTCTTGAAATCCATGACAAACTGCCGGTAGACATCCGCCGCAAACAGTTCTCCTCTGTCGATGAGCTCCTGGGCGTCATCCAGGCAGTCCCGGATCTCTTCTGCCGGGTACTTTCCGGACAGTGCCGTTTTCGTCTCCTCCCGGAGCTGCTCTGACAGCTTCTCCGGTTTTTCCATATCGGAGAGATGTCCCGCAAGATATTCCACAACATCATACATCTGGGCGTCCACCGAATGCACGGCACCGCTGTTTACGTCCAGAATGATGTAATAGCCGTTGTTAATGTACTGATGAATCAAAACTGCTCCTTTAAATTACTACGCACACGAAGCAGACAAGTGTATGCCTCCAGGCATCGTCTTGTCTGCTTCCTGTAAATATGACCTATCTTTTCCGGCGATACGAAGAATTATCTCTTCTCGTTCTCGCAGGTCTGGTTTCCTACGGTGCAGCTGGTCTTGCATGCAGACTGGCAGGAAGTCTGGCACTCGCCGCATCCGCCCTTTGCCATGCTGGTCTTCAGTGTGCTTGTTGTAAGAGTCTTAACATGCTTCATTAGAAAGTCCTCCTTTTCAATGCTAGCGTTCAGTATACCATACGGAACAGCCATGTGCAAGAAAAAACATTTACTGCCGAAGGGCCTTTTCGTGCGCCTTTTCATGCAGGAAGAGGCGTACCTTGTCGATGCGGCTTCCGTCGATCTTCTCGGCCAGAAGCCGGACGCTGTCCACGGTCACCGTCTCCCCTTCTCTGGGGAGTCTCCCCAGGATGTCAATCATGAGACCGCCGATAGAACCATAGTCCTCCGAGGTCAGGGACAGTCCCAGCCGGTCATCCAGGTCGTCCAGACTCATGGAGCCCTCCACCAGATACTCCCGGTCGGAGATCTTCTTCACATTGTTCTCCTCATCGGCGTCATACTCATCGTGGATCTCGCCCACGATCTCCTCCAGCATATCCTCCAGCGTGATCAGGCCCGCCGTCACGCCGTACTCGTCCAGGACGATGACGATATTGATGTCGGACCGGCGCATCTCCAGCATAAGCCCGGAGATATTCTTGAATTCATAGGTATAGAGGGGCTTGCGCAGGTACTTCCGGATGTCGAAGGCCTCCCCGTCTTCCCGCAGGAAGATATCCTTGATGTTCAGGATGCCGATGACATTGTCCACCGTCTCCTCGTAGACCGGGAACCGGGTATACTTCTCCTCCCGGAATACCCGCATCAGCTCATCGTAATCCGCATCCACGCTGATAAAGGTCATATCCACGCGGGGCACCATCACGTCTCTGGCCACCGCGTCCCCGAAATCGAAGACGTTGTTGATCATCGTCTTTTCCCGCTCCTCGATCTCGCCTTCCTGGTGGCTGACCTCCACCATGGTCCGCAGCTCATCCTCGGTGATGGTATCTCCCTTCCGGTTCAGATCCACATGGAGAATCGTGAGAACCACATGGGCCAGCCGGTTGACGATGATGATCACCGGCGTGAGCAGCCACATCAGAAACCAGATGATGCCGGCCACCCGGAGGGAAATGCTCTCGGAATAGTAGTTGGCCGCCGTCTTCGGGGAAATCTCGCCGAAGACCAGCACCGCCAGGGTCAGTATTCCCGTCGCCACACCCACGGCCCGGCTCCCCCACAAATCCGCGGCCAGCATGGTGGCCAGGGAGGATGCGTAGAGGTTTACAATATTATTGCATATGAGAATTGCACTCAGCATCTTGTCCGGGTCATCCAGAACGCGGAGCACGGTTTTGGCCCGCCGGTCGCCGCCGTCCCTCAGATTGATGAGCCGGATCCGGTTCACGGTTGTCAGCGCCGTCTCCGAGGCGGAGAAAAAGCCGGACAGAACAAGCAGCAGAATCAGAGTGACAAGTCTTACTATTTCACCAGTTTCCAAACAGGGAACCATCCTTTCCTTTACTAATCTGACTGATAATGCTATTAATATAGTATATGCACAAATTTATGTCAAACGGAGACCACCATGAAAAACAGAATCGGAATTGATATCGGCGGAACCAATACCAAGCTTGCAGTCCTCATGCCGGAACAGGCACCGATAACGGCCATCTTCCCCTCCGGCCAGAACCCGGTCCGCTCCGTCCATGAGCTTCTTGCCCGCTTTTTTGATGAGCAGCACCTGGATGCCGGAGACTTTTCGGAAATCGTCCTGACAGGCCAGCGGGCCACCTTCATCCGGGGAGAGCTTCTCGGAATCCCGACCCGCATCGCGGATGAGATTCGTTCCATCGGACTCGGCGGTCTCTATCTCTCGGGTCTTTCCGAGGCCCTCGTCGTCAGCATGGGCACCGGTACCGCCTATGTGCTGGCGCAGAACAGCGAATGCCGCCACATCGGCGGAAGCTCCCTGGGCGGCGGCACCATCACCGGCATGGCCTCCCGGTTCCTGGGTGTTCATGACTATAAAGAGCTCTGTGATATGGCCGTGCGCGGCAACTGGCGCAAGTGCGACCTGATGATCGGAGACCTGCAGGGCGGTACCGGCAGCAGCCTGGACGGTGACCTGACCGCCTCCAATTTCGGACAAATAAAAAGCGATGCGACGGATGATGACATCGCCGCAGCGCTCTTCCATATCGTATTTGAGAATATCGGCGTATTCTGCCACTTCGCGCTCCGGGACTGCCCCGTGCGCAATGTGGTCCTCACCGGCGCCCTCTCCGAAAACCCGCTGATTGAAGACTGCTTCGACATCTTCAACCGGAAAACGGGGATCTTCAACCTCCGGGTGCAGGTTCCCCCGCACTCCGCCTTCGCCCCGGTGATAGGCGCCCTACTTTGAGGTAGTTTTCTTCTTGTGGATCTTCCAGAGAAGCCCGGCCGCTGCAAGCTTTCTTGCGCGGCTTTTTTTCTTTTTCTCCGCGATGTTCTTTGCCAGCTCCGCCGTGGTCTTTCCGGCGGCGTACTGGGTCGCCAGCTCCGCGGCCGCCATGGCCTTCTGGGCCTTTCTCACCGCCTTTATGGCCTTCTTCGAGGCCTTCATGCTTCCGGCCGCCATCGCAGCCTGCGCTGCCAGCTTCTTTGCCTTCCGCTCTTCTCCCAGGGGGCCGATCAGGGCCGATGCGCCGATCAGGGCCGCACCGGTCACGACGCCGCAGTCTCCCAGGTTAAAGACCACCTTCTCCAGGCCCTTTTCCCTGATGCAGAGCCAGTCCACCACATAGCCCCGCTTCAACCGATCATACAGGTTGCTGGCCGCTCCCGCCGTCACCAGGGTATATCCCAGCTTTTCCGCGGCACTGGCCTTATCGGAATTCATCTGATAGAGCCATATGCCCGCCGATGCCGATGTGAGCGTCATGGGAACATACTTGACCAGGTCCGGCTTATCCTTCAGAAAGCCGAAGAGAAAGCCGTCATTGTGGTTGCGGTAGAGCCATACCTTCCCGTCCGTTCCCTTCACCTCTCTGGGAAACTTCTCCGGCTTCTGGTTCTCCACCTTCTCCTTCATCATATAATCCGCGCCGAACAGTCCTGCGCCAAGTCCCGTATATAACATATGCTTACCCTCCCATGCAGTCAGACATCTTAAGAGGATGACCCTTTCTTTCCTGTCATTTAAGCATACCACAGAACTATTCACTTCGCAACGCGTCGATGGGACTCATGGAGGCTGCGCGGCTGGCCGGCATATAGCCGAAGATCAGCCCGATCCCCACAGAAACGCCGAAGGATATCAGAATCGAACCGAAGGTGGGATAGGCGCCGATGCCCATCAGCTTTCCCGTGGTCTTTGTCACGGCACAGGCGACGATGATGCCGAGGATGCCGCTTTCCACGATACCTGCGGTAACGATCACCTTCTTGCGCATACTGTAGTTGGAGGATGCATATACAGAAAGAGGAGCTGCCGCCGTAACCGCCGTTACAGCTGCCAGCCCCCCCGCGATAAACCGTACTTTCATGGTCACTTCTATCCTTTTCTCTATGGTATTTACCACTTTAAAGAGATTGTGTGACCATCCTGTGAAATTCCGGTGCAGAATATGTGAAAATCCTGTGAAAAATATGACAAGGATCAGAGCTTCACATGATTCTCGTAAGCCGCATTCAGAGCACAGATAGCGCACTTTTCGTGTCTGCTGTGTACGCTTCCGCCCAAAGCTTATTTTCCTTTACGGCTCCATTATAACGCTTCCAGTAAAAAAGAAAAATTCTCTTTGATAATCGCCGATATCATTAAAAATGATACCGGAATCTGCCGCAGACTTTGTGAAATTTTTCATAAAGTCTGATTTTTTCGTTTTCATTGACAAAACCACCTGAATTGTTGTACAATTGTACCATAAAAGATCGCGTCAGGATATGCACTGACATAGAACATTTATGCTTGAAGGAGGAGTACGCTATGCATCAGGATAAAAAATATTTTGAGAAAATCGGAGCCAGAGGCCAGCTGATTGTTATTTCCGGTCCCAGCGGCGTAGGTAAGAGAACTCTGGTTAAGGAATATCTCTCACAGCACCCGGTTGCCATCAAGGTTCCCACCGTAACCACCCGCCCGCCCAGAGATGACGAGGAAGACGGTGAGCAGCACTATTTCATCTCCCAGGAAGATTTTGACCGCATGATCCGCAACGGCGAGATCATCGACTATTCCTACTACAACCGCTACGGCTACGGCACTACCGTGACTGCCATTGAGAATGCCCGAAACGCCGGAAGAAACGTCATTCTTATCGAGAATGTCACCGGTTCCATGCGCGTGAAATCCCGCTTCCCGGACGCTTCCCTGATCTTCATTCTTCCCATGGAGTGGGATGAGCTGGAGGAGCGTATTCATGAGCGTTTCGCCCATGACCCGCAGCGTGTGGAGGACAGCCTCCATCATGCAAAAGAGCAGATTCTCTGCGCCGGCCAGTTCGACTATGTACTGGTGAACGATACCATCGAGAAGACCGTCCGCCGTCTGGGCCAGATCATCCACGGCAACCGCTATGCGGGCCGCAACATGGTCTACTTCCTGGACAACTACATCCAGAGTGAGATCCAGTCCGACCTGGTGGATGTGCTGACTTCCATCAACCGGTAAACAGTCCCTCGCGGGGAAGTTTATATCGCAGCAAATAAAGAGCTGCCGGAGAAAGCATCTGTTGCAATCTCCGGCAGCTCTTCTGCTGTCCGCACATATGGCAGATCCGATGGGAAATGACTCCCCTTCTGCCTATTCTACACTGTCCGCCATGTTCTGCACGGCCTGCACCATCTCGTCCACCGCCGCGGCAGATATCTCCGGTTTATCCGATACTGCGTAATAATAAAACTTGATCTTGGGCTCCGTTCCCGACGGCCGCATGGCAAACCAGCTGCCGTCCGTAAAGATATACTTCATCACGTTGGATGCGGGGATATCCTCATAGCCGTCGATGTAATCGATGATTTTCTCCACCTTCCGGGTGCCGAACTGTTCCGGCTTTTCTTTCCGGAAGTAATCCATGATACGGCCAATCCGCGCGGCGCCTGCTGCTCCCTGCAGAACAATCGAGATCTGCTTCTCCGCGAAGTATCCGTACTTTCGGTAAAGCTCCTCCAGCGCATCCTGCAGGCTCATGCCCTTCTTCCGGTAATACGCAGCCATCTCGGCCACCAGCATGGCGGCGCAGATGCCGTCCTTGTCCCGGACTTCGGCGCTGGGCGCACAGCCGATGCTTTCCTCATAGGCAAAGAAGCACTGATATCCCTCTTTCTCCAGCGGCGGAATCCTGCCGCAGATATTCTTGAATCCGGTCAGCGATTCAAATACCTCAATCCCGTAGTCTCTGCAGATAACCGCTCCCATATCGCCGGTGACGATGGACTTGATCATCGCCTGCTTTCCGTCCAGCTCTCCGGCCTTCTTCATGCTCTCCGCCATATAGGCGATCAGCATGGCGCCGGTCTGGTTGCCGTTGAGGAACCGGTAGCTTCCGCTTCTGTCCAGGATCTCCACCGCCATGCGGTCGCTGTCCGGGTCTGTCGCAATCAGCACCTCCGCGCCGCATTCCTTTCCCAGCTTTTCTGCCAGGGCAAATGCCTTCGGATCCTCCGGGTTGGGATACCCCACCGTGGTAAACTCCGGGTCCGGCCGTGACTGCTCCTCCACCACACGGAATGCAGAAAAACCGCGGTTTCTCATGACCCTGCTCACGGGTATAAATCCCGCGCCGTTTAACGGCGTATAGACGATGGGAACGGCAAGGTCCAGCTCCTCATCGGGCCGCATGGCCATGGACTCCACAAACTCCAGATAAGCATCGTCCATATCCAGGTCCAGCATGCAGCAGAGTCCCTCCTCCACCGCATCCTGCAGCGGCATCCGGGGGAATTCATCAAAGAGATCGTGGGCCAGAATCTTCTTCAGCATCCCGTCGGAGACCTGTCCGGAGATCTGTGCCCCGTCTTCCCAGTATACCTTATATCCGTTATACTCCTTCGGATTGTGGCTGGCCGTCATGTTGATGCCGGAGACAGCCCCCAGCCTCCTTATGGCAAAGGACATCTCCGGGGTCGGCCGCATATCCGGGAACAGCCAGGCCCGGATCCCGTTCCCTGCAAGGATCTCCGCCGCAAGCTCGGAAAACTCGCGGGAATGATACCGGCAGTCATAGGCGATCACCACGCCCCGCTCCGGATCCAGTCCGGATTCCAGGATATACTCCGCAATTCCCTGGGTGGCACGCCCCACCGTAAACCGGTTCATCCGGTTGCATCCCGCGCCGCAGATGCCGCGGAGGCCGGCCGTGCCGAACTCAATCTCCCGGTAAAAACAGTCCTCGATGGTTTCTGCGCTGCCTGCCATCTGCAGGAGCTCCTGACGCATCGGATCCTGTTCCTCCAGCTTATCCAGCCAAATCTGATACCGTTCCTGTGCGTTCATACGCATATCCTCCCTGTCATGTCTTTTCGGGCTGTCATGTATTTCGTGCTTCCTGCCGTTACCGGATCTGCTTGATGGCTTCCAGGCGGGCAAAGAATTCCTCGTGGGCCTCCTTGTATTCCGCATTGAAGGACTCATCATTTCCGGAATGCAGCGCCGTGAAATAATAATGGGATGTGTTGGCCAGCTCCGGATGGACGCGGATAACCGTCGCCTCGCCCACGTTGCAGCAGATATCCGCGATACGCTTCACGTCGGTGAGAATATTCATGAAGTTTACGTCGGCGTACACGCTGCACTCTCCGGTTCCCATCCGGTGAAGATGATTCTTCTTCAGGCGGACCACCAGGTCTCCCACGACCTCCTCGAGAGGCTCGATATGATAGGCCGCTTCCACGTCTCTCTTGGCGAAGGCCGTATCCGTATAATCCAGAATCCGGTCCGTCAGATCCTCCATGATATGGAGTTCTTCCTGGGCAGTATAGGAGAACTTCGCGCCCTTCGACACCATATCCTCCATAGAACCCGCGATATGCAGCGCCTGGTCGCCGAGGCGCTCAAACTCGGAGATAACCTTATAATACTGGTCAAGGATGGAGATATGATACTCCTCCGTCAGATGCGGGGTCAGCTGCACCACATACTTGCTGATGGCATCCGTCATCTCATCGATGTAGTCCTCTTCCTGCTTGATGGCCGCAAGCCGCTCCCAGCTGAAATCCTCCATCAGGAGGAATGCCTCCCTCAGATTTTCCCGGGAAGCCCTAAACATGGTCAGCAGCACGGAATAGCAGCTCTGCAGCGCCAGCGCCGGCGTGTCAAAGAACACGGGGCTGAGGGCATCCAGCTTTTCCTTGTACTTGTTTTCCGGTACCTCATCGTCCTTCACGATCTTCCGGCTCAGAGATTCATAGACCCCAAGCATTGGGAACAGCACCACAGCGCAGCCCAGGTTAAAGATCGTGTTGGTATTGGCGATGATGCCCGAATCCACCGTGGCATCCCACAGCCAGTCCAGAAGTCCCATCGCATGAACAATATTGACCACCACAAGAACCACCACGGTCTCGCTGAGGTTGAACAGAATGTTCACCACGCCAACCCGCCGCGGTTCCGCCTTGGCGCCAATGGAACAGACAATCGCCGTTGTCACGCAGTCGCCCAGATAGATACCCACGATGACCGCGTAGACCGCCTTGAAGGTCAGAAGGCCCGAGGTAGAGAAGGCCTGCAGGATACCGATGGTCGCCGAAGAGCTCTGCAGCACGAAGGCTATGCCCGCGCCGGTGAGATATCCTATGAACGGGTTGGCACCCAGCTTGCTGAACAGGGATTCAAACACGCCGGTTTCCGCCAGCGCATTCACCGCACCGGTCATGTTGAGAAGACCGGAGAACAGAATACCGAAGCCGATGGCAATATTGCCCACCGACCTGGAATTCTTGAAATTGCATCCCATGATAATGATAATACCGATAATCAGCGCGATCGGAGCCAGTGAAGAAGGCTTGAAGAGCTGCAGAATCGAGCCCGACGATGCATCCAGATCCAGCAGACGGATGATCTGGCCTGTGACCGTGGTACCGACATTGGCGCCGATGATAATGCCCAGCGACTGCCGGAGCGTAAGCACGCCGGCACCGACCAGGCCCGACGTGATAACGATGGTCGCCGTCGAAGACTGAATAATCGCCGTGATAAAAAGTCCAAGCAGAAATGCCTTGACCGGATTATTGGTTACCTTTTCCATGGCAACCTTCAGCGCCCCGGAAGAACTCTCCTTCAGACCGTCTCCCATCAGCCGCATTCCGTAAAGGAACATGGCCAGGCCGCCGAACATTGTCAAAAGACTGAAAAAATTCATTTCTGATGTCTCCTGCTGTTACTCAGCGTCACAATATTCCCCATATTAATACATTATAGCACTTTTTTTGATTTCTGAAAGCAAAAGAAGAAGCATCGTCCGTATATGATGCTTCTTCTTTCCCATATTGTCTAATCAGCCTGTGATATCTTTTCCAGCTTCCCGTCCGCAATCTTCCATGCCTCTCCGAGAATCTCCTCTTCCCCGTCTCTGGAGTAGATATAACTGCCGTCCCGCAGCACATAAAATTCTCTGCCCAGGCTGTCCGGATAGGTGATGTCTTCAAAAAGCCGCTTTCCGTCCAAGATCCGGTCCTTCGTCTCCTGGTAGTGGGGAATGATCATCTTCTCGGTAAGCCCGAGCCCCGGAATGAACCGCCGGTAATGGGGATCTGTGCTCTCTCCGGCCAGCTCCGGCTGGGCATAGACCAGCCTTGCACAGTTCATCGTGCCGGCACTGATTCCCATCACCACGCCCCGGTATTTCTTCATGCACTCCTTCAGCCCGATCTCCTGAAAGAAGGCGTTCTGGGTCGGCACATGGCCGCCCGCCAGAATGATAAAATCCGCCTCTTCCACCAGCTCTTCCGTCTTTTCCTTATTGCGTCCGTCTAGGATCCGGTACCGCGGAAAATCAATCCCGGCCCGGAACAGGGAATTCTGCACCGCCTGTGCAAACTTCTCCGTAAAGGGCACATCCTCCGGATCGGAGGTGACAAACAGGGCGCATCTTCTGCCCGTCGTATCCCGCCTCAGCCGCAGGATAAACTCATTCTCATCGTTAAATGGCATCAGAAAGCCCAGAAAGGGCGAACTTGTCAGAAACAGAATCATCAGCTGCATCTCCCGCTTTCATATCGGTGTCCGTCAGAACCTGGGAATATCCTCCTGCTGCATCACGTATTCCCGCTCCGCCCGGTCATATACCAGAACCTGGTTGGCCTTGATCGGAACCAGGCCCAGCTCCCGGACGGCGTAATCATAGACATTCGCCAGATTGACGGCAGAATCGATTCTCTCCTCCAGATCATCATTCTCCCGCTTTACGGACTCCAGCTGCATCCGCAGGCCGGATACCGCCCTGGTATGGCGTCTGACCGAGGACTGCAGCATCAGGTACTGGTTCAGAAGAATCATGGTCACAAGGCATGCCGCGGCAAAGAAGACGGCGTAGCCCCGCATGGTCAGACTCCGGCTGACATGCCGCTTTCCCGTCTTTTTCTTTCTCTTTGCAGAAACCGCCGCAGGCCGCACGGCTTCCCGCTCCTGCAGCTGTCTCGCCGCAGACTCCGTGCTGTACTCCCGCATACCGATCTGATATGTCCTGACCTCCATACTCATGCCCCTCTGATTATGTCCCCTGTACTTATCGTACGTATCCTGCTAACCCTTTCTTCTGTTCTCCCCCGCAAAACAGATTCTCGGGTCCTCCGCGTCCTGTACATCCTCCTCCGCACTGAGGAAAATCATATCTTCCTCCGCGGCCTGTGCGGCCATCATCCAGAGAAGTACGCTTCTTCCCGGATGCTTCTTTCCTTCAAAAAACAGGCTGTCCGCTCCTGCTGCCTGCGCTTCCGTAATCCCCAGCTTCCGGAACCCGGCCTCCTCGCAGTAGGAAGCCACATCCTCCGCCCCGGGAATCCCTTCCTTCTTCCGCATAAGATGTATTCTCTGCACCTCCCACAGGGAAATGACGCTGTAATACACCTCGTTTTTCTCGTTCTCAATCATCCGGCGGGCCCGGTCCGGCAGCCGCCTGTCATTCGTCAGTGCCCAGAGAAGCAGCGTCGTATCCAGAAGTATCTTCATCTGGTCTCCTCCAGATTCTCAGGACAGGTGAATCTTCCTTCCGCCACACCGATTCTCCGGGAAGTCTTTTTCTCCGGAATTCTGGTCATCTGGACCACCGGTTTTCCGTTCCTGGCCAGAAAGATCACGTCCTCTTCCTTCGTCTCCAGCGCTTTTACCAGCCGCGACAGCTCCGTCTTGGCCTCAAACATGTTTACCTGTGTCAGACGGATCACCTCCCGCTGCCGGTTTTCCTGGTTTTATTCGCTTCATCAGCCGTTTTAGCTAATTTAGCTAATATACTTAGTCTGTCTAGCTAACTAAAATAAAGTATAGCGCATTCTGCCCTGTTCTGCAACCGAAAATCCCGGGAATTTTTCGTATTTTTTCGTAAAAAAAAGAGGCAGCCGGCAGTGCTTTCGCACTGCCGGTTGCCGCCGGTAACACAGCCCCCCCCGAAGGGTTCTGGTAATGATTTAATTGGATGTTTTTTCCGATATTACAGCTGCGGACCTGCTGCCACAAGAGCCTTACCTGCTTCATTGCCCTCAAAGTTCTTGAAGTTCTTGATGAAGCGGCCTGCAAGATCCTTTGCCTTCTCTTCCCACTCCTCCGGAGTTGCGTAGGTATCTCTCGGGTCAAGGATAGCCGGATCTACGCCCGGAAGCTCGGTCGGTACCTCAAAGTTGAAGTACGGAATCATCTTGGTCGGAGCCTTGTTGACATCGCCGTTCAGGATAGCATCGATGATGCCTCTGGTATCCTTGATGGAGATTCTCTTGCCGGTGCCGTTCCAGCCGGTGTTGACAAGGTAAGCCTTCGCGCCGCTCTGCTCCATGCGCTTAACCAGTTCTTCGCCGTACTTGGTCGGATGCAGCTCCAGGAATGCCTGGCCGAAGCATGCGGAGAAGGTCGGGGTCGGCTCGGTGATGCCTCTCTCGGTTCCGGCAAGCTTTGCGGTAAATCCGGACAGGAAGTAGTACTTGGTCTGCTCCGGGGTCAGAATGGATACCGGCGGAAGTACGCCGAACGCATCAGCAGACAGGAAGATAACGTTCTTTGCTGCCGGACCTGCGGAGATCGGTCTTACCTTCTTTACGATCTTCTCGATGTGCTCGATCGGATAGGAAACACGGGTATTCTCGGTCACGCTCTTGTCTGCGAAATCGATCTTGCCGTTCTCATCCATGGTAACGTTCTCAAGAAGTGCATTTCTCTTGATGGCGTTGTAGATATCGGGCTCGGAATCCTTGTCCAGGTTGATAACCTTCGCGTAGCAGCCGCCCTCGAAGTTGAACACGCCGTTGTCGTCCCAGCCGTGCTCATCATCGCCGATCAGAAGTCTCTTCGGGTCGGTGGAAAGGGTGGTCTTGCCGGTGCCGGACAGACCGAAGAAGATGGCGGTGTTCTCACCGTTCATATCGGTGTTGGCGGAGCAGTGCATGGAAGCAATGCCCTTCAGCGGCAGATAGTAGTTCATCATGGAGAACATACCCTTCTTCATCTCGCCGCCGTACCATGTGTTGATGATAACAGCCTCGCGGCTGGTGATGTTGAAGCATACTGCAGTCTCAGATCTGAGGCCCAGCTCCTTGTAATTCTCAACCTTGGCCTTGGAAGCATTGTAGCATACGAAATCCGGCTCAAAGTTCGCAAGCTCCTCATCGGTCGGGATGATAAACATGTTCTTGATGAAGTGTGCCTGCCATGCTACTTCCATGATGAAGCGGATAGCCATGCGGGTATCCTTGTTGGCGCCGCAGAAGCAGTCAACAACGAACAGTCTCTTGTTGCTGAGCTCTTTCTTGGCAATATCCTGCAGTGCCTGCCAGGTTTCCTGGGTGGCAACGTGGTTGTCGTTCGGATACTCTTCGGTGTTCCACCATACGGTGTCCTTGGAGTTCTCATCCATAACAATGTATTTGTCTTTCGGGGAACGTCCGGTGTAGATGCCCGTCATAACATTGACAGCGCCAAGCTCACTGACCTGTCCCTTGTCAAAGCCTTCCAGACCCGGCTTGGTCTCTTCTTCGAAGAGCATCTCAAAAGACGGATTGTACACGATCTCAGTTGTTCCGGAAATGCCATACTTGGTTAAATCGATGTTTGCCATGCTTCCTAACCTCTTTCTTTCTTTGATTCGTCATCCGGCCTCAGGCATCTGCCCTTCTGCGCAACGCGCAAAAAACAGAGCGAATCACGCCGCCGGAAATCCACTGCCCCTATTATACACGATTGTGCCCAAAAAAACTCATTAAATTACAAATATATAAAATATAATTTTTCGGTTGATTTATGAATGAAAATGGAGTAGAGTATACACGTACGGAGCGTTAGCTCAGCTGGGAGAGCATTCGCTTGACGTGTGAAAGGTCACAGGTTCGAGCCCTGTACGCTCCACGATTTAATAAAGGTCCGGAACCAATCGGTTCCGGACCTTTTGTTTTTCTTTTGCTTTTTCTTTGTTTTCCATTGTCTCCCGGGTTCTTCTTATCCGTTTGTCTTTCCCTTCAGAATCGGAGAAATGTGCTTGTAAATCAGGAAGGTGATGACCACGTCAATCATGCCCTTGATGAAGGTAAAAGGCACATTGAAGCACAGGAGCGACTGGAAAATGCTCTTCATGGACGGGATGAGCACCTGGTATGCCGCCAGGATCGTCTCCTCCGGCATAAAGTTGTAGTATACCGGATAGACCACGAAGTAGTTGAAGGGCAGAGACGCCAGCGCCATGGCGACAGCACCGGCCAGCGATGCGATAAGAGCCCCGTTCTTTGTCTTATTTTTCTTGTAGATGAAGCCGGCCACGCCCACAAATACCGCGCCCAGCAGGAAGTTCGAGAGCTCTCCCACGGCGAAGCTGCCGGAAAACATGACGTGAATCAGGTTTTTCACAAACTCGATGGCGATGCCGCACACCGGGCCCAGAGCGAAGGCGCCGACCAGCGCCGGAAGATCTGAGAAATCAAACTTGATAAAAGGCGGCATAAACATGGGTACCGGAAATTCCAGCAGCTGCAGGATAAATGCCACGCCCGCCAGAACGCCCGTAACCGCAACGGTCCGTGCCTTGTTGTCCGTATTCTGTGCCCCCTTCGGCGTCATATTCTGCGCACTCATGATTCACTAATCCTCCCCGATTGCAGATGATTCCCGATTGTAGCATGAATTCTCTTCTCTTACAAGTCTTGCCTGTATTCTCATAATATCCGGGCCTGCATTCTGTCACCCGGAGGCAGAAATTCCCCGCATAAGCATTTCTTCCTTACGCATCCGCAGAAGCTCTCTTCTGGCCACCAGGATGCAGAGGAAAAAGCTCAGGATATCCGCCCAGGCCTGGGTCATCTCCACTCCCGCAAGTCCGAAGATCCGGGGAAGTATCAGGATGAGGGGGATAAAGAACAGGCCGTTTCTCGCCGATGAAGTCAATGACGCCGCAACTCCCCGTCCCATGGACTGCAGCATCATATTGGTCAGGACGATGGTGGCCAGAAGCGGAAGGGCCGCGGCCTGCCACCGGAGCGCCACTGTACCCACGGCGATGACCTCCGGGTCATTTCGGAACCAGGTGATGATGGGTCTTGCAAAGATCACGCAGATTGTTCCCGCGATGGTCATCAGGACCGTTCCCACCTTCAGGCAGTAGAAATATCCCTCCCGCACCCTGTCGTAGAGCTTCGCCCCGTAGTTAAAGGAACAGATGGGCTGATATCCCTGGCCAAAGCCGATAAGCACGGAGGCTAAAAGCATCAGCGTCCGGGTTACGATGGACATAGCGGCGATGGCAAAGTCCCCGCCGTATTCTCTCGCAAAACGATTGAGCAGCAGGGTGGAAATCGCTGCCAGTCCCTGACGGAACAGAGACGGCATGCCGCCGTTCACGATCTGGGCGATATTTGCGCCATTCATCCGCACATTGGAAGCCTTCAGATGGATGTTCTCTCCCTTGCTGCTTCCCACGAGAAGCGCCAGAAAGCTCACTGCCTGGCCGGAGATGGTGGCGATGGCTGCGCCCCGGATCCCCAGGCCGAATACAAACATCAGAAGGGGGTCCAGTCCGATATTCATGATGGCCCCGCACATCAGTCCCACCATGGCGTAGGTGGCGCTTCCCTGAAAACGGAGCTGATTGTTGATGACAAACTGGCCCACCATGAAGGGCGCACCCATAAGGATAATCCGCATATAAGCCACGGTATCCGCCCGGGAGGCGTCCGTTGCCCCGATGAAATCCGCCAGATTCTCGGCGAAGACATTGCCCAGGACAGCAACGGCAAGGCCGATGGCGAGTGCCAGCGCAAATCCGGTGGCTGCCATCTCCTGGGCTTCCTTATTCTGTCCTGCCCCCAGCATCCGGGAAAGGCAGTTGCCGGAACCATGTCCGCAGAAAAACCCCAGCGCCTGGATAATGGCCATCACCGAAAAGACCAGGCCGACGGCCGCCGTCGCCTCGGTGGAGATCCGGCCCACAAAGTAGGTGTCCGCCGAATTGTAAAGCCCCGTCACCAGCATACTGATGATGGTCGGAATGGCCAGAGGCCAGATGAGCTGCCGTATCGGTGTCTCCGTGAGATAGGCACGTCGGTCGGTTTTCGTCTGTCTCATAGAAAAACTACTCTTTCTTTTCGTACTTCGGGTCCGAAACTCTTCCCATGAAGAGAATCTCATGGGCCGTCTCATCCACAATAAGGAATGCAAAGGTGCTGTCCGCAACCACCCGCTTCACCACCGGCTCCTCGAGCATGGCTGTTTCATTGAGTACAATCGCCGTAGCTGCCGCGGCCTCCGTGCCCTTCTCATCACAGCGGATAAAGGTTCCCTGGATGACATCGTCCGCATAAACCGGCGCAAACCGGTCAAAATCATGGGTCTGGCTGTTAAATGGTTCCGCAAGCCCCTGTTCCATCAGGACATCCCGGAGGCTTGTCTTCGTCTCCATCTCAAAGCAGGGAACGGTATATTCTCCGTCGGTATATCCTTCCAGGTACCCGTAATCCGAAAAATCCGCCCACTGAAGAAGCTCCCTGTCGCTCTTATTGCTCATCCAAAGGTCAACCTTATCTTCGGTGCTGTCCTCCCGGTCGCAGATGACCACCATGGCATACCGGTGTTCCTTCGCAGACTCTGCATCCACCGGGTCATAGGGAAGACGCAGAATATCCACCGGTCCGTCCTCCTTGATATTGCTCAGGAAAGCTTCACCGCTGAAGGCGGGAACCTCCTTTTCTCCATTCCAGAGCATCTGGTATTCATTCGCATCCCAGTGCAGCAGGAAATAGAGGCAGTTCACCAGAACCGCCCGGGTATCCTCCGTCACGGTGCCGGGAGCCAGCAGATTCTTAATCCGGTGCTCGGTATTCTCCTCGACCCAGCCGTTGATCTCCGATACGGTCCCGCTTCCGAAGGTTCTAAGGTCCACATCTTCGGTCCCCAGCACCTCCGGGTGAATATTTCCGCTCTCCATGCCGCGGTCATTCACAAAAGCCTTATTCACCGACTTTACGCCCACGCCGTCCTTAAAAACCATCTCCGCGTCCACTGCGGCCATCTTTTCAGCTTCCCCGTCACCGAACCCGAAGAGCAGGTCCATCTCCCGCTTCGACTCTCCGTCAGCGGCGGGGTAGAGAATCCGGAAGGCATTCTTCAGGCTGTAGGGGCTGTACATAA
>Ga0256405_10003950_pt1 | contig 29108 bp, 35 predicted proteins | sample RumenRJG_02DNA_FD_189096 | JGI IMG/M metagenome (GOLD analysis project Ga0256405, IMG submission 189096) | Bovine rumen microbial communities from Lethbridge, Alberta, Canada - RJG_02 | ecosystem: Host-associated > Mammals > Digestive system > Stomach > Rumen | place: Canada: Alberta... | reverse complement strand
ATATTACTTGACGGTTAATATATTTTGAAATTTCTTGTTTTAATTCTTCAATACCTTGACCGTTTCTGCCTACTACAATACCAGGTTTTGCTGTAATAACAGTAACCGTAACATTTTGAGCCTTACGAGCAATTAAAATTCTTGATACACCTGCTGTGTAAATTTTTTCTTTACGAACTTTCTAATTTTAGCATCTTCTGCTACGAATTGTCCGTATTCTTTTATTTTTGCGTACCATGAGCTTACCCAAGGTCTGATTATGCCTACTCTAAATCCGGTTGGATGTGTTTTTTGTCCCATATTTATCTGTTTCCTATTTTACTGTATCGCTTACTTTTAATGTTAAATGAGATGTACGTTTTAAACGTGAGTACATACGACCTTGTGCTCTTGGTCTTGCTCTTTTGTAAGTAACACTTTCGTCTGCAAATATCTCTGAAATCTTCAATTGTTCAGGATTTACATCGAATTGTTCTTTAGCATTTGCCACTGCAACTTTCAAGTTCTTTTCAACCACTCTTGCTGCAAAGTATGGCATAAAACGTAACAAGTCTTGTGCTTCAATGACATTTTTGCCTCTAACTTCGTTGATTACTCTGCGAAGTTTACGAGCCGTCATTTTGATATTTGATTGTTTTGCTTTAGCTTCCATTGTCTTTATCCTTTTTCTAATTAATTATTTTAATTACTTCTTAGCTGTTTTATCAGCAGCGTGTCCTCTGAATAGTCTTGTTGGCGCAAATTCACCTAACTTATGACCAATCATTTGTTCTGTTACATATACTGGAACGTGAGTTTTTCCGTTATGTACTGCTATTGTATGACCTAACATATCAGGACTAATCATTGAAGCTCTTGACCAAGTTTTGATAACTTTCTTTTCTGAATTTGCATTCATTTTTTCAATCTTCTTTTGTAATGATTCTTCGATATATGGTCCTTTTTTTAATGAACGTGCCATTAATTTATTCTCCTTTTAATTTATCTTCTAACTATTTTGTTCTGCGTCTTACAATTAACTTATTAGAAGCTTTTGTAGATTTTCTTGTCTTAAAGCCAAGTGCAGGTTTACCCCAAGGTGTTTTAGGGTGTCCGCCAGGACCTGTCTTACCTTCACCACCACCGTGAGGGTGATCGCAAGGGTTCATTGTTACACCACGTACTGTTGGTTTTATACCCATATAGCGTTTTCTGCCGGCTTTACCAATATGAATGTTTTTGAATTCTGAATTACCTAAAGCACCGATTGTTGCCATGCATTCTTTTCTTATCATTCTCATTTCGCCTGATGGTAATTTGATAGTTACGTAATTACCTTCTTTTGCCATTAATTGAGCGGAATTACCTGCTGAACGTACTAATTTAGCACCTCTGCCAGGTTCTAATTCAACATTGTGAACAATTGTACCTAGAGGAATTAACTCTAAAGGTAAAGCGTTACCATTTTGAATTGGAGCTTCCGGTCCTGAAATAATTGTATCACCAACATTCAAGCCATCCGGTGTTAAAATATATCTTTTTTCACCATCTGCGTAGAATACTAATGAAATTCTTACGTTTCTGTTTGGATCGTATTCAATTGATTTTACTGTTGCAGGTACACCGAATTTTTCACGTTTGAAATCAATAACTCTGTAGTGCTGCTTTACACCGCCGCCTTTATGACGACATGTAATTCTACCTGTGTTATTACGACCTGCTGTTTTTCTTAATGGTTTTAAAAGTGATTTTTCAGGTGTTGATGTTGTTACATCTTGGTAATCACTCTTTGTCATACCTCTTTGTCCCGGAGATGTCGGATTAATTTTTCTGATACCCATTTTTATCTGTCCTTTTTACTATATTTCTATAAGTTCTTTAATAGGTTCGCCTTCAACTGTTACAATTGCTTTTTTAGAAGAATCTGTTCTGCCGAATTTGTAACCCATTCTTTTTGAGTGTGATGGCATATATACTGTTCTAACTTTCTTAACTTTTCTGCCAGGGAAAGCTAATTCAACTGCTTGTGCAATTTCAACTTTTGTAGCATCCATGTTAACTTCAAAAGTATATTGACCATCTTGCATTGCTTTGTATGATTTTTCTGTAATTATCGGTTTTTTAATTACATCATATAATTTTTCTGTGTTTGTTCTTGATGTGCTCATTATTGTAACCTTTCAGTGATTTCGTTAACTGCTGATTCTGTAATAATAACGCTGTCAGCCTCTAACAAGTCTTTTACGTTTAAGTTTGAAGGTAATAATAATTTTACGCTTGGAATGTTTCTTGCTGCTAAATTTAAGTTTGTATTTTCAGCTGCTTTTACATCTGCGATAATTAAAATTTTACCTGCAACCTTTAATGAATCTAACACAGTAACCATTAATTTTGTTTTTGGTTCTGCTATAGATAAATCTTTTACTACTACGATTTGTTCATTTCTTGCAGACAATGCAGATTTTAATGCAAGTTGTCTTGCTTTTTGAGGCATAGAGAAAGAATAATCTCTTGGTTTTGGTCCGAATGAAACACCACCGCCTGCGAATAAAGGTGATCTTAATGAACCTGCTCTTGCACGACCTGTACCTTTTTGTTTCCAAGGTTTACGTCCGCCGCCTCTAACTTCTGCTCTTGTTTTTGCACAAGCTGAACCTTGTCTTGCGTTGTTCAATTGACGTCTTAATGCCAAGTGCATTACGTGTAAATTTGGTTCAACGCCAAAAACGCTTTCGTTTAATGAGATTGCACCAAGTTTTTCACCTGATGTGCTCAATATTTCTTTTTCTTGTGTTTTTGCTTTAGCCATTTTTATATGTCCTTATATTGTATTATTTACTGTAAGAAATTAATTCCATTTTGTTCTTGATGGAACGATTGTAACTAATTTACCTTCACATCCCGGTACAGAACCTTTAATCAAGATTAAGCTGTTTTCTGAATCAACCTTAACTAATTTTAATTTAGTTATTGTAACTCTTTCGTTACCCATGTTACCGGCCATTCTTTTACCCTTGATTACTCTTGAAGGTGTTGTACCTGCACCGATTGAACCAGGTTCTCTGTGATTTTTAGAACCATGAGCCATAGGTCCTCTTGAGAAGTTGTGTCTTTTTACTGTACCTTGAAAACCTTTACCGATTGAAGTACCTGTTACATCAACTTTTTGAACATCATTTAATACTGATAATTCGATTTGTTGGCCTACTGTATAATCTTGAGGATTATCAATTCTGAATTCTTGTAAATGTCTAAAATTTTCCAATTTATTCTTTGCAAAGTGTCCGATTTGAGCTTTTGTCAAATGCTTTTCTTTTGCTGCTATTGTACCAACTTGAATTGCGTTGTAACCGTCAGTTTCTACAGTTTTTACTTGTGTAACTACGATTGGGTCAACTTTTATTACAGTTACGGGAACTGCTAAGCCTTCTTCGTTGAAAATTTGAGTCATTCCAACTTTTTTACCTATCACACCAAGTGTCATAAATTTTCCTTTCTTTTTTGGAGCGTAAAAGCTATTAACTTTTAGTCCGTCTGCTTGCGAGCGCTACGTGCCTTGTGAGCCTCTGTCCTTTTACCCTTTTTAGAGTCGTAGATCGCATTATATGCATAATGCTTATTTAATTTTCTTTCACAGGGAACGAAATTATAATTTAACTTCGATATCTACACCTGCCGGTAAATCTAATCTACTCAACTCTTCAGTTGTCTGTTGAGTTGCTTCGTATATATCAATTATACGTTTGTGAGTTCTCATTTCAAAGTGTTCACGTGATTTTTTATCTACGTGTGGAGAACGCAATACGCAATATATACGTCTTTTTGTAGGTAAAGGAATTGGGCCGGCTACTTTTGCGTCTGTTCTTTTAGCTGTTTCTACGATTTTTTCAGCTGATACGTCAATCAACTTGTGATCGTAAGCTTTTAAACAAACTCTAATTCTTTGTCCTGTTGCCATTTTCTTCTTCCTTTATTTCTTATCTACACTAACCGCATAACTAATCGCCACTCGGCTACGTGTGTAAAAAAATCTTATCTCAAACAATTTTTACTGTCAACACCGTTTTTTTACGTTTGTATACTTTTCTTAATATTTGTTAAAAACCATTTTTTATCTTTATTTCGTATGGAGGGAAATCATCTCTATCCTCTACGTAATGGCTATAAATTAACGTTGTTGGCTTTTTTACACTAAACAAAGTTCTTATCATTCTGTCTTTTGTTGGTGTATTTATTGAATATCTGTAAAAATATTTATCAGTATCATTTAATATTAAATAATATTGTTTTTTTAGCGGTAATTTAGTTACGGTAATTTTATTTTCATTATCAAAATCCGAAATATGAATTATCTTCGGATTACCCATAATATGTTTTATCTCATCTTCTTCTAAAGGTATTTCAATAAACGCTTTATTGTCTTTATGATAAATTATTTCATAAAATTTATCATCGAAAATATGATACGTCATCAATCTGCCTTTGTATAAAAATTCGTAATTTGAACCTGCGGGTGCATAAACATGACCTGCAATTGAAACATATTCAGAGTAAGCTTCGGGAGTACGAGTTTGATAACGTACAACTTCTAGGATATGTTTGGGTTTTTGTTTCGGTCTTTGATAATACCATTTATTTGTCTTAAATGAATAATATATCATTTGACCGTTCGAAACACCGCCATATACTTCATTTGCAGGTCTTGCAAATGATGGTAGAGCAAAAAATAAAACTAATAAAACAACCGTAACATATTTATACATGTTTAGACATAACCTTTATAAAATTTGCGATTGAGCGGTCATAAGTTGCTTCGCCTGCAGCGGTAAAAAAGCATCCTGGAATTTCTCCGTTTTCTCGGTGAGAACGAACACAATCGCAGCAAATTCCTCTGTTATGACAACTTGTATAAGTGCAAGTGCAGCCTAATTTATTTTCTTCTCTTTTGCATTCCATAATATTAACTCCTTTTTATAGAATTGTAACACAAATAAAACGTCATTGTCAGTTCCTTATACTAAACTCACAGCCGCAATAATTTTGGCGGTATAAATCAAGTGAATTTGCAATTTTATTCGTTTTTAAAAAGCCGTCTTTTTTCTTAAAATCTACTGCTAAATATTTCAAATCATACTCTTTTGCAATGTTTTCACCAATTTCAGTTAGTTTTTTAAAATCTTTGTGAGGACTTATCACAATAGAAGTTGTAAAACTATCTATATCTAGTTCTTTTGCTTTCTTTGCCGTTCTTTCTAAGCGCAACTTAAAGCATACATCACAACGTTTGCCACGCTCAGGCTCACTCTCAAGTCCTTTTACAGTTTCATAAAATTCTTGTTGATTATATTCTTCAATTATCAATTCACAATTATGATATTCACAAAGTTTTTTTTCAGCTTCCAAACGCTTTTGATATTCCTCATCAGGATATATATTCGGGTTATAAAAATAAACTACCGGCTCATAACCCATTTCCCGCAACTGCAAAATCGGATACGACGAACAAATACCGCAACACGCATGGAGCAATATTTTATTTTCCATGTTTTTTCAAAATTCCGCCTGCATCAAGTAAATATTTTTTCAATTCCACATCGGACATCGCACCCATACGAGGTTCTGTAGAATCATTAATCTTGATTGCAGGTGTACCCTTTATCTTTAACGTAACGGCTGCTTCTTCAATATCGTTTAATAATTGAGTTTCAGCCTCTTTTGACATCATATCTGCTTTAAATTTATCCAAATTCATTCCTAATTTAAGAGCAATTGCCCAAACATCAAAATCTATCATCGGTTGATTAAAATAAACTTCATCTGCAAATGCCCAATAATTACCTTGTTGCTCCGCAGCATAACCATATTTTGCAAGTGTGCAAGAACCATAATGGAATGGTCTTTGCATATATTTATTACATTCCATATCCAAAGGATAATTATGGTGGATAACTACAACATTATCAAATTCTTGAACCACTTTGTGTACTATAATGTTATATACTGCGCAAATAGGGCATCTAAAATCCGAATAAAAATGTAATTTAATATTTCCGTCAGGATTTCCCAAAATATTTCCCTTTACGGCATAAGGATTTATACCTTTTTCTTTAATCTTCAAAAATTTCTTTAGTGATCGTATATTAACTACGTGAGGACTAAATACATTCGTTACGGCTGTAAACGTTAAAAATCCGCATGCTAAAATACATAATGAAATAAATGCTATCAAATATTTTTTTACCTTTAAAGCATCCGCAAAATCAAAAAACGAAGTTTTAAATACATTTATAAAGCCACCCTTTGAATAATCCATTGCCAAAAGACCTATAGCTAAATTCAAAATGTATGTAAATGCACACAAAATACATAATTTTTGAATTTGAAATAAGCTTATACAAAGTAAAATTATTGAAATAGTGAAAGAAATTATGCCTAATGCAGAGATATAAAAATAAGGATTTTTAAAAACTTCCATAAATTTAAACAGTTTATATTGAGAAAGTTTTTTTGCCCCCATCATCAAACCGATAAACAAATACAAAAACATTCCCCAATAAGCCAAAGGAACACCTAAAAACTGAGAATCTATTGTTTTTGCAACAGAATCACAGTCAATAAATTCATTTACCGAACAAAAACTTGTATGCGGAGTTGCTGAAAAATTGGCATTGTAATAAATCATTGCAAGCTTGATTGTCGTAATAAAGCCTACAAATGCTATCAGACCTATAACAATCTTTCGCCACAGTGAAATTTCTTTATTTTCCATTTTGTATTACTCCTTAAATATCAGGCAAATCACCTTTTACGTTAGCAATAATATCACAACCTAAATTAAAAGCCTTATGTAGAGCCTTTAGAGCATCGTGAGCAACATCTGCATCTACTAAACAACTGATTTTAACTTCACTGGTTGTAATCATTTTGATATTGATATTAAGTTTAGCAAAAGTATCAAACATTGTAGCTGCAACACCAGGTCTATCAACCATTCCTGCACCTACAATTGAAACTGAAGCTATATTTTCATCTATATGCGTTTTGTCTTTTTCTATAACATCACTCAATCTGTCAAATAATTCTATTGCCTTTGGCAAATCTGATTTGCTTATTGTAAAAGCAATATCATTAGTATTATTATGTAACCTTGCATAAGATTGAATAATTGTATCGACAGAAATATTTTCATCCGCAAGCGTATTAAACAGTTTAGCAGCAACACCTGGTTCATCAGGGACATCGCAGATTACAATTCTAACCTTTGACATATCAACGGCTACACCTGTTACCGGTTTACATAATTCCATATCATCAGCTCCTTTTATAAGAGTTCCCATATCGTCAAGGTTAAAACTGCTTCTAACCCTTATCGGTACATTAAATTGCTTTGCCGTCTCAACAGAGCGTGGATGCAATACATTTGCTCCAACATTTGCCAATTCAAGCATTTCATCGTAAGTTACAAAATCTAATTTTGAGGCATTTGGTACAATCCTTGGATCTGTAGTATAAACACCTTCAACATCAGTATATATATCACATCTTTCAGCATTTAATGCCGCAGCTACAGCAACCGCAGAAGTATCAGAACCGCCTCTGCCAAGAGTTGTTATTTCTCCATCAGGAGTTACACCCTGAAAACCTGCAACTACAACTATTTTACCATCATTTAAATGTTTCTCTAATTTATCTGTCTTTATATCCACAATTCTTGCTTTTGTATGGATATTCTCTGTAATAATACCTATTTGCATAGCATTCATGCTTACAGCATCATAGCCTTTGGCTTGAATTGCCATTGAAAGCAAAGCAATAGAAACACCTTCGCCTGTTGACAAAAGCATATCTAATTCCCTATGCGACGGCGTTGCACTTATGTCTTTAGCCATTTTCATAAGGTAATCAGTTGTATGACCCATTGCAGACACTACAACAACAACGTCATTACCGTTTTTCTTTTCTCTTATTACGGAATTGGCTACGTTTTTTATTTTATCTGTATCAGCGACAGATGTTCCGCCGAATTTTTGAACAATTACGTTTCGCATATCCTATCAAATTTATTATATCGGTAAATGATTTTTTTACAAGTTTTTAATATATTATTTTGTCGACTATTTCCCTAAATGCTCCATCACCACCGTTTGATGAGGTTATTTGAATATTTTTAATTTCTTTAATTTTTTTGTTTGCATTGGGAACAGTTATTTTTGTTTCGACATATTCCAAACAATCTTTGTCATTTACATCATCACCAATGTAAATAACTTCCTGAGTTGTAAGATTATTTCTTTCTATAATATCTTTTAATACATCCAGTTTTATACGAACATCCATAAAAATTTCTGTTAAGTTAAATTTATCGGCAATCATCTCTATTACAGGATTTTTTTCACCTGAAATAAACCCGACTTTATACCCGTTTTTCACCAATAGAGAAACGCCCATTATATCTTTAAAACTTACTTTGCGAGATATTTTTTTGTCTGCATCAATAATTACGGAATTATCTGTAAAAATACCGTCAAAGTCAGATATAACCATTTTTATGCTTTTAGGAATATTCATGTTATTTTCTTCTCAATTTTTTAATTATAGGAAGTTCGCTGTCGTATACTTTCTTAACACCATCACCTAAAATGGTATGAATTTGGTGAATATCCCTAACAATTCTGCAAATACCTTCCATTTCCAAACTTGCAGCCTGGTCTGAACCCCATAAAGTTCTATCTGTTGTAATATGCCTTTCAACCGCATTAGCACCAAGCATTGCCGACATAATCGTCGGTAAAATACCTTTTTCGTGTCCTGAAAAACCTATAGGACAAGTATATTTTTCTCTTAATGCAGTTATAACTTTTAAATTTATTTCGTTTAATTCGGTAGGATACGTTGATGTACAATGGTAAATTATAAGATTATCCTCACCCAAAACATCTACAGCGTGTTCTATTTGTTCCATTGTAGACATGCCGGTTGCTAAAAATATTGGTTTACCTGTTTTTCTGACATATTTCAATAAATCATCATCCGTTAGAGATGCTGAGGCTATTTTGTAACAAGGGGTATTAAATTGTTCAATAAAATCCACTGACTGTTCATCCCAACAAGATGCATACCAAATAATTCCCTTTTGCTTGCAGTATTCATCAATTTCTTTGTATTGTTCAAAACCGAATTCAAGACCTCTTTTTAAGTCTCCGTTTGTTTCTCCGAAAACACTTTGACGTTCTTTTGCAAGTTCTTCCGGAGTATAAACTATATCAATCGTTCTTTTTTGAAACTTAACAGCATCACATCCTGCTGAAACTGCCATATCAATAAGTCTTTTTGCTAATTTTACACTGCCGTTATGGTTTATTCCTATTTCCGCAGTAATAAAACATTGATTACCATCACCAATTGTTTTATTAGCTATTTCCACACATTTTCTCATCATTAATCATCCAAATATTTCTTGTACAATCCAAATTCTTCTGAATCATATTTTGTTTTGTCTTCATCTTCCTCAGGAATATTGCTCTTAATTTCAATTTCTTCATTGCTATTTTCTTGAGGATAAATTTTATCCAAAGGCAGACCTTTTGGAGTTTCTTCCATAATTTTTTTTGATTGATTTTTATTTTTATCAATTTCATCTAAATCTTTAATTAAAGTTATAGATTCATTCGTTACACCTATAAGCATTTTCTTACCTGCAAGTTCAACAACAAGTAATGATTTATTATTTCCTATTGGAGTTGTTGATAAAATTAAAAGTTTTGAATCACTTAAATCAAGATACTGTTTTTTCATTGTATTGTGGCCCAAAACGTTCAATCTGGCATAAATTATGCCCGTAATATAGATTAAAAGAATAACAACACCCAGTGCAATTATAACAGAAACATAACTTCCCTCATAAGAATGTTTAAGTGCATATTTTATATTTGAAGTAAGCGTTTCATCTGCAAATGCCGGTTGAATAAATAACAAACCAAATAATAATAACAGATTAAAATTTTTCATGCAGCAACCTCTATTTTTTAATTGAAATTATATTATCAGTATAGTAACATAAAAACATAAAAAATATAAGGTATCAAAAACATGCTTTGGTATGCAGTTAACTTATTCGTAATATTTATATTTTTGATGTTGCTTTTGTTATCAAAAGAGACAACTAAGCGTTGGACTAAAATTAATGATTATATAGGTGTAGTTAACGAAACGTTAAATTCCGTAAGATATGGTGATTTAGGGAAGAAAATAAAAACACTTAATCCTGAATCCTACGAGACACTTACAGAAAGTGTAAACTCATTAATTGATGCACTTAATGAAAAAGAAAAATCTGTTTCACAGCAACAAGCTGAACTTATCCACCAAAATAAATTTTTAGAAGCTATATTAAACTCCTTATCAGATGGGCTTGTGATTATTGATAATAAAAACAAAATACTCAGAGCTACCCCAAAGATTTCACAATGGTTTGGAATAAAGGGCAAAGAACTTATAAGAAAAAATATTCTTGACTATATTGAAATTATTGATAAAAATACGCCTGTAGAAAAGCTTGAAAACACAGAAGTTTATATAAAAGGGTACTCTGAAGATGCATTTGAAGCTACTACAATGAGACTTCAATTAGAAGACAAAAGAAAAAGATATATTGTTATATTGAAAAACGTAACCAATCAAAAAGAAATTGAACATCTTAAAGACGATTTCGTTTCAACATTAACGCATGATTTAAAAGTTCCGATTATTGCAGAAGCAAACATTTTGGATTTTCTTGTAGAAGAAAAATTTGGACCTTTAAGCGACAAACAAAAAGAAGCCATCAAAAATATTCAAGTATCAAACAAAGAACTTATTGAACTTGTTCAAATATTACTTGAAACATACAAGATGAAAGACAGTGGAGAAGTTATGTACTTCGAAACATTTGAAATAAATCCTTTTATAAATGAAATCGTAAAAGAAATGACACCTATTGCAGAAAAAGGTAATCTAAAAATACGCTATAAAGAATACGAAAATATAAGTATTACTGCGGATAAAATTCAATTAAAGCGAGTAATCAAAAATTTGCTTCATAATGCAATACAACATAGTGAATCGAAAAAAAACATTGACATTACTGTTTTAAAAACGCAAACTGACGTAAACATATCTGTAATTGATTACGGAAAAGGTATTGCAAAGGAAGATTTAGAAATGGTATTCAAAAAATATTATTCAACGGCAAAAAAATTTCGTAAGATAGGTACCGGATTAGGTCTGTATTTGGCGCAGCAAATAATTAAATCGCATGGAGGCGAAATAACCGTACAAAGTTCAGACGGTGAAGGCACAACATTTAGTATTCATCTTCCTTATAAATCAAAAGTTGAATAATAAAAATTGTTTATAGTATAATCAAACTGTCATGGTAGATGCTTCAGATTCAAAAAAAATAACAATACTTTCTAATTTGGTATACGGATTATTTCGCATACTTGAACCAGGTATAAAAATTAAAAACATTAATTATCCTAAGCTTGAAAATAAAGTAATTTTTGCAATGTGGCATTCAGATCAATGTTGTTTACATGGCATACCTTTTGAAAAAAGAAAAAATGTTAACATTTTAATAAGCAAATCCGGTGATGGTGAAATTATAGCAAGAGTTGTTCATAAATGGGGTTTTAGCACAGTTCGAGGCTCTAAAGACAAGGGTGTACGCAAAAAAGGCGGTGTCCGTGCGACAATGGAAATGATAGAAAAAGTTAACCAAGGTCAAAATGTCGCAATAATGGTTGACGGTCCTGCCGGCCCTGTTCACGAGATTAAAAACGGAGTTATAAAAGTTGCAAAACACACAGGTGGTGCTATTGTTCCGATGGTATGGTACTCTCCAAGCAAATTATTAGTCAAATTGCCGAGCTGGGATAGATTTGAATTTCCAATCGGACCTACTAAGCTGATAAATTTATACGGAGAGCCAATATACGTTCCGAAAGAAACTACACCTGAAGAAGATAACAAAATAAAAGAACAGCTAAAGCAAGCTCTTTTTGAATTAGAAAAAAAAGCGCCTGATGTATACAAAGAGGCATACAAAAAGAAAAAATGACAAAAAATATAAAAGTGATGGCAATTCAAATGTCATCCGAACTTGGGGAAAAAGAAAAAAACATAAAAAAAATACAAAAACTTATCAGCGAGAATACAGATAAAGAAACTGATATTATTGTTTTACCTGAAGTTTGGACAGTTGGCTGGGCATGTAAATATTTTAAAGACAGTGCAGAAGATTTAAAAAGCGGATATGTTACCTCATTTTTATCCGAAACAGCCAAAAAGTATAACGTAAACATAATTGGTGGAAGCTATATTACCAAACAAGACGACAAACTATATAACACTTGTCCCGTCTTAAACAGAAAAGGCGAGTTAATTGCACATTACAACAAATGCCATCTATTTTCATACTACGGCGATAACGAAGGTGAAATAGTTGCAAATGGGAAATCACCTGTTATTGTAGATATAGAAGGAGTTAAAACAGGTTTAAGTATTTGTTATGACATAAGATTTCCTGAAATATACAGAGCCTATGCTCTAAAAGGTGTTGATTTAATGGTAAATGTGGCAGCTTGGGGGATAAAAAAAGAAATTCCGTGGGTATCTATGACACATTCAAGAGCAGTTGAAAATCAATGTTATTTTATTGCCTTAACTCAATCGGGAAAGATTTTAAATAATGATTACAATTTAGGAAAATCTGCTATAATAGATTACAAAGGCGACAATTTATCACAAATTAATTCAGGAGAAGGTGCAATAAGTGCAATTCTAAATTTCGACGAACAATCTGAATTTAGAAAAAAATGCACCGTCCTAAAAGATATTCATAAAGAATATAACGTTAAGGAGTATTAGAATGAAAAAAATATTACTTACAATCATGGCTGTAACACTATTTGTTCAAACAGCAATGGCAAAAGGCAATTCAAATATTTTTGACAGAGCATCCAAATATACAGGCATACATAAAGGTTCTGTTTCCGTATCAGTTAAAAACATTGAAACTAATAAAACCGTAAAATCTTTACATCCTAATGTTCAAATCTCACCGGCATCAACACAAAAAATATTAACGTATTTTGCATCATATAAAACATTAGGGGAAGACTATAATTTTACAACCAAGCTATATAAAACAAAAAATAACGATTATTATTTAGTATTGGGTGCTGATCCTTATTTAACAGGAAACGATTTAAAGGTTCTTCTTTCAAATATAAAAATAAAAAAGAACGAAACTTTAAAAAATTTCTACATTGATGACAGTATTTTGGACAATAATAACTGGGGTGAAGGCTGGCAATGGGATGATAGCCTGAATAATTTAATGCCTAAATTCGGGGCATATAATATTGATAGAAATTTATATACTATCATTATAAATCCTACAAAATTAAACAGCCCAGCTGATTTATTTACGGAAATTTTTTATCCCACAACATTTATAAACAAAACAATAACTACACTAAATACAAACAATATCAAATTATTGAGAGAAGACAATGATATATCACCAGATGCTTTAACCGTAAGTGGAGAAGTTGCTAAGACAACAAGAATAAAAATTCCGGTAACATACCTGAGAAGATATTTTATACTACGTCTTGACGAAGCTTTCAAAGATAATGAAATTTACTATACAGGCAAATACGAAAGAGCAAAAGTACCATCTAATGCTGAACTTATAGCCACAATAGAACATCCTATAGAAATATCAAAAGATGATGTTTTAAAAAGAAGTAATAACATGGCAGCAGAAACTATTTTTAAATTAGCAGGCGGCAAATATGCCAAAAATACAGGTTCACACTCAAATGCCATGGCAATGTTTAACAATTATTGTAAAGATACTCAATTGGATTGTTCAAATATTCATTTAACAGATGGAAGCGGAGTTTCAAAAAATAATCTTGTTACAGCAGATTTTATGACTGATTATTTAGTTCAAATAAGTAACACATACGGCTATGATGAGGTAAAAACATTCCTTGCAACGAGCAGTGAAGGAACATTGGCAAGAAGAATGCCCATGTTAAAAGATAAAATATACGCAAAAACAGGAACTCTTGCAAATATTAGCGGTATTACAGGTTACTTAGAAGCTCAAAGCGGTAAAAAATATGCTTTTGCAATATACATAAATGATGGTAACAGTTCCGGTAGTACAAAAAAATTGTATGAAGAAATTCTGTTAAGAGAAATGTATAAACGCCTCTAATGTTTAGCTGCAAATTTTGCATAAGAGCCTAAATATCTGAAAAACCTTGATTTTTCCTGTATTTCTACTATAGCTTTGCTTATTATATTATCTCTTACATGCCCATCAAAATCGACGTGGAATGTATATTCGCCAAATTTAGTTTTTGAAGGTCTTGAGTCAATATAAGATAAGTTAATATTGTATTTAGAAAATATTTCAAGAATTTCTAATAAAGCTCCTGACTTATTTTCAGTAGAAAATGCAATACTAGTTTTGTCGTTTCCCGTAACCGGAGTTTCATAATCGCCAATAAGAGCAAATCTCGTTTGATTTGTCGGGTCATCATTAATATTTTCACAAACAATATTCAAATTATAAAGCTGTGCCGTTTTCTTACTTCCAATAGCGGAATATGTTAAATTATATCCGTCAAGCGAACGTGCTGCATCAGCTGTACTTGTGGCTTTCACAATTGCTAAATTACGAGGCAATTGTGTTGAAATAAAATTATGGCACTGAGCAAGTGCTTGAGGATGAGAAATAACTCCTGTAATACTGTATAATTCAGTAATTTTAGAAAGTAAACAATGATGGATAGGAATTATAATCTCTGCTAAAATTTTTATATTTTGATTTTTAGTTGCGACAAGAGTATCACTTGACTCTCTGACTGTACCCTCAATTGAGTTTTCGAGCGGAATAACACCAACCGTATTAGGATTTTGGTCAACAAAATCAACAACTCTGCTTATCATATTCAATGGTTCTTCAGCAGGATAAAAATCGAATTTATCAAGAAATTCATCTTTGGCCATTTCACAATAAGACCCCCCAGGCCCTAAATATGCTATTCTCATTACACCAGATAAAAAATCCATTGCTAATTCTCCTTGTTTTGTTTATAATTTTAACCGAAGGGATAAAAAATGGCAAACATAAAATTTGGGACAGACGGCTGGAGAGCAATTATAGGAGAAGATTTTAACACAGAAAATGTAAGTCTTGTAACTAATGCAATTGCAAAATATGTTTTTGACAATTTTGGTCTAAAGAAAAAAATAATTATCGGATATGACCCAAGAAATCAAGCGGACGTGCTATCTAAGCTCTGTGCGGATATTTTGGTACAAAAAGGATTTCAAGTATTATACAGTAAAAAAGTTATACCAACACCTGTTTTGGCTTTTAATGCAAAGCATTTGAATGCTTGTGCAATAATGTTTACGGCAAGCCATAATCCCCCTGAATACTTAGGTTTAAAGTTTATCCCTGATTATGCCGGGCCAGCGACAAGTGAAATTACTGATGAGATAGTTAAAAATTTGGGGAAAACAATCGAAAACAGCCTTGAAGGTAGTTTTGAATATTATAATTTTTCAAAAGATTATTTTGAACATATAAAAAAACTAATCGATTTTGATAAAATAAAAAAACACGAGACAAACATAATTTTTGATGGATTATATTCTGCAACAATAGGATATTTTGACAAACTTTTAAAAGATAATGGGATAAAATTCAAAAGCTTGCACATGAAACACGATGCAAATTTTGGCGGCGGAATGCCTGAACCAAAGCCAAAATATATGCAAGAGCTTATTGAAATAATTAAAAATCACGAAAATTCCGTAGGATTTGCAAATGACGGAGATGGCGACAGATTTGGCGTAATAGACGAAAACGGGGATTATGTAACACCAAATGAAATTATCGCAATTTTATTAAAACACCTTACTAAAAATAAAGGTTTAAAAGGTTCTATTGTAAAAACAGTAGGAGCAAGCACTTTGCTTGATATCGTTGCAAAAAAATTGAATGTGGAATTAATTGAAACAGCCGTAGGATTTAAACACGTTGGTGAAGCAATGCGTAAATATAATCCGGTAATTGCAGGTGAAGATTCCGGCGGTTTATCAATACAAGGACATATTCCGGAAAAAGACGGTATTTTAGCTAATTTACTAATTCTGGAAGCAATGGCTTTTGAAAATAAAAAACTTGTTGAACTTGAAAGCAACTTACATGAATTTGCAGGAGCAAAATTCTTTAATGATAGAATAGATGAAAAATTAGAAAATCAAGAACAAGTAAAAACAGCCTTAGAAAATGCTGAAAAAATGAAAAAACTCGGTAATTATACAGTTACAAGGGTAAACAAAATCGACGGTGTAAAATTATATTTTAATGATAATAGCTGGATTTTAGTACGCCCAAGCGGAACAGAGCCACTTTTAAGAATTTATATTGAATGTGATAGTTTAGAAAAATTAGAAGAATTTAAGGAGAATATAAAAAATGCAAGTATCGCTTAATTGGTTAAAAGAATTTGTAGATTTAGACGGAATTGATGAAAAGGAAATAGCACATCAACTTACAATGAGTGGTTTGGAAGTGGAAGAAATTGAATATTTAAAACCTCAATTTACAAATATTATTACAGCAAAAATCGAAAAAATTAATAATCATCCAAACGCTGATAAGTTGCATTTAGTTGACGTAAATACAGGAAACGGTGTAAAAACAGTCGTATGCGGCGCACAAAATATTCAAGAAGGACAAATAATCCCTTACGCTTCAGTTGGCTCGAAAGTTTTAGATAGAAAAACTGGTGAACAATTCACTCTAACTCCTGCAACAATCAGAGGTGTTGAATCTCAAGGAATGTTGTGTTCTTCTGATGAATTAGGTTTGAGCGACAGAAACTATCAAGAAGAAGACGGTATTTTAATCCTAAATAGATTTATTGATAATATTGAACTTGGTAAAAACTTAGAAGAAGTATTAAATTTAGAAGAAGATATTATTTTAAATGTTGCACCAACAGCAAATAGAGGCGACCAAATGTCTGTAATTGGTGTTGCCAGAGAATTATGTGCAATATTTGATAAGCATTTAAAATATTCACCTCTTGAATCAACTGTTGAATACGGAAATGATGGTTTTGAAGTAGAAATTAAAGATGAAGATACTTGCAAATATTATTCAGTAGGTTTACTAAGCAATATTCACATAAAAAAATCTCCTGATTGGATGCAAAAACGTCTTATTTCCTCAGGAATCAGAGCAATAAACAATGTTGTAGATATTACAAATTATGTCTTACTTGAACTTGGTACACCTCTTCACGCATTTGACAGAGATAAACTTAACAATTATCTATGCGTAAGACGTGCAAATGATGGTGAAACTATTGTAACGCTAGACGGAGTTGAAAGAAAATTAACTCACGATAGCGTTTTAATTGCGGATAGAGAAAAGGGTGTTTGCTTAGGCGGTGTTTTTGGCGGTGAAAATTCTGAAATTGACGACAATACAACCTCTATTGCATTAGAAGCAGCATATTTTACACCTGCGACAAACAGAAAAAGCGCAAGAAGTGTAGGCTACCGCTCGGAAGCCGGTGCGAGATTTGAAAGAGGTATTGATATAGGAGCAGTTCAACAAGCAAGAATGCGTGCAATGCAATTACTTGTTGAATACGCAGATGCAAAAGTTGACGGTGTAGTTCAAGCCGGTTGCGACAAAAATGAAATCGCTCCGATTACTTTAAGGTATTCTGAAATAAAAAGAATTCTAGGAATTGAAATTCCAACAGAAAAAGCTCTAAACATTTTAGAGAAATTAGGCTTTAAAATTTTGGGCAAAAATGACTTGGCAGCAAAGATTGAAGTACCTTCTTACAGAGTTGATGATGTATATAGAGAAATTGATTTGATAGAAGAAATTGCAAGAATTAACGGTTATGAACAAGTTCCGCCAACATTGCCACAAAAAAATAATGTTCCTGAAATTTCACTGGAAGAAAAAACAATTGCAAAAATTCATGATTTAATGCGTTCTTGCGGATTAAATGAAATTGTAACGACATCATTAATTGGAAAATCACTACTTGACAGATATATGATGACATATAATGATGAACAAGCTGTAAAAGTTGCAAATGTTGCAAGTGAAGAATATTCAATGCTTCGTCAGACTTTAGCTGCAAATGTTTTAGACTGTTTCAAAAACAACTGGGATAATGGTCAAAAAAATTATTGGGTATATGAAATTGGTAGAAGTTACTTCAAAGACCACGAAACAACCCAACAAGATTCGGGTGTAACAGAAGTTAAGATGCTTGCGGGTATAATATCGGGTAATATTGAAAACTCTAAATGGCAACAAGTTCAACAAACAGACTTTTATACTTTAAAAGGTATTTTTGAAAATCTATTGTCAAGTTTAGGGTTAGAAACAAGAATTTTGATTAATTCTTGCGAAGATATAAACTATATGCACCCATACAAAACCGCAAAATTAACAATGTTAGGTAAACAAGCAAAAGATATAGGTTATTTTGGACAAATTCATCCGCTATTGAAAGATAAAATGAAATTAAATCAAGATGCGTTTTTATTTGAAATCAATCTTGAAGATGTGTTATCTTGCGTTCATGAAAGTACGCCTCATTTTAAACATTTGCCACAATACCCAGAAGTTCAAAGAGATATAGCATTTGTAATTCCTGAAGCTGTTACTTATGCAGAATTACAAAAGGTAATAAAAAAATCAGCACAAGGTAATCTGTTTAAAGGTTCTGAAATATTTGACGTATATCAAGGAGAACACATAAAAGAAGGATATAAGAGTTTGGCATTCAGAATAAAATTGCAAGATGAAAATGCAACCCTAACCGAAGAAGTTATTGAAAAGCAAATGTCTGCGATAAAAACGGGTTTACAAAAATCATATAGTGAAATTTCATTCAGGGAGTAAAAGCTTGATAAAACGTTTAATTATATCAATAATATTTGTAATGATATTAATTTCGCCGGCAAATGCAGACAATGTAATGCCTAAAAAAGTATCTGATATAAATCCTAAATCAATCGGTTTGTATCAAATACCGCTTAGGGCTACTATATACAAATTCCCGGATAAAAAATCCGATGTCGTATATCGTGTAAATTGGGATTATAAAACATTCAACAGCTCAGATGAACAAACTGCTGATAATTTTTTTACAGTATTAATTCAAGAAAAAGAACTTGCATACGTACAAGTAAGCGACTATATTGAAGAATGGGTGGAAATCATTTATGACAAAGCTAATAATAAAAAAGGCTGGCTTCCATCCGAAGATTTAAGATTTATGCCTTGGCGAGCTTTTTATAACATGTATGGCAGAAAATACGGTCTTTATTATTTAGCTGATGCACCTGCAGAGTCTAGAAAGTTACACGGTTCAACAGAAGAAAGTTCTCCTGTTATTGAAAAAATTAAAAAGCCGTTAAAAACAAAACTTACTGTAATAAAAGGCAATTTTGCATTAATTACTGCTATCGAAGACAACAACGGTAAAACAGGATACATAAATTGGCGAAGTGAAAACGGAGATATTTACATTTTTCCGTCAATAAAATAATTAATATCCGACACTTAAACCTGCGCAAATATTTATAGATTGACCTGTTACCCCTTTAGCTTCATCCGAAATTAAGTATTTAATGAGATTTGCTATTTCGATAGGTTCGACAAAACGTTTTTGAGGAATACACTCAATAATATCTTCTTTTGAAAATTCAGATTGAGCGATAGAATTTTCACCTAAATTTGTATCAACCCATCCGGGGTTAATAGTATTTACGGTAATATTGTCCTGCGCAAGTTCAAGTGCAGAAGCTTTTGTAAATCCGATTAAGGAAGCCTTTGTTGCAGAATATGTACTTGCACAAGCTTCACCCATAACACCGCTGATAGAACCAATATTAATTATTCTTCCCCATTGTTTTGATTTCATATAAGGAACAGCAACCGCTGATAAACGCATAGGAACAATTGAGTTAATTTTAAAAATATGTTCTATTTGTTCATAAGCCAAATTTTCCAATTTTTCGTATATATATTCACCTGCATTGTTTATTAGAATATCGATATTATTAGCCCTAATAAATTTTTCTAACTTAATCAAATCTGCATCGATATTAAAATCACAAACACAATAAGCAGATAAATCTGCCGCTTTTAATAAATTTTCGTTACGTGCTGTACCGAAAACATTATATTCGGATTTTAAAGCTTTTGCTATTTCTTTTCCTATTCCTCTTGAGACACCTGTAACAAGAACATTTTTCATTAATAAATTTCCTTTTTAACATAAGACATAACTATTTCAGACATAAACCTGTTTACAACATAATTTTGCTTACTTTCCGGAAGTTTTTTCAAAAATTCCATAGCTGAAGATAAATCAACGATTTCATCATACCAACGCTTATAAGAATAATTTTTATTTGCAATTTCATTTATTTCAGAATCCAAATCTAAATCACTCTCATTGACAAGTATAAGCAAAAGGTGTCCCGCTAACGTAACTCTATCCTCGTAATCCAAAGTTTGAATAAAATTAAGGAGTTCGTTTAATTCGATATTATTTTCGTACCATCTCATAACAGTATTATTTAATAATACCAAAACCTAAAAGCAGCGTACAAACGAGAAAAACACCCGCAACAATATAGGTTAACTTATTCAGACCTTTTTCAGCACTTTTTTGAGAAGAAAACATTTGTGATGCTCCTCCAATAGCTGCAATACCGTCTCCTTTGGGAGAGTGCATTAATACTAAAACTATTAATAAAAGTGCAGATACTATTTGTAAAATCCAAACTAAAGCTAATAACATTATTTTCCCTCTTTATTTGCGATAAAAAATGATTTCATATCACCTGTATGTAATTGTTTATATTGGTACAATCTTGCAGGTCTTTTTGAAGAAGCTTTTGTAAATTCATCAAGTTCAATAAGCCCCTCTGTACCTAATACTTTTTTTCTAAAGTTACGTTTATCAAGTTCCTTACCCATAATAAGTTCATAAACTCTTTGCATTTCAGTAAGAGTGAATTTTTCTTTTAATAACTGGTAAGCAACAGGGCATGACCTTAAAGACAATCTTGTTCTAGCTCTTGTGTAATCAATAATTTCTTTATGGTCGAACGCAAGAGCCGGAAGCTTATCAACAGGATACCAAGCGACTTCATCAGATTCAAGAACTTTCACATCCTCATATCTTACGAGTGCAAAATAAACGCAAGTAATAACACGTGCATCAGGGTGTCTAAGAGGATCACCAAAAGTATAAAGTTGTTCTAAATATACATTATCAACATCTGTTTTTTCTTTAAGTATACGAACAGCAGCCTGTTCAAGGTTTTCGGACAAACGCACATAACCGCCGGGGATTGCCCACTTACCTATAAACGGTTCTTTTTCACGCTTAATAAGCAAAACTTGCAAAGCGTTATTTTTTATAGTCAAAATTACGGTATCTACAGTAATTTCATGAGTTTTTGTCTCGTTAAACATCAATAAAAATTCCCCTTAGGTTATAGGACTATTTTAACCTAAACAAAAATAAAAGCAAATATTTTTTGTAGAGGCTTCTAAGACACTAAAGCACTATGGCACGATGAACATAAACTTATAAAAGTCGTCCACAACTCAAACTCACTGTTCAACCATAAATCTATATCAAGGAGTCCTTAACTTCTTTTGTAGCCGACACATCAATCATTTGCAAAGAATGCTTAGATAACCCTGCACTATTTCCATCTACAACGGGAGTTGTAGAAACAGCAGGTTTCAAGTTAACTGTAGGTCTTGGCTGTTTGTTAACGACAGGAGCTTTTCTTGCAGCTTTAATAACCGCAGGGTCAGGATTTTGTGAGTAATATTTGTAATTAGTCATAATCATATTCACAAAATTTTTGCTGTGATTTGGAATTGCATTTTGTTTTTTTACTGCAACAGGCCCGGCATTATATGCCGCAAGTGCCATTTCTGTAGATCCGAACATTCTGTACATCATCTTATAATACATCAATCCGCCTCGAATATTATCGCTGAGGTAATACGGATTAATTCCTAAAGTTTTGGCAGTTGACGGCAGCAATTGAAAAACACCAACCGCACCGTAAGGACTGCGAAGATTATGTTTAAACTTTGACTCAGCTTTAGCAATGCTCAATCCTAATGCAGGATCAATACCAAGTTCAATTGAATGTTTAACAATTATTGCCTTAACTTCATTCTCTGAAACTTCACTCGCAATAGTTGGCTGGCTAAATGTAAACAAAATCGCTATTAAAAGTATTGTTAAATTTCTAAACATAAATGTTCTCGCATTTGTAAATATATTTTAATATAAAAAAGAAAATATTGCAAGTCTACCCCCCAAAGTGGTATAATGTGAGTATTAGCGCAGAGAATTAATTTAAGGAGAATTTATATGAAAAAAAGATTTGCATTTACTCTGAGTGAGACACTTATAATGGTTGCTATAGTAGGCATTATTGCAGCCATTTCGGTAGTTAGCTTAAAAAATCTAAGACCCGATAAGGATGCTCTTTTAATAAGAAAAGCATATAATGAAATATCAAAAGCTGTTGAAGCAATGGTTAATGATGAAATATTATATCCGTCTCAAGTAGCGGGCATATTAAACACAAAGAATCTTTTGGCATCAACAATGCAATCTGTTTCTCTTGAAAAAGTAGTTGGTGACATGTATGCACTTGATGCAGGAATACAAACAAAACTGGATAACATTGATAGTAGTAACAATATTGATACATCTAATACATCTAACATTTTAACCTCATACAATCCGAATGCATCTAACACATCAAATACTTCAGTTACGCCTACGCTTTCATCAGTGACAATCGATCCTAATACCATGCCTATGGCTCTTGAGGAGCCTAAACTTACAAGTTTAACTCCTCCAAGTTCAAGTTCAACTTCAAGCGGTGGCTCAAGCAGTTTAAACTCAAATAGTTCTGGTACAGCTCCTGACCCTACGGGCGGAAATAATTCTCAAGGTTCATATACATTAAATAATGGTGTTACAGCGGCTTCAAAATCAGCTGTATTTACAAACCGTACATTACCGAGCGGAGCATCAGGCTATACAGCAGATACTAAATTTGCATACAATTTTGCATTGCAATTTGAAAAAATAAACAACGACATTCAAACGAACGGTAAAACATGCAGTTTTACGACAAAAGATTATATGTATTGGGAAGTTACCGATAATTTCGGTAACGCATCTGACCCTCATGCTATAGTTATGGTTGATATAAATGGAACAAGTAAGGGTGCAAACTCATCTAATCCTGACGGTTCAAAACTTCCTGACAGATTTAGTTTCAAAATTGGACCTGCAGGTTCAATAAGCATTTATGGTACAGATAAAGCAGCAACAAAAGCGTTGAACGTCTTAAAGAAATAAGTTAATAATTGAATATAGTTAAAAATAAGGAAAATTTGTTTTATGAAAAATAAAGCATTTACAATGGCAGAAGCATTAATCGCATTAGCTTTGGTAGCGGTACTTGCGGGACTTTCTGTTGTGGCAATATCAAATTCAAAACCTGATGAAAGTATTGTAAAATTCAGAAAAGGATACGCAACAACCGTAAGAATTGTTAATGAACTTCTAAATGATGAAGAATTATATCCGCATGCCAAAGAATCTCAAGCCAGTATGCCAAATCTCATTTCAGCTGAGAATATAAAAGGGTTAAGAGATGATGCTGTTACAAGTGAAATGCAAACAAAATATTCATTCTTAAGTAACAGTACTGGAATGAAATTTTGGCAATTATTTAGATATAAAGTAAATGCTGTTGAAAATTTAACTGCGTCTAGTTTCGGAGGTGGCGGTAATTCAGGGGCTTTCAGATCACCTGATGGTATCACTTGGTTTGTTCATGATTATTTTACTGGAGCTTGGGGTTCAGGAGGACAGATTGCAAATGTTTGGATATACACAAACAACAGTTCCTCATCTCATGGAGCTTGCGAATATAATGCAGATACATGCAAAATACCAACTAAGTTTCACCTAAGTGTATATTACAACGGAGAAATAAGAACTAATGACCCGATGGCATGTTCTTATTTAAGGTATCCTAAGATTAATAAAGCTAAAAAAATTCCGACAATAAACAATTCTTGCTTTGATAATGGTGGCGGTGGTTCAAGCAGCAGTTCTTCCGGCGGTTCAACCAGCAGTAGCTCATCCGGCAGTACAAGCAGTTCGTCTAGCACTTCATCAGGTGGTTCAGGTTCTACATCATCCGGCGGTTCAACCAGCAGTTCTTCTACCAGCTCGAGCTCAAGTTCATCAAGTAGTTCTAGTTCAAGCAGTTCTTCTAGTTCATCAAGCAGTTCCAGCTCATCTAGCAGTTCATCAAGTGGCTCAGGCAGTACATCTTCCGGTGGTTCTGGCGGAGGCATGGCAGCTGCTGCAGCTGGCGCCAGCGGAGGTACATACCAAGGAAGTCAGCTTCTAATTAGCATAGATACATTCTTAGTGAATTCCTATCAAGATAAAACCGGTACTAAAGTTTTAACGTCATTTTATACTAAACATCCTGAATTTAAAGATTTTGACCTTGTTGAACCTATGAGATTGTTTAATGATAGAGTAATAACTTATTTCATAGCATTGCATCCAGAAATGAGAGATACAGGATTGACTATCGATACAAATACGTTTATAAGCAGTCCTAAGTTTGCAGATTTTAAAGCTTTAGCAGAAATTTACTTCCCAGCTTTTGTATTCGCTTACTATAGGCCTGAATTTAGAACTGAAGTAATAGATGGATATAGCTATAATAGGGAAAAGGTGCAACAAAATATTACAAATAGCTTAATAAAAACAATGCAGCAAGTGCAAGCCGCAGGTGGTATATCAAGAGTACCTTCAGCAGGAGAACTTAAGCAATGGTTAATTGACAAGTTACTTCAAGGACTGTGGTAATCAACTAAAAGATAGTTAAATAATACAACTGCAAGGATGGCATATTTAATATGCCATCCTTGCTATTTAATAAAGTGTAAACTTGTATATATTATAACAAACTTTTTCTTGCACAGGCAGGTTCTTTTTGCTATAATTAACTCATAGGAGCTTAAACCATGAAAAAATCTGCATTTACGTTAATAGAAATTTTGATTGCTATGACTATCATCGGGATTATTGCTACAGCCACGGCAACCAGTATCAAAAATATCTCTTATAATAAAGATAAATTGGCTTTTCAAAACGGATATAATCACATTGTTCAAACAGTTGCAGCTATGGCAAGCGACGAAACTTTGTATCCGAACGTGCCAACTGGCGCTCTTGATACAACAGGTCATCCGATAAGACAATCCATGTGCGAAATGGGATATCCTTTTGCAGATTTTTTTGTTAAAGAGCATTCTAAGTTTACCAAAATAATAAATTATGCAGGATTAGAACCTCATATGAATTTAGGATTTGAAACCGCAGGTGGTGCTTCTTGGTTTGTTTTCAAAAATCCAAGAAATAACTATTGCGAAGGACCTGCCCCTGAACAGATAAGACAATCCGAAGAAGCGGACTATTTTGTTATGTTTGATATTAATGGAGCTTACGAAGGTCCTAACTGTCCATTCAATATTCAACAACCTTTAGGAAAGGGAAATGCCTGCAAATATCCGGATACTTTTAAATTTGCTATTGATAGGTTTAATAACGTATTATTTGATAATTATGGTAATTATTATCGTGATACGGTAATGTCAGAATACATAAAAAAAGAAAACTTTTTACAAACTAAATAATTATATATAGGGTACATAAAAAGAAAGGAAATTAGAAAAGTAATGGAACAAAAACATTTAGCAACAATCGGCGTATTTGGCGGTTCAGGTTTTTACAAATTTTTAGACAACGTTGAAGAAGTAAAAGTTGAAACTCCATACGGTATGCCAAGTGATAACCTTATGATTGGTCAAATCGGTAAACATAAAGTAGCTTTCATGCCTAGACACGGCAGAAACCACACTATTTTACCTCACTTAATTAACTACAGAGCTAACGTTTGGGCTATGAAACACGTTGGCTGCGAAAGAGTTATTTCACCTTGTGCTTCAGGTAGCTTGCAAAAACACATCAACCCAGGTGATTTCGTTATCTGCGACCAATTCGTAGATTGGACTGACGGCAGAAAATCAACATTCTTTGAAGGACCTGTTGTTCACCACCCATCACCAACTGATTTGTACTGTCCTGAACTTAGAGAAATAGCTATCACTATCGCTAAACAATTAGGTATTAAAGTTCACGAAACAGGTACTATGACCGTTATTAACGGCCCTCGTTTCTCTACTAAAGCAGAATCTAAATTCTTTACAAATCAAGGTTGGGATGTAATCGGTATGACTGCTTTTCCTGAAAATTATCTTGTAAAAGAAATGGATATGTGTCCGTTAAACATCTCACTAATCACTGACCACGATTGCGGTCTTGTTGGTGATGTTCCTCCTGTTTCACATCACGAAGTTTGCAGAGTATTTAATGAAAATCTTGAAAATGTTAAAAACTTGTTATTCAGAGTAATTGAAGCAATTCCTGAAACAAGAGAACATTGCGATTGTATGAATACTTTTAAAAACTCTCAAATGTAATTATATAATTTGGCGCAGACAAATTTGCCTGCGCCTTTTTTAAGGAAATTTTTATGATACTTCATTTAATAAATCAAATCTTTTATTTTTACGGTATTCTTATTTTAATCAGAATATTCTTAACTTGGATACCTACAATTGATTGGGATGCTCAACCGATGAAAGCTCTCAGAACGATAACAGATGTTTATTTGGATTTGTTCAGAAGAATTGTACCACCATTTGGAGGTCTTGATTTCTCTCCAATAATAGCTATTATAGTTCTTCAAATACTGCAAGTTATTATTACATCTTTTATTGGCGGTATTTTATAACTATTTAGACCATTTTATAACGTCTTTTATAAAATCTTCTTCCATTATACTTGGAGATTTCTGCTTATAATCATCTATTGCGGCAATCGCTTCTTTCTTTTTATCTGTTTCTACACAAGATACCAGATAATTTTTAAGCATCATTTTATTATATCTGTCAAATTCGTAAGATTGTTTGAAATATGTATATGCCTCGTTAAAATTCTCCATTTTCGCATAACACATACCTATCATATTAATTAACGGATTTCTTTGCTCGTCATTTTGTGAATAATCAATCGCCAATTTATAATATTTTATTGCCGTTTCATATTTTTCTGAAGAATAATAACATTCTGCCATAGATTGATATATAGTCGGATTTTTTGGCTCTATAGCTAAAGCCTTTTTGTATGAATTTAGCGCATCTTCTTTTCTGCCTAAATCATAATATACACGACCTAAATTAACCCAAGGTATTGCTTTATTACGGGTTTTTTGAGCGTATTCCTCCGCCTCTTTTAATTTTATATCTGCAAAATTCTTAGTTTCTCGCTTAATTAATGCTTCATCATTTGAATACATAATCTTTAATGTTGCAATATCTCTGTATGAAAAATCCGTTACTTTTGATGATGCATACATTACATCTGATTCTTTAGGACTATGACCTATAATACCTAAAGCATGACCTATTTCGTGCATCGCAACTCTGTAAACATCTGATGATGTAACTTTTTGCTGTGAATTTGGCTTTTTTGATAATATTTGTATTATGGAATTTGACAAATGCCTGTCTTCACCTGAAAAATTATTATTTGTTAAGCCTGCAATGTACAAAGCATCAGGATTATCATTACTGTCAATTCTGTCAACAATATCTATTTTTATATCTGAATTTTCTCTTGATTTGGCAAGATAAAATTTAAAATAACCGTCAAAGTAAGTATTATAATTACTCAAAGCCTTATATATTGCGTCCTGATATTCTGATTGCGGTACCCAAACAGTTATTTTTTGCTTATTCCATCTAACTAATTTACCGTTTGAATCTACGGCATAGCTTAAATAATTATTACCTAACTCCTTTTGACTAACGCTTTTTACTTCAAGGTTTTCTTCTGGTTGACCTGACTTATCATTAATTGAAGCATCATCATCTTTGTAGTTTTTACTGTTATTTATTAAATCCTCTTGCTCTTTGGAAGATAAATTTGCAAAGGACAAAAGTGTATCAATTGGTTTTTCAGGAGCATAATAGTTAATATAATTAGCTATACCTATTACCAAAAGTAATACTACTGCAAGAATAAATTGTTTTTGTTGTTTAGTTAATTTTTTCATATAATAATTATCCTACAAAAAAGCATAAACTCAAGGTTTATGCTTTTTAAATTATGTTTCTACGTATTCTCTTAAACGTTTACTTCTATTTGGATGTCTCAATTTTCTGAGTGCTTTAGCTTCAATTTGACGAATACGCTCACGAGTAACACCGAATAACTGACCAACTTCTTCCAACGTTCTTTGACGACCGTCATCCATACCAAAACGTAGTCTTAAAACATCTCTTTCTCTTGGCGACAATGTACATAAAACTTCTGCCAAGTCTTCACGCAACAAATCACCTGCAACGTGTTTAATCGGAGCATCAGCCTCTTTATCTTCTATAAAATCACCCAAACGAGAATCTTCTTCTTTACCTATTGGAGTTTCTAACGACAATGGCTCTTGAGCTATTTTAACAATTTCTCTTAACTTAGAAATTGAAACATTCATTTCCATTGCCAATTCTTCTTCGGTTGGCTTTCTTGAATATTCTTGTGCTAAACGTCTTGTTACTTTTTTAAGCTTATTAATTGTTTCAACCATGTGAACAGGAATACGGATTGTTCTTGCCTGATCAGCAATTGCACGAGTTATTGCCTGTCTAATCCACCACGTTGCATAAGTCGAAAACTTAAAACCTCTTTCATGGTCAAATTTTTCTGCTGCACGAATTAAACCCAAGTTACCTTCTTGAATTAAATCCAAGAACAGCATTCCTCTGCCAACATATTTTTTGGCAATACTTACAACCAAACGCAAGTTTGCTTGTA